>Ga0335084_10000865_pt1 | contig 27056 bp, 22 predicted proteins | sample Lox_Sample_44_FD_206721 | JGI IMG/M metagenome (GOLD analysis project Ga0335084, IMG submission 206721) | Soil microbial communities from Loxahatchee National Wildlife Refuge, Florida, United States - Lox_Sample_4.4 | ecosystem: Environmental > Terrestrial > Soil > Wetlands | place: USA... | reverse complement strand
TGAGAACTTCGGCCAATAAGGCGGGCTTCGACGCCTTCTCGGTCAGGATCACGCGCTGATCAACGCGGTCGGCGGTCGTGGCCTGCGGCGTTACCGAAACGCGCGCCGGGTCACGAAGCATATGCGCAGCTAGCTGCACGATTTGCTGCGGCATGGTCGCCGAGAAGAACAGTGTCTGCCGCGCTTTCGGCAGCATGGCGACAATCTTCTTGATGTCGTGGATAAAGCCCATGTCGAGCATACGGTCGGCTTCGTCCAGCACCAGCACTTCAATTTGGTCGAGGCGCAGCGCGCGCTGATTGACCAGATCGAGCAAGCGGCCAGGCGTTGCGACGAGAACTTCAGCGCCGCGAGAAAGCGCACGGATCTGACGGTTGATCGGCACGCCGCCGATCGCCAGTGCGATCTCCAGGGGACGAATATGGCGGCCATAGGCGCGGAAGCTGTCGGCGATCTGTCCGGACAATTCACGCGTGGGAGAAAGCACCAGAATGCGACAGGATTTCTGCGCGGGGCGCTGACGCTTGTTAAAGAGGTGATTCAGGATCGGCAGGGCGAATGCTGCGGTCTTGCCGGTGCCCGTCTGCGCGATGCCGATGACATCACGTGCCTGGCACGCAAGAGGGATGGTCTGAGCTTGAATCGGAGTTGGAGTGATGTATTTCTCTTCGGCGAGGGCGCGAAGGATCGGCGCTGCGAGGCCGAACTCGTTAAATGAATTCAAAGAGTCTCTTTCTTATACGGCGAAATGGCCGTGCTGCCTTTACAGCCGGCGAAGTCGCGGGTTCTTAAAAGACATCCCGCGTGGCCAGGGTTGTCGGTTTTTGGAGAAACGGAGGAGGCGGGGCGAAATTCGTCTTAATGAGTTTCGTGCACGCAGCCCGCAAACCCGAGATCGGGTCTTTCATCCGCTGCAGGTCATATGACAGCCGGCGATGTCCTTTTCAAGGCGCGGGCGTCTCTTATTCCTCTAGATGATGAACAAAGTGATTGCGGGCGGCCCTTTTCACCTGATGGACAAGGCGGGGAAGATCGGGGATTGTCGGCCCCGAAAATCCAGTTTCGGGACGAAATAGCACTCTGGAGTCGCTGAAATGCCCTTTTCCAGGGCTTCCCAAGCCCTTTCCCGCTTTACGGTTCTTGATCTCACCCGCGTCCGCTCGGGCCCTACCTGTGTCCGGCAGCTCGGCGATTGGGGCGCCAATGTCATCAAAATCGAGACGCCGCCGCATCTGGTCGACGGTGAGGGGCCGGGCGGTCCGCGCGAAGGCTCGGACTTTCAGAACCTTCAGCGCAACAAGCGGGGCATGACGCTCGATCTGAAGTCGCCGCAGGGTATCGCGGCGTTCAAACGCATGGTCGAGAAAGCCGACGTCGTGGTCGAGAACTTTCGTCCCGACGTGAAGGAACGCCTGGGCATCGACTACGAGTCGCTCAAGAAGGTCAACAAACGCATCATCCTCGCCAGCATTTCCGGTTTCGGCCAGGACGGGCCTTACGCCAAACGGCCGGGTTTCGACCAGATCGCGCAAGGCATGGGCGGGCTGATGTCGGTCACCGGCGCACCCGGCGGCGGACCGATGCGGGTCGGTATTCCGGTTGCGGATCTCACCGCCGGATTATTTTGCGCGCTCGGTATTCTTACGGCGCTGCTCGAACGCGAGACCTCCGGCGAAGGTCAGTGGGTTTCGACTTCGCTATTGCAAGCACAGATTTTTATGCTCGACTTCCAGGCGTCACGCTTCCTGACAGAAGGCGTGGTATCGAAGCAGGCCGGCAACAATCACCCGACCTCAATTCCGACGGGCGTATTCAAGACCAAAGACGGATATTTGAATATCGCGGTTGCCGGTGCGGTGATCTGGGAGCGTTTCTGCAGTGCGGTTGGGCATACGGGGTGGATTACATCCCCGGATTACAAGACCGGCAAGCTGCGGCTGCAAAACCGTGACGCGCTAAACACGGAGATCGACAAAGTAACCGCAACGAAGTCGAGTGCCGAGTGGGTCGACATTTTCAACAAGGTTGGCGTGCCGTGCGGCCCGATCTATTCGATCGATCAGGTTTTCGCCGATCCGCAGGTCAAGCATCTGGGTATCGCGCAGGAGTCGGCGCGTTCGGACGGCAGCAGGCTCGGCCTCGTCGGCCAGCCGTTCAGGTTGTCGCGCACTCCGAGCAAGATCGCGGTGCGGCCGCCGAATCTTGGCGAGCACACCGATGAGATACTCAAGGAATTTGGCTTTGCCGACGAAGATATCGCCGAGTTGCGCGCCACCAAAGCGGTTTAAGGAGTGGATGGAATGTCGCAGACCGACAAGATGTTGTCGCACAAGGAAGGTAAGGTTGGTTACCTGACCTTCAACAATCCAGAGCGCCACAATGCTGTCTCGCTGGAAATGTGGGAGGCGGCGTCAGGCTTTCTCGAGGATTTCAAGAACGACAAGAACATCCGCGTCGTGGTCGTTACCGGCGCCGGCGGTAAAGCCTTTATTTCGGGTGCAGATATCTCCAAATTTGAAAAGGAGCGCTCGACCCAGGAAGGCGTCGATCGCTACAACGCCGCGGTCGATCGCGCGAACGATGCCTTCTACAGTTTTCCCAAGCCAACGATCGCCATGATCCGCGGCTATTGTATTGGCGGGGGAGTTGGGCTCGCTCTTTGCTGCGACATGCGCATCTGCACGGAAGGCTCGAAATTCGGCGTGCCGGCCGCGAAGCTTGGCCTCGGTTACCGCTTTGATGGGCTCAAGAAGCTTGTCGACCTGGTCGGCCCATCCTTCGCCAAGGAAATTTTCTTCACCGCGCGGCAGTTCACTGCGGCAGAGGCGCAGATTATGGGTCTGGTCAATCGCGTGCTGCCGGACTCGGAACTCGAGAGCTACGTCAAGGACTATGCCGAGACAATCGCGGCCAACGCGCCGCTGACAGTCGACTCAGTGAAATATATTGTGGGTCAGGCGGTCACCGACGAAAGCAAGCGCAATCTGAAGAAATGCGATGACCTGGTGCAGGCGTGCTTTGCCAGCAATGATTATAAGGAAGGCCGTAAGGCGTTTATGGAGAAACGCAAGCCAGCATTTACCGGATCCTAGGTCCGGGGCAGGCGGAGAAGGGAAATACGCCTGCGGTGTTTGTATTAAACGTGCCAAATGATACAGCCGCGATAAGCGGCGGGCGTAGGGGAGGAAGCGCGTGGCGTCTGTCGAGTTGCGAGACCTGACCAAGCGATATGGCACCGTCGCGGTGGTCGATGACATATCGCTTACCATCGAGCACGGTCATCTGGTCTGCCTGTTGGGTCCGTCCGGCTGCGGCAAGACAACGACACTGCGGCTGATCGCCGGGTTTATTGAGCCGAGCGAAGGTGAAATCCGCGTTGGCGATAAATTGGTATCGTCACCGGCGAATACGCTGCCGCCTGAACGGCGCAACATGTCGATGATTTTTCAGAGTTATGCGCTATGGCCGCATATGACGGTGGCCGAGAATATCATCTATGGGCTGAAGCTGCGAAAGATGGATCGCGACACCATCGGCAAGAAACTGGACGCTATTCTCGCGACAACGCGCCTCGCACCGCTGGCACAGCGGTATCCGGGCGAACTATCCGGTGGCCAACAACAACGCGTAGCGCTTGCCCGCGCGCTCATCGTCGAGCCGGAGACACTGCTGCTGGATGAGCCGCTCTCCAATCTCGACGCCAACTTGCGCGAGGAAATGCGTTTTGAAGTACGCCGCCTGCACGACGCCTATCGCTATACGACAGTCTATGTCACCCACGACCAGTCGGAGGCGATGACCACCGCCGATCTGATTTGCGTCATGAACGGTGGCAAGATCGAGCAGTCTGGTTCGCCGGAAGAAATCTACGACCGGCCGCGCTCGGAATTCGTCGCGCGGTTCATTGGGTCGAGTAATGTCATTAAGGGCAAGGGACTCGACGTTTCCCGCGTTGATTTTGCAGGCACTTCACTTCGCTGTGTTGGCGAAAAAATCAGTTCCGGCGCGCCGACAGCGGTTTCCATTCGCCCTCACGACATCGCTATTTCTGCGACTCAACGTCAGGGCGAGAACATTGTGTCGGCTACCGTCGTGCGGCAGGTCTTCCTCGGTGGCAATCGGGACTATATGGTTGAGTCCAAGGACGGCACGCAGCTGCGCGTGCTCACCGCAGCGGGCGAAAATATTGCGCAAGGCAGCGCCGTTTGGTTGCACTTGCCGCCTGAACGCTGCCGGGCACTTGCTGGATAAGAAGAAAATTTCGCGGGGGCGAAACAAAAAGCTGGATGGAGGATATGCGAATGAAAGGCTCAATATTTTCACGCCGCGATCTGTTGATCGGTTCGAGCGCGCTCACCGCAAGCGCCATGTTTTCGACCAAGGTGATGTCGGCCGCGCCGCCGGCCAGTGCGATTACGCCTCAACTGATCGAGGCGGCGAAGAAAGAAGGCAAGGTGGTCTGGTATACTTCGGTCGATCTGCCGCTCGCCGAGAAGATTGCCAAATCCTTCGAAGCGAAATTTCCCGGTATTGCCGTCCGTGTTGAGCGCACCGGTGCCGAGCGCGTGTTTCAGCGCATCGGCCAGGAATACGGCAGCAATATCCATGCGGTTGACGTCGCAAACTCATCTGACGCCGCGCATTTCATCGTCTGGAAGAACCAGGGGCTTCTTGAAGCTTACGTGCCGGAGGATGTTGCCAAGGTCTACCCGGCTGAACACAAGGACCCGGATGGCATGTTCGCCAGCTTCCGCGTCTGGGTATCCATTATCGCCTACAATACCAATCTGGTAAAAAAAGAAGAGGCGCCCAAGAGTTTCGCGGATCTGCTCGATCCGAAATGGAAGGGAAAGATCGTCAAGGCGCATCCGGGCTACAGCGGCACCATCATGACCGCGACTTACCAGATGCAGCGCGATCTTGGTTGGGGCTTCTTTGAGAAGCTGGCCGCGCAGAACATCATGCAAGTCCAGTCGTCGGCTGACCCTCCGAAGCGCCTGGCGCTCGGCGAGCGGGCGGTGATGGCCGACGGCAATGAATACAACATCTTCCAGATCGCGGAAAAGAACGGTCCGGTGGCGCCGGTTTACGCCACCGAAGGGTCGCCGCTGATCGTCGGCCCGACCGGCATGTTCAAGGCGGCGCCCAATCCGAACGCCGCCAAGCTGTTCTGCAATTACAGCTTTACGCCGGAATGTCAGCAACTGATCATTGATATCGGAGGGCTGCGCTCGATGCATCCGCAGACCAAGGAAAAGGCCGGCCGCACGCCCTTCAAGGACATCAAGGTGATGAAGGACGATCCAGCCGCCGTCGAAAAGATGAGCGATGAGATCAAGCAGCACTACAGCAAGATCTTCCACGTCTAGGACAGCCAAATCTGGTCGCGGCGGCCATACGCCGCGTCCGGTCAAAAGTTAAGTCATGACCATCGCTCTACCTGCAGCGCCGGCGCCAAGAAAATTCGGGATCGATGTCTCGAAGCCGGTGCTCTATGGCGTTGCCGCTGTACTGGTCGTTTTGATTGTGCTGCCTTTGTCGTGGCTGTTTCTTTACAGCCTCACGGACAGCAAGGGTTCGCTCACGCTGGTCAATTTCTATCGACTGTTCACGGAATCGGCGTTTCGCGAACCGCTGATAGCAACCTTCATCATCGCGACCTCCTCGGCCTTCATCTGCTGCGCGGTGGCGGCGCCCATGGGCTGGCTGGTGGCACGCACCGATTTGCCGTTTAGCTCGGTGATCCGCGCGCTGGTGACCGCCTCCTTTGTGACGCCGCCATTTCTCGGAGCCATTGCCTGGGAGGTGCTGGCTGCGCCCAATAGCGGACTGCTCAACAAGATCTTCCGCAGCCTGACCGGCGCAGAACAGGATCAACATCTATTCAATATCTACACCCTGCCGGGCATCATCTTCGTGATCTCCTGCTACACCTTCCCTTACGTCTTCGTGCTCGTCGCCAATTCCCTCGACCGCACGCCCGGCGAACTCGAGGACGCGTCGTCGATCCTCGGCGGCGGACGCTGGTATACCGCACGCCGCATCACTATCCCGCTGGTGCTGCCGGCGCTGCTCGCCGGTGCGCTGGTCGCATTTCTGCAAGCGATGACACTGTTCGGCTCGCCGGCAATCCTGGCGCTGCCGGCCGGCTTCCACACCATGACCACCAAGATCTGGAGTCTGTTCCAGTACCCTCCCAAGCCCGAACTTGCCGCCGCTGCCTCGTTGCCACTTCTTGTCCTCACCGTCATTCTTTTGCGCGCGGAGCATATGATCCTCGGCCGGCGCGGTTATTCGGTGGTCGGCGGCAAGTACGGCGCGCCGCGCTTGATCCCGCTGCACCGGATGCGCTGGGTGGCATTCGTTTTATGCATGTTTGTGCTGATGTTGCCAGTGTTTCTGCCTTATGCGGCGCTGCTGAACGCGGCGTTCTCGCCGGTCGCCACCACGTTCCTGACCTGGCACAACGCGACTTTGCACAATATCCAGTTCGTGCTGTTCGAACTTTCGGCGGCGTCGCTGGCACTCAAAAACACCGTGATCCTCGGGACCGCCACCGCCACCATCGGCACGTTGATCGCTGTGGTTATCGCTTACGTGACCGCGCGTCAGGCCGTAGCCGGATGGCGCGTCCTCGGCTTCCTCGCCACCGCGCCAATCGCCATCCCTGGCATTGTCCTCGGGGTCGGCCTGTTTCTGAGCTACACACGGCCGCCTTTCGTGCTGTACGGCACCTTGTGGATTTTGCTGATTGCCTTCGTCACCATCGCGCTGCCCTCGGCCTATCAGCAACTGCAAGCCGCGTTTCGCACCATTCACCCGGAGTTAGAAGACGCCAGCCGGATTCTCGGCGCAACGCGCCTGCGTTCGCTGTGGGAAATCACCGCGCCGCTGCTGCGTACCGGCGTGATTGCCACCTGGTGCTTCATCTTTGTCGGCGTGATGCGTGAATTGTCGGCCGCAATTATTTTGTTTACCTCTGAAACAAAAGTGATCTCGGTACTGATCTACGATCTCAACGAGAGCGGCGATCTCGGCGCCATCGCGGTGATCGGCATCGGCATGCTGTTGATTACGCTTGCGGTAGTGACCGCGGTCAATCGTATACCCGGCTTCGGCACCGTGCGCTTCCGCACCTGACAATCATGGACGCGAAGTTACCAAAGACCTCGGTCGCCGAGCATCTGGCTGGACGCATCGTCACGCTGCGGGCAGACAGGCTGCCGCCGGCTGTCCGCACCAAATGCGAGGACCTGCTGATCGATGTGGTCGGCCTGTGTATCACCGCGCGCAACGAAGACTACGTCACGAGCGCGCTGGCCGGCTGCGACGATGAAGGTTCCTGCACTGCGATTGGGCACAAGCGCACGTTAAGCTCTGCGAGCGCTGCCTTCATCAACGGCACGGCGGCGCATGGTGAGGATTTCGACGACACTTTCGAAGGTGGGCCCGTACATGCGGGTGCGGTGATCGTGCCGGCAGTGCTGGCCGTCTGCGAACGTCACAAGCCGGATGGTGCCGCCGCGCTGCTCGGAATTGCAGTCGGCACCGAAGTCATGTGCCGGCTAAGCACTGTTGTACCTAAAGCAGTGCATAAGGCGGGCTTCCATCCGACCGCCGTTTTTGGCGCGATGGGGGCGGCGGCCGGAGTTGGTGCCGCGCTCGGTCTCAACGCCAAGCAGATCGTCGATGCGCTTGGCATTGCCGCAAGTTTTGCTGGCGGTATCATTGAGTATCTCGCCGAGGGCGCTTGGACGAAGCGCTTGCACCCTGGTTGGGCGGCCCAATCGGGCATCCGCGCAGCGCTGCTCGCGCGCGGCGGTTTCTTCGGCCCTCGTACGGTCTTTGAGGGTGTGCACGGGCTTTTCCATGGTTTTGCGCATACGACACAAGGTAATTTTGATGCGCTCACTGGTGACTTTGGCACGCGCTGGGTGACCGGGACATTGGCGTTCAAGCCTTATCCGTGCGGGACAATGGCGCATCCTTACATCGACTGCGCCAAGCGGCTTGCCGCACGCGGCATCAGGCCGGGCGATGTAAAGGAACTGATCTGCGAGGTCGCGGAAGGCACCGTGCACCGGCTGTGGGAGCCGCTCGCCGACAAGCAACGTCCGCCGAATGGCTTTGCCGCGAAATTTGCTACGCCGTTCCTGCTCGCCACTGGCTATGTGCATGGCAGCGTCGGGCTCGATGCCTTTACCGAGCAAGCAGTGCACGATAAAGACGTCCTGTTGCTCTCGGCGAAGGTTCGTTACGTGATCGATCCGGGCAATCCTTATCCCGACAATTTCACGGGCCACATTCGCGCGGTGCTGAACGACGGACGCGTGGTGGAGGAACGGCAGCCGCATTTTCGCGGTGGAGCGCAGGAGCCGCTCACGCGCACCGACATCGAGGAGAAATTCGCGCTCAATTTTCGCCACGGCGGTTGGGATGACAAACGTGCTGTTTCGGCGCTTAGACAGCTGGCGAAACTCTACGACGGCAAGATCGAATTGGCGTTTTTACGGGGATAGTTCAGGCCATGGCTGACGGCAAAGAACTCGCCGGCAAGGTTGCCATTGTCACCGGCGCCGGACGAAATATCGGACGCGCGATCGCGCTGGCACTCGGACGAGCCGGCGCTTCGGTGATCGTGAACGTGCGATCGAACCGGGCGGAAGCCGATGGCGTCGTGCGGGAAATCGAAGCGGCTGGCAGCAAGGCGGTCGCGATTCCTGGTGATATCGGCGATGAGAAGACGGCCGCCGTGCTTGCTGACGCTGCGCTCAAACACTTCGGTCGCATCGATATTCTGGTCAACAACGCGGCGCTTCGCCGCGAAAGACCCATCGCCGACATGAGCTATGCCGAATGGCGCGAGGTGATGAACGTTATCCTCGATGGCACCTTCCGCTGCGTACATGCTTGCCTGCCGGCACTGAAGAAAAACGGCGGGAGCATCATTAATATCGGTGGAATGAGTGCTCACATCGGCTCAAAGGATCGCGCCCACGTGATAACTGCCAAGGCGGCGCTGGTCGGATTTTCTCGCGCGCTCGCCCACGATCTTGCCAGAGACAAGATCACTGCTAATTGCGTGGTGCCCGGCGCGATCGAAACGACGCGTCCGGCTGCAGCGCAGCAGCCGGCACATCATCTGACTCACGGCACCATCACCGGAGAGCGAGGCAAGTCCGAGGACGTTGCGGCTATGGTGCGCTATTTGTGCGGGCCAGGTGGCCGGTACGTTACCGGGCAAACCATCCACGTCTCGGGCGGCGCCTATCTCGGCTCATAGCGGCATGCCGTGCGCGGCAGGGTGGCCGCGCGTATGCTTAAATGCTAATCCATAACCCGATAATTGTTCCGGGTAACAACGAGGTTCCTATGTATTCAGAGCTGGGTCTTTACATCGATGGCAAATGGCTCAACGGCGAAGGCCGCAAAAGCGAGGACGTGATCAATCCGGCGACCGGCAAGGCGCTTGCGCATCTGCCGCACGCGAGCAAATCCGATCTCGACGCCGCACTTGCCGCCGCCGAAAAAGGCTTCGCGGCATGGAAAGCAACCTCCGCCTATGACCGTTCCAAGATCATGCGCAAGGCTGCCGATCTGCTGCGTGAACGCTTCGATCACGTTTCAAAGGTGATGACCCAGGAACAAGGCAAGGTCTATGTCGAGTCGCGCGCGGAAGTGCTGACCAGCGCCGACATCATCGATTGGTATGCCGAGGAGGGTCGCCGTACTTATGGCCGCGTCGTGCCGGGCCGCCAGAAGGGCGTGCGTCAACTCGTGCTGCAGGAGCCCGTCGGCGTTGTTGCGGCATTCACGCCGTGGAATTTTCCGACATTGACGCCCGTACGGAAAATTGCCGGCGCGCTCGCGGCGGGCTGCTCGATCATCATCAAGGCTTCTGAAGAAACGCCAGGCGGCTGCGTCGAACTGGTGAAATGTTTCGCCGATGCCGGCCTGCCGGCGGGCGTGCTCAATCTCGTATTTGGCGTGCCGGCCGAAGTGTCCGAGCACCTGATCCCGAAGAAGTCGGTCAAGAAAATCTCCTTTACCGGCTCGGTGCCCGTCGGCAAGCATCTTGCCGCTCTCGCTGCCAAAGGCATGAAGAGAGCAACCATGGAACTTGGCGGACATTCGCCGGTGGTCGTTTTCGAAGACGCCGATCCCGAGAAGACCGCCGACACGATTGCGGCATTCAAATATCGCAATGCCGGTCAGGTCTGTATTTCGCCGACCCGCTTCTACGTGCACGAAAATAACTACAAAAAGTTCGTCGCCCGCTTCACCGAATACGCCAAAGGCCTGAAACTGGGCGATGGCATGGAGAAGGGCATTACCTTGGGGCCGCTCGCCAATCCGCGCCGGCTCGACGCCATGGAGTCCTTCGTCAATGACGCCAAGGACCGCGGCGGCAAGGTGGCTACCGGGGGCTCGCGCCACGGCAACCAGGGCTTCTTCTTTCAGCCGACCGTCATTACCGACGTGCCGGATGATTCCAAGATAATGACTGAAGAGCCGTTCGGTCCTCTCGCGCCGATCGTGCCGTTCAAGACCTTCGACGAAGTGGTCGAGCGCGCCAACTCGCTTCAGTTCGGCCTTGCGGCCTATGCCTTCACCACATCGGACAAGAACGCGTCAGCGATCAGCGATGCGCTTCAGTCGGGCATGGTAGGCGTCAACAGCATCGCCATCTCGACACCCGAGACGCCCTTCGGTGGCATCAAAGAGTCGGGCTACGGTTCTGAAGGCGGCATCGAAGGTCTGCAGGCCTATATGAACACGAAGTTCGTCTCGCAGGCGTAAGGCCTACTTCGCCATCCCCTTCTGGCACGCCTCCCACACCTTGGCGGGCGTCGCCGGCATATCCATGTGGTCGGCGGCGCCGTTCGGGATCGCGTTTGAAATCGCATTCATCACGGCGGCGATCGCCGCCGTCGTCCCCGCTTCGCCGGTACCCTTGACGCCGAGCGGATTGCTTGTCGCCGGGACCGAGTGTACCGCTTCGCGCAGTTCGGCCGGCATATCGTGGGCGCGCGGCATGCCGTAGTCCATGAATGAGCCACTCACCAACTGACCGCTGCCGGAATCGTAGACTGCGTTTTCTGTCAACGCCTGCCCGAGCCCATTCGCGATCGAGCCCTGCACCTGGCCTTCGACGATTCTGGCGTCGAGCATGACACCCGGATCGTCGACTGCGGTATAGGTAACGAGATCGACCGCACCGGTATCGGGATCGATTTCCACCTCTGCGATATGGCAACCGTTCGGAAACGTCAGCGGCGTCTCGGTTTTTTCTTTCGTGTCGAGACTTTCGCCAATCTCCTTTGCGCGTCTTGCTGTTTCAAACAGAGAGATTTTGCGGTCTGTACCGACCACTTCGAATTGCCCGTTGCGGTACTGGATGTCCGCCTCGGATGCTTCCAACAGGGCTGAAGCCACCTTTTTGCCCTTCGCCAGCACGGTATCCGCCGTGAGCGCAATCGCACTGCCGGCGCACATCGCGGACCGCGAGCCGACGGAGGCGAAGCCGCTCAGCCCCAGCGCTGTGTCACCGTGGCGGTGCTGGATTTTCGCGGCATCGATGCCGAGCTTGCTGGCGAGGAGATGGGGAAACACAGTGGCGTGTCCCTGGCCGGTCGATTGCACGTTGCAGCCAAGGATGAGTTGGTCGCCGCCCGGAAACGAAACCGACGCCTGCTCCATCGGCATGGCGCCGGCATGCTCCAGCATGCACGACACGCCTATGCCGCGCAGCTTTTTACGTTTCGCCGATTCACGGCGGCGCTTGCTGAAATTGTCGAAGTCTGCGAGCTCCAGAGCCTTGTTCATGATCGCGGGAAAATCGCCACTGTCATAAGTGTTGATCGGAGTCTTGAACGGTATTGCCGACGGCGGAATGAGGTTCTTCTTGCGCAACCTCACGGGATCGATGCCCGTCACACGTGCGGCTTCCTCAACCACGCGTTCGAGCGCGTAGTTCGCTTCGGGCCGCCCGGCCCCGCGATAGGGTCCGATCGGAATCGTATTGCTGAAGTAGCAGGCGACGGAAACGTCGATCTTCGGGATCCGGTACATGCCGGGCAGGCAGCGCGCAAAATTATTGGTGTTGATGCCGACGCCGGCAGTGCTCACATAGGCGCCCTGATTGCACAGGTGCCGCACACGTAACGCAAGGAACTTCCCCTTTTCATCGATTGCGAGTTCAGCTTCGGTGACGGTATCGCGTGCCTGCGTGTCGGTTACAAAAGCTTCCGAGCGCGTCGACTGCCAATGCACGGGCCGACCAAGTTGGCGAGCCGCCACCATGAGCGCCGGATATTCCGGATATGGGGGCGTCTTCATCCCGAAGGCGCCGCCGACATCCTCAGTGATCACGCGCAGCTTCTCATTTGGCAAGCCCATGACAGCAGCATTGAGCGCGCGCAGCGAGTCCGCGCTCTGCGAACACGCGTAAAGCGTGTAGCTGTCATTGGCCTTGTCATAGACGCCGGTAGCGCCTCGCGTTTCCATTGAAGCAACCACCATGCGCTGGTTGGTCACACTCACCTTCGCCACGTGCGGTGCCTTGGCAATGATGTTGGCGACTTCGCGCTCGTTCTGCTCGTCGGGTACGGGGCCGGGCCAGTCGACGCAAAGATTTCCCGGCGCCTCCGGATAGAGCTGCGTGCCACCCTTATTCATGGCGTCGCGCAGGTCAATGACCGCCGGCAATTCCTCGTACTCGACCCGTACGAGCTCGGCGGCGTCTTGAGCTGCCGCGGGCGTTTCTGCGACCACCATCGCAACGGGGTCGCCGACATGCATCGCCTTTTCGCCCGTCAGTGCCGGGCGGAATGGCATGATCATTTTGGCGCCACCACGGCCCGCCACCGGCGGATGTCGCGACACACTGCCGACATTTGCTGCCTTCATATCCGCGGCGGTGAATACAGCCAGCACCTTCTTCGCCTTGCGGGCTTCCTCTGTATTCACTGACACAACGCGGGCGTGAGCATGTGGTGACCGCACGAAGGCGGCGTAGGCGGTATTGGGCAGGCGTGGGTCGTCCATAAAGCGGCCGGCCCCGCGGACGAGGGCATCGTCCTCGACGCGCGGCGTATGTTTCGACGGTAAGGAGCTTGCTGCCATGCGGGGTCCGAAAAACGCTTGCGGGGCCTCTTTTATAGCGCAAAGGAAAGGTCACGACAGGGGCTTGCGTCAATGCGCCGGCTGCGGCACTCAAGCGCTCCTTGCCCTGCGCGGGTAGCGTGTTTCGGGTGGTGAAATGAGCAAAGCGCGAACGATTGATACGCATACGCATGTGTTGACCGAAGAAACTGCCGCGCTGCTGCGCAAGGAAGCTCCCAAGGTGCCGGTGACGATCACGCCGATCGATGCGGCATCTGCGACGCTTGATGTCGGCGGTGTCGCATATCGGCCCTATCCGCGCGGCGGCTTTGATATTGCGCACCGCTTGCGTGACATGGATGAAGCCGGCGTTGACGTGCATGTACTTTCAGTCACGCCACAGACCTATCTCTACAATCAGGAAGCTGCTCTCGGGGCCACTACTGCCGCGATTCAGAATGATCAGATCGCAAAACTGGTCAAAGAAAATCCGCAACGGTTCATGGGTATCGCCACTCTGCCGATGCAGGCGCCGGAAAAGGCCGCCGGCGAACTCAGGCGCGCGATGACCAAGCTTGGCCTGCGCGGCACCATGATTGCCTCCAACATCATGGGTAAAAATCTCGACGATCCGAGTTTCGAACCGCTATGGACAACCGCCGAGGAACTTGGCGCCTTCGTTTTTGTGCACCCGAACAATGTCGCAGGCGCCGACCGAATGAAGTCTTATTATCTTAACAACTTGATCGGGAATCCACTCGACACCACGATCGGTGCGGCGTGTCTCTATTTCGGCGGAGTGCTTGATCGTCATCCCAAGCTTACGATCGTGCTCGCCCATGGTGGCGGATTCACGCCGTATCAGGCGGCGCGCTGGGAACACGGTTGGCAAGTGCGCCCCGAGCCAAAAAAGAATATTTCCAGGCAACCGACGAATATCGCAAAGCGCTTTTATTACGACACGATCCTTCATTCGGCGCCGGTTCTCGAATTCATGATCGGGCATGTCGGCGCCGATCGCGTCGTGCTTGGCAGCGATTATCCCTATGACATGGGCATGATGGATTGCGTGAGACACGTGCGGTCACTAAAGATTTCAGATGCCGACAAGACGACAATTCTGGGCACGCGTGCTCAAGCTTTGCTGTCGGGGAAATCATGAACGTTCAGAACGCGAAAGCCGCGCGCATTCCAACAGCGGCCGTTACGAGCCTGATCGTCGATGCGATGGGCAAGGCCGGCGTGTCGAAGGATGATGCCATCAAAATTGCCGAACTCATGCTGGAGGCAGACCTGATCGGCGCCGATGCACATGGTGTATTCCGTTTGATGCAGTATGTGCAGCGGTTGAAGCTCGGCTCTACCAATCCAAAGCCTAACATCACGGTCAACCGGACCGCGCCGGCGACCGCGCTCGTCGACGGCGATAACGGCATGGGACATCTGGTGGTGGCGCGTGCGGCGCAGACTGCCATTGAACTCGCGCGCGAGTGCGGGGTTGCCTGGGTCGGATGCCGCATGTCGGGCCATGCCGGGGCAGCCGGTGTCTATGCCGCGTTGCCGCTCAAGTTCGACATGGTGGGTCTCTATTCGGCAGTGGCCAATGCCAACCACATGCCGTTGGCCGGCGGCGCCGAGCCGCTATTGGGGACCAATCCATTGGCAATCGCGATTCCTGCCGGAAAGGAAGCGCCGGTTGTGCTCGATATTGCTACTTCGATTGTTTCATACGGCACGATCAAGAATCATCGTTTGCAAAACAAGCCATTGCAGCCCGACTGGATGATCGATCCGAAGACCGGCGAAGCCATTATCGACCCGCACAAGAGCGCGGAGGCGCTCTTGCTGCCAATGGCCGGTTACAAGGGGGCAGGACTCGCGCTGATACTTGGTCTCCTTGCTGGCACTCTCAATGGTGCGCTGTTTGGTCGCGATTGCGTCGATTTCAACGCCGAGCCGGACAGAATTACCAACACAGGACAGTTTGTGGTCGCACTGGACCCGAGCCGATTTCAGCCACTCGATCAATTCAAGGCGGAAGTCGATCGGCATATTCGCGAGCTGCGAAACACAAAAGCTTTGCCCGGTCAAAGCGTTCGGCTGCCAGGCGAGCAACGCGCCCAACGTCGCGCCGACCGGCTGCGCAACGGATTACCGCTTGCGCCCGAACTGCTCGCACAACTCGACAAGCTTGCAAGTGAATTGTCGATAAAGCCGCTGCGTGAACGCGGCTAGGCCGAACGTCGCCGCATCACATAACTGCCTTATTTGTCGTGCTCAACGGAACAAATCGAATAAACCGCCGTTCAATCTGCGGCCTGCCTCTATCAGTGCGAGCCGTCGATACGCCATTGGCGTAAATCATTGTCGAATCAAATTGATGAAGCTCATTGAAAAGAAAGAAATTGTAGCGTGGGTCAAAAGGGCACTGATCCACCTCGGCTTAGTTATCGTATGCGGCAGCGCGTTGTCCGCAATTCCCGTGCTTGGCGTCTCGAGCGAGAATACCTTCGACCGGATTCAAGCCGGTGAGTGGGTTGTCGCTTCGATGTATTGGGAGGACAAGCTCGTTTCGACCGGAAAGAGTTTCAACCCAATCGGATGGCATGCGGCTCACAAAACATTGCCGATTGGCACCTTGATCCGCGTTTCAAATCCCAAGAATCGCCGGTCGATCAACGTGACGATCAACGATCGAGGTCCGTTTGTCGCGAACCGCGACCTGGATCTCAGCCTTGGTGCCGGCACGTTATTGGGGCTTCAGGGGCTGGGCACCGTTTATATGGAAGTTCTGTCGATCCCGCCGATTAAAAACATGCAACGGCCCGTGGTGGAAAGCCTGTTTGCGGTGAACGATGCCAACGCCAACTGCGTTGGTGTTTCTGCCTGTTAGGCGCGTTGCCGGATGCGAAGTTGAGTGGCTTTTTGACACGCCGCCCCGAGGGCGCGCATCGTGAATTGCCACTAAAATGGGCGCATTTATAGTTACCCCATCGTTAACCTAAAAGGGTAAACGACATTTAACGATTACGGCCAATTTGTTAACTATTAGCGCTGTGAGGGGCGGGGCGGAAGATTGCGCTCGTTGCGGGCCTTGAGTGGTAGCTACTGCCTGCCGACGGGTCTGTAGCGCAACCGCAAAGTCCTGCCGCAACGCATCCTGTCCTGTCTCGGCTCGCTAGCCTGCGAAGGGTCAAGCGCGGGCAAACGGTGCTGTGTGGCATACGAAGGAGTAGCGCCGTGACGGCAGGAATCTTGCTCAGCAGCCAAACGCGGGGCGATTGGGTCGAACTCAGCGCCGCCGGATCATGGACCGCCGAATATGCTGGTGCGATCGAGCCGCAGGTGGACGCTGCTACGCGCGGCGTGACGGCACGCAGCGTCGCGATCAACATTGCCCGCATTGATTATCTAGACACCTATGGCGCATGGCTCATCGAGCGCACGCTGCGCAGCTGGATAAGCCAGGGGCGAGAAGCGCGTCTCGTCGGATTGCGTGAAGATTATCGTGGTCTTTTCGACAAAGTTCATGCCGGAACACAGACGCTGCCGCCACCGCCTCGCAAGCCGAACAGCATCGTTGCAACGCTTGAAAGCGTCGGAAGGACAATGGCAACGGTGGGCAGTGATCTTGCTTTGCTGGCGCAAATGCTTGGTTCGCTGATCGTCGCACTCAAGCGCGTGGCATTGCGGCCGACAAGTTTTCGTTTCACGTCAATGGTGCATCAGCTCGAGCGCGTCGGCTGGCGCGCAGTGCCAATCATCCTCCTGATCACCGTATTGATCGGGGCCATACTCGCGCAGCAGGGCATTTTCCATTTTCGCAAGTTTGGGGCGGACATCTACGTCATCGACATGGTCGGCGTCTTGGTATTGCGCGAGATCGGCGTGCTGATTGTTTGCATCATGGTCGCCGGCCGCTCCGGGAGTTCCTACACGGCCGAACTTGGAGCCATGCGCATGCGCGAGGAAGTCGATGCCCTGCGCACGATGGGCTTTGATCCCATAGAAGTTCTCATTCTGCCGCGCATCCTGGCCTTGGTCATTGCGGTGCCGATTCTCACCTTCCTCGGATCGATGGCCGCGCTCTATGGCGGCGGCCTCGTGTCGTGGCTTTATGGGGGCATCCAGCCAGAAGTTTTTTTAGCCCGCCTCCGCGAGGCAGTCACGGGTACCACGTTCGAGGTGGGGATGATCAAGGCGCCCTTTATGGCGCTGGTGATCGGCGTCGTAGCCTGCGTCGAAGGATTGCAGGTGCAGGGCAGCGCCGAGTCGCTCGGCGAGAAAACAACAAATTCCGTGGTCAAGTCCATCTTTCTGGTGATCGTGCTCGACGGCATTTTCGCTATGTTCTTTGCTTCGATCGGAATGTGACATGGCAAAGGATCCCGTCATTGAGGTGCGTGATCTGGTTGTCGAATTGAAACACCACCGGATCCTCAATGGCGTTACGCTCGACGTTTATCGCGGTGAGATTCTGGGATTTGTTGGCGCTTCGGGTGCGGGCAAGTCGGTTCTCACGCGCACGATCCTCGGGCTGCTGCCGAAACTGGAGGGGCGAATCAATGTTTTTGGCGTCAACCTCGATGAGGCTGGCGAGATGCAACGGCAGGAGATCGAGCGGCGCTGGGGCATCCTGTTCCAGCAAGGCGCGTTGTTTTCTTCGCTAACCGTTGGCGAAAATGTCGAATTTCCTATCCGAGAATATCTTGATGTCTCGGACCGCCTGATGACCGAAATAGCGATAACAAAACTGGAAATGGTCGGGTTGAAGCCGGACGTATACCGAAAGTTCCCTTCGGAACTTTCGGGCGGCATGATCAAGCGCGTCGCGCTTGCCCGGGCACTGGCGCTCGATCCGGAAATCCTCTTCCTGGACGAGCCAACATCGGGGCTCGATCCGATCAGTGCCGGCGATTTCGATCAGCTAATTCTGACTTTACAGCAGGTTTCGTCGATGGCCGTATTTATGGTAACCCATGACCTCGACAGCCTGCATACGATCTGCGATCGAATCGCCGTTCTCGGTGATGGAAAAATCATTGAAGCCGGCACCATGGATACGATGTTGGCATCGCAGCATCCATGGCTGAAGGCCTACTTCCACGGCGTGCGCGCCAGGGCAGGCCTGCAAGCTGCGGCTAGGAAATAACGGAGCAGGGTGATGGAGAGAAAAGCGCACTACGCACTGATCGGATTGTTCACGTTCGCCGTGGTCGCGGGCGCCTTTGGCTTTATCTTCTGGCTGCATCACTCGTCCGGCAAGAAACAGGCCGTTGCATATCGCGTGATCTTTGACAGTTCGGTGTCGGGATTGCAGGTGGGCGGTAACGTTCTCTTCAATGGTATCCGCGTCGGAGAAGTTACCAATTTGCGACTCGATCCGGAAAAACCATCGCAAGTCATCGCGTTGCTGGCGGTCAACAAGGCAACGCCGATCCGCTCCGACACGCGTGTGGGCCTTGAATTCGCCGGCTTGACCGGCGTCGCCTCGGTGTCTCTCAAGGGCGTCTCGGCGACCACGCCGCTGATTGAACGGGAAGAGGGCGAACCGCCCACCTTGAAGGCCGATCCAAGCGCCAGTCAGGACATGATGCAGGCCGCGCGTGAGGTGCTGAACAAGGCGGAAGAGGTCATCGCCGCCAACCAGGAAGCGTTGCATCAGGCGATTACGGATATTGCCACGTTTAGCGCTTCGCTCGCGCGCAATACCGACAATGTCGACTCGATCATGAATACCACCCGCGAAGCGATGAGCAATGCGAAGGAGGCAACCGCTTCGGCGCGCACGCTTATCGACAACCTGGACAAGCGCACCGATGACATCACGATCGGCGTCAACAAGATGACCGCTACGGCGACGCGGCAGATCGAGATCGCGGGCAAGGCGATTACCGACCTCGCGCACAATCCGCAGCGAATTTTGTTTGGCGGCAGCACCGCCACCACCAGTGCGACACCGGCGCCGACGCCGACCCGCACGGCGCCGGCGCCAACGCGCAGACAGCCGCAGCAGTAGCCGTCGATCAGGCGGCGGCGCGCACTTCGTCAGGGTCGAGCGGCAGCTTCACCGGCTGTTTGCGCTTGGCTGACAGGTCGAGAGCCTTGGTCAGCATAAGGTTCCGATGCGCTTCTTCCACGGTCGCGGCTGCCGTCGGCAGACCGAGCGCAACGCGATTGAGCCACGAGTCGGTCTCCTCCGCCATCGGCCCGCGGAGCTCACCGAGCGCCATATCGCCGGGCGGGTAGCTACCCATGAAATCGACAAGCCGCGTGGCGTCCGGATTATAACCTTCTGACTGCGGCTTCGAGACGGCAAGTACGATGTCGCGGTGCGTGTCGTCGATTGTCAGTACACCGGTAGTGCCGACGATGCCGACCTCCAGCGAATACACCGCAGCGGGCCAGGTCACCGGCAGCGCCCAGGACATGTTGAGATGATAAATGGTGCCGTCGGAGAAATTGATCATGCCGGCGGTGCCATCAATGCCTTTGTATGCCGGGCCCAGCACCTTGTCGACCGAACGCGCGTAACATTCGACCGCTGTCTTGCCCTCGAGGCACCACATGCAAATGTCGAGTGCGTGCGTGCCGGAAATGACCATGGGTGAGATGGTCGCAGGATCATCGGTGCGTTTGTAGTTGTCGATCGCCACCAGGCGATTCATGAAGGCCCGCGAGGTCACCATCGTTACGTCGCCCAATGCGCCGGTGCGGCATTTTTCTTTTGCGGCGAGCCAGCGCCGCCGGAACCGCTGCGTGTAACCAACAACGGCATCCAGTTTTGCCGCCTTGATGGCCTTCAGCACCCGCTCCGATTCGGCAAGATTGGTGGCGAGCGGCTTCTCGATCAGCATTGGAACGCCGCGCTCGACGGCCGCCATGATCGGATCGACGTGTAGATGTTCGTCGGTGCAGATAATGGCGGCCGTTACTTCCGGCCGCTTAAGCAATTCGACATGGCTTTGCGTCACAAAGTCTGCATCGATCTTCGGACCGACTTCGCCGGCACGGTTCGGATTTTTTTCGGCGAGTCCGATCCATTGGACCGCTGGATGCCGTGCCGCCACCTCGCCGCGGAACAATCCGACGCGGCCACCTCCGATGATCGCCAGGCCGACTCCCTTGGCCGACTTCCTCATTGGTTCACCCCTGCGCGGATTTTCTGCTTGAACTCGGCTATGGCCGAGATCGTCTCATTGGTCAGCGGCAGATCGACCGGCTCATTGCGATCAGCCGACAGGTCGGCGGCGCTGTAGGTTTCCATGACGCGTCGCGCGCTCTCCGGCGTGACCATGACCGGAGTGTCGCGGATGCAGGCTTCCAGAAAGTGAATGGTTTCCGGTCCCATGCCACCGGCGAAAACACTATCGACCCACTCACCCGGCATGGTCGACATTGGAAACACCTGGCCGTCTTTTTGCGTATTGAGCCAGTTGTCACGCTGGGTATCGTCAAGAAACAACGACCCCTCGGTCCCGGTGATTTCGATCCAGGTTGCGCAGTAATTTGGATAGCTTGGCGGCAGATTCCAGCCGCCGCCGATCATAACCGCGACACCGTTGTCCATGGTCACAGTGGTGAACATCACATCGTGGGAGCCATTGATAGGTTCCATATAACCATATGCGCCCTGCGAATAAACGCGCACCGGCTTGGCCGGCTCCAGAAGCCAGAGCACAAAATCGAGATCGTGAGTTGATTCCATCACGACAGGAGAGAGGCGGACGCGGCTGGCGATTTTTTTGCCCAGGCTGCGTGAGAGATGCCGGCTCACCAGGACTGACACGACCTTGCCAAGAGTGCCGTCAACTATCTTCTTTTTGGCGTAGGCAATTTTCGGGTTGAAGCGCTGCGAATAACCGATGGTGAATTTGAGGCCATTGCGCTTGGCGAGCTGGATGAGTTCGTCGGCTTCCCAGAGTTCGAGCGCGATCGGCTTTTCCAGCATCACATTCTTGCCGGACTTCAAGCAATCACGGCAGATCGGATAGTGGTTCGATTCGGGCGTGGTCGAAATGTAGACGACGGAGATATTCGGGTTCTTGATGATATCGTTGTAGTCGAGCGTCGCGGTGGCAGGCTTGTAGAGCGCCTTTACTTCGGCCAGCCGATCGGGTCGGATCTCGCACAAGTGCAATTTGTCTACCAATGCCGTTCGCGAGAGCGTTTCCGCACGCGTGCCCCCGACCCACCCAACACCGATCACCGCAGCTTCAACAGTTTTCACCAGACTTCTTCCTTCCGTTTCTTATGATGTGGTGCGGCCGGCCGGCCGCGCGCGGCAGACTAGCCCACGCGTCTAACGACCGGAAGGGTGTGGTTTTTCAGTGCGCGAAAGCAGCTTGATCGACACCAAAAACCCGCGCAGCGAATTGCGGATAGACCTCCGCCAATTGCGGCGCGACGACCTCGCGCATGAGCTTGAGCGTCTCGGAAGAGGGCGCCGGAGTTTGTGGCACAGTGGACGGCTTCTCGAAGTCGAATCCGGTGTTATCAACCACCTCGTCAATCGTATGCCCCGGATGCACGCTTGCGAGGGCAAAGCGGCCATCGACGAAGCTGAACAGACAACGGTTGGTCACAAGGGCGATCGGGCCGCCCGAACGATAGATGTTGGCGTCGCTCGTACCGGGCGCGCTGACGAAATCGACCTTGGGCACGAGCGTTCGGCGTGAATGCTCGGTGCGGAAAAGGATCACCTTCGGTACCACGTAGTAGAGATAGGCGGAGCCAAACGAGCCTGGAAACCGTACGTTCGGGTGCCCGTAGTCGCCGGTGCTCACAAGATTGACGTTACCCTGCCCATCGATTTGCCCACCGGAGAGAAAAAATACATCGATGCGACCCTGGCCGGCACAATCGAACAGTTCGCGGGCGCCATCGGTGAAGAAATTATGCTTACGGCTCTGCAGCAGCGAAACATAAGGCCGACCTTGACCGCGTTCGCGCGCCAGCAGTGCTGCGGTCGCCGGGATCGGCGAAGCGTTGCCAACTGCCACGTGGCGTACGCCGCCGATCAGACGCGCAATGACATCGGCGAGTAACTCCTCGTCGCGGAAATTTTGTTCACGCGGCGCGGCGTTCATACACGTACCGTTCGAGATAATCGGCGAAGCCTTCTGTCGTTGCCGCCATGCGGGCATATTCGGCTAGATGATCCGGATCGGCGGCATAAAAGTCCGGTAATCCCAGTGGCCATGCGCCCCGTTCGGCAAGGGCGATACTCTCGACGTAGAAACCCGGCAGCGTCCCGGCGGCAAGCGTCGGATCGTCCAGCAGATTGCCGTCGTACATTTTTTCCACCGTTGCGACGGTTGTGCCTGCGGCGTGTGCCATGGTTGCCAGTTCGCGCTGCCGCCCGATCCAGACATTGCCGAAACGGTCCGCCATCGGTGCGTGGATCAGTGCCACGTCGGGTTTGATTGCCGGCAACAGTACAATCGGATCGTCTTCGCCGAACGGGTTGTCGATGACTTTCCAATCGTCTCGATATTTCAGCACGTCCGAACCGATGAGTCCGCGTAACGGCATAAACGGCACGCCCTTCTCGGACGCCTGTAGCGCAGCATGCAGCGCTGGACAGGTGGCGTCTTTCATTTTTATCGCGCCCGATGTGATCGCGGCGGTGAAGCGCGGCGCCGGACCGAATTCGCCAAGACTGACAGCGCTTGTCTCCAGCGTTGCGACGGAGTCGGTGCCGATCAGAAGGTCAGCTTGCAAGCTCGATGTCGGCAGCGCGACAAGATGCAACCGCCTTACGCCGCGTCTTATGAGTGCGCGGGTCGCCGCCATTGGCACTCCGGAGACTTCGCGCGGAACCACCAACATGCAGCCGTCGACAATCGGCGCGATTGCATCGTCTATTGATTTCGCCAGCTGAAACATTGTGGCCTGTACGGTACGCGATGTTGTGCCGTCGTCACTTTTCCCATTGTTGCCCTTGCAACGTCCACTGGATTTTGCGACTTGGGGTGGATGCCAGCGACCCTGCAAGAGAAATTGCGCGCCAGCCGCTTTGTTATTACTGCGGAAGTGACACCGCCGGTGTCGGTTGAGCGCGGTGAACTATTGGCAAAAGCGCGGCCGCTGAAGGGGCTTGCCGATGCCGTCAACGTAACCGACAGCGCTGGTGCGCGGCCCCATCTCGGTGCTGTCACCGCCGCTGCGATTCTCGTGGAGCAGGGCATCGAGCCCATTCTTCAGCTCACCTGCAGGGATCGGAATCGCATCGCCTTGCAAAGCGATTTGTTGAGCGCGGCGGCTTCGGGCGTGCGTAACCTGCTGATGCTGCGCGGCGATGATCCGAGCGCAGGCGATCAGCCGGATGCCGTGCCGGTGTTTGATCTTGATCCGCGCTCGCTGCTGGATACCGCGCGACTGCTGCGCGATGCGGGGGAATTACCCACCGGTCGCAAAGTGACAGGTCGCGTCGATTTCTTTCTCGGCAGCGCCGACAATCCGATCGATCCGGCTCTGGGTTGGCGTCCTACCGGCCTGTTGGCCAAACTCGATGCCGGCGCGCAATTTGTTCAGACCCAGTTCTGCATGGACGCTGGCCTTGTACGCCGCTATATGGCGCGGCTCGCCGAGCATGGCGTGACCGATAAGCTGTCGGTCCTTATCGGTATCGTGCCACTGCGCTCAGCGAAATCGGCACGCTGGATCAAGGAAAAGCTTTTCGGCGCCGTAATTCCAGATGCGCTGATCAAGCGCCTGGAGCATGCGAAGGATCCGGCAGCGGAAGGCCGCCTCGCTTGCATTGAAATGGTGCACGAATTGGCAGACGTGCCGCATGTTTCCGGTGTCCATATCATGGCGCCGGGTAACGATGCCGCAGTTCCCGATGTCATCAAGGCGGCACGAGACAGTATCTCCCGTCTCGCGCCCGCCTAACGTTCAGCTCAGCGCCGATTTCACCCGGTCCGGTGAAAACGGCACGCGACGGATGCGCACGCCGGTTGCGTCAAAGATTGCATTGGCAATCGCCGCTGCTACCGGTCGGATTGATGGTTCGCCGGCGCCGGTTGGTGCGATTTCCGGATGGTTGATCAGCACCACATTTACCTCGCCCGGCGTCTCGGTGATGTCGAGGATTGGATAGGTCAACCAATCCACACTGGTCACTGTTTTACGGTCGAAGGTCACTTCTTCCCACAGGGTGCGGCTGACGCCCTGCACGATGTTGCCTTCAATACATTTCACCAGTCCGTCGGGATTGATGATCTGCCCGCAATCGTGCGCCACGGTGAACTTGCGCGCGAAGATTTTGCCGTTCGAGCGATCGATATCGACTTCGGCGATGATCGCGACGCGTGTGCCGTTCCGTTGCGCGTAAGCGATACCACGGCCAGAGACCTTGTTGCCGCTCTGATCGCGTCGCGGCGACGGCCGGGGCTGCCATTTTGCAGCCTCTGCCGCAGCCTTGATCACGGCAATATCGCGCGGCTCCTTGATATGACGCAGCCGGAACTCAATCGGATCCGCGTTGACCGCGGCCGCCACCTCATCGATGAATGATTCGCTTGCGAAGTGGATTTGCGGGCCGACCGGGTCGCGCAAATGCGCGCTGCGCAAAGGCGACGAACGGTCGAGCAGCGGCGGGATCGTTTCCCAGGCGAGTCGTTTGTTGTCAAAGGCGTATGACTCTGCCGGGACGCCGAATCCGTCACCTGATTTGAGCGCAACGCCGCGGGCTTGGCCGGTCAACGTATCATGCGGTTTCCCGCCATTTGTGTTCACGTCCACCCGCGAGAAGCCCTTGCTGGTGAACTCATAGGCCGTAACTTTGCCAGCGGCATCGATTGCAGCGCGCGCCTTGTGAATTGAAGCGGGCCCCTTCGGATCCCAGCCGGTGCCTTGTTCACGCATGTATTGCAGGCGAACCGGCTTGCCGACCGCTTTCGCCAGCACGGCTGCATCCATGGCGCAGTCGTCGGCATCGTTGCGGCCGTAAGAGCCGGGAGCCGTCACATGGATCACGTGGACCTTGTCGAGCGGCAGATCGAGCGTGAGGGCAAGGCCCTCCTGCACGAAATGGGACTTCTGCGTTCCGCTCCAGCAGGTCAATTGCCCGTCTTTAATCTCGACCAGAGCACAAGCCGGTCCCATGCTCGCATGTGATTGGAATGGCCATTCATATTCTGCCTCGATTACCTTCGCTGCAGACTTGAAGGCGTCCTCAACATTTCCATTTTCCTTGTCGACGCTGCGCTTTCGTACATCCGCCTTGCGAATGTGGTCGTAGAGTGAAGCCTGTTCAGGGAATGGCGGCTCGGCGGACGACCACTCCACTTTCAGTTTTTGCGCGGCCTGGATTGCGTCCCATTCCTTGTCGGCGACTACGCCGAGAAAGCCTTTGTCCCAGACCACTTTGGCGCCAGGGATGTCCTTGATCGAGCTTTCATCGATCTTAAGCGGCACGGCGCCCGCGACGGCCGGGCGGATCATCCGTCCATGAACCATTCCAGGCACTTTTATGTCGGTCACGAAGTCTTCTTGCGCGAAAACCTTGGGAGCTACGTCCTCGCGCTTGATCGGCTGGCCGACGATTTTGTGATCCTTCGGGTTCTTTGGTTGCGCTTTGCCAGGCGCATAGAGGGTGTTGCCGTATTGCTTGTTCCACTCGAGCTGCACATTAAAATATTTGCCGCCGATCAGTTGCGCGTAGGAAACATGCTTGGACTTGTCGTCGCCCACGCTCACCACGCCGTCGGTAACAATGAGCTTGTCGGCCGGTGCGGATAGCTGGCTGGACGCCATGTCGACCAGCACGCGGCGCGCTTCCGCCGCCGCCATACGCATCTGCTTTCCGCCCATTTGGATGCCGGTCGAACCGGAGGCGCCTCCCTGGTTTACCGAATTGGCGGTATCGCCCATGTAGACCTTGACGCTCTTGAAAGGAACGTCGAGCTCCTCGGCAACGATCTGTGCGATCGCGACATGCAGGCCGTGGCCCATGTCCATCTTGCCGAAAAAGGCAGAGACGGTGCCATCGGCATTCACGGCGATATAGGACGACAATTGGTCGGGGGTCAGCGCCGGCTTGGCGCCCTGCGCGAACGCAGCCTGAATCGACAGTAAGGTGTCGAGCGATACCGCGCTGCCAACAGAAACCACGAGCGCGCCGCCAGCGAGCAGAACCGAGCGCCGGGTGAATGCGGAAGTCTGTTCGAATTTTGTCATGACACCCTCCCTCAACCCATCATCTCGGCGGCACGCTTGACCGCCTTCAGAATGCTGATGTGTGTGCCGCAACGGCACTTGAGGCCGGAGAGAGCGTCCTTGATCTCGGCGTCCGTCGGCTTTTTTTTGTCGCGCAAAAAAGCGGCGGCAGTCATCAGCCAGCCGTTGATGCAGTAGCCGCATTGCGGCACCTGCTCCTCGATGTACGCAGTCTGAAGTGGATGTGGCTTCTCTGGCGTGCCGAGCCCGGCAAGCGTCGTGATTTTTGCGTCGCCAACAGTCGAGATTGCCGTGATGCAGGAGCGCGTCGGCTGGCCGTCGAGTTGCACCGTGCAAGCGCCGCATTGCGCCAGACCGCAGCCGAAATGGGGGTTGTTGAGTCCGAGATCGTCGCGCAACGCATAGAGCAATGGCATGTCCGGATCGGCGTTGACGATATGGGACTTGCCGTTGACGGAAAGGGTGAAGCGTTGGGTCATAGCGTTCAGCTCCCTGAACCAATACGGGCCGAAGGCTTACGGCCGACCGCCCCGTTGCGGATGCGTCTTGTGCCGACGCTTGCGGACCAAAGGCTAGTCCCGCAGACTGGCTTTGGGAACGCCCACGGCGATAAAATTGATGTTAAGTTCAGAAAAATAAGGGCCCGGTCAGAGGCCTTACGGAACTGCAGGGAGGAACTTCACCATGCGCACCGCTGAGTCCATGAAGGTCGCTATCGGCATAATTGTTGTGGCGATGTTTGCTGCCTTTCCCGCTCCCGTCGCAGC
>Ga0335084_10000862_pt1 | contig 27121 bp, 31 predicted proteins | sample Lox_Sample_44_FD_206721 | JGI IMG/M metagenome (GOLD analysis project Ga0335084, IMG submission 206721) | Soil microbial communities from Loxahatchee National Wildlife Refuge, Florida, United States - Lox_Sample_4.4 | ecosystem: Environmental > Terrestrial > Soil > Wetlands | place: USA... | reverse complement strand
ACGACCGCACCGACATCGGTGCGTACACCCAGAACCCGTGCGGCGGCGGCGGTGCGCGCGCGCGCCAGATAGTGGTCGATCTGCCGGTGCATCGATGCCGTCTGCCGCTTCACCGTCTCAGCCAGCGGTCCATCCGCTGCATTGGATTCGTTGGTCAGCACGGAGAGCGGCGTCTTCAGGGCATGGGCCAGGTTGCTCACCTGCGTGCGGGCGCGCTCCAGCACCGCGGCGTTATGCTCGATCAGCACATTGAGCTCATTGGAGAGCGGCTCGATCTCGACCGGGAACTCGCCCTCGAGCCGCTGCGCGCGCCCGGTGCGCACCGCAACGATCGCCTGGCGGATCCGGCGCAGGGGCTGCAATCCGAAGCGGATCTGGATCAGGAGGGCCACCAGCAGCCCCACGCCGAGCAGGCCCAGGGACCAGAACAGGGTCTTGTTGAAGCTCGTAACCGCCGCCTCGATCTCACTGGTTTCGCCGGCAACGCCGAAGCGCAGCCGGTGCGTCGAGCCCGGCAGCGTGATCTCGCGCTCCACCAGCCGCAGCGGCTGATTGTCCGGCCCCACCACGTCATGCCGATAGGCTTCGGTCGCGGCCGTCTCGTCGCTCATGGAAAGTTCCTGGTCCCAGAGCGAACGCGAGCGCAGCAGCGGTTTGCCGCCTTCGGCGATCTCCCAATACCAGCCGGAATAAGGCTGGTCGAACCGGGGCTCGCCGACGCTGCGCGAGAGCTGCGGTTGGCCGTGGGCGTCGAGCTCCGCGACGGCGACCAGGCTCTCGACCAGCACTTCCAGCCGCGCGTCGAAATTTCGCTCGACCGTGTCCTGGAACAGGTTGGAGAGGGCGAAGCCGCCCCCCAGCAGCGCCGCCGCGATCCAGACACCCGCGCCGACGATCAGGCGCAGCGCTAGCGAGCGTGCCGCCATCTATTCGCCTTTGTCGGGCGGCGCCAGCCGGTAACCGAGGCCGCGGACCGTTTCGATGTAGTTGGCGCCGAGCTTCTTGCGCAGCCGCCCGACGAAGACCTCGATGGTGTTCGAATCGCGGTCGAAATCCTGGTCATAGATGTGCTCGGTCAATTCGGTGCGCGAGACGATCTTGCCCTGGTGATGCATCAGGTAATCGAGCAGGCGGAACTCCTGCGCCGTCAGCTTGACCGGCACGCCATCGACCGTGACGCGTCCGCTGCCGGGATTGATCCGCAAGACCCCGCATTCGAGCTCGGCCGAGGCGTGGCCGGCGGCGCGCCGGATCAGGGCGCGCAGGCGTGCCAGCACTTCCTCCATCTGGAACGGCTTGGTGACATAGTCGTCGGCGCCGGCATCGAAGCCCGCGACCTTCTCGCTCCAGCGGTCGCGCGCGGTCAGGATCAGCACCGGCATGCTGCGCCCCGCCCGCCGCCAGCGGCTCAAGACCGTGACCCCATCGATCTTGGGGAGGCCCAGATCGAGCACCACCGCGTCATAGGGCTCGGTATCGCCGAGGAAATGCCCCTCCTCGCCGTCCTTGGCGAGATCGACGGTGTAGCTCGCGGCCGACAAGGCTGCTTTCAGCTGCCGCGCCAGATCCGGATCGTCTTCGACGACGAGAATTCGCAAAGGATCACCTCGAAGGCCGGCGATCAACCGCCGCCCTGAACATCCATGATCTGGCCGCTGTGGCCGTCCACGCCGATATCGAGCACTTTTCCGTCATGGGTCAGCAAGCGGATCCGATAGACCCATTGCCCGCCGAGATCGAGCAGCTGCGTATCGAGGACCTGGCCTTTGTATTGCTTGCGCACGGATTTGAGGATGGCGTTGAGCGGTTTGACCTCGCCCGACTCGACCGCGGCGCGGGCCCGATCCTGTTCGCTGTCGGCGCAAGCGGGTCCGGCCCCCAACAGCAGCAACGCCACGAGGCAGGACAGACCCAGGCGGAGAAAGCGCCGGCGCATGAGCTTGCGTTTATTCCCCGATAGCTGAACCGGATATGAACGGATCGCTCGGATTCGGTTCAAGTGGCAGACGGCAGGATGGCCCCCATCAAGGATCGCAGAACTGAAGAAAGGATACCAGTCATGCGCAGCTTCCTGATGATCGCCGGCCTCGCCGCTCTGCTCGCTTCGACCTCGGCCGCCTTCGCCGTCGACGGCCCCGGCAATAACGGCGGCACCGGCGCCGATCGGAATCGAATCATTCTTGCCAATGATGACCGGAACGAGTCATGGGGCCAGCAGAACGACCTGCCCTGGCATACCGGCCAGAGCCCCAATGGCGGTTACAACCACGATTGGCAGGATGATCATCGCTATGCCGAGCCGGGTTGGGGCTGGGGCGGTTATCAGCAGCATCGGCCGCTGCCCAAGCAGGTGATCCGCGATCGGCTGCACGATCAGCGCTTCCACAACTTCGAGAACTGGCAGTACCGCGATGGCTACTACCGCGTCAGGGCCGAGGACCGCTACGGGCATGATGTCCGGCTGGTCATCAATGCCTTCAACGGTCGCATCCTGAGTATTCGGCGCGACTGATCTAGGCCGAGAAGGCTGAGTCAAAAGGCAGGGCGGCTCCCGCAAAGGGGGCCGCCCTCTTTCGTTCCGTTGCAGCGAAGCTCCGCGGGGCCGCCTCTTCCGGCTGCCGCGGCCCGGGGAGACATGGCCAGCGCCGGCTGAACGCGCCCGAGGCGTGACGGGAAGATTGGCCGCATCATCGAGATGCGGGATCAGGCGCGCTTCGTGTTCCCGATCAGGACCCAGCTGAGCCCGCGGCCAACCGCGACGATGAAGGCGCCGCCGGCGGCGACGGCGACGCCGGTGAGCCAGGGGGCGCCGACCGACTTCTCGATCAAGAGCACGTAACCGACATAACCGGTGCCCACCGCGAGCAAAAGCCCGCCGACACAATCGCCGAAAAGTCGAAGCCACTGCGCGAGATCATGAAGCATGACGGTACCTTCCTTTGCGTGGCTTCGGCGGGAGACCCTCCGCCGGCGCTACGGTCTGATGACGGCGCCTTCGATCACCTGGGCGGCCCCTTGCCCGCTGCCACGTCCGCGAGCGCGGGGCGACGGTGGGAAAAACCGACCATCCGCCCCGCTTCTTCGTCCCAGAGCGAAAGCAGCACCGAGCGCAAGCCGGAAGCGAGCGAGATCTGGGTCCGGGCGCGCAGGACCGGCACGGCCTCGTGGCAGGCTTGGAGGCGATAATTCGGCACGCGAGGCGCCAAGTGATGAACGTGGTGGAACCCGATGTTGCCGGTGAACCACTGCAGGATGCGCGGCAGCCGCAGGCAGGACGAACCCTGAAGCGAAGCCTCCGAATGGCTCCATTGCGCCTGCCGGACCCAGACCGCGCCGTCGAAACGATGCTGCAGGGCAAAGAGCCAAACCCCGATGATAGACGCCACGACGATGATCATTATCTGAACCGTCAGAACCTGCCATGTACCCAGGAGCAATCCGAGCCCGAGGAAAAGTGCCACGAGCGCGGCATTCGTCAAATAGACCGATCGCCGTTCGCGCTTCCAATCCGTTGGCGTGTCGAACGGCAATCGGTAGAGCAGCATGAAGATCAGAGGCGGCAGAATCACATGCGCGACGACCGGGTGGCGCAGCGCCCGATAGAAGAAGCGGCGGTGCCAGGGCAGCGCCCGATACTCCTTGACCGTCAGGCAATCCGAATAGAAGTCGGCTCCCGACTGCCGGCGATCGAGGTTGTTCCAGATACGGTGGTGCCCCGCATGATGGCGCCGCCAATTGGCGTAAGGCGTCAGGGTCAGTAGCCCGCAGAAATTGCCGACGGCATAGTTGGCAAATCGCGACGCAAAGAGCGAACCATGCCCGCAATCATGCTGCAGGATGAAGATCCGCACCAGGAGCGCACCGGTCGGCACCGCGAGCGCCAGGGCCAGAAAAAACGAAACCTGGAACAGCGCGAGCATGGCGGCCCAGGCCGCCACATAAAGGCCGATCGAGCTGACGAGTTGCCAGATGCTTCTGGCGGGGATAGGGGATTCGAAGGGCGAGATGGCGGAACGCAGCGAGGCATTGGCGCTGCGGCTTTGAGTCGACGGATTTATGACCAATGGGAAGGGGGCCTTGGATGAAAGCTGCGGGCGAGATCAACAGGCTCCCGCGCCGAGGGGCGCGAAAAGCATGTCCCGCCTCGAGATAACGGCGAACCGGACCGCGAAGGAACCGGCAGAAGAGCACGCACGCGGATGGCTCAACTTACAAGCGTGGGCGCCGCATTGACGACTGGATCGCCAGCGGCACGGTGCTCGGCGAGCCGCGCCTGCTGGCGCTTCGAGGCCTCGGCCTCGCTCAGATTCCAGGCGAGCAGGGTGACCTCGAATCCTTCGAGTTTGTGCTTCAACAGCCATTCCGTGAGTTGGACATGCTCGTCCGCTCGCCTCAACGTCGTGCGTTTGCCCGGCAGTTTCTCCAGATCCGGCGCCTCGCGGCCCTTCCAGGAATAGACGAAGACTTCGCCTGTCGGGCGGTGCGTGATTTCGCCAACCGACATTTCGCCCCAGGTCCCGGCGGCCTGGCGCGCGGCCTCGTCGCTCAGCCGCAAGGCGCGGAGCTTCTCGATCTTGCCGCGATCGCCGATTTCGGCGGGCGTTGCTGTTCTTCCGGATCGTGAGTTGCGAGCCATGTTTCTGCTCCGTTAGCGAGGCGACGAACGGCCCCGGTCATCGATGCCGGCGGTCCGCCGGCGGGCGGGTTCCGAGAAACGGATCCGTTCGGGGGCCACGAAGCCCATCGAGAAGAACCGGACTTGAAACGAAGTCATGCAGGGGGCGCCCAGGTCCGACGCCCCATAGGCAATTTCGGCTGCGAGCCATGTCGTCCGCGGCCCGCGTCGCAGGGGCCGCCGAATTCGGCTCACGCGAACGAAATGCGCGAGCAGGCCGCGTGAGCCATCATCCGGTTGGACGATGTCGTAGGCATTGGGCAGATTTGGAGAACGTCAATTGCCGTCCGGCATGATCGCCCCGACACCGATCGTTCGTCGGCATCTGATCTCGGGCGAAGCTTGATCGGTTCGATTGTCGGTCGGCCGTCTTGAGGGCAGTCGGACCGAAGTCCGGAATGGATGCCCACCGATAGATAGATGATGTGATGACCGCGCGAACGCAATGGCCCTTATGACTTCGGTGCCCTTGTTTCGGGGAGATGCGGCAATCTTGACGGCGGCCGGTCGGGCTACTTCTTCTTCGAGGGCGAGAATCCGGTCTGCCTGAACGGCGTCGAGGCCGTCGTCGCTGCCCCAGCGGCGGCTGCCTTCGGCTTCTGCTGTTTGGGCTTCTTATGCTCCCGATTACCGCGTTGTTGACCTTTGGCCATGTCTTTATCTCCTTAAAGGATGCCAGACCCAAAAGAGCCTGTCGCATCGGGGTAGCGCTGGAGGATGCCAGCCACCGGAGAGCATCCGAGACCGACGATGCGTCCGGGCGACGCGAAAACTCGATCGCCGGGATAGCGAGCAGGGTCTTCGCAGGATCGCCGTTCGTCAGAAATCCGAAGCTGCCAGCATCAAGAAACCGCGATGGCGGCGCGCATAGAGCGTGCTCGCAACGTGGTGAATTCGTTCGCAATTGACGTCGAATGCCGCCAAATAGCCGGTTTCGTCGTCGCTGGCATTCGGCTGCAGCCGCTGCAAGGCGGCCCGATCGACGAAGACGGGGATTTCCAGCGCCCGGTCGTACCCCCAAAAGCGAACGCCTCGTCTCGTCGCATCGAAACTGCGACTCTTGTTGGGGAAGCTGAGCGGCATTGGCGCAGCATAGGCTCTTTTCGGACCCCTGTCCGATTTAATTGGCGCGGGCGCAGGGCCCCAGGGATGGCCACGATCATCCTGCCCGGCGATTGATTGGCTATACCGCCGGAAGCGGTCTATGCTCGATCCTCGCGATCCAGACAATAAAAGCGCCGCATGGCTCAACGCCCCCCGATGGGGGGCCTGAAGCGGCTCCCGCCCTGGGCGAGCAAAGGCGAGGGCAAATGGTAGATCGACCGACCGACCTCGACCTGCACCGGGGCATGGCCGCCCAGAAGGCGACCGAGCTCCGCCGTCACCGGATCGAGGTGGAGAAGGATCACATCAACCTGCAGGCACGGCGGGAAGCGCTGGAGGCACTCCTATCTGCGGCTCCCGCCGAAACCTGGCCCGAGGCCGTCGAAAAGGCGCGCTATCTGCTCGGGCTCTTTGCGGAGACGCCGGCCTGCCAGGATCCGCGACGCAAGCTTCTGGTGAAGACGCTGCTGACGGATTTCGAGCGGCTCCTGGATGGCGGCGGCGACAAGATCAAGCCGATCTGAGGAGCCCCTCGGCGCCGGATGCGCCGATCGTTTTGCGGATGACGCTGTCGCGCCGCGAGATCGAAAGAGGGGGCCAGCGTCGGCCGAAAGACGCCGGATTGCTCGGCGGGACGCGGGAACCTAGCGTCCTTTCCAGACCGGCGGCCGTTTTTCCGCGAAGGCCTTCGCCCCCTCGAGCTGATCCTCGCTCGAATAGAGGATATCGACCGTGCGGAAGCGACGCCCGTTGATGCGTCGCAGAGCCTCATTGAAGGGCACGCCCTCGGCTTCGCGGATGACTTCCTTGATGGCGGCGAAGACCAGCGGCGGACCCTCGGCCAGCATCTGGGCGAGCGCGCGGGCCCGCGTCATGAGCTCGCCCGCAGGTGCGACCTGGTTGACGATGCCGCGCATCAACGCCTCGGCGCTGTCCATCCATCGGCCGGTCAAGAGAAGATCCATCGCCACGTGATAGGGAATCCGGCGCGGCAGCTTGATGGTCGCGGCGTCGGCGAGTGTGCCGGCCTTGATCTCGGGCAGCGCGAAGCGCGCATGTTCCGCCGCGAGGATCATGTCCGCCGACAGCGCCCACTCGAATCCGCCGCCCACCGCCATTCCGTTGACGGCCGCGATGATCGGCTTGTTAAGGTTCGGCAGCTCCTGGATGCCGCCAAAGCCGCCGACGCCGTAATTAGAGACCGGCCCCTCTCCCGCGGCCCCGGCCTTCAGGTCCCAGCCCGCGCAGAAGAACTTGTCGCCCCCGCCGGTGATAATGGCGACCCGCAGATCCGGATCGTCGCGGAAGGCGGCAAAGGCCTCGCCCATCAGGCGGCTCGTGGCGGCATCGATCGCATTCGCTTTCGGTCGATCGAGCACGACCTCGAGGATGGCGCCGTTTCGTCTCGTCAGGACCGGACCGGAAGACATGCTGTACCTTCGTGCGTTAGGGATGTGCTTGGCGCGGATCATCTAAGCCGAAACGCCGATCGACGCAACCGATGGCGGCCGGCCCCGAGAGGCCCAGCTGTGGGATTGCGCTTCGGCAAGACCGGGAAGCGGCCGGGCTTCCTGCGCCTTGGAAGCGAATCGGCGCCGAGCCAGCGGCGAGGCGGGCTGCCGGGCGCGAGGATGCGCCGACGGCACGGCGGAGGCCCGCCGCCGTCACACGGCGCACTTATGCCGTTCGATGCAGGTCGCGATGACCTCGTCCAACGGCCGCTGCCACCAGCGCTCCGAGAAGATCTCGACCTCGGCATAGCCGTCATAGCCGGCGGCCTCCATCGACTCGCGGATGGCGGGAATGTCGACGATGCCGTCGCCCATCATGCCGCGATCGTTCAGCAGATGCGTGGTCGGTACCAGCCAGTCGCAGACATGGAAGGCGAGCAGGCGATCGGCGCCGGCGCGTGCGATCTGGCCGCTGAGCTCCGGGTCCCACCAGGTATGATAGACATCGACGGCGACGCCCAGCCCGCGATCGCGCGCCGGATCGAGACGGTCGCAAAGGTCGAGCGCCTGGCGCAGCGTGTTGATGCAGCCACGGTCGGCCGCCACCATCGGATGCAATGGCTCGAACGCGAGCGGCATCTCGGCGGCGTGCGCAAAATCCAGGAGCAGCGCGATCTCTTCGGCCACCATCTCGCGCGCGGCCCCGATGTCCCTGCTGGGCGCGCTGCCCGGCCGCGAGAACTGGGGCAGGCCGCCCGCCACCAGCACGAGGCAGGGCGCGCCCAGCCTGGCCGCTTCCTCCACCGCCCGGCGATTGTCGTCCCGCGCCGCCTGCAGATGCGCCTTGTCCGCCACCATCATACCGCCACGGCAATAGCCGGATAGCTGCAGGCCCGCGTCGCCGATCGCCTTTACGGCGCGATCGAGCCCGATCTGTGCCACCTGATGGCGCCAGGGGCTGACTGCGACAATACCCTGACGGACGCAGGCCTCGATGATCGACGCCAAGTCGCCCTGCCGGTCGAGCGTGATGGTGTTGATCGAGAGCCAGCGATGGTCGCGCGAGAAGTCTCTCATCCGGGCTCTCCGCATCGTGACGGTCTCGCCGCGGCCCGCGCCACCGCGGCCTCGCTCGCGGCGGCCGACATCAGGAATCGACGGAAGAGCCCGACCTGCCCGCGAACCATCGCCGTTCCCTCGATGAAAGTCTTGCCGAACCGCTTCGCATCGCGCCGCAAGCGCGACGACGAGTTCGCAATCACGATATCGATCACGGCCTCGCCCTGCCAAACGACCATGGGCGCAAAGGGCGAAGGATCGTCTCGGCGCATGCCAAGCGAAGTCATATTTGCCAGAATATCACAGCGCGGCCCGGCCGCTATTGCGGCGCTTAGCGCGCTGCCGCGCCCGATTCTGCGCGGTGACGGCAAAAAAGTAGTCACCGTCTCCCCCACGAGATGATGATCATGACAGTGGCGGCGTCGATTTTCATGATCGTCCGCGAACGCTGTGCGCCATCGATTTGGCGAGCCCTGCGGCATTGGCGCCCGAAGGACGCGTTGCTGCGCAGCTTCGACGCCCCGGATTGCAGCGAGCCCGAGATCGGGCGGATCGTCCCCGGGATCGTCCCCGTGGCCTTCGATCCGACCTGTCCGCGCCGGCGTCCTTTGGGATGGCGCTGCTATCGCCTCCACATCGCTCGGCATGTTGCGCTCCGCCCCCCTCAACACAGCGAGACCGGGCGGCGGCCGGCCGGGTCTCTACGGGCCCGCCTATGGCAGCTGCCGGGCGTCGCTGCCAGGTTATGACCACCCCATCGATGACCACGCGGCGCATGGGGATGTCGCGTGACGACGACAGGATCGGCCGATCATCGCAGAATGCGACCCAGCCATTCCGAAACGGGATCGCTCGCGCGGCGATAGGCCCTGGCCACGCCAGCGGGCCTTGCCTATTTTCGGTGTAGACTGCCTTTCGCGCGTCGCCTGCAACGAGACCGCCGCCTATGGCTCGTCCGGTGGCGGAATGAGAGGTTCCTTCCCGTGAGTCAGGCCCTCGTCGGCCGATCCAAGGCCGGTGCCACTGCGTTCGCCGTGCTGGCGGCGATCAGCTTCTGTCATCTGCTGAACGACATGATGCAGTCGCTGCTGCCGGCGATCTATCCGATCCTCAAGGGCGGGTTCGATCTCGATTTCGGCCAGATCGGCCTGCTGACCCTGACCTATCAGATCACGGCCTCGCTGCTGCAGCCGCTGGTCGGGCTCTATACCGATCGAAGGCCGCAGCCCTATTCGCTTCCCGTGGGCATGGGCTGCACGCTGCTGGGCCTCGTAACGATCGCCTTCGCGCCGAGCTATGCACTGCTGCTCGGCGGCGCGGCGCTCCTGGGCATGGGCTCCTCGGTCTTCCACCCCGAATCCTCGCGCATCGCGCGGCTGGCGTCGGGCGGCGCCCACGGGCTGGCGCAGTCGCTGTTCCAGGTCGGCGGCAATCTCGGCTCCTCGCTGGGTCCGCTCCTGGCCGCCTTTGTCGTCCTGCCCCGGGGGCAGAGCAGCCTCGCCTGGTTCGCCCTCGCGGCCCTGGCGGGCATCTGCGTTCTCACCCTGCTGGGCCGCTGGTCCAGGAGCAACGGCCATGTCCGCAAAGCGGTGCGCAAGGCTCCCGTCGCGCATGCCACGCTCTCCAAGGGGCAGGTGGGTCGCGCGATCGCGGTGCTGATCGCGCTGATCTTCTCAAAATACTTCTATCTGGCGAGCATCTACAGCTACTACATCTTCTATCTGATGCATCACTTCGCGCTGCCGACACAGGAAGCGCAGATCTATCTCTTCGTCTTCCTTGCCGCCGCCGCGGCCGGCACGATCATCGGCGGTCCGATCGGCGACCGGATCGGCCGCAAGAAGGTCATCTGGGGCTCGATCGTCGGCGTTCTCCCCTTCACGCTGGCGCTGCCCTATGTCGGGCTGTGGGCCACCGTCCTGCTCAGCGTCGTCATCGGCTTCGTGCTGTCCTCGGCCTTCTCGGCGATCGTGGTCTATGCGCAGGAACTGATGCCGGGCCGGATCGGCATGGTCTCGGGCCTGTTCTTCGGCCTGGCCTTCGGCATGGGCGGCATCGGCGCCGCCCTGCTCGGCGAGCTGGCCGACTGGACCAGCATCGAGTTCGTCTATCGCGTCTGTTCCTTCCTGCCCTTGATCGGGCTTCTGACCGCACTACTGCCGGACGTGGAAGGCGCCGCCCGGAAAGCGGCCTAGACCGCGCTGCGGCTTTCCAGCCGCGGCGGGGCCGCGAACTTCCGCGCGGCCACCACGCAAAGAACCACGGCGGCGGCGGTCAGGATCATCGTCGGGCTCACGGTTTCATGAAGCAGGCTGGCGGCAAGCCCGAGGCCGAAGAAGGTCTGGAGCAGCTGCAGCTGTCCCACGGCGGCGATGCCGCCTTGTGCCAGCCCCCGATACCAGAAGATGAAGCCGATCAGCATGCTGAAGAGCGACACATAAGCGAGGCCGAGCCATGCCGAGGGGCCGACGCCGTCGAACGTCGCCGGCAGCTTGGCGATCGCCAGCGGCACCATGGCCGGCAGCGACAGCACCAGGGCCCAGGAAATCACCTGCCAGCCGCCCAGCTTGCGGGAAAGCGTCGCGCCTTCGGCGTAACCCAGGCCGCAGACGATGATGGCGGCGAGCATCAGCAGATCGCCGATCGGCGACGCCGAGAAGCCCTGCGTCACGGCGAATCCCGCGACGAGCAGGCTGCCCAAGCAGGAGAAGAGCCAGAAGGCCGCGCGCGGGCGCTCGCCACCGCGTAAGACCCCGAAGGTCGCCGTCGCCAGCGGCAGTAACCCGATGAAGACGATGGTGTGGGCCGAGGTGAGATGCTCGAGGGCCAGCGCCGTCAGAAGCGGAAAACCGACGACGACACCGAGCGTCACGACAAGGAGAGAGGCGAGGTCGCTTCGCGCCGGCTTCTTCTCCCGAAAGATCAGCAGAAGCGCGAGAGCCAGGGTTCCGGCGATGGCGGCGCGAGCCACCGTCAGGAACACCGGATCGAAATCCATCACCGCAAGGCGTGTCGCCGGCAGCGAGCCGCTGAAGATCAGCATGCCCAGGAATCCGTTGATCCAGCCAATTGTCGTCTTGTCCATCGCCGGGGCTCCGATCGCTGTCGCGCCAGGATCCGGTTCCAAGCCTGGCACTGCCAGGGACATTTTGGTACAATTCTGCCAAACTGTTATGTGTCACGAGGCAGTACGGTTAGGGCCAGATGGCGACGCGGATCGAGGAGGTGATGGGGACCATCCGGCAGCGGATCGCCGCGCGCAGCCTCACGCCCGGTGCCAGGTTGCCCTCGATCCGCGCGCTCGCCCAATCGCGGCAGGTCTCCAAATCCACGGTCGTCGAAGCCTATGAAAGACTGGCGGCGGAAGGCGTGATCCAGCCGCGGGCCGGCTCCGGCTTCTATGTCTCGAGCCCCTTAGCGCCTCTGTCGCTGGCCGAGATCGGCCCCAAGCTTGATCGCGAGGTCGATCCCTTATGGATCTCGCGCCAGTCGCTGGAAGCGGGCGAGGAGATCCTCAAACCCGGCTGTGGTTGGCTGCCCGCCTCATGGATGCCCGAGGACGCCCTGCGCCGGGCGCTGCGGAAACTGGCGCGTGGCGAGAACGCGGCGCTGGCCGATTACGGCACGCCACTCGGCCTCCTGCCGCTGCGCCAGCTTCTGGCGCGCCGTATGGCCGAGCACGGGATCGAGGCCGCCCCGGACCAGATTCTGCTGGCGGAATCGGGCACCCAGGCGATCGATCTGCTCTGCCGCTTCCTGCTCGAGCCCGGCGACACCGTGCTGGTCGACGATCCCTGCTACTTCAACTTCCATGCCTTGCTGCGCGCGCATCGGGCCAAGGTCGTCGGCGTTCCCTACACGCCGACGGGACCCGACATCGAACTCTTCGCCCAGGCGCTCGCGGCGCATCGGCCGCGCCTCTACATCACCAACTCCGCCATCCACAACCCGACCGGCGCCACCTTGTCGCCGGTCGTGGCGCACCGGCTGCTCAAGCTCGCCGATCAGGCGGGCCTCACCATCATCGAGGACGACATTTTCGCCGATCTCGAGCCTGTGCCGGCGCCCAGGCTCGCCGCCTTCGACGGGCTCCAGCGGGTGGTCCATATCGGCAGCTTCTCCAAGACCCTGTCGGCCTCGGTCCGCTGCGGCTTCATCGCGGCACCGCGCGGCTGGATCGAGGGGTTGACCGACCTCAAGATCGCCACCTCCTTCGGCGGCGGCCATCTCGCGGCCGAGCTGGTGTTGGCTTTGCTCAAGGATGGCAGCTATCGAAAGCATGTGGAGGGCCTGCGGACGCGCCTCGCCCGCGTCATGAGCGAGACGGGCGGCCGGCTGAAGTCGCTCGGCATCCGGCCCTGGCTCGAGCCGCGGGCCGGCATGTTCCTCTGGTGCAAATTGCCCGAGGGGCTCGATGCCGCCGATGTCGCGCGCAAGGCCCTCGCCCACAAGGTGGTGCTGGCGCCCGGCAATGCCTTCAGCCTGTCCCAGGCCTCCGGCCGCTTCCTGCGCTTCAACGTGGCGCAATCGACCGACGAGCGAATCTTCCAGGCGCTCGATAGCGCGTTGCGACCGCGATGACCGCGCGCGCAGAGGATCGGCCTGAGCTCAAACATCGTCGCGTCACGATCGTCGGCAGCGGCCCCGCGGGCCTCATGGCCGCCGAGGTCGTCGCGGGCGCGGGCGTGGCGGTCACCATATTCGAGCGCATGCCCAGCGTCGGACGCAAGTTGCTGATGGCCGGGCGCGGCGGTCTCAATATCACCCATTCCGAGTGCCTCGAGCGCTTCCGGGAACGCTATGGCGAGGCATCGGGCTGGATGGCCCCGATCCTTGCAGGTTTTCCGCCGCGCGCGTTGATCGATTGGTGCGAGGGCTTGGGGCAGCGGACCTTCGTCGGCAGCAGCGGACGCGTCTTTCCGCGCGTGATGAAGGCGAGCCCGCTGCTGCGCGCCTGGATCCGGCGGCTCGAAGGCTTGGGCGTCCGCATCGTGACCCGGGCGCAATGGACAGGCTGGGATGAAGCCGGCGCTCTGACCTTCGAGGATGGCACGACGCATCGAGCGGACGCCCTTGTCCTCGCACTGGGCGGGGCATCCTGGCCGAAACTGGGTGCCGACGGAAGCTGGGCGGCGCTCTTGCCGGACATCGAGATCGCGCCGCTGCGGCCAGCGAACTGTGGCTTCGAGGTCAAGTGGTCGGTGATCTTTCGCAACCGCTTTGCCGGCTCGCCCCTGAAACGCATCGCCGCTTCATTGGGCGATCGTACGGTGCAGGGCGAGGCCGTCATCACCGCGAAGGGCATCGAGGGCGGCGCCGTTTATGCGCTGGCGACGCCGGCGCGGGAGACGATCGCGCGCGAAGGCTCCGCCGTTCTGCGGATCGATCTGCGCCCCGACCTGGCCGTCGCCACCCTCGTCGAACGGTTGGACGGGTCGCGCGGCAGCGCCTCCCTGTCCACTTTTCTGCGAAAGCAGGCAGGCCTATCGCCGGTCGCCATCGGTCTGGTGCAGGAGGCGCTCCATGCCGGCGAGACGGGGCCGTTGTCGGCGCTGGTCAAGGCGCTGCCGCTGCGCCTGACGGCACCCTTCGGTTTGGCGCGAGCGATCTCCACGGCCGGCGGCATTGCGCTCGCCGAGCTGGATGAGCGGCTGATGCTGCGCCGTCGGCCCGGCGTCTTTGCGGCCGGCGAGATGCTGGACTGGGAGGCGCCCACCGGCGGCTATCTGCTGCAAGGCTGCCTGGCGACGGGTGCCGCCGCCGGCCAGGGCGTGCTGGATTGGTTGCGGAAGACGCGGCCGTAGCGCGTCGCGAACCCGCTATTTTGCCTTGGCGCAATAGGCGCAGATCTTGTTGCGGTCCGGGTCGCGGACATAGGCCGCGTAATTGCTGCCGCCGGCGGGGCGGGGGCCCGGTTTGCCTTCGTCCGTGCCGCCATTGGCGAGGGCCGCCGCATAAAATCCGTCGACGGCCTTCTTCGACTTCGCCACCAGCGAGATCATCGTGCCGTTGCCGAAGGTCGCCGGCTTCTTGTTGTAGGGCTTGGTCACATAGAACTGCGTTTTCGCCGGCGCGTTCTTCGGACCATAGCCGATATAGCCGCTCTCGGTCCCGGTCCGCACCAGTCCCAGCGGCGCCAGCGCCGCGTCATAGAACTTGGCCGCCTTCTTCACATTGTTCGTCCCGACCATGACGTAGGCAAGCATGCTGTCCCCCTGGATCTGGATGCCCCGGCACCAAGCCGGTTTTGCGGCCGCCAAATTGAACCCTTGCGGCACTTCCTGCAAGACTGCCTTCGGCAGCAACAATGCTAAGCTCGAACTTCGGCTGATCTCGGGAGGGTAACACCGATGGAGCGGATTGGTTTCGTAGGCCTGGGCCGGATGGGGCGTCCGATGGCCACCAACCTGGTCCGAAAGGGCTTCGATCTCGCCGCCTACGACATCAACCTCGCGGTGGTTCGCGCGCTGGCGGAGGCCGGCGCGCGGCCCGCCAACGGCGTGCCGGGCCTGGTCGAAAGCAGCGACGTGATCGTCACCATGCTTCCGAGCGGCCGCGAAGTCGAAGCCGTGGCCGCCGGCCCCGACGGCATCTTCGCCCATGCGCGGCCCGGACAGCTCGTCATGGATATGAGCACCATCGAGCCGCGCGTGACCGACCGGTTGGCGGCCGAAGCGGCGAGGCGCGGACTGGGTTTCGTCGACGCGCCGGTCGGCCGCTTGGCGAGCCACGCCGATCGCGGCGAGTCGCTGTTCATGGTTGGCGCCAGCGATGCGGACTTCGCCCGCGTGCTGCCGCTGCTCCAGGCCATGGGCACGACGATCCACCATTGCGGGCCCGCCGGCAGCGGCATGCGCACCAAGCTGGTCAACAACCTCTTGGCCGTCGCCTCCTGTCAGCTCAATGCCGAGGCGCTCGCGCTCTCGCAGCGCTTCGGCCTCGACCTCGCCAAGACGCTCGAGGTCATCCACGGCACGACCGCCACCAACGGGCAACTCAAGCTCAATTGGCCCAACAAGGTCCTCGCGGGTGATACCACGCCCGGCTTCACCATCGATCTGGCGCACAAGGATCTGTCGCTGATCATCGCGGCCGCGCAAGCCGAGACGATGGCGCTGCCGATGGTTTCGGCTGCGCGCGAAGCCTTCGCCATGGCTCGCACCGCCGGCCATGGAGCCAACGACTTTTCCACCATTGTCGACTGGTTCTGCGGCCTGACGGCCACGCAGAAGCCGCGCCTGCGGAGAAGCGATTAAAGAGCTGTGGCGTCGCTTGTTGTTCTTTCCCCTCCTCCCGCTTCCCTCCTACGCGCTTTACGCTTCGGAGGGCAGGCCTTCTCCCCCTTGTGATCCTCCGAAGCCTTGGCGTAGGAGGATGGCGGGGGAGATAGAGAGAAGTAGCACCGTTATCCCTCTGGCGTCGGACGCGGCTGCGTGGCAGGAGTCGGAGCGGCAGCGTGACCGTATCGAGGGAGAGCGCCAACGATGGCGGGGACGAGCAGGGTGGACGCTTTGGGCTGGCCGGCGGCGATCCACGCGGCGCTGAAGAAACATGATGTACGACAAGTGGCCTATGTCCCCGATGGCGGCCATACCGAGCTGCTGCAGCGGGTGCATGCCGATCCGGCCATGACGCCGGTGCTGCTGACCAGCGAGCAGGAGGGTGTCGGGGTCCTGATGGGCGCCTGGCTGGGCGGCCAGCGCGGCGTGCTGGTCATGCAGTCGAGCGGCGTGGGCAACTGCGTCAACATGCTGTCGCTGGTGCGGCTCTGCCAGCTGCCTTTCCTCGCCCTGGTGACCATGCGCGGCGAGTGGGGCGAGTTCAATCCCTGGCAGGTGCCGATGGGCTCGGCCACGGCCCAGGCCCTCCAGCTCATGGGCATCCAGGTGCAGCGCGCCGAGACGCCCGGCGAGGTGGGCGCGGCGATGCAGGCCGCCTGCAGCATGGCCTTCGAGGGCGGCACGCCGATGGCGGTGCTGCTGGCGCAGCGGCTGATCGGCGCCAAGGAGTTCCTGAAATGACGGCGCCCCGCTTTCAGCGCCGTCCGGCGGTGGCGCGCCTCCTCGCCGGCCGGCGCGACCTGCTGGTGGTGAGTGGTTTGGGCGCCCCCACCTACGACGTCGCCGCGGCCGGCGACCATGATCGCAACTTCTATCTCTGGGGCGCCATGGGCAGCGCGGCCTTGGTCGGCCTTGGCCTCGCCTTGGCGCAGCCCAAGACCCCGGTGCTGGTGGTAACCGGCGACGGTGAAATGCTGATGGGTTTGGGGGGCCTGGCCACGGTGGCATTGTGCAACCCGGGAAATCTCTCGATCGTGGTGCTGGATAACGGCCTCTATGGCGAGACCGGCGGCCAAGAGAGCCACACCTCGGGCCCGACCGACCTGCCGGCGGTCGCGCGCGGCTGCGGCATCGCCGATACTCGGACCGTGACCAGCGAGGCCGAGCTGGCGGCGCTGGCCACGCGTCTGCACGCGATCGGCAACGGCACGCTCTTCGCCCGCATCCCGATCGATCCGGCGCCGCTGCCGCGCATCCTGCCGCCGCGCGATGGGGTGTATCTCAAGAACAGGATGAGGAGTGCCTTGGGCCTGTCGCCGCTCTGAGCTTTCCCCCAACGGATTTCGGAGGAGCATGCCATGCCGACTGCCAATGTGGTCTATCCCGAGTTCGATCGGCCGCTGAGCGAGGATGCCGAGCGCAGCTGGACGCTGCCCGCGCGCTACTACTTCGATCCGGCCATCTATGGCGCGGAGCGCGAGAAGATCTTTTTCAAGAGCTGGCAATATCTGGGCCATAAGAGCCAGGTCGCGAACCCGGGCGACTTCATCACCGGCAGCATCGTCGACCAGCCGGTCTTCGTCCTGCGCGACCGCGCGGGCGAGCTCAAGGGCTACTACAATGTCTGCCTGCACCGCGCCCATGAGTTGCTGAAGGGAACCGGCAGCCTCAGATCGGCTGCGATCACCTGCCCCTATCATGCCTGGGCCTACGATTTCGAAGGCACCTTGCGGGCCGCACCCAACTCCAAGCAGGTCAAGGACTTCAATCCCGAGGATTTCAAGCTGACGCCGATCCGGGTCGAGATGCTCGCCGGCTTCGTGTTCGTCAATCTCGATCCCGACGCCAAACCGATGGCAGAGCAGGTCGGCTGGCTCGAGGCGGATCTGCGCCAGCATGTGCCGGGCTTCGACGAGCTCAAGCTCTATGAGGGCCGGGCCATCGGCAACATGGTGACGAAGGCCAACTGGAAGGTCGTCATCGACAATTATGTGGAATGCTACCACTGCCCCAAGGCGCACCCGGCGTTCGCCGACATGATCGAGATGACGGAATACAAGACCGAGATCATCGGCCCCGTCTCGCGCCAGTTGGGGCTCAACACCCGGCCAAAAAACAGCGCCTACGAGTTCTCGCCCGACGCGCCCGTGACCCATGCCGCCTTCTGGTTCCTGTGGCCGAACATCACCTTCAACATGATGCCGGGCGAAACCCAGCTTTCGGTGGCGGTCGTGCAGCCGAAGGGCGTCGAGGAATGCGTGTTCTGGTCGCATAACTACCGCCACAAGGAAGAGGTCGATCCCGCCAGGCTCGCCTATGGACGCACCGTGCTAGGGCAGGAAGACAACGACCTCTGCGAATCGGTGCAGCGAGGCTTGCATGCCCGCGTCTACAAGCAGGGCCGCATCATCGTCGACCCCCAGCGCAGCGGCATCGGCGAGCATGGCATTCACCATTTCCACCGCATGGTGAAAGCGGCCCTCGATCGCTGACGAACCGCCGCGGCCATATTGAAAAACGGAGCTGGCATGACCGAAGACCGCAAACAGCTGGCCTCTTGGGTCGACCAGGAGCGCGAACGCATCGTCGAGTTCTTCCGCGGCTTCGTCCGCTGCAAGAGCCCCAACCCGCCGGGCGATACCACCGAGGCGGCCGGCTTCATCGGCGACTTCCTCAAACGCGAGGGGCTCGAGTTCCGTTTCATCGCGCCTCAGCCGCAGATGCCGAATGTCGTGGCCGCCTTCGATGGAGCGAAGCCGGGAAAGCATCTCGTCCTCAACGGCCATATCGACGTCTTCCCCGTGGGCGACGGCAAGGATTGGACGAGGGATCCCTGGGGCGGCGAGATCCATGACGGCAAGCTCTATGGGCGCGGCGCCTGCGACATGAAATGCGGCACCAGCGCCTCCATCTTCACCTATGTCTTCCTGCATCGCCTGCGCGAGCGGCTCAAGGGTCGCCTAACGCTGACCGCCGTCTCGGACGAGGAGACCTTCGGCCCCTGGGGTGCGCGCTACCTCATGGAGCATCATCCCGAGGTCCATGGCGATTGCTGCCTCAATGGCGAGCCCGGCAGTCCCTACACCATCCGCTTCGGCGAGAAGGGGCCGCTCTGGCTCGAGTTCAAGATCAGGACCAAGGGCGCGCATGGCGCCTACACCCACGCGACCGAGAGTGCCACCAAGCTGGCCCAGCGCCTGATCGGCGATCTCGAGGTCGTGACGAAGATCGAACCCCGGATCTCCGACAATATCGCCCGCTCTCTCGAGGCCGCGCGCGAATCGGTCGACAAGGCCATGGGCAAGGGTGCTGCCGACATCGTGTCGAAGGTGACGCTCAACATCGGCGTCATCGAGGGCGGCCTTAAAGTGAACATGGTCCCCTTCGCCTGCCGCTTCGAGGCCGATATCCGCCTGCCGCTCGGCGTCACGCGCGAGCAGGTCATGGCGGAGGTGAAGAAGGTCCTCGCCCGCTATCCGCAGGCCTCGGTCGAGGAGATCAACTTCAACCCGCCCTCCTATTGCCCGCCGGACGGTGCCATGGTCGGCATCATTCAGAAGAACGTCGAAAGCTTGCGCGGCTTCAGGCCGCAGCCCATCGTCAGCCTCGGCGGCACCGACGCGCGGCTCTGGCGCTATCGCGACATACCCGCCTATGTCTATGGCCCATTCCCCACCGGCATGGGCTCGGCCGACGAGCATGTGGACGTCGAGGACTTCCTCCACATCGTGAAAGTGCACGCGTTGTCGGCTTACGACTATCTAATGACGCAGTGAGGGGCGTTACCAGAACCGCTTCTTCGCGAAGGCTTTGCCCGAGCCGGATTTCAAATAGTACTCGAACTGCTGTGCTCGACGCCGATCCGCGAAGGCGTGGTAGCTGACAAGCTTCCACGGCACGTACTTGGATGTGTGGATAGAGCCGCCTACATAATGCGTCTCGATGCGTTTCTTCAAATCGGCGGTCAGCCCGATATAGCGCCGATCGGGAGATGATTGGCTCTGAATGAGATAGACATAAAACACGTCGAACCCGCTCAGCCTTCGATTTTTAGTTTGCTGGCTTACACCTTCGGCGTAAGCCAGCCGGAGCTTTAGCGAAGTTGAAAGAACGATACCGAGCGTGTCGGAACCAGCCCTCCTACGCCAAGGCTTCGGAGGGCAGCCTTCGACTCTTTGGTTGGTGGCTCACGCCTCCGGCGTGAGCCAGCCGAAGCTTTAGCGAAGGCTGGCGGACGGGGGGAGATTCGAACTCCCGATACCCTTGCGAGTATGCCGCATTTCGAGTGCGGTGCATTCAACCACTCTGCCACCCGTCCGTGGCGCCCTGGCGGGGCCATTCCGGCAAGCCGCCGGCATTGCGCGGGCGGCCTTCGGAACGGCGCGGAACCTAGACCAAGCCCCGGGGCCAGGGCAAGCATCGCCCATCAGGGCTTATCGGTTGTTTAAGAGGGGCGGACGCATTACTTCTGCCGCCATGAACATCTCGCCCAAGACGCCCGGCCTGCACCAGCTGCCCGAGATCCCCGTCATCGATCTGGGGGAGGGCGATGCGGCCGAGCTGGCGCGACGCGAGCGCCAGCGGGCCGCCGCCCTTCTCGGCATCGGCCATGCGAGCTATCCCGGCTGGGCGCTCGCCTATGGCGACAAGCGCTCGCGGCGCTGGCTCGCCAAGCAGGCCAACCCCTATCTGCATGAGATCGACCGGATCGCCGCCGAGCTGGGGGCGCCCGGCACGCATCTACTCAACATGAGCTACGAATGGGCCTGCACCACGGGCGCCCATCGCGAACGCTATCGCGAGGGCTGTCGGATGTTGCGGGTGCTGGATTGGCCGCTGCCGGGTCTGGGCCGCCACGTCGTGGTCGCGCGCCAGCAAGGCGCCGCCGGGCCCTGGCTCAACATCACCTGGCCCGGCTTCGTCGGCACGCTGACGGCGATGGCGCCGGGGCGATTTGCCGCGGCCTTCAACCAGCCGCCCTTGCGCCGGCGCACCGGCCTGATGCTGGGCGACTGGCTGATCGACCGGATCAATGTCGGCCGCAGCCGCGCGCTGCCGCCCGCGCATCTGCTGCGCCAGGTGTTCGAGCAGGCGGCCGATTTCGCGCAAGCCAAGCGCATGATCGCCGAGACCCCGCTCTGTCTGCCCGCCTTCTTCGTGCTCTCCGGCACCAAGCCGCACCAGGCGGTCGTGATCGAGCGGCTCGAAAACCGGGCCTTCATTCATGAAGCGCCGGCCGCGATCTCCAATCATTTCCTGGGTCCCCGCATCGCCGGAATGCCGCGCGGCAGCGAAAGCGGCCTGCGCCGGCGCATGATGATGGAGGCGCTCGAACGGGGGTCGCGCGACTTCGATTGGCTGCAGCCGCCGGTGCTCAATGGCGATACGCGCCTCGCGGTCGAGGCCAATGCCGGCACCGGCGAATTGCTGGTCTGGGGCTTCGAGCCAGGCGGGCCCGCGACCCGGCCCTTGCGCCTGGCGGCGTGAGGCAGCCGACCGTCCGGCGATCTCTGTCCCGTAAGGCTCCAATGCCTTGGCCGACAAGGTTTCCCGGCCACTTCCGGGGCCGATTCAAGTTGACAGCAAAACCGTTCCGGCTATAGTCCCGCCCTCGCGTCCGGCGGGCCTTTGGGTGCGCCGCGCTTTCATAACAAAATCAAGCGTTTAAGCCATGTTCGCAGTGTTCAGAACCGGCGGCAAGCAGTACAAGGTCGCCAAGAACGACATCATCCGCGTCGAGACCGTTCCGGGCTCGAGCGGCGATCTCGTCGAGTTCACCGAAGTGCTGATGATCGGTGACGGCAGCCAGACCACGGTCGGCAAGCCCCTGGTTGCGGGCGCCACCGTCGCGGCCGCCCTCGTCGACCAGATCCAGGCCGACAAGGTCATCATCTTCAAGAAGAAGCGCCGCCATAACTACCGGCGCAAGCGCGGCCATCGCCAGCCGCTGTCGCTCTTGCGCGTGGTCGACATTTTGACCGACGGCAAGAAGCCCGACGCCGCGACCAAGGACGCCGCCAAGGCGGCGGTCCAGGCCAAGTCCGAGAAGACCAGGGCCGCCAAGGAAGCTGTGTCGGCCACGACCGGCGCCAAGCGCAAGGCCGTCAGGAAGGCGGCCCCCAAAGCGGCCGCAAAGAAGGCAGCAGCCAAGAAGCCCGCGGCCAAGAAGAAGGCCGCCGCGAAGAAGAGCGAGGAGTAACCATCCATGGCTCACAAGAAAGCAGGCGGCAGCTCGCGCAACGGCCGCGATTCGGCCGGCAAGCGCCTCGGCGTGAAGAAGTACGGCGAGGAGATGGTGCTCTCGGGCAACATCATCGTGCGCCAGCGCGGCACCACCTATCATCCCGGCAGCCATGTCGGCATGGGCCGCGACCACACCATCTTCGCCACCAGCAACGGCAAGGTCCGCTTCCACCGCACGACCGGCGGCCGGACCATCGTCTCGGTGGAGCCGCAGAGCTGACGTCATAAGACGACGCCGGCCCCAGGCCCAAGCAATCGGAACAGGAAGGGGGAACGGCGTCGCCGTTCCCCCTTTTCCTTTGCCCGATTTCCGCCGCTGCCCATCGACCGTACCATGACCGCTCCGATCGCTTTCAACCGCCTGGTGCCCGGGCTGCTCTGCCGCGAACGTGCAAGCAGTGGCGGCGCCCGTCATGCCGCCCCCAGTGGGGAGCGTCTGTCATGAAGTTCCTCGACCAGGCCAAGATCTATCTGCGCAGCGGCGATGGCGGCGCCGGCGCCGTCGGCTTCCATCGCGAGAAGTTCATCGAGTTCGGCGGGCCCGACGGCGGCGATGGCGGGCGCGGCGGCCACATCATCGTCGAGGCCGTGCCCAACCTGAACACGCTGATCGATTTTCGCTACCAGCAGCATTTCAAGGCGCCCAAGGGCGGCCATGGCATGGGCAAGAACCGCACGGGTGCGGCCGCCCGCGATCTCGTCATCAAGATGCCGGTCGGGACCGAGATCCTCGACGAGGACAAGGAGACCGTGCTGGTCGATCTGACCGAGCCCGGCCAGCGCGTGATCCTCTGCAAGGGCGGCGATGGTGGCTTCGGCAACAACCACTACAAGACCTCGACCAACCAAGCGCCGCGCCGCGCCGATCCCGGCTGGCCCGGTGAGGAGCGCTGGGTCTGGCTGCGGCTCAAGCTGATCGCCGATGCGGGGCTGGTGGGCCTGCCCAACGCCGGCAAGTCGACCATGCTCGCAGCCGTCAGCCGCGCCAAGCCCAAGATCGCGGATTATCCCTTCACCACGCTGCATCCGCAGCTCGGTGTCGTCTTGGCCGACGGCGCCGAGTTCGTGCTGGCCGACATTCCAGGCCTGATCGAAGGCGCCTCCGAAGGAGCCGGTCTCGGCACGCGCTTCCTCGGCCATGTGGAGCGCTGCGGCGTGCTGATCCATCTGGTGGATGGCACCTCGGAGGATGTGGCGCGCGATTATCGCACCGTGCGCGAGGAACTGGCTGCCTATGGCGGCGGGCTGGCCGAGAAGAAGGAGCTGGTCGCGCTCAACAAATGCGACGCGCTGAGCGAAACTGAGATCCAGTCCAGGGCGCGCAAGCTCGCCCGGGCCTCGGGCGGCAAGGTGTTCCGCGTTTCCGGCGCCGCCGGCAAGGGCGTGAAAGAGCTGATGCGCGCGGCCTATGCCGAGGTGAAGACTTATCGGAAAGCCGAAGCCGAAGCCAAGGCCGCCAAGGAAGCGGAGCTCGAGGAGCCCGGCGTATGAGCGGGAGCCGCGCCAAGCCCGGTCTCGTCCACGCCAAGCGGCTGGTCGTCAAGATCGGCTCGGCGCTGCTGGTCGAGGAGAAGACCGGTGCCATCCGCCGGCAATGGCTCGACGCGCTGGCCGACGATGTCGCGGAGATCCGCAAGGCCGGCACCGAGGTGCTGCTGGTCTCCTCCGGCGCCATCGCGGTCGGGCGGCGCCATCTGGGGCTGCTCGATGGCGGCTTGAAGCTCGAGGAGAAGCAGGCCGCCGCCGCCACCGGCCAGATCCGCCTCGCCCATGCCTATCAGGAGACGCTGGCGCGCCACGACATCACCGTGGCGCAGGTGCTCCTGACGCTGGGCGATACCGAGGAGCGAAGGCGCCATCTCAATGCGCGCTCGACGCTGCAGACGCTCCTCAAATTCGGCTGCGTGCCGGTGATCAACGAGAACGACACGGTCGCGACCGCCGAGATCCGCTTCGGCGACAATGACCGTCTTGCGGCGCGCGTCGCCGCGATGGTGAGCGCGGACGCGTTGGTGCTGCTCTCCGACATCGATGGGCTTTATACCGCCGATCCGCGCCGCAACCCGGAAGCCCGCTTCGTTCCCGAGGTGACCGAGATCACGCCCGAGATCGAGGCGATGGCGGGCGAGGCGCTGCCCGGCTACAGCTCGGGCGGCATGGTGACCAAGCTCGCCGCCGCGCGCGTGGCGCTGGGGGCCGGCTGCCGCATGGCGATCGCCAATGGCAGGCCGATGCATCCTTTGCGCGCGATCCGCGAGGGCGGCACCTGCAGCTGGTTCCTGCCGGCGGCCTCGCCCTTGACCGCGCGCAAGACCTGGATCCAGGGTGCCCTCAAGCCCGTCGGCAAGCTGGTGGTCGATGACGGCGCCTTGAAGGCCTTGAGCTCGGGCAAGAGCCTGCTGCCCGCGGGCGTGACCGCGGTCGAGGGCCGCTTCGAGCGCGGTGACGCGGTGGTGGTGGCCGATGCCCAGGGCCGCGAGGTGGCCCGCGGTCTCTCGGCCTATTCGGCCGAGGATGCCAAACGGATCAAGGGCCATAAGAGCCGTGAAATCGAGACCCTGCTGGGCTATCGTGGTCGCGACGAGATGATCCACCGCGACGACCTCGTGTTGAGCCGGTCATGAGCGCCGCCGCCCAACCCCAGAACAAGCCCGAAGCCACCCTGGCCGTGGAAGTTCGTGCTGTCGCGCGTGCCGCGAAGGAAGCGGCCGCGCAGCTCGCGCTTGCGACGGCGGCGCAGCGCACGGCAGCGCTCCAGGCGATGGCGGCCGCGATCCGCGAAGATGCGAATCTCATCCTTGCCGCCAACGAGAAGGATATGGCTTCGGCCGGCAATCTCACGGCAGCGCTGAAGGATCGCCTCAAGCTCGATGCCAAACGCGTCGACGCGATGGCCAAAGGCGTGGAGGAAGTAGCAACCCTGCCCGATCCCTTGGGCCAGGTGCTGGCCGAATGGGACCGCCCCAACGGCCTCCATATCGCGCGGGTGCGGGTGCCTTTGGGCGTGATCGCGATCATCTATGAATCGCGACCCAACGTGACCGCCGATGCGGCGGCGCTTGCCTTGCGCGCCGGCAATGCCGCGATTCTGCGCGGCGGCTCGGAGAGCGTGAATTCCTCCGGTGCCATTCTCGAGAGCCTCAAGCGCGGCTTGAAGAGCGCCGGCCTGTCGGAAGATGCGATCGTTCGCGTGCCGACGCAGGACCGCGCTGCGGTGGGCGAGCTTCTGAAGCTCGACGATTTGATCGACGTGGTGATCCCGCGCGGCGGCAAATCGCTGATCGAGCGCGTCGCGGCCGAGAGCCGCATTCCGGTGCTGAAGCATCTGGATGGCAATTGTCATACCTATGTCGATGGCGCGGCCGATCTCGAGATGGCGCGCAAGATCGTGCTCAACGCCAAGATGCGCCGCACCGGCATCTGCGGCGCCACCGAGACATTGCTGGTCGATCGCCGCGTGGCCAAGACCCATCTGCCGCCGATCCTCGACGATCTGGCCAAGGCCGGCTGCGAGCTGCGCGGCGATGCCGAGACGCGCGCGCTCGATGCGCGGGTCAAGCCCGCCAGCGACGCCGACTGGGACACCGAGTTCCTCGACGCCATCATCGCGGTCAAGGTGGTGGACGGCGTCGAGGCCGCGATCGCCCATATCAACCGCCATGGCTCGCACCATACCGAGGCGATCGTCACCAGGGACGAGGCGGCGGCGAAGAAGTTCATGGCCGAGGTCGATGCCGGCATCGTCATCCATAACAGCTCGACCCAGTTCGCCGATGGCGGCGAGTTCGGCATGGGCGCCGAGATCGGCATCTCCACCGGCAAGCTCCATGCCCGTGGCCCCGTCGGCGCCGAGCAGCTCACCAGCTACAAATATCTGGTGCGCGGCAGCGGCCAGGTGCGGCCCTGACGCCCGACGGGCATGCGATCGACCCGGCCCGGGCCCGGCGGCGTCCTCGCGTCGGACTCCTGGGCGGCTCCTTCAACCCGGCCCATGCAGGCCACCGGCAGATCTCGCTGACGGCCCTCCATCGGCTGGGCCTGGACGAAATCTGGTGGCTGGTCAGTCCCCAGAACCCCTTGAAACCCGTCGCCGGCATGGCGCCGTTCGCCGAACGGCTGGCCGGCGCCCGGGCGGCGGCGCGCCATCCCCGGATCCGGGTCACCGACCTCGAGGCCCGGCTCGGCACCCAATACACCGCTGACACGCTGGAGCGGCTGGTCCGCCGCTTTCCCGGCCATGGTTTCGTCTGGCTGATGGGGGCCGATAACCTCTTGCAAATCCACAAGTGGCGGGACTGGCAAAGAATATTTCACTTGCTGCCGGTTGCGGTCCTGGCCCGACCTTCCTATTCTTTGAAGGCGCTGTCCGCGCCGGCGGCGCAGCGTTTCCTGCGGGCCCGTTGGCCGGAACGGCTGGGCCGCAGGTTGGCGCAGGCCGAGCCGCCCGCCTGGCTTCTGATACACGGGCCGCTCAACCCGGCATCGGCGACCGCGATCCGCGCCGCGCGGAGGATGGGACGGCGCGAGGGCAAAGGAGTGAGCACATAATCCCATTGTCATTTGGGCGGATGCGGCACAGCGAGATCGGTGCCGGCCGCTTCGACATCCAAGGGTGACCGCCATCGTCAGGACAACCCGCGCCGGGAAGGGCAAGAGCCCGGCCAAACCGAGCGATCTTCTGCGCCTGGTCGAGAAGTCGCTCGATGACGATAAGGCCGAAGACATCGTCGCCATCGATCTCAAAGGCAAATCCAGCATCGCCGACTACATGGTGATCGCGACAGGGCGGTCCTCGAGACAGCTTGCCGCGATGGCCGAGCATCTCCATGAGAAGCTCAAGGCCAAGGGCCTCGCGCAAGTGGGCGTCGAGGGCGAGCGCCAGGGCGACTGGGTGCTGATCGACGGCGGCGACGTGATCGTCCATCTGTTCCGCCCGGAAATCCGCAGTCTCTACAACCTCGAGAAGATGTGGGGGATGGAGCTGCCCGAGGCGGAGCGCGTAGCGGCCCACGGATGACCTAGGGCTCGCCGGCGCCCGAAAGGGCGCTGCAGCTTGCGGGCCTTGGCAACTTCCTCGTTCGCGTCTCGCGCGGGAGGAAGCGATGGGGACTATGCGCGCCTGCGCGGCCGGCGCCCGGAAAGCGCCAGGGGCGGCAACTCGATGTCGCGTCACAGATTGTCGATCGCCGCTGCTGGCGACCCCTTGAGAAAGCGCCGTACCGCGCATCCCGAGAGTTAGAGGCCGAGCATCGAGTTCACCGCATCCCGAACCTGATCGGTCACGGTCTTGTTCGCCGCCTCGTCCAACG
>Ga0335084_10000861_pt1 | contig 27122 bp, 22 predicted proteins | sample Lox_Sample_44_FD_206721 | JGI IMG/M metagenome (GOLD analysis project Ga0335084, IMG submission 206721) | Soil microbial communities from Loxahatchee National Wildlife Refuge, Florida, United States - Lox_Sample_4.4 | ecosystem: Environmental > Terrestrial > Soil > Wetlands | place: USA... | reverse complement strand
CGGAAACTGCTGATCCACCTCAACAGCCTCATGCGTCAGCATCGGTTCGGCCCGACACCCACTCCCATCCGGGTCTCGTAATCGAGACGGTTGCTCAGGCGCCGCGCACGGCGACGATCCGCAGCACGTCGCCGCCGTCGTGCGCCCGCATCGACTCGCGGAGAAAGCGCGCGAGCTGTCGCGTGGCGGTCGCCACGCCGGCGTACCGGCGCGTGGTTCGCCAGGAGAGCAGGGCGTGATGGCGCGTCGTGGTGGCCGGCGCCCCGACGAGGCGATAGCCGTGCCGCTCGAGCAGTCGGGTCACCGACCGGGCGTCGAAGAACCAGTAGTGGAGCGGCGCCGACAGGTGCACCCAGCCGGCCTCGTCGAGCCGCAGGCGGACGGCGTCGCCGTTCGGGACCGCGAGGTGCAGTCGGCCGCCGGGCGTGAGCAGGCGCGCGACCTCGGCCAGCTCGTCGTTCGGGTCCGGCACGTGCTCGAGGCTGTGGCTCATGACGACGGCGTCGAAGGCGCCTGCCGGAAGCGCGAGGTCGCGCAGCGCCCCGAGCCGCACCTCGATGCCGTACTCGCCCGCTCGCGCGACGGCGGCCGGGCTGAGGTCGGTCCCGAGCACGTCGCAGCCGCGCGCCTTCAAGTAGACGAGCAGGTCACCGAAACCCGAGCCGACCTCGAGCACGCGGAGGCCACGGCGGCCGTCGAGCGGCACGTTCACGTCGAAGAGCCAGCGCGCAATCGGGCGGGTGAGGGGACGGAGCGCGCGGCCGACGACCGACTGACCCGCCGGTGCGGCGGCGCCGTCGCGCAGCGCGTCCCACAGCCGCTGCTTCAGGGGGCCGCGCCGCCGCCCCCCGTACGCGTTGAAGTCGGGCTCGGCCGCGTAGTAGCGCGCGACCGTCTCCTGGCTCGGGCGGGGATCGAGACGGCGGAGGCCGCAGCGGCAGCGCACGTGGAAGGTGCGCCCCTCGGGCGCGTCCGGATGCTCGATCGCGAACAGGCGCTCGCCGCCCTCGCCGCCGCAGAGCGCGCAGCGACTCTCGATCCAGTCGGCCGTCGCCCGCGCCGCCGACGCCGTCAGCGGTTCACCGCCGCCATCATGAAGGCCGGGTAGCGCTCGCCCGAGGCGACGCCGGTGGGGAACGCGGCCGCGATCCGATCGAGGTCGGCGCGGCCGAGGCGGACGTCGAGCGCTCCCAGGTTCTCGGCCAGGTACTTCCGGCGCTTCGTGCCCGGAATGGGGATGACGTCGTCGCCCTGCGCGAGCACCCAGGCGAGGGCGAGCTGCGCGGACGTGCAGGCCTTCTCGCGCGCGAGCGTCTCGACCTGCGCGACCAAATCGAGGTTCCGCTGGAAGTTCTCGCCCTGGAAGCGCGGCGAGAGGCGCCGGTAGTCGTCGGCGGCGAAGTCCTCGAAGCGGCGGATCTGCCCCGTGAGGAAGCCGCGCCCGAGCGGACTGTAGGCGACGAACGCGATGCCGAGCTCGCGGCAGGCGGCGAGGATCCCGTCCTCGGGATCGCGCGTCCACAGCGAGTACTCGGACTGCAGCGCCGCGATCGGATGGACGGCATGCGCGCGGCGCAGGGTCGTGGCGCCCGCTTCGGAGAGCCCCAGGTGACGCACCTTGCCGGCGCGGACGAGCTCGGCCATCGCTCCGACCGTGTCCTCGATCGGAACGTTCGGGTCGACGCGGTGCTGATAGTAGAGGTCGATCGTGTCGACGCCGAGACGCCGCAGGCTCCCGTCGCACGCCGCCCGGACGTACTCGGGCTTCCCGTTGATGCCGCGAACCGTCCGCGCCGCTTCGTCGCGCACGATCCCGAACTTGGTGGCGAGCACGACCCGATCGCGACGCCCCTTCACCGCCCGGCCGACCAGCTCCTCGTTCGTGTACGGGCCGTACATGTCGGCCGTGTCGAGGAAGTCGAGACCCGCGTCGAGGGCCGCATGGATGGTCGCGATCGACTCGGCGTCGTCGCAGGCGCCGTAGAACTCGGACATGCCCATGCAACCGAGCCCGAGCGCCGAGACCATCGGACCGCCTTTGCCGAGACGTCGCTGCTCCATGGATCGTCTCTAGCCCATCGTCGTGGGCGACGAAACGCAGGCGAGGCTGGCGGCGCCCGGGTCCGTCGCGCTACGGTCGCACGCATGGCGCCGACGATCCGCCTCGCGCTCCCGGGCGACGTGGCCGCAATGCTCGCCATCTACGCCGAGGTCGTTCGCACGTCGGCGATCACGTTCGAGTACGACCCGCCGTCGGAGGCGGAATTCGGCGAGCGCGTGGCGACCGTCGGGGCGAAGTTCCCGTGGCTCGTGTACGCGCGCGACGGCGAGGTGCTGGGCTACGCCTACGCGACCACGTGGCGTGCGCGCGCCGCCTACGAGTGGTCGGTCGAGACGACCGTGTACGTCCGCGACGACGTGCACCGCCAGGGCGTCGGGCGAGGGCTCTATCGATCGCTCATCGCCTGCCTGCGCCTGCAGGGCCACCGCCTCGCGATCGGCGGGATCACGCTGCCGAACCCCGCCAGCGTCGGACTGCACGAGGCATGTGGCTTCCGCCTGGTCGGCGTGCACCGGGCGTGCGGCCACAAGCAGGGCCGATGGCACGACGTCGGCTTCTGGGAGCTCGAGCTGGCGCCCCGCGCCGACGCCGCGCCGGCGCCGCCGGTGCCGCCGAGCTCGCTCGTCGGGACGACGGCGTGGGAACAGGCGATGGCGAGCGGACTCGGCCGCACCTCGCCTGCGCACGATTGACCCCGACGAGCGCGGCGGTCTATCGGGGCGCTCGCGATGGATCGTCACCCGTTGGATCGCCACCCGCTCGCCTCGCTCTTCACGTCGACCGGGGCGCGGAGCCGACGCGCGTCGTCGTGGGATCGCAGCGGTGGCAACAGGGACTTCCTGTTCGTCGGCCCCGGCGAGACGGCCGTGCTGATGGAGCACGAGGGGCCCGGCTGCATCACCCACGTGTACTGCGCGCTCGTGTTGCCCGATCCGGTCGACTACCGTGACGCGATCGTGCGCTGCTGGTGGGACGGCGAGGCGACGCCGTCGGTCGAGGTCCCGCTGGGCGACTTCTTCACGATCGCCCACGCGCGCGTGCGGCCGATCCGTACCGCGCTCACGTCGGTGAACGCGGGCTTCGCGGCGTCGCACGCGCTCAACGCCTACTTCCCGATGCCGTTCGCGACCAGTGCCCGCGTGACCATCGAGCACCGCGGCGAGCGGCCGCTCGGCGGCGGGCTGCCGGCGTTCTGGTACCACATCGACTACGAGACCTACGATCGGCCGCCGCCGCAGGACGTGCTGCGCTTCCATGCCCAGTGGCGCCAGGAGAAGCCGACGGTGCCGGTCGGCCCGCGCCCGAACCGCCAGCTCCACGGCGGCATCAACCTCGACGGCGCCGAGAACTACGTGGCCCTCGACGCGACGGGCGCAGGGCAGATGGTCGGCCTGCTCCTCGAGATCAACAACGTCGCGGGCGGCTGGTACGGCGAGGGGGACGACATGGTGTTCGTCGACGGCGAGACGTGGCCGCCGGCGATCCACGGCACCGGCACCGAGGAGATCTTCGGCAGCGGCGCCTGTCCGACGACGGAATTCGCCGCGCCGTATCACGGCTTTCACCTGCTCGAGTCGCCGGACTGGTCGGGCCTGGTCGGCGCCTACCGCTGGTTCGTGCACGATCCCATCCGCTTCACCCGCTCGCTGCGGTGGACCGTGGAGCACGGACACGCGAACAACTTCGCGAACGAGTACGCCTCGCTCGCCTACTGGTACCAGACCGAGCCCCACGCGCCGTTCCCGGCGCTGCCCGATCGCGCCGCGCTGCGACCGCCGCTGCCGCCCGTCTACGAGGAGGCACGCGCGGCGCTCTTCGCCGCCGCGTCGGCGGCGATGACGTCGCGATCGGACGCCGAGGTCCTGCGCGTCGTCGCCATCGGCGAGCCGTTCTACGCCGGGCGATTCGAGGAGACGCTGGAGCGCTTGCGCCGTGGCCCAGCGTAGACTCGGCACGCCGTGCTGGAGGAGTCCCCCAATCGGGAGGGTCTGCATGTCACGAGCCCAGCCACTGCGGTGACCCGACCAGCGTCATGACGCTCGCCTACTGCCAACCCCAGAGCGTGCTACCCGGCGACGAGGTGATGGTCCACGTCTCCGCGCCGGGACCGACGGCGACGATCGAGGTCGTGCGTGACGGTGTCGCACCGGGGTGCGTGCTTCGGCAGGACGTGCGCGTCGCCGAGCACGCGATCCCCGACGACGCGCCGGAAGCCGGCTGTCGCTGGCCAGCGACGCTGGCGTTTCGGGTGGGGGAAGATTGGCGGAGCGGCTGCTACCTCGTCCGCGTGACGCTGGCGGGCGCCGCCGGGCCCGCGCTCCCGACGGCATTCTTCGTCGTGCGCGCCCGCCGCCCCTCGGCCGACCGGATGCTGCTCGTGCTCGCGACCAACACCTGGAACGCCTACAACGACGTCGGCGGGCGCAACTACTATACGGGGTCGGTCGAGGCGTCGTTCGCGCGGCCGCTCGGGCGCGGCATGCTCGCCAAGCCCGACGAGCGCGGCGCGCGCCTGGCCTCGGTCGTGCCGGGCACGTTCGTCGACGCGTACGTCGGCGGCGTCAGCGAGCACGGCCTCTCGATGTGGCACGGGATGGCTGGCTGGGCGACGTGGGAGCGGCGCTTCGCCGTCTGGGCGGAGGGCGCCGGGTACGCGCTCGACTACGCAATCAACGCCGATCTCGAGCGCGTGCCGGGCCTGCTCGAGGGCCGGCGGCTCTACCTCAGCGTCGGACACGACGAGTACTGGTCGTGGGGCATGCGGGACGCCGTCGAGTCGTTCGTCGGCGCCGGCGGCAACGCGGCGTTCCTCTCCGGCAACGTCTGCTACTGGCAGGTGCGGCTGGCGGGCGACGTGCAGACCTGCTTCAAGCACCGCTTCCGCGAGGACCCGCTCTTCGGCACCGACCGCCAGCGTCTCACGACGACGATCTGGGCCGATCCAATCCTCGGCCGGCCCGAGACCCAGATGACCGGCGTGTCGTTCACGCGCGGCGGCTACTCGCGGATCGCCGGCAGCGTGCCGCACGCGAGCGGCGGCTACGTCGTGCATCGCCCCGAGCACTGGGCGTTCGAAGGCACCCGCCTGCGCTTCGGCGACCTGCTCGGGGCGCGCGACGTCGTGGTCGGCTACGAGTGCGACGGCTGCGAGCTCGCGATGGTCGACGGGCGACCCGTGGCAACGGGACGCGACGCTTGCCCGCCCGGGTTCGAGGTGCTCGCGACCGCGCCGGCCATGCCGTTCGATCGTCACACGACGCCCCTCGAGCTGCCGCCCGGTGGCGAGTACGAGCTCGAGTTCCACGCGCAGCGCCTGCTGGGCGACGACTCGGTCGCGAGCTGCGACCGCCTGCGCTACGGCCACGCCGTCCTCGGCTGCTACACGCGCGGGGGCATCGTGCTCACGACCGGCTGCACCGACTGGGTCCACGGCCTCGGTGATCCCTCGATCGACCGGGTCACCTGCAACGTGCTCGATCGCCTGGGACGCCGCGCGTAGGCGTCTCGCGACGGCGGCCAGTGCGAGCGCGGCGCATTCCCACGGATGAGAGGCCCGCTCCATCCGGCGTGGGGTGGCCGGCTCCGGCTCGTGGTACGGTTCCTGCTCCGCCTCGGGGCGGAGGGTTGCCACCATGGCGAACTGGACTGGCGGGCGAATCGCCCTGGGGCTCGCCGCGGCGCTGCTCGGGCTTGGCGCAGCGGCGGTGGAGGGGGCGTACCGCGAAATCGAGGTCACCGGCGGTGCGAAGATCGCCGGCCAGGTTCGGGTGACCGGCGAAGTCACGCCCCTGCCGCCGCAGCCCGTCTTCAAGGAGCACGACGAGTGCGGCGAGAGCGTCCCGGACGAACGGTTGGTCATCGACTCCGAACATCGTCTGGCGAACGCCGTGGTGCGCTTGGTCGACGTCGGGGCCGGCAAGCCCATCGCGCGCTCGGAGCCGGTCCGCCTCGACAACCGCAAGTGCACCTTCGTGCCGCACGTGGTCGCCGCGGCCGTCGGCCAGACGCTCGACATCCGCAACGACGATCCGTTCCTGCACGATGCGCACGCCTGGCTCGGAACGCGCACGCTCTTCAACCTGGCCGTTCCCAAGGGTCGTACGGTCCACAGCGTGCTGGCCGATCCCGGCATCGTCCACGTGAACTGCAACGTGCGTCACACGTGGATGCACGCGTATCTATTCGTCGCCGAGAATCCCTACGTCGCGGTGACGGATGCGTCCGGGGGCTTCACGCTGGGCGACGTGCCGCCGGGCACCTACAAGATCGCGGTCTGGCACGAGCTCCTGGGGAGCCAGGAGCGCGAGGTGACGGTCGCGCCCGGACAGGCGGTCACGGTCGACTTCGCCCTCGACGCGGTCGCGCCGATGGAGCCTGGTCCGCCGCGCGAGGACTAGACGCAGCCCGCGTCGCTACGCGCCCTCGCGCCCGACCACCGACACGAAGCTCACGCACTTGCCGGGAAAGCCGCCGAGGTTGTGCGTGAGGCCGAGCGTCGGATTCTTGATCTGGCGCGGCCCGGCTTCGCCACGGAGCTGGAGCCAGCACTCGTACATCATGCGCAGGCCCGACGCCCCGATCGGATGGCCGAACGACTTGAGGCCGCCGTCGGGATTCACGGGCAGGCCGCCCTCGAGATCGAAGAAGCCGTCGAGGACGTCCTTCCAGGCGGTGCCGCGCGCGCTGAAGCCGAGGTCCTCGTAGAGGACGAGCTCGGTCGGCGTGAAGCAGTCGTGGACCTCGGCGAGCGAGAGCTGCTTGCGCGCATCGGTGATGCCCGCCTGGCGATACGCGTCGGCCGCCGACGCCACGACCTCGCGGAAGGTCGTGAAGTCGTAGTCGGTGTCCATGTGGCCGGCGCCGGGTCCGGCGACGAACGAGAGCGCTTTGATGTAGATCGGGTCCTTGCAGTACTTCTTCGCGTCCTCGGCCCGCACGACGATGGCGGCCGCGGAGCCGTCCGACACCCCCGAGCAGTCCATGATGCCGAGCGGCTCGGCCACCTTCGGGGAGGCGAGGATCGCCTCCATCGGCACCTCGGCCTGGAACTGCGCCTTCGGGTTGCGCGCGCCGTTCTTGTGGTTCTTCCACGCGATGCGCGCGAGGACCTCCTTCCCCTTCTTCGGATCGAGGCCGTACTTCTTGAAGTAGGCGGGGGCGAGGAGCGAGAACGACGCCGGGGCGGTCATGCTGGAGTTGGTGCCGTCGTTCGGCGGCTCGGCGCCGACCAGGCCCGAGTATCCCGAGTCCTTCAGCTTCTCGACCCCGATCGCCATCGCCACGTCGTAGGCGCCGCTCGCGACTGCGTAGCAGGCCTGCCGCAGCGATTCGGAGCCGGTCGCGCAGTAATTCTCGACGTGCGTCACCGGCTTGTACGGGATCTTGAGGGGCACCGAGAGCGTCAGCCCCGAGAGCTGTCCCAGCGTACCGAGCCAGTAGGCGTCGACGTCGTTCGGCTCGATGCCCGCGGAGCCCAGGGCATCGTAGGCGGCGTCGACCAGGAGGTCGTCCGCGCTCTTGTCCCAATGCTCGCCGAACTTCGTGCAGCCCATGCCGATGATCGCGACGCGATCCTTGATGCCGTTGCTGCCCATGGTGATCTCCTTTGAACGCCTTGCGGCGGCCTTGCGGCGGCCTAGCGGCGGGGGCGCGCCTTCCAGAAGTAGTTGTGCACGCCCTCGGCGGTGAACATGCGGCGGAAGGTCATCTCGACCTCGTCGCCAATCGCCACCGCCGCGGGGTCGCAGTCGGTCATCTCGCACAGGAAGCGGCCGCCACCGTCGAAATCGAGCACGACGCTGACCGTCGGCGGGTTCAGCGAGAACGCCAGGTGGTCGAGCGTCAGGGTCGCGATCCGGGCCGTCCGGTCGGCGAACGGGTAGGGCTCCATCTCGTCCTTGGCGGCGCAGCGCACGCAGATGCGTTGCGGCGGGAGCTGCGGCGTGCCGCAGGCGGTGCATTTGGTTCCGACGAAGCCGTGCTTCCACAGCGTCGAGCGCAGCATCGGCGGCGCACCGGGCCGCACCGGGTCCGGCCGGCGCGGCGGCTCCGTCGGCAGGATCTCGCGCCACTTGAGATAGGTGCCGTAGCCGACCTCGCCCTTCGACTCGATGAGGCGCCCGACGGAGCGCGGCTGCTTGTACGCGCCGATGGCGTCGGTGACGCGCAGGAGCACTGCGTCCGCGCCGTCGGCGGCGAGCGCCACCAGGACGCGATCACCCGGCTTTGCGGCCGCGAGCACGTTCGCCAGCATGAGGCCGGCGTGCGCCGCGCCCGTCTGGCCCACGGTCAACGCCAGCGGGTCGGCGAAGCGGGTCGGCTCGAGCTTCAAACGCTTCGCGACGTCGGCCGTCGCCCGCGGGTTCGGACAGTCGAGAACGACCGCGGCCAGATCGCCGGGCTGCACACCGGCCTTCTGCAGGACCGTCTGCACGGCCTTTCCGAGCAGCGGGGAGTACGCCTGCGTGAGCGCGAAGCGCTCCTCCCAGGAGTGCGGGAACGTCTCGTCGGGCTGGCGCCAGGTGTCCAGGAACTCGCGCGTCAGCGACGCCGACGCGACGACCTCGGCGATGACGCCCTCGGAGCCGAGCACGAAGGCGGCCGCGCCGTCGCCGTTGGTCCGCTCCGCCTTGGCTTCGGGGGCGGCGAGGCGCGCGTCGCCGATCGCGACCAGCGCCTGCTTGCCACCACCGCGCACCGCGTCGGCAGCCTGCAGGAACGCCGAGACCCCGGCACGGACCGATCCCGTGCAGTCGGCGGCACGCAGCTCGGGCGGCAGCAGCGCGGCGGCGCCGACCAGCGCGGCGTTCAGCTTGTCGGCATAGGGCGGGGTCGTGGTCGCGAAGAAGAGCGCCTCGACCGACTTCGCCGGCGCCGCGCGAAGCGCGTCGCGGGCCGCCTCGACGGCCATGGAGACGCTGTCCTCGTCGAAGCTGGCGACGGCTCGCTCGCCCTTCTCGGATGGGACACCGAGGACCTGTGCGATGGCCGAGCGCTTGAGGCGCCGGTACGGGACGTAGGAGCCGTAGGAGACGATGCCGACCATGAGCGCAATCTCCTACGAGCCTGCGCCCCGTCATGCAACGGTTCGGTTTGAAGGTCGGGACGACCCCTGACACCCTGGATCGGGGAGATGGCGGGAATGCGGCTCGTGGCGATGGTCCTCGTCTGGCTGGCGCCTTGCGCCGCCGTCGCCCGGACCCCGCCGCCCGTGCCGTGTCCGGACGTTCGCTTCGTCTCGGACCGCTCGCTTGCAGCCGACGGGCGGGCGTTCGACGTGATCGTCGTCGGCGCCGACGGCAGCGTCCGCATCGACGGCTGGTGCGATCCCGTCGCGGCTCGCCTGTCCCAGACGCGCAAGGGGACGCTCGTCCGTGCGCGGTGGGACGCGTGCGGCGGCGGCGCGAGCAGGGTTCGGCTGCGCGCGCGTCTGGATCCCCCCGCGTGCACGTCGGCGCAGGGGACGCTGCGCGCGCGCGGCCGCAAGAGGATGGTCGTCGCCGCGAGCCCGAGCCGCTGTGGTGACGGGCGGCTCGATGCCGCGAGCGGCGAGGCCTGCGAGACCGGCGTCCCGTGTGCGGGCGGCCTCTACTGCGTCTCGTGTGCGTGCAGCGCCACCACGTCGACGACCCTGCCTGGGCTGTTCGAGGCGCCGAATCCCTGGAACGAGGACGTGTCGGGTCTCGACCCGAGCCCCGAGTCGGCGGCGATCATCTCCGCGCTCGAGAACGCCGGCGGCTGGGGCAACGGCGACGTGCTGCAGATCGACTTCGGGCTTCACGTCCTGCGCGTCGATACAGCGACGCCGTTCGTCACCTTCGTTGAGAGCTCGGGCTACTACTCGCCCGACTGCGACCCGGCGTTCCCGTTCCCGCTCCCGGGCGGGGGCGCGATCGAGGGGCAGGGCGGCTACACCTGCAACACGGCGGGCGAGGACTGCCATCTGCTGGTGGTCGATCCCGCGACCAAGCGCCTCTACGAGGCCTACAAGGCGACGGTCGTGGGCGGCGTGCCGCGCACCCGGTGCGCCGTCGTGTGGGACCTCACGCGCTCGTACCCGCCGAGCCTGCGCGGCGAGCAGTGCACGTCCGCCGATGCGGCGGGTTTCCCGATGGCGGCCATGCTGTTCACCGCCGACGAGGTCGCGGCCGGAGAGATCCCCCACGCGATCCGCTTCATTCTGCCGAACGAGCGCATGCGCGGCGGCGTCTACGTGCATCCCGCGAGCCACGCTGGCGGCCCGAGCGGCGGCGGGGATCTGCCGCCGTACGGCGTGCGCTTCCGCCTGCGCCCCGATTTCCCCCTCGACACCCTGCCGAGCGACGGCGCGCGCGTCGTCGCCCGCGCGCTCCAGAAGTACGGGATGTTCCTCTCCGACGGCGGCAACATCGCGCTCACCGCGGCGAGCGATGCGGATACGACCCACGCGTGGGACGAGGTCGGCATCGACTCGCACTCGCTGTACGCGATCGCGGTGAGCGACATGCAGGTCGTGGAGCTCGGCCCCACGATCCCGCTGACCTATGACTGCGTGCGGAACCCCTGAGGGGTCACGCCACCGCCCCCGCCTGCCGCAGCGCCGCGATGTCGCCGGCGCTGAAGCCCCAGTCGCGCAGCACCTCGTCGGTGTTCTCGCCGGGCGCCGCCGGTGGACGCTGGATCGCGCCGGGCGTGCGGGAGAAACGGGGAGCGGGCGCGGGCTGCACGACGCCGTCCACCTCGACGAACGTGCCGCGCGCGACGTTGTGGCGATGCTTCGGCGCCTCGGTGATCGACATGACCGGCCCGAAGCAGGCATCCGTGCCCTCGAGGATCTTGCACCACTCGTCGCGCGTCTTCGTCTTGAACACCTCGGCGAAGCGCTTCTTCATGGCCGGCCACTGGCCCCGGTCGTACTGGTGGGGAAGGCCCTCGCCCGCGATGCCCATGCGCTCGATCAGCTCGGCGTAGAACTTGGGCTCGATGGCGAGCACCGAGACGTACTTCCCGTCCTTGGTCTCGTAGATCTCGCCGAAGGGCGCGGCGGTGTCGAGGATGTTCTCGACCCGCTCGTCGATCCACATGCCCGACGCGTGCATGCCGTAGAAGAGCGTCATCAAGGAGGCCGCGCCGTCGACGATGGCGGCGTCCACCACCTGACCCTTGCCCGACTTCTCGGCCTCGAGCATGCCCGCCACGATCCCGAGCGCGAGGTAGAGGGCACCGCCCCCGAAGTCGCCGACGAGGTTCAGGGGTGGCACGGGCGGCTCGTGCTTGTGGCGCCCGATCGGGTGCAGCGCGCCCGTGATCGCGATGTAGTTCCAGTCGTGTCCCGCCGCGTGGGCGACGGGGCCCTCCTGTCCCCAGCCGGTCATGCGGCCGTAGACGAGGCGCGGGTTCCGCTCGAGGCAGACGTCCGGACCGACGCCCAGGCGCTCGGTCACGCCGGGGCGGAAGCCTTCGATCAGGGCGTCGGCCTTGTCGATCAACCGCAGCACCGTCTCGACCCCCTCGCGCTTCTTCAGGTCGACGGCGATCGACCGGCGACTGCGGTTCATGAGGTCGAACTTCATGGTCTTCGGGAGGCCGAGGTTGCCGTCGGCGGTCCGGTCCACCCGGACCACGTCGGCCCCCATGTCGGCGAGCAGCATGGCGCAGAACGGCCCCGGGCCGATGCCCGCGAGCTCGACGATCTTCCGTCCGGTGAGAGGTCCCATGGCCGGGCTGCGTAGCAGAGCCGGCCGCGGCTCGCCAGGTTCGGCGGACGCCGTCAAAGGAGATGGCCCCGTGGTGGTGTCGCCGGATTGCCGGCTAGAACCTCAACTGCGGACGCGCATAGAGCTAGCCAGCGCAAAAGCTGGCCCTGTGGAGACTTGCGGGTGGGGTGACCATATGGTCCCTTCATGTTTCCGTCATGCTGCCGACACCCAACGTCGTGTGCGGTCGAGAGGGGTCGGTACCGTGAGCGGGAGTCGCACTCGTTCGGTGATCGCGCTGGCCGTGGTGCTCTCGCTCGCTTTTGCATTGCGCCTCTACCGGCTCGATCACCAGTCGTTCTGGATCGACGAAGTGTACCAGGTGCAGGCGGCATCGGAGCCGGTTTCGAACCTCATGCAGAGCGTCGTCCTGCACGCCGAGGGCGGGCCGCTGTCGCTCCTGCTGACGCACTTCGCGCTCTCGGCGGAGCGACCGGAGTGGAGCGCCCGGTTTCCCTCCGTCCTCTTCGGCACGGTGGGCGTCCTGATCCTCTACCTCGTCGCCGCGACGCTCTTCGCGCCGCCGATCCCGATCCTGTCGGCGTTGCTCCTCGCCTGCGCGCCGCTCCACGTCTGGTACAGCCAGGAGGCGCGCTGGTATGCGCCGTGGGTCCCGATCACGGCGCTGTCGTACCTGGCGCTCATCCACGCCGTCCGCACCCGACGCGCCGGCGCATGGCTCGCGTACGGATTCGTCGCCATCGTCGGGCTCTACACCTTCGTCCTCGGGGTCGCCGTGGTCGCGAGCCAGGCCGTGTCCGCCTGGTGGCTGAATCGTCTGCGAAGTGACCGCCGAGGGGTGTCGCGGGGCGAGCTGTGGGTGGGCATCGGTGCCCTCGTCCTGGCCGCGCCGGTCGTGTGGCTGATGATCAACCACCACCAGGCGATGACGGGAACGCGTGGGCGACCGGTGCCGTTCGCCGTCCTGCCGTACACCCTGTTCGCCTACACGATGGGGTTCTCGTTCGGGCCGACGCTCGAATACCTGCATCACTACCCGGCGCTCTCCGAGGTCGTGGCGAGCTATCCCGAGGTCCTGGTGGTGGCGGCGGTCATCGCCCCGCTCGTCATCCTCGGCATCCTCAACCTGCGGCACGCGCCGGAGGCGATGGCCGTCGTGCTGCCCTGGCTCTGCGGGCCACCGTTGCTGATCTTCGTCCTCGCCTACAATACGAACGTCGCCTACAACGTCCGCTATACGCTGGCGGCGTTGCCGGCGTTCATCGTCGTCCTCGCCGTCGGAATCACCGCGGTCTCGCCGCGGTGGCTCGGCGGGGTGGCGCTCGCCGCCGTGCTCGTGTGCTTCGCGGTCTCGATCGGCAACTACTTCTTCGATCCGCGCTTCGCCAAGGAGGACGTGAAGGGCGCCCTCGCCTCCATCCGGCGGACCCCGCAGCGGGAGGCGCCCGTCGTGGCGCTCGGCCAGATCGAGTCGGCCGTCTGGTACTACGGTCCCGATCTGCACGTCGTCTCGTTCTTCGGCTGCGACGAGTTCGAGGCGCGGCTCGAGAAGGCCGGTCTCGGGGCGGCCCGCACGCTCTGGGTCGTCCGCGGACGCGACTACGACGACGCCAGCGCGCCATGCATCGACGACTTGAAGCGGCGCTTCGCCGTCGAGCAGTCGAGCCATCCGGTCGGCGTCGAGGTGCAGCTCCTGGAGCGACGCGATGGATGAGCCCCGACGCTCGGCGTTCGGCGTCGCGTTCGACCTTCTGCGTTGCAGCCAGTGGGTGAAGAACGTCTTCGTCTTCGGTGCCCTCGTATTCGGCAATGCGCTGCTGGTTCCCGAGAAGGCGAAGGCGGCGTTGCTGGCGTTCGTCCTCTTCTGCGCCGTCACGAGCGCCGCCTACATCCACAACGACGTCAGCGACCTCGAGATCGATCGGCTGCATCCCCGCAAGCGGATGCGACCGCTCGCAGCCGGGATCGTGTCGGTGGCGACGGCCCGGGTCGTGCAGGCGGCGCTCCTGGTCGTCGGGGTGGGGGGCGCGGCGCTCTTCCTGCCGAGGATCCTGCCGCTGCTGATCGGCTACGTGTTGCTCAACGTGCTGTATTCGGGGGTGCTCAAGCAGCTCCTGCTCCTCGACGTGATGGCGATCGCGGTGGGCTTCGTGATCCGCGTCGAGGCGGGCTGCGAGGCGGTGGAGATCGATCCGTCGGTTTGGATCGTGCTCTGTACGTTCGTGCTGGCCCTCTTCCTGGCCCTCGGCAAGCGGCGACACGAGCTGCTCGAGATGGCGGCGGTCGGCGCGGTGAATGGTGGCAACGGGAGGGCGACGTACACCACGGAGTTTCTCGAACAGACGATGACCATCGCGAGCGCGGTGACGATCGTCTGCTACGCGATGTTCTCGCGTGCTCCCGAGACCCTCGAGGTGCACGGTACTCGGAGCCTCATCTACACCATCCCCTTCGTGGTCTACGGGCTCTTCCGCTACCAGTGGCTCACCTACGACGGGGAAGGCCGTGGGGATCCGGGCGAGATCGTCTTCACCGACCGCCCCCTGCAGGCGACGATCGCACTCTGGATCGCCGCCTGCGTGGCGATCGTGTACCTCAAATGGTGAGCAACGTGGACGCCGACAAGGTGAGCGCGCTGGCGGTTCGCCAGATCCCGTGGTCGCGCGCGGCGCGACGGCGGGCGGTCGCCGCCGCCGTAGGGCTCGGGCTCGTGTCCCTCCTCATCTACGCGAGCTGGTGGGTCCAGGAGAGCGCGAAGTACGGCTGGTGGATGCTCCCGATCGGGGCGTTTCTCGTCTTCTACGTCTTCGTCCAGGTCATCTGTGCGTGGGTGCTGTACCTGTCCGTCGACGAGCCGACGGCGGTCCCGCCCCCGCCGGGGCTCACGGTCGACGTCCTCGTGCCGGTGTACGACGAGCCCTACGAGCTCGTCGCAAGCACGCTGCGCGCGGTGGTCGCGATGCGCTATCCGCACGAGACCTACCTCCTCGACGACTCCCGCAGCGCCGCCTTCGCCGGCCTCGCCGCCGAGGTCGGCGCGCACTACCTCACGCGCGCGGGCAACGCGGACGCCAAAGCCGGCAACGTGAACGCCGCCCTCAAGCGCACGCGGGGCGAGTTCGTCACCATCTTCGACGTCGACCACGAGCCGACACCCGACTTCCTCGATGCGGCGCTCGGCTACTTCGCCGATCCGGCGGTCGGCTTCGTCCAGACCGGGGTCGCCTTCCGCAACGCGCGCGAGACCTTCATCGCGCGCGCGACGGCCGACCAGGCCTACGACATCTACGGTCCCACCTCGATGGGCATGCATGGCGCCGGCGCCGCCGTCGTCTGGGGCAGCCACACGACGTTCCGCCGTCGCGCGCTCGCCGACATCGGCGGCTATCAGACCGGCCTCGCCGAGGACCTGCACACCTCGGCCTGCCTCCACACCGTCGGCTGGCGGTCGGTGTACGTCCCGACCGTGCACGCCTACGGTCTCGTGCCGAGCGACCTGCGCGCGCTCACCAAGCAGCAGCTCAAGTGGGCGCGCGGCGTGTTCGGCATCCTGGTCGACGTGTTCCCGCGCGTGGCCCGGCGGCTCGCGGTGCGCCAGTCGATGGCGTACCTGGTGCGCCTCACCTACTACCTGATCGGGCCCGTGTTCCTGCTCCATGCGGTCGCGGCCGCGGGGGTGCTTGCGCGGCATGATTCCGCGCTCACCGCCGACTTCGTCTCCTACATGCTGCATGCGCTGCCGCTCGGGCTGGCGATCCTGATCGTGCGGCAGATCGCGAACCGCATGTGGAACCCACAAGCCGGGTCGATCGGCATCAAGGTCTGGGGCTACGTCGTCGCGTGCTCGCTGTGGCCCGTCTACACGCTCGGGCTCGCCTGCGCCGTGCTCCACGTGCCGATTCCCCATCTCTCGACGCCGAAGGAACGGGTCGGCCGGCCGCGACCGCTGCTCGCCGCGCCGCAGGTCTTCCTCGCCGCCGTGCTGCTCACCACCCTCGGCGTCCGCCTGGTCTCCGGGTTCGCGCTCGCGGACGTACCGGTCATGCTCTGCACGCTCGGGGCGGCGGCGATCCAGCTCCCGGTCGTGTTCGTGGCGCTGCGACCGTGAGGGACGCGACGTGAAGGGACGCCCCCTCCGCTTCCAGCTCGCGCTGATCGGCCACCTGGTGCGGCGCGAGTTCGTGCTCAGCTACCGGCGCTCGACACTCGGCTTCCTGTGGTCGCTGCTGCTTCCGCTGGCGCAGCTCCTCGTGCTCGTCCTGGTGTTCGACACGATCGTGCCGCTCGGCATCGAGCGCTACCCGGCGTTCGTGTTCAGCGGGCTCCTGCCGTGGACCTGGTTCAGCACCTGCGTCAGCATGGCGTGCGGGCTCTTCATCGCGAACCGCGACCTGGTGCGACACCCGGACTTCCGTCCGGCCGTCCTCATGGTCGTGACGGCGATCGCGGGCATGATCACGTATCTCGCGGCGCTGCCGATCCTGCTCGTGGTGATGGTGACGCACGGGCAGTGGATCGGACCGGCCGTCCTCTTCTTCCCGGTCCTCGGGTTGGTCGAGGGCGTGCTCATCGTCGGCCTCGGGCTCCTCGTCGCGACGCTCAACGTCTTCTACCGGGACATCCAATACCTGACGGGGGTGGGGCTGATGCTGCTGTTCTACCTGACGCCCGTCTTCTACCGGCCGCCGGATGCGACGCGGGGCACACTCGGGCTGCTCTACGACCTCAACCCGATGGCGGGGCTCGTCCAGGGATACCGCGCCATCTTCTTCGACGGCACGATGCCGTCCCTGTTCGCGCTCGCCATCGCGACGGTGCTCAGCGCGCTGGTCGCCGTCGTCGGCTACGCCGTCTATCGGCGCGCCGAGCACGACATGATCGACGTCCTCTGAGACGCCATGGAAACCGTTCTCGCCGCCGAGCAGGTCTCCAAGCGCTACCGCACCGCGCGCACGCGAGCGGTGACGCTGAAGGCGGCCGTGCTGGGCGCGCTCTCCCGGGGGCCGCTCGACGACGGCCACCACTGGGCCCTGCGCGACGTCAGCTTCTCGGTGGCGCGTGGCGATGCGGTCGGCATCATCGGACACAACGGCGCCGGCAAGAGCACGCTCCTGCGCCTGCTCTGCGGCGTGGGCCGGCCGACGAGCGGTCGGGTACGTCGCGTCGGACCCGTGCAGGGGCTTCTCGAGCTCGGGAGCGGGTTCCACGGCGACCTCACCGGCCGCGAGAACCTCCTCACCGGCGGCATGCTGTGCGGCCTCTCCGAGCGGGAGGTGCGCGCGCGCGAGGACGAGATCATCGCCTTCGCGGAGCTGGAGGACTTCATCGATCAGCCGGTGCGGACCTATTCGACCGGCATGTACATGCGGCTCGCGTTCGCGACCGCGATGCACCTCGATCCCACCGTCCTCGTCGTCGACGAGGTGCTCGCCGTCGGCGACGCACGCTTCCAGGCGAAGTGCCTCGCCCGCCTGAAGACGTTCCGGACCGGTGGCGGAACGCTCGTCATGACGTCGCACGCGATGGACCAGATCACTGCGCTGTGCGACGAGGTGCTGGTGCTCGAGGACGGCCGCGTCGCGACCATGGCCGACCCCGAGACGGCGCTGCGCTGCTACGACGACCTCATGCGGCAGCGCACGGAGCGGCGCGCGGCGAGCCTGGCCGGGCGGCCGGTCGAGCTGGCGGTCGACGGAAGCCGGCTCGGCACGCAGGAAGCGCGCGTCGTGGCGGTGCGCCTGTCCGGTGCGGACGGCGTTCCGGTATCGAGCCTTCGCAGCGGCGATCCCCTCGTGATCGAGCTCGATTACGAGCGCGATCCACAGGTCGCCGACGCCGCGCTCACCGTCGCGATCTTCCACGAGGCGACGAAGTGCTTCGAGGTCACGACCGAATCGATGGCCGCGGCCTTCGCGCCGCTCGGCCCGCGCGGCACCGTTCGCTGCGAGCTGCCGCGCGTGCCGCTGCTCCCGGGAAGCTACCACGTGACCGTCGGGCTCTATCCGCCCACGTTCGACTTCACCTACGACTACCACTGGCAGATGCACGGGTTGCACGTGGACGGCCCCGCGAGCGCGCGGTCCATCAGCGGGGTCGTCGCCGTCGAGCCCGCGTGGTCACGGCGCTGATGTTCCGGCCGATCAAGACCCTCGATCTCGAGCTGACGGCGTCGCCGGCCGACGTCGAAGGGCTCGGCGGATACGAGAGCGTACGCTGTCTCGTGCGCCTGCACGGCGCGCCCGTGGGATCGGTCACGGTCCCGATTCGCGGGGGACGATGCAGGGCGAGCGACCTCGTGCAGGCGGCGCTCGCGGCCTGCGGCGATGCCGCGGTCCGACGCGTGGGCGAGAGTGCGCTCGGCCGACCGGCGGCCACCACGTCGATCGACCGGCTCGTCGCCGCGCCGGCGCCAGGCGGCGGCGCCCTGCCATCGATGACGGTGGCGGTGTGCACGCGCGATCGCACCGACGATCTCGCCGGATGCCTCGCGGCGCTGGAGGTCCTCGATCTCCCCGACGTGGATCTACTCGTGATCGACAACGCGCCCGCGACCGACGCCACCCGGCGGCTCGTGGCCGAGCGGCACCCGCGCGTCCGCTACGTGTGCGAGGAGCGGCCGGGCCTCGACTGGGCACGCAACCGCGCCATCCGCGAGGCGCGCGGCGACGTGATCGCCTTCACCGACGACGACGCGATCGTCGATCCGGGGTGGGCGCGTGCGCTGGCGACGCTCTTCGGCGCGAGCCCCGAAGTGATGGGCGCAACCGGCCTCGTCGTCCCGTACGAGCTCGAAACCGAGGCCCAGGCGCTGTTCGAGGAGTACGGCGGCTTCGGGCGTGGCTGCGAGCGCCGCTGGTTCGGCGTCCGCCCGGGGGGCGCCATCGCGCGGTGGTATGCCGGCTCGGGCTTCCTCGGCACGGGCGCCAACATGGCGTTCCGGCGCGCGCTGTTCGCGGAGGTGGGCGAGTTCGATCCGGCGCTCGACGTCGGCACCGTGACGAACGGCGGCGGCGACCTCGAGATGTTCTTCCGCGTTCTCAAGGCGGGACACGTCTTCGTGTACGAGCCGCGCGCGATCGTGCGGCATCGCCACCGGCGATCCCTCCCCGAGCTCGAGACGCAGCTCCGCAACCACGGCATCGCGCTGTTCGCGCACTTCGTGCGCACCGCCACCGCCTTTCCCGAGGAGCGCTTCGGTACGCTGCGCCTCGGGCTCTGGTGGTTCTGGTGGTGGTACGTGCGTCGCCTCGTGCTCGTGCTGATGAACCCGCAGTTCTTTCCGCGCCGGCTCATCTGGAGCGAGCTGTGGGGGTCGGTCGTCGGGCTCGGCCGCTGGCGTCCGGCGCATCGCAGGGCGGTCGAGCTGGGAGCCGACCCGACACCGCCGCGCCCGCACGTGCGATCCGTCGACGGCCGCAGGCGCTGGGTCGCGGTGCGTTCGGTGGACGTCGGCCAGGAGCTGACTCCCCTCGATGACGTCGCCGACGTCGATTCCGTCACCGTGTTCGCCACCTGGCATGATCACCTCCTCGGCTCGGTCACGATCCACAACCAGGGCCATCCGGTGAGCGCGCCGCGCCTGCGCGATGCGCTCGCGGCGGTGGCACCGCGCCTCCTCGAGCTGGCGGCGGGTGCGGACGAGGCCGACGTCACGAGCGCAATCGAGCGCCGCTCTCTCCCCGCCGGCGCCGGCCCCGCGGGTCTCGACCCCGCGGTGACCGTGTCGGTCGTCCTCGCGACCTACGATCGGCCGGACGAGCTTCGCCAGGCTCTGCGCAGCCTGACGCAGCAGGAGACGTCGCGCCCCCTCGAGATCGTCGTCGTCGACAACCACCCCGCCTCGGGCCAGACGGCGCCCGTGGTCGCCGAGTTTCCGGGCGTGCTGCTCGTCGAGGAGCCGCGACAGGGTCTCGCCTATGCGCGCAACGCCGGCTTCACGGCGAGCCGCGGCGAGATCGTGGTCACGACCGACGACGACGTCCGCATGCCGGTGGACTGGATCGAGAAGCTCGTCGCGCCGTTCGCCGAAGCGCACGTGATGGCCGTCACCGGCAACGTGCTGCCGCTGGAGCTCGACACCGACGCGCAGTGCCTCTTCGAGTCGTACGGCGGGCTCGGGCGTGGCTTCGAGCCCGTGAAGGTGGACGGTCACTGGTTCCGCTCGTTCCACTTCGGCTCGGTGCCCACGTGGACGCTCGGCGCCACCGCGAACGCCGCCTTTCGGGCCACGATCTTCGCCGACCCCGAGGTCGGTCTCATGGACGAGGCGCTCGGCCCGGGGACGCCGACCGGCGTCGGCGAGGACACCTACCTCTTCTACAAGGTCCTGCGCGCGGGCGGCACGATCGTGTACGCGCCCGACGCGTGGGTGTGGCACCGCCACCGGCGCGAGATGGACGCGCTGCGCCGCCAGCTCGTCGCCTACAGCACGGGACACGTGGCCTACCACCTGACGACGCTCCTGCGCGACGGCGACCTGCGCGCCCTGGTGCGGATCGCGATCGGCCTGCCGATGGCCCACGGGTGGCGGGCGGTCCGCCGCGTCGTGCGCCGGATGCCTCCGACGCTGCTCATGCTGGCGTGGGAGGTCGCCGGGAACCTCGCCGGCCCGTGGCGGCTCTTCCAATCGCGCCGTCGCGTGCGCCGCCTCGGCCGGAGCGCGCCGTACGTCGCGCCCGCCGCTCGTGCGGCGCTCGCCCCGGCACGCCTTGCGGCCAGCGCGCGAGAGTGATGATGGTGGGCCACCATGGCCTACGACGTCATCACGTACGAACGGCAGGGCGCGGTCGCGATCGTCACTCTCAATCGTCCCGAGAAGCTGAACGCGTGGACGCCGGCGATGGCAGTCGAGCAGGCGCGCGCCATCGAGGAGGCGAACGCCGATCCGGCGGTGGGCGCGATCGTGATGACCGGCGCGGGGCGCGGCTTCTGCGCCGGCGCCGACATGGAAGCGACGTTCAAGTCGCGGCTCGACGGCGTCGACCCGGGCGAGGATACGGCGGGGGGCTCGGGCGGCATGCCGGCGAGCCTCGACTGGGTGGGCCTGCTGCGGCGCTCGAAGCCGATCGTCGCCGGCGTCAACGGCGCCGCGGTCGGCATCGGTATGACGATGATCCTGCCGTGCGACGTGATCGTCGCGTCGGAAAAGGCGAAGTTCGGGATGCTCTTCATCAAGGTGGGGCTCGTCCCGGAGCTCGCCAGCACGCACTTCCTCGTGAGCCGCGTCGGTTTCGGCCGCGCGAGCGAGATGTGCCTCTCCGGCAAGCTCTACTCCGGCGCCGAGGCGTACCAGATGGGCCTCGCCGACCGCCTGGCGTCACCCGACGAGCTCGTCCCGCAGGCGCTCGCGCTCGCCACGACGATCGCCGAGAATCCGGATCCACAGCTCCGGATGATCAAGGAGCTGCTCTCGCGCAACGCCGCGGAGACCGACCTCGGCCGCGTGCAGCGCCTCGAATCCGAGATGCTGCGCGAGTGCTGGAAGTCGCCCGAGCACAAGGAGGCCGTGGCCGCGTTCCTGGAGAAGCGGCCGCCGCGCTTCCGCTAGAGGCGCGCTTCGGACGCGATGCCGAACCGCTCGGTGTAGAACCCGCACGCACGGCGGATCTCGTCCGCGTCGAGCCCGAACTGCGCGAGGTCGTACTCGACCGTCCCGTGGACGCCGCGCGGGTGGGTCGCCATGAAGGCGTCCATCGCGGCGCGGCCCTCCGCCGTGAGCGGCTGGCCGGCGAGCGCGTAGATCCGGCGCACCATCGCCAGGTCGTCGCGCATGAACTCGTCGAAGCGGACGTCGAGCGAGCGCTCGGGCGATACGAGGTGACGGTCGCGGACGCAGGCACGGAAGAGATCCTCGATGCGGGCCCGCCAATAGCGCCCGTAGGCGCGGAGGTCGATCGGCGGCTCGAGATGCATGCGCGCCGTGTAGGCGGCCATCGTCAGGTACGACGCGACGACGGACGCCGGATCGCGATGCGTGAACACGACGACGGCGTCGGGGAACGTCCGCACCAGGGGGCCGATCTGCTCCAGGTGTTGCGGGGATTTCAGCACCCAGCGCGTGCCGCCGCGCAGCCACTGGAGCGCCTTCAGCGTGCGGGCGAGGTAGCCGTACGCCGGCGTCTGGTCGGTCGCGGCATACGCGTCGCGCCACGAGGGCAGGAGCCCCATCGTCTCGAACAGCATCGTCGAGAAATCGATCGCGAGAAGCTGGATCTCCTCGTGCACGTGATCGGTCGTCATCTCGTGCATGCGGACGAAGTAGGGGAGGCTCTCGTTCACGAACCAGAGTGCCTGGTCGCAGCGGGCGCGTCGCGGGTCGTCCTCGCCCGGCGCGGGACGCTCGTCGTCGCGGAGCACCGGCTCGAGGCTCTCCCAGTACGGGAGCGAGCGCAGCGCCGGATCGGCCGCCATGAGGTTGTGGAGGTGGGTCGTGCCGGTGCGCGGCAGGCCGACGATGAAGATCGGGGCGCGCAGCGGGACGGCGTCGATCTCCGGATGGCGGCGCAGGAGATTCTCCAGCAGGAGGCGGTTTCGCAGGAGCTGCAGCATCTGGGCGTGCGCCATGACACGGCCGACCGTCGAGAGCCGGCCTTCGGTCTCGAGCGCGCGCAGGAGGATCCGGAGCCGTCCGGCGAAGGCGAGATTGCCGAAGTCCGCGAGGCCGGTCTCGGCGCGGGCCCGCTCCATGAGCGCGTCGGCGTCGAGCGCGATCTCGGCGGCGGCGCCCGCCATGCCTGCGCGGATGTCGACGACGTGCGGCGGGAACGTCGGGTGCGCGAGATCGTCGAGCCGTATCGGTGGCGGCCGGGTCACGGGCCCTCCTGTCGGCCGGCCGTGGGCGGAAGTCAACGCGCTAGCGTGCCTCGGCGGGACGCGGTATGCGCCGGCCATGCGGAGCGCATGGGTCGTAGCGAGTCTCTTCGTCACCGGCTGCGCGACGATGGGAGGTGGCGGCTCCGGCCCCGGAGCGCATCCGCTGGCTCCCGCCGCCGTGGTGGCGAGCCTCCCGCTCGGCATTCCGCCGACGCTGCTGGCGATCAGCCGGGACGGCGCACGCGTGGTCGCTTTCTCGAGCGGACAGCTCTCGATCGTTCGCACCGACACCAACATCATCGTGACGACCGTTCGCGTGGCGCCGTACCCGACCGGCGTCGCGATCACGCCCGACGGTGCGCACGCGCTCCTGAACAACCTGTCGTCCGCGCGCCTCGCCGTCGTCGACCTCGCCACCGGGACGCTCCTGCCGCCGATCGGCCTGGTCGTCGACATCCACCCGGGCGGGTTCGGTCGCATCGCCGTGTCGCCCGACGGCCGCACGGCGTACGTGACGAACCAGTTCAAGGAGTACCTCGCGGTCGTGAACTTGACGGCCCAGAACACCCTTTCGCCTTCGCTCGACATGCGGCCGAGCGACGTGACGCTCTCGGCGGACGGCAGGACGCTCTACGTGACGGGATGCAAAGACTTCTGCACGACGGGCACGATCGAGGCGCTCGATCCCAAGACCATGGAGCTCATTCGCACCTTCAGCGTGGGACCCGGCCCGTACCGCTTCGCGCTCGCGCCGGACGGGCGCCGCGGGTACACGACCAACCTCGCCGGCCCGACCCTGTCGGTGCTCGATCTCACGAGCGGGACGGTGGTCGCGACGCTCCCCGTGGGCGTCGAGCCGTCCGGGCTCGCCGTGTCGCCGGACGGCACGCGCGTCTACGTCGCGAACCAGAAGCAGAAGACGCTGACGATCGTGGATGCCGTGGCGAACGCCGTGGTGGCGAACGTCGCGATTCCGAGCGAGCCGCGCGAGATCGTGCTCAGTCCGGACGGCCGCCGCGCCTATCTCTCCACGCGCGACGCGCTGCTCGTCCTCGATGCGCAACGCCTATAGCCCGCGCGCTGCTTGACCCCGTCCGCGGCTCGCGGTAACCAAACGTTCGTTTGAGCGTAGGAGGCTCCCCGCATGCGTACCGCCCTGTGTGACCGTCTCGGGATCGAGTTCCCGATCTTCGCATTCAGCCATTGTCGCGACGTCGTCGCCGCCGTCAGCCGTGCCGGCGGCTTCGGTGTGCTGGGTGCCGTCGGCTTCCCGCCCGAGCAGCTCGAGATCGAGTGCAAGTGGATCGACGAGCACGTGGGCGACCGGCCGTACGGCGTCGACATCGTCATTCCCGGCAAGTACGAGGGCAAGGGCGGCGAGATCGATCCCGTGAAGCTGGAGCAGCAGCTCCTCGGCATGGTGCCCGAGCAGCACCGGCAGTTCGCCGACAAGATCCTCGCCGATCACGGCGTGCCGAAGCTGCCCGAGGGCGAGCGTGCCGTCGGCGCGCTCCTCGGCTGGACGTCGCAGACGGCGACGCCGCAGGTCGAGGTCGCGCTCCGGCATCCGAAGGTCCGCCTCATCGCCAACGCGCTCGGCACGCCGCCGGCGGAGATCATCGAGGAGATCCACGCGAGCGGCCGTCTGGTGGCCGCGCTGTGCGGGGCCGGCAAGCAGGCGCGCGCCCACAAGGCGGCGGGCGTCGACATCATCATCGCACAGGGCACCGAGGGCGGCGGACACACGGGCGAGATCGGCAGCGTCGTCCTGTGGCCCGAGGTGATCGACGCCGTGGCGCCGACACCCGTGCTCGCGGCGGGCGGCGTCGGCACGGGACGCCAGATCGCGGCCGCGCTCGCGATGGGCGCGCAGGGCGTGTGGCAGGGATCGCTCTGGCTGACGGTGAAGGAGGCGGACTGCCCGCCGGCGCAGATGGAGTGCTACATGAACGCGACGAGCAAGGACACGGTCCGCTCCCGCTCGTTCACGGGCAAGCCCTGCCGCATGCTGCGCAACGACTGGACCGATGCATGGGAGAGCCCCGACTCGCCGGGCACGCTCGGCATGCCGCTGCAGTTCATGGTGACCGGCGACGCGGTCGCGCGCGGCCATCGCTACGCCGACAAGGCGAAGGCGGTCATGTTCAACCCGGTCGGCCAGATCGTCGGCGCGCTCAACGAGGTCCGCTCTGTGAAGGAAGTGATGCAGCGCCTCGTCGAGGAGTACCTGGAGGCCGTCGAGCGCCTCCAGAGCCTCACGTCCGCCGAGGGGTGACGGCCCGGGAGCGGCCGCATGTCCGAGCCGTTCGCCGACGTCGCCAGCATCGATTACCCGATCGTCGACGCCGACGCGCACGTCTACGAGCCGCCGGACGTGTGGCAGGAGCGCGTGCCGCGCGCGCTGCGCGAGCGCGCGCCAAAGGTCGTCCGCGGTACCGACGGCGACGTGTGGTCGTTCGACGCCGGCGCGCGTACGCGTCCCATCGGGCTCATGGCGGCGGCGGGGACGAGCTACCTCGGTTTTCGTCCGTCCGGCCTCACCTACGAGACGATCCGGCGCGGCCACTACGAGCCGCGCGCGCGGCTCGCCGACATGGACGCCGACGGCATTCATGCGCAGCTCCTGTATCCCAGCGTCTGCGAGGAGGGCGCGCGCATGTTCGGCGACGAGCGGGCGCTCCAGCTCGCGTGCGTGCGAGCGTACAACGAGTGGCAGCTCGAGTTCTGCGCGGTGGCGCCCGGGCGCCTGTTCGGCCACGCGGTGATCCCCGCGACGGGCGTCGCGGACGCCGTTGCCGAGCTCGAGTGGGCGATGGATCGCGGCTACCGCGGCGTCCTCATCTCGACCTTCCCGAGCGGGCGCGTCGAACCCTCGCCGGACGACGCGCCGTTCTGGGCGCGGGCCGAGGGGGCGGGCGTGCCGGTCGCGCTCCACATCGGGAGCTTCCACGCCGACGGCCCCGTGAAGCAGCGACGGTTCGAGCCCGAGGCCGTGCTGCCGCGCGCGTCGATCAGCAAGTCGGGCGCGAACACGGTGCCGCTCGTCGCCCGCATGATCTTCTCTGGCATGTTCGAGCGCTTCTCCCGCCTGCGCGTGCTCCTGGTCGAGGCGAACATCGGCTGGATCCCGGCGATGCTCGAGCAGACCGACGACATGTTCCTGCGCTACCGGTGGTTCACCGGCACGGCGGCGGCGATGCCGTCCCGCGTCTTCCATCGGAACTTCTGGGCCACGTTCATGGTCGACACCGTGGGGATCGAGCTACGGCACCGGTTGAACCTCGAGCACCTCATGTGGTCCACCGACTATCCGCACACCGGCACCGACTGGCCGAACAGCCGCGTCACCATCGCGCGGGTGTTCCGCGGCGTTCCGGCCGCCGAGGTGAAGCGCATGCTGCACACGAACTGCAAGACGCTCTACCGGCTGGACGAGATCCCCGACCGGCTGGCGATGTGATGCGGCGGCAGGAGGGGCGTGTCGCGCTCGTCACGGGCGGTGGAACCGGCATCGGCCGCGCGATCGCGCTGCGCCTCGCCGCCGACGGCGCCGCGGTCGTCGTCACCGGACAGCGTCGCGCGCCGCTCGACGAGGTTGCCGCGACGGTCGCGCAGGCCGGCGGCGTCGCGCGGGCGCTCGTCTGCGACGTCGCCGACGCCGGGCGGGTGGACGCCCTGGTCGCGGAGACGGTCGCGGTGCTCGGTCGCCTCGACGTCCTCGTCAACAGCGCGGCGAAGAACCGCAGCGACGCGGCCGTTCCGGAGACGGCGGCCGATCTGCCGGAGTCGTGGTGGGCCGAGACGCTGGCCGTGAACCTCACCGGAGCCCTCCATTGCTGCCGCGCGGCGCTGCCGCACCTGGTGGCGGCCGGCCGCGGCGCGATCGTGAACGTCGCATCGACGTCGGGGATCGCCGGCAACACGAACCAGGCCGCGTACGTCGCCTCCAAGCACGGGCTCGTGGGCCTCACGCGCTCGATCGCGCTCGACTACGCCGACCGCGGCGTGCGCGCCAACGCGGTCGCGCCGGGCTTCATCGACACCGAGCGCTCGCGCCGCTTCTCGTCGCAGGTGCGCGGCGAGGGCTGGCGCGAGCGCAAGCTCGCGGAGATTCCGCTCCGCCGCTTCGGCACGCCCGACGACGTGGCGGCCCTGGTCGCCTTCCTCGCTTCGGACGAGGCATCGTTCATCACGGGCGCCGTGGTCCCGATCGACGGCGGCACGGCCGCGCGCCGGGGCTGAGCCTACTCGACGATCGCCTCCAGGTACGTCGGGCGCATGGGCGTGTCGTACGGCCATGCTTCCGCGTCGGTCGCGTCGATGAGCGCGCGCACGAACGCGTCCTGGCGCGCGCGGGCGTCGGGAACGGGCACGTTGTGGTTCAAGACGGCGAATGCGACGGTGCCGTACCGCTTCGACCGCAGGATGCCCGCCAGACCCGACGCGCCGACCGAGCCGAACGTCCCGGTCTTGCCGACCACGTAGCGACGATGGTCGAGGAGCCGATCCTTCAGCGTGCCTGGGTCGACGCCCGAGACCGGGAGCACGTCGAC
>Ga0335084_10000860_pt1 | contig 27124 bp, 24 predicted proteins | sample Lox_Sample_44_FD_206721 | JGI IMG/M metagenome (GOLD analysis project Ga0335084, IMG submission 206721) | Soil microbial communities from Loxahatchee National Wildlife Refuge, Florida, United States - Lox_Sample_4.4 | ecosystem: Environmental > Terrestrial > Soil > Wetlands | place: USA... | reverse complement strand
CGGGCCCATGCCGGACATGGCGCCGATGTCCGCCCCCGCCACGAAGGCCTTGTCACCCGCGCCGGTCAGGATCACCGCCCGCACCGCGGGATCCCGCTCGACCCGTCCCACCGCGTCGGCCAGCTCCTCGATGGTGGCCGCGTCGAGCGCGTTCAGCACCTTGGGCCGGTTGAAGGTGACGACCGCGATCCCGTCGGGATCGATCTCGAGGAGGATCTTCTCGTAGGCCATGGTGGTGGACCTCGCCGCCCGGCGCCGCCCGGCGGAGCTACTGGTAACGGTAGAACCCGCGCCCGCTCTTCCGCCCGTGCCAGCCCGCCGCCACGTAGGTCCGGAGCAGGGGCGCGGGCCGGTACTTGTCGTCGCCCAGCTCGCGGTGGAGCACCTCGGCGATGTACAGGCAGGTGTCGAGCCCGACGAAATCGGCGAGCGTGAGCGGGCCCATCGGGTGGTTGAGGCCGAGCTTCACGGCGGTGTCGATGTCCTCCGGCGAGGCGAGCCCCTCCTGCAGCGCGAAGCAGGCCTCGTTGAGGAGCGGGATGAGGATCCGGTTCACGATGAACCCGGGCGAGTCCTTCGACGTCACCGTCGTCTTCCCGAACTTCTTGGCGAGGTCCACCACCGCCTGGTAGGTCGCGTCCGAGGTCTGCAGGCCGCGGATGATCTCGATGAGCTGCATCACCGGCGGCGGGTTCATGAAGTGCATCCCCACGAACCGCTCCGGCCGCCCGGTGGCCGCCGCCAGCGCGGTGATGGAGATGGAGCTGGTGTTCGAGGCCAGGATGGCCTCCGGAGCCAGGGCGTGGTCGAGGACCCGGAAGATCTCCTCCTTCACCCGCTGGCTCTCGGTGACCGCCTCCACGGCGAGCTCCGCCCCCGCGCACTCCTCCAGCCTCGCCACCGGGCGGATCCGGCCGAGCACCGCGTCGCGGTCCCCGGGCGCGAGCTTCCCCTTCTCCACGAGCTTCGCCAGCACGGCGCCCAGCTTCTCGACCGCCTTTCGCGCCAGGTCCGGCGAGGCGTCGGCGAGCTTCACCTCGAGGCCCGCCTGCGCTGCCACCTGCGCGATCCCGGAGCCCATCTGCCCGGCGCCGACGACCGCGATCCGCTGGATGGCCATTCCACTCTCCTGGCGTGCCGGCCCGTGCCACCGCCGCCATGCTCTCGCCGCTCTCGCCGCCCGGAGACCACCTAAGACCGCGTGCGCGCGCTTGTCAACGAGCGTTCCGCGTGTGACGATCACGTTCCGCCGTCAAGCTCCCTCGTCGGGGCGGACGGGCCGAGCGACGGGCGCGGACGGGGGGCCGCCCGCGACGGAGCGACGTCCGGCACCGGGGGCCGGCCGCGGGCAGATGGGAAAGAGTCCCATGCAGCGGGTCCACCGCGACATCGCACGCGACGCCGCGCGGGTCACCCGGGCGCCGCTGGTGCAGGTCCTGGTGCTCCGGGAGCACGACCGCCCGGCGCGCACCGCCGCGGTGGACGGCGTGGCCCTGGCGTCGCCGGGGATCCGCGACGCCGTGGGCGAGCTGCTCGGGCACCGGCCCGGGGCCGCGCCCGCCTCGCCGCTGCTGGCACCGGGCGGCCCTGCCCGCGCCATGGCCGACTGCGAGCCGGACCTCTCGCGGCTCCTCTTCCCCGAGGAGCCCGGCCCCTTCCGCTCCGCCTTCTTCCGCCTCGGCTCCGAGGGCAAGGACACGGTGGTCCTCCGCTTCGTGGTCGCCGGCCCCATCCACGGCGAGGAGCTCCGCGCGCTCGACGCGGTGGCCCGGCTCGCCGCCGGCCGGGTGGAGGCCGAGGCGCTGGGGCGTGAGCTGGCGGGGCGGAGCGCCGCCTACCGCACGTTCCAGGAGAGCGCCGGCGAGGCGATCTTCGTCGTCGACCCCACCACCGGCCGGATCCTGGAGGGGAACCAGAAGCTCTGCGAGCTCACCGGCTGGCGCCGCAACGAGCTGCGGCGGCTGTCCCTGGCGCGCATCCTCGACCATCCGGTGCTCTCCCCGGCTGCCCTCCTGGGCCGGCTCGCGGCCGAGCGCGTGGTCCGCGACGACGAGACCCGGCTCCGGCGCCGGCACGGCGACCCCGTGCCCGTGGCCGTCACGGCCGCGCGCATCGAGCTGCCCGATCGCCCGGTGCTTCACGTCATCGCCCGCGACGTGTCGCGCGAGCGGCGGGCCGTGGCCGAGCTGCGCCAGGCCAAGGAGACGCTCGCGGCATTCCACGTCGCCGCCGCGCACCTCAACGTCGAGTCGGACGAGCGGGCGGTGTACGGGGTGCTGACCCGCGAGCTGCTGCGGCTCGGGTTCCAGTCCGCGGTGCTGCTCCCCGAGCCGGGCGGCCTCCCCGGCGCCCTGCCCGTCCTCCGCTTCGCCTTCACCAGCTTCCCGGCGCCGCTCCAGCGGGCCATGGAGCGCCAGCTCGGCCGCCCGCTCGGCGAGATCCGCGTCGATCCCGCCAGCGCGCCGCTGGTGCGGCGGGTCCTCGAGGAGAAGCGGACCATCCACACCGATCGCTCCCGGCGGGCCGCGCTGGAGCTGCTCGGGGACGCACCGCCCGGGCTCATCCGCAAGGTCGGGAAGATGCTGGCCCTGCGGCGCTTCATCCTCGCGCCGCTCCGGGGCGGGCCGGGGATCGCGGGCATCCTGGCGGTCGCGACCTCGCAGCTGCGGCGCTCCGATCCCGAGGCCATCGACGCCTTCGCCCTCCAGGCGTCCATCGCGCTCGAGAAGGCGCGCCTCTTCGCCGCCCTGCACGAGGAGCGCTCGCGGCTCGAGACCGAGGTGGAGCGGCGCACCCGGGAGCTGCGCGTGGCCGTGCAGGCGCTCCAGGCGGCCGACCGCCGCAAGGACAACTTCCTCGCGAACATCTCCCACGAGCTGCGGACGCCGCTCGTCACGGTGCTCGGCTACGCCGAGCTGCTCCTGGCCGGGAAGCTCGGCGACCTCGCGCCGCGGCAGCGGGATGCGCTCGCCGTGGTCGGGACGAGCGGACGGCGCCTCAAGGGCTTCATCGACGAGCTCCTGGAGTTCTCGCGCCACGAGCTGACCCGCGACGCCGTCTCGCCCGCCTCCATGGACCTGCGGGACGCGATGACCCAGGCGGCCATGTCGCTCGCCCCGCGCTTCGCGGAGCGAGAGCTCCGGGTGCGGGTGCGCGCCCCGCGCCGGCTCCCGCGCGTGTGGGCGGATCCCGAGCGGATCCTGCAGGTGCTCGTGAACCTGCTCGCCAACGCGGAGCGGTACAGCCCGCGCGGCGGCGCGATCCGGCTGGCGGCGGCCGAGGTGCGCGGCGGCCGCGTGGAGGTGGCGGTGACGGATCACGGCCCCGGCATCCCGGACGAGCACCTCGATCGCATCTTCGACCGCCTCTACCAGGTGCGCGACGCGGGCGGCAGCGGACCGCCGGGCGGCGCGCTCGGCCTCGGGCTCGCCATCGTGAAGGCGATCGTGGACGCGCACGGCGGCGCGGTGTCGGTTCGCTCGCGCACCGGGCGCGGCACCACCTTCCGCTTCTCGCTCCCCACCGTGGACGCGGTGGGACCCGAGGCCCGCGCCGACACGGTGCAGCAGCCGGGGGCGGCGACGCCGCGCTGATCCGCGGGGGCGGCGGCCGGGCCGCAGCCCGGCATCACGGTCCGAGCGGGATCACGACCGTGCCCGACTCGCGGACGTCGAGGGGCCGGTCGACCCGGAACGGCGCGCCCGGTCTCGCCACCCGCACCACCAGGGCGTAGTCGCCGTCCGGGAGACGGACCTCGTGCGTCACGAGCGGGCTTCCCGGCGCGACGCGCAGCTCCGCGCGCCGGACGGTCTCGGCGCCGCGCCGGATCTCGACGTCCAGCCCGGCGGCGCCCGGAGCCCGGGCCAGGTCGTATACCAGCTTCACGTCCCGTGGGCTCGACCGGAACAGGACGAGGCCGACCGCGGCGGCGCCCAGCAGCGCGAAGAGGCGCGCCGCCTGCCTCATGGCGATCGCCGGCGCCGCGCCCTCACGGACCGGCCTTCCTGCGCGGGCGGCGGGCCTGGACGGACGCCTTCACGACCGGCTCGACCTTCCCGTCCTCCGCCGGCTTGAACCGGATCTCCGCCTTCACCTCCAGCGCCATCGACGCGAGCGCCCGCCAGAACTCGCGCCGCACCGACTCGGACTCGAGAAACCGGCGAACCTCCTCCCCGAAGATCCGAAGGAGCTCGTCCTTCGCGCCCGAGGCAGTGCCGACGATCCCGGCGATGAGGTCCTTGGGCAGCTTCCAGTCGCGGGCCAGCCGCCGGGCACCCTCCTCGGTGAGGAAGACCGCCGTCACGCCGGCGACGATGGCCTTGCGGACCGCGTCGGGGAGGAACCCCCTGCCGGCGCCCTCGGGTCCGCCCGGCGGCGGCGGCAGGTCGTCGGCGGGGAGGTCTTCCATCGCCTACGCGCGCGGCTGCGCGCCTCCGATGACGGGGAGGCGCGGCGCCTTCAGCACCTGCGTCGAGACCGCCCCGGCCACGTTGCGGGCCACCGTGAAGAACGCCTGCGACTGCGGGCTGTCCGGATGGCTCGCCACGATGGGCATGCCTTGGTCTCCACCCTCGCGGATGGCGAGGTCGATCGGCACCTCTCCCAGGAACTGGATCCCCATCTTCTGCGCCGCCAGGCTGGCGCCGCCGTGCGCGAAGATGGGGGTCTCCGCGCGGCAGTGCGGGCAGACGAAGGACGACATGTTCTCGACGATGCCCAGCACCGGGATGGAGACCTTGTCGAACATGAGCTTGGCCCGCACCACGTCGGCGAGGGCCACGTCCTGGGGCGTCGAGACCAGCACCACGCCCGCGGCGCGGACGTTCTGCGCCAGGGTGAGGGGGATGTCGCCTGTGCCCGGGGGAAGATCGAGGATGAGGTAGTCGAGCTCGCCCCAGTTCACGTCGCGGAGGAGCTGGATGAGGGCGCCCGTCACCATCGGACCGCGCCAGATGAGCGCCTGATCCGGGTCCACCAGGAAGCCGATGGACATCACCGCCACGCCGTGCGCGTGCAGCGGGTCGAGCTTCTTGCCGTCGCGGGAGGTCGGCCGGTCGGTGAGGCCGGTGAGGATCGGGACCGACGGACCGTAGATGTCGGCGTCCAGGATTCCCACCTTCGCGCCCATCCGGGCGAGCGCCACGCCGATGTTGACCGCCACCGTGCTCTTGCCGACCCCGCCCTTCCCCGCCCCCACCAGGACGATGTTCTTCACCCCGGGAGTGAGCTGCGACTGCGCCACGCCGGGCGCGCCGCGCACCTGGGCGCCCCAGCGGAGCTGGACTGTCTCGAACCCGGCGCCCTGGAGCGCGTTCCGGACGTCCTGGCCGATCCGGTCCTTGAGCGGGCAGGCGGGGGTGGTCAGCTCCACCAGCAGCGAGACCACGCCGCCGTGAGCCTCGAGGTCCTTCACCATCCCGAGGCTGACGAGGTCCCGGCGAAGCTCGGGGTCCATCACCTTCCGCAGCGCTTCGAGGGCGGCATTCTGGTCGGGCATATCGGGGAACGTCCTTATAGCGGCGGCGAGGCCCCGCCTCAACAGGCGACTGGCGCCGCCCGCCAGCCGGTCCCCCGGAGCGCACCGCTCGCGAGACGAGCGCGGGGTCGCGGCGCGCCGGTCATTCCAGCGCGTCCACGCGCCAGCCGCCGTCCTCGGCGACCACCACGGCGCGGTGGCCGGTCCCGACGGGAAGAGCCAGGCTTCCGCCCTCGCGCGTCAGGGGCACCCCCGCGGCGAGGAGCGCCAGCACCCGCTCCGACTCCTCGCGGCCGATGGAGCCTGCGCCGTCCCAGTCCGTCGCCAGCCGCGACGGCGTGTAGGCGGTGCGCCAGCGCGCCGAGAGGAGCGCGTACGCGTCCGGCCAGCGCTTCTCCTGAAGGTCCCGGGCGAACCGGCGAAGGGTCTCGCGGGCGGCGTCCTCTCCCTGCCCGGCCGGGAGGCCGCGGGCACCGGCGCACGCCGCGGCGAGCGCGACGAGCAGGAGGACCGCCACGGCGGCGAAGGAGGCGCGGCGCACGGGTCACCGCTTACACCATCCGGCCGGCCCGCGCCACGGCCTCCCTCAGGCGGTCCCCGGCGAGCTTGCCTCGAGCGGCAGCACCTCCACCGCCCCGCCCGGCGGCTGGACGCGCACCTCGCCGGTCTCGCCCTCCCGCCCCACCACGCTGACCTCCACGTCGAGGAACCGGTGGATCACCTCGGCGCTGCTGAGCAGGTGCCGCGTGACCTCGCTCACGGTGTAGCGAATGGCGGGGACGACGCCGGGGGGCGGCGACACCAGGCGGGCGGCGCAGAGCGCCGCGGGCAGGAGGAGCTGGTCGCCGAGGTGCGCGTCCACGGCCGCCCGGCGGCGCAGGTACGCGTCGAACATCTCCACGGCCCGCTCGGCGACCTGCTCCGGGCCGCGCTCCTTTCCGCCCACCGCGCCATGGCCGGTGCGGGTCCGCTCGAACGTCGAGACGATGAGCACGTGGCTTCCGGTCGACTGCCGCGCGGCGACGGGCACCCGCTCCGCCTCGGCGGCCACGCCGAGGTCGCGCAGCAGCCGCAGCGCGCGCGCCGCCTGCCGGTCGGCGACCTCGTAGGGCATCCCCCCCACCATCGAGACGACCTCGACGTCCTGCAGCGTCCCGCGGTGGCGCAGGTCGAGCGGCGGCATGGCGTGCGCCGGCTCGACGCGCGCGGTGAACTCGCCGCCGCCCTCCGGGTGGAAGCCCGCCGCCTGGAGCGCCAGCTCGAAGCGGAAGCCGAGGCGTGCCACCGCCGGCGCCCAGACCAGCGCGAGGTGGTGGAACGACGGCGCGTGATCCTGGTGCGTGGCGCCGCGCAGGGTGAGCTGCGATGGCCCGCCGGCGAGGGCGAGGGGCCAGCAGAGCGTCTGGAAGAGGAGCGGCGTCGATCCCGCCGTGCCGATGTCGAACACCCACTCGCCGGGCGCGGCGCGGCGGCGGGGCTCGAACTCCAGCCGCGACGAGCCCACCTCGTCGCCGGCCATCCGGGCGTCGCAGAGCGCCGCGGTGGCGCGCGCTGCCTCCCGGTGCTGGGGGCGCAGCCCCGGCTTGAGCCGGTCGGCGCGGACGTTGACGATGGCGAAGGGCCGGGCGGTCACGGCCGACAGCGCCAGCGCGGTGCGGAGGATCTGCCCGCCTCCCTCGCCGGCGCTGCCGTCCAGCACGATCGGATCGTCCGTCGGCACCGCCGCAATGTAGTGCGCCGGGGCACGCCCGTTAAGGCGATACCGGCCACCCGGGGGGGCGCAGCCGTCCCGCCCGGGGCGTTCGCCGCGTGCTACAACGCGGCGCGTGCTCGCCGCAGTCGCCGTCTTCGTGCTCGCCTACGTCGCCGTCGCCGCAGGCAGATTCCCGGGGCTGTCGGTCGATCGCCCCGCGGCCGCGCTCCTCGGCGCCGTGCTGATGGTCGCGGTGGGCGTGCTCTCTCCGGCCGAGGCGGGCGGCGCGGTGAACGGCGACACGCTCGGGCTGCTCCTGGGGATGATGATCCTGTCGGCGTACCTCACCGAGGCGGGGTTCTTCCGGTGGACGAGCTGGCGCGTCATCCGCGCGGTGAACACGCCGCGCACGCTCCTCTGGGCCCTGACGTTCACCGCGGGTGCGCTCTCCGCGTTCCTGGTGAACGACACCGTGTGCCTGATGATGACGCCGCTGGTGGTGCGGATCATCGACGACGCGCGGCTACCCGCCCGGCCATACCTGCTCGCGGTGGCGTTCGGGTCGAACGCCGGGTCGGTGGCGACGCTGACCGGAAACCCGCAGAACATGATCGTCGGGACGCTCTCCGGGATCTCGTACGCGCGGTTCGCGGCCGCGCTCGCGCTGCCGGCGGCCGTGTCCCTCGTCCTGGTCGCGATCGTCCTCCACCTGCTCTTCCGCAAGGAGCTCACCCGTCGCCGGCTGGCGGCCACGCTCGCGCGACCGGCCGTCGATCGCCGCCTCCTGGGCACGTCGCTCGCGGCGCTGGCGGTCGCCCTGGCCGGGTTCGCGCTCGGATTCCCGCTCTCCTGGACGGCGCTCTTCTCCGGTGCGCTCTGCATGGCGTTCGGGCAGCGCGCACCGCGCCAGGCGCTGCAGCGCGTGGACTGGCCGCTCCTGGTCCTCTTCGCCGGCCTCTTCGTGGTCGTCGCCGGGATCGGGAAGGCTGGCGTCGCCGCGCGGATGTACGAGGCCATCGCACCCGCCCTCGGCGCCACGCCGGAGCGGCAGGCGGTGGGGTTCTCGCTCTTCTCGGTGGCCGGTTCGCAGCTGGTCTCCAACGTCCCGTTCGTCATCCTCGCGCAGCACTGGGTCCCCAGGCTCTCCGATCCGACGCTGCTGTGGCTCGCCACCGCGCTCGCCTCGACGCTGGCAGGCAACCTGACGATCGTCGGCTCGGTGGCGAACATCATCGTCCTCGAGCTGGCGGGCGCGAGGGGCCGGATCGGGTTCTGGCCCTTCCTGAAGATGGGCGCCGCCGTCACCACCCTCACGCTCGCCGCGGGGCTCGGCCTCCTTCTCCTCGAGCGGCGCCTCGGGCTCCTCTAGCCGCGGCCTGCAGGGACATCGGCCGCGGACTCATCGGTGATCACGGTGGGTTTCGGCCGCGATATCGCCGATCCGGAGCGCCCCGGCGGGGAGCCGAGCGCCGAAATACCCGGGCGTCCATCCCGTAGGGCATGGCATGGTGACGGCCGCCGCGATCGCCGATATCGGCCTGGTGCTGTCGTGGCAGGAGGATCGACCCCTGGCCCCGACCCTCACCGGCGACGGCGCGCTGGCGCGCTCGGCCGCCCGGGGAGATCGGGGCGCCTTCGCGAGGCTGGTGGACCTGCACAAGCGGGCCGTCCACGGCCTGTGCGCGCGCATCCTGCGCGATCCCGAGGAGGCCCGCGACGCGGCGCAGGAGGCCTTCGTCCGTGCCTACACGGCCATCGACCGCTACGACCCCCTGCAGCCGTTCTCGCCCTGGCTGCTGCGCATCGCGCGGAACCACTGCCTGGACGTGCTCCGGCGGCGTCTTCCGGACTCGCGCACGGTGGCGCTGGACGCGGAGGCCGAGGACGCCGGGCGGCGGGAGGTCGCCGATCCGGCCGCGCCCCGGGGCGACGAGGTGATCGAGCGGCGCGAGACCGCCGCCGCGCTCGCCCGCGCCGTGGATGCGCTCCCCAGGAACTACCGCGAGGTGGTGCACCTCTTCCACGTGGAGCACCTGTCGTACAAGGAGATCGCGGAGACGCTGGACGTCCCCATCGGCACCGTGATGACCTGGCTCCACCGGGCGCGCGGCCGGCTCCGGGCCGCGCTCGCCGGAGACGCGCAGGAGGCCACGCCATGACCAACTTCTCGGGCCACCTCACCGACGCGCAGGCGCAGCGGCTCCTCGAGGGAGCTCTCGATCCGGCGCTCGACGCCGAGGTCCGGGCGCACCACGCGCTCTGCGCCGGGTGCCAGGGGCTGGTCGCTTCCTTCAGGGAGCTCTCGGAGGCCCTCGACGGGCTCGGCGCGCTCGAGCCCGCCCTTCCGTCCGGCTTCACCGCGGACGTCCTCGCCCGCGTGGACGCCGCCGACCGCGCGGCGGCGCGCGAGCGGCGCACCGCCCTGGCAGTCGTCGCCGGCGCCGTGGCCGCCGCCGCCGCTGCCTTCGCGCTCGCGGGCGGCGCCGCGGTCGCGCCCGCGGTGGCGCGCTGGGCGGCCGGCATCGGCGACGCCGCCTTCGCCTGCCGGGTCGGCGCCAACTTCGTGCCCACCCTGGTGGGCACCTTCCGCATCCAGATCGTCCTCGCCACCGGGCTCCTGGGGCTGGCGGTCGCGTTCGTCCTCCGCCGCCTCATCCCTGCCCAGGCTCACCCCCCGCGCCCCGCGCTCTAGAGGCCTCCCCTTCCATGCTCGCACTCCTCGCCGCCCTCCTCCTCCAGCAGGCCCCGCCGCCGGCACCGCCCACCCCGCCCCGCCCTGCCCCGCCCCGGGCCGCGCCGGCCCGCCCGGAGACCGCCGAGGCGCCGCCCACGAGCGCGGCCCGGAGCGGGCTCCTGCGCGGCACGTGGCCCGCGGCGCCCTCCGGCAAGACCGTGACCCTCGACGACACCGTCTCGCGCGACGACGCCCTGGAGACCATCGCCGGCGCCGCCGGCTGGAACGTGGTCCTCAACACCGGCCGGCTCGGGAACGCGCTGCTCGTCCTGAAGCTGCGCGCGGTCCCGGTGGAGGACGCGCTCCAGTTCGCGCTGGAGGGGACCGACCTCGTGGCGACGCGGCGCGGGGACAGCGTGGTGATCGCCCCGGCCGGCGCGCCGGTGGCGCGCGCGCCGCAGGACGTGCTCTCCGGGTTCGACCGGCCCACCGGCCGCAGCGTGACGCTCGACCTCTCCGACGCGGACGCGGGCGAGGCGCTCCGCAAGATCGCCGACGCGGGCGGCATCTCCATCGTGCTGCCGCCGGGGCCGCTCGCCAAGGTGAGCGCCCACTTCAGGAACGCGCCGGTCGAGGAGGCCCTCCGCGCCGTGCTGGAGCAGGCCGGGCTGGTCGCGGCGAAGCGCGGCAGCGTGGTGGCCGTGTCGCCGGGCGGCCCGGGGCGGCGGCATGCCGAGGCCGACTCCGCTGAGGCCGAGCGCGACGCCCGCGAGGCCGAGCGCGACGAGCGGGAGGCGGAGCGGGATCGGCGGAGCGGCGCCCGGACCTCGCGCGACCGCGTGGTCCAGGGCGACGTGACCATCCAGGCCGGCGAGACGGTGCGCGACGTGGTCGCCATCCGCGGGAACATCGTGCTCCGCCCCGGCGCCGAGGCGCGCGACCTCGTCGCCGTCGTGGGCAAGGTGACGCTCGAGTCGGGCGCCCGGACGCGCCAGGCGGTCGCGATCCTCGGCGACGTGGTGGTCGGACCGGGCGCCGAGATCGAGCGGGATGCGGTGGCGGTGGGCGGGAGCGTGCGGCCCGATCCCGGCGCGGAGATCGGCGGCGAGCAGACCAGCGTCGGCGTGCCGCAGCTCTCGGGGATCGGCGCGCTCGCCGCGCTCCCGTTCGGCCACGGCGGCGGCGCCTGGTTCCACGTCGCCACCTCGATCGTGAAGTTCATCGTCTACTTCCTGGTGGGCCTGCTGGTGGTGACGGTCTTCCCGCGGCGGGTCGAGGGCGTCTCCGCAGCCATGACCGCGCGCCCCGCCAAGGCGGTGCTGGTCGGGCTCCTCGGGTTCGTCCTCGCCGGGCTCCTCTGCCTTCTCCTCCTCGTGACGCTGGTCGGAGCGCTCCTCATCCCGGTGGTGGTGGTGGCGGTGCTCGCGGCGGGCGTGCTCGGCTTCGTGGCGCTCTCGTTCCACGTGGGACGGCTGCTGCCCATCCGCTCCGAGCGGCGGCTGGCAGTCCTGCAGCTCGCGGCCGGCACCGCGCTCCTCGTCCTGGCCACCCACCTCCCGCTCCTCGGCTGGCTCGTCTGGATCACCGCGGCGCTGCTCACCTTCGGCGCGGTGCTGGTCTCGCGCTTCGGGCAGCAGGAGCCGCCGGTGTTGCCGACCACGGCGGTGCCGCCCTCCGGCCCGGCGCCGGCCTAGGCGGCGCCCGCGCGCACGGCACCCCGGTCCACCGTCAGGTGAGGACCAGGCCCCCGTCGGCCCACTGCGCGTGGCCGGAGAGGATCGCGTCCAGGCTCTCCGCGCGCTCGTCGGACAGCTCCGAGACCAGCTCCAGGATCCGCGGATACGTCGCGATGAGCTCGTCGAAGGCCGCGCGCGGGAGGCGCAGGAGGGTCCCGCCGCGGCGGACCGTTACCGACGCGCTGGCGGGGGTCTTTCGCAGGCAGCTCGTCTCGCCGAAGAGGTCCCCCTCGCGCAGCTGCGCAACGACGACCTCGGCGCCGGTCCTGCGCTTCACCACGTCCACGGCGCCGTCCAGGATCACGTACAGGCCGTCGGACGGGCTCCCCTCCCGCACGATCACCTCGCCCGGCGACACGCGCCGCGAGCGGAACCGCTCCATCACGCGCTTCCGGTCCTCCTTCGCGAAGGGCCGGAACACCGGCGAGATGGCCATCGCGTTGGCGAGCAGCCGCCGCCGGTAGAAGCGGCGCAGGGAGGCGGTGACGTGCGGGTAGCTGGCCGCGAGCGCGCCCAGGACCTCGGCGGGGAACTCGAGAACCTCGCCCGGCTCCTCCGCCGTGACCGTGGCGGCGCGCGGCGCGCCGGAGATGAGCGCCATCTCGCCGAAGTAGTCGGCCTCCCCGAGGTGCGCGACGACCGCCGCCTCCCCGAGCTCGTTCCGCTTGGAGACGGCGAAGCGCCCGCTCGCGACGACGAAGATGCTCGAGCCGCGGTCGCCCTCCGAGAGGATCGCCTCGCCCCTCCGGACGCGGCGGAGGACCATGCCGTCGGCGAGCGCGACGAACGCCTCGCGCGAGAGGTCGGAGAAGATCGGCACGCGCGGCACCACCCGCCGGCCCTCCGCCAGCTTGCGCCGGGCGTACAGCCCCGCCAGGACCGCCTGGGTGCGCGCGTGGAGCGGGTCGAGCTCGAGGATGGTCCTGCAGACCGCGATCGCCCTGATGAGGTTGCCCTTCGCGGCCAGCTCCGCGGCCTCGCCCTCGAGCTTGCGGAGATCCGCCATCTCCCGGCTCTTAGCACGGCAGGTGGGCGGTTCCCACCGGGAGGGCTACGGGCGGGCGCGCCGCGCGCCGGAGGGGAGCTTCGCGAGCGCGTCCACCGCCGCGCGGCGAACGCGGCCGTAGTAGTCGCTCCGCAGCGCCTCGAGGCGCTCCGAGGCGGCCTCGAAGCGCAGGCGCCCCAGGGCGCGGGCAGCCGCGGCACGCACCTCGGGGCGATCGCTGGTCAGCTGGGCCGCGATCGCCGGCCCCCCCTCGGGCGACGCGAGCTGGGCGAGGGCGTCGATGACGTCGGCGCGCGCGACGGCGGACGGCCTGACGAGGAGATGCGCGAGGGGCGCCGCACCGGCGGGCACGCCGATCCGCGCCAGGGCGGCCGCGGCCGCCGGCGCAGCGTCGCCGTCGAGCAGATCGGCGAGGGCGGGGACCGCCTCGGCCGCGCCGGTCTCGCCCAGCGCGGTGGCGAGCTCCACGAGCCACTCCGGGTCGGGAGGACCGGCCCGCCGGACCGCGGCGGCGAGGGCCGGGACGGCGCGCGCACCGAGGCGCGGCAGCGCCCGGGCGGAAGCGAGCCGGACCTCGGCGGCCGGATCCTCCAGTGCGCCGGTGAGCGCCGGGAGGGCCTCCTCCGGCGCGGCGAAGGCGAGCCCCTCGACCGCGCCGGCCCGCACCGGCGCGAGCGGATCGTGCACCAGGGGGGCGAGGAGCGCGGAGGCGCCGTCGGCGCGGAGCCGCCCGGCCGCGGCGAGGAGCGCCCCGAGCTCCCGCGCGTCCGCCGCCGGAACCCGGTCGATCCACTCGGCCGGCCCGGCCCGGGCGGGGTCGCCCGGGGCGAGGCCCGGCGCGTGCGCCACGACGGCGGCGACGCGCGCCTCGCCGCCGCCCTCGAACCCCGGCGCCGGTGTCTGGGGCAGCGGTCCGAGGATCCAGCGGATCCGCAGGTCGGCGAACCGCTGGAGGAGCGCGCCGGCGCGCTTCACGAGGGCTGGGGCCGCCTCGGGCCGCCCGAGCCGGCCGAGCGTGCGAGCCGCGGCCGGGCGGAGCGCCGTCTCGAACCGGCCGGCCTCGAGCAGCGCCTGGATCTTCTCGGCCGCGGCGCGGGCCGCGTCCCCTTGCAGCCCCAGCTCGGCCAGGGCCGCGAGCACGGCTGCGTCCTGACCCCGGCCCAGGCGGCCGATGAAGATCTTCTCGGGGCACTCCGCCTCCCGCAGCCGCGCCTGGCGCGCCGCGCGAGACGACACCGCCGGATCCACGGTGCGGCCCGCGACCTCGCAGAGCGCCAGCCCGACCTCGGGAGCCTGGGGCAGCGCCGAGAGGGCGTCCACCGCGGCGGCGGCGAGCCGCGCCGGGCCGGACGACGCGGCGGCGGCGAGCGCGTCCGCGGCGGACGGATCGCCCAGCCGTCCCAGCGCGGCGACGGCGGCCTCCGCCACGCCGACCTCGTGCTCGGAGAGGAGCGCCTCGAGGTGCGGCCGGGCCGACCAGTCGCCCGCCTCGCCCAGGCCAGCCGCGGCGGCGGCGAGCAGGGCGGGATCCGGGTTGCGGTTGGGATCGGCGAGGGGCAGGAGCCGCAGCACCGCCTCCGCGCGCGCGCTCGCTCCGATCTCCTCCGCGGCGCCGGCGCGGGCCTCGCCACGCGACGACCCCAGCGCCGCCAGGTTGCGCTCCCACAAGGTCCGCGCCTCCACCTCCACCGCCTCGCGGAGCGAGGTGCCGATGCGCGCGAGGGCCTCGGCGATCTGCGCCCGCCCCGCCGGCGACGCGCGGCCGTACCCGGCGAGCAGCACCTCCTTGGTCCGCGGCTCCTTGCCCATCGAGGCGAGCCCTGCCGCCGCGATCCCCACCACGTCTGGATCGGGGTCTCCCAGGAGAGCGCCGAGTGCCTCCGCCGCGCCGGGCCCGCCGCGCGCCGCGAACGCCTCGGCGGCCGCGCGCCGCACGAGGGCGCTGGAGTCGCGCTGCGCGACGAGGAGCACCGGCAGGTCTCCGCGCCCGCCCCGGCTCGCCACGCGGCGCACCGCGGCGGCGCGGCGCTCGGGGATCGGCGAGTCGAGGTCGCCCCGTCCGCATCCACCGGCCAGGGCGGCCACCGCGAGGGCGGCCGCGAAGCGCGCGGCGGCGGGAGGGGACCGTCTCACGATCTATCGGCTCCGCGAGCGTCGATCGCCGCCGCGATCGCGCCGGGGGAACCGGGGCCCCGACCGGCCGGCCGCGCGGCCGGGCCGGCGAGGCTGCTGGCGGGGCGCGGAGGCCGCCGCGCCGTCGGTATCGGTCGCCGCCTCGTCCAGCTCTCTCGCCGGAGGGGCGTGCCGCCCCTCCGACCCCACCGGTCGCTCCGGGCCGGGCTCCTCGGCCCGGCCCTGCGCTCCGGCACCGCGCGGCTCGGGCGGGCCGTGGCCGTGGCGCCGCGCCGCCTTGGGCAGGTCCCCGGGCGACGGCCCCGGCCCCGGCGTGCCGGGTGCGAGGCCGACCCGCTGCTTCATGGCGCGGACCTCCGCGGCACCGAGCTGACGCCAGCCACCGGGCCGGAGCCCCTCCACGGTGATGCCGCCGAACTCGGGCCGGTAGAGCCGCTGAACTTGAAGTCCGACCGCCTCGCAGAGCCGCTTCACGAGGTGATGGCGCCCCTCCCCCACCGCCACCCGGATCCAGACGTTCTTCTCGGCGGCCTCGTGCACCTTCGCCTCGAGCGCCCGCGCCGGGCCGTCCTCGAGGCGCACGCCGCGCTCCATCCGGACGAGCTGCTCGGGGTCCGGATCGCCCTTCACCTTCACCAGGTAGACCCGGCGATGGCCGTAGCGGGGGTGGGCCAGCCGGTTCGCCAGCTCGCCGTCGTCGGTGAGGAGGAGCGCGCCCTCCGCGTCCCAGTCCAGCCGCCCCACGGGGAAGAGGCGGGCCCGCAGCCCCCTCACGTAGTCGAGGGCCGTGGGGCGACCCTGGGGATCGCTCGCCGTGGTGAGGCAGCCGGGCGGCTTGTAGAGGAGCAGGTAGGTCCGCTCCTCGCGGACGGAGAGCAGCTTCCCGTCCACGGTGACGAGGTCCTTCGCCGGGTCCACCTTGGTGCCGAGCTCGCGGACCACGCCGTCGTTCACGCGCACGCGGCCCTGGAGGATCAGCTCCTCGGCCTTGCGGCGCGACGCGACGCCCGCGGCGGCGAGCACCTTCTGGAGGCGCTGCTCCGGCATGGCTCAGGCCGGCGGCGATCCGGGACCGCCGCCCTCCTCCCCCTCCTTCTTCTTGCCCAGGGCGGCGTCGGCCGCGCGCGTCTTCTCGTCGGCCTGCTCGATGGCGCGCTCCAGCTCCTCCAGCGCCGCGTCGCCCTCGGCGCGCTTCGCCTCGAGCTCGGCGCGGAGGGCGCCGTCGGAGAGCTGGTCCACGATCCCGGCGATCCCCGCCTCCTCGCGCGGCTCGGGTGCCTTCTCGACGATCTCGCGGTGCTCCTCCGAGAGCTCGTGGAACTCGCGGAGCGTCGGCAGGGAGGCCAGGTCCTTCAGCGCGAAGAACTCCAGGAACTCGCGGGTGGTGCCGTAGAGGATGGGGCGGCCCGGCTCCTCCTTCTTGCCCAGGATCTTGACGAGCCTCCGCTCCAGCAGCGCCTTCACCACCGCGCCGCAGTCGACGCCGCGGATCTCCTCGATCTCCGGGCGGGTCACCGGCTGCCGGTAGGCGACGATGGCGAGCGTCTCCAGCGCGGCGCGGGTGAGGCGCTGCGGCTTCACCCGCAGGAAGCGGCGCGCGAAGGCGGTGTTGTCGGGCGAGGTGCGGAGCTGCCAGCCGCCCGCCACCTCGTGCAGCACGATCCCGGAGACGCCCTCGCGGAAGTGGCCGGAGAGCGCGTCGAGCGCCTTGGCGATGCGCGGCGCCTCCAGCCCGGTGGCGGCGCGGATCTCCTCCACCCCGAGCGGCTTCTCGGCGAGGAAGAGCAGCGTCTCCACCACCGTCCGGGCCCGGGCCTCTCCCAGCCGGCGCGCCGCCGCCGCGAGCTTCTCGAAGGGCTCCTCCCTCTCCTCCGGTCCCTCGGCCGCCTCGATGTCGGCCGACTCCACCTCGTCGAGCGACGGATCGCCCTTCGCTTCCTCGGCGGCCTGGAGCGCCTTCAGCTCGTCGTTCTCGATGGTGGGGCTTCGCCCCCCCATGCCCTCCGCTCCGTCGAGGACGATGGCTGGCGCGGGCACCGCCGGCGTGTCGGCGGGGGCGTCCTTCGGGTCGTGCTCGCTCATCGGTAGTCCTCGGTGCCGCCCTGGGGCACGTCGTCCCCGAGCGTGTCCTTCGCCTCGACCAGGATCTCGCCGCCGGGGGTTCCCACCCCGTCGAGGAGCGCCTGGAAGATCCGGACGAGCTTGAGCTTCGCCATCTCCAGGATGGCGAGGAAGGTGGCGATGACGTTGGCGCGGGTGTTGCGGCTCTCCTGCGGGCCGGCCAGCAGCTCCTCGAACGACGCCCGGCGGCGGAGGCGGAGCACCTCGGCCACCCGGGAGATGGCGTCGGTGATGCTGAGCCGGTCGCCCTCGATCTCGTGGGCGTGCTCGGGCTGCGCGTTGCGGACGGCGCGGTCCAGCGCCTCGATGAGCTTGAAGACCGAGACGTCGGCCAGCCCCTCCGGCCCCTCCCCCGCCGGCCGCGCCGGGCGCGCCCGGCGCGTGAAGACGGTGCGGTCGAGGATGTCCCGGTTCCCGAGGTCCTCTCCGGCCACCTTGTACTTCTGGTACTCGAGCAGGCGGCGGACCAGCTCGGCCCGGGGGTCGACGCCGGCGTCCTCGGGGGGCGCGTCCTCGGCCACCTCGGTGCGCGGCAGCAGGAGCTTCGACTTCATCAGCACGAGCTGCGCTGCCATGTGGAGGAACTCGCCGGCGACGTCGATGTCCAGGTCGCGCAGGGCCTCCAGGGTGGCGAGGTAGCTCTCGGTGATGCGCGCGATGGGGATGTCGAACAGGTCGACCTCGTGCTCCTTCACCAGGTGCAGGATCAGGTCGAGCGGTCCCTCGAAGGGCGGCTCGCCCGACCGCAGCGGAGGGAGGACGACGCGGAAGGCGCTCGCGGCGGCGCGCGCCGGCGACGGCGCGTCGGCGCCGGGCACCTCGCCCGCCTCCACCGGAGCCTTTCCCATGCCGAGCCCGCCTTCCCGGCTACGCGAGCTTCATCGCGGACCGCACCTGCGCCATCGTCCGCTCCGCCACGGCGCGCGCCTTGCGCGTCCCGAGCTGGACGAGGTCGTCGACGTCCCCGGGGTGCGCGAGCAGCGCCTCGCGGCGGGCCCGCATCTCCTCCTGCGCGGGCCCGAGCTTCTCGAGGAGCTTCCGCTTGCAGTCCACGCAGCCGATCCCGGCGGTGCGGCAGTTCTGGTCGACCCAGGCGACGGTGTCGGGGGTGGAGTAGACCTTGTGCAGGTAGAAGATGCCGCAGATGTCCGGGTTGCCGGGATCCTGGCGGCGCTTGCGGGCCGGGTCGGTCACCGCGCCCATGATCTTCTTCGCCGTGGACTCGGCGCTCTCCCCCAGGTCGATGGTGTTGCCGTAGCTCTTCGACATCTTCCGCCCGTCGGTGCCGACGATCTTGGGGACCTCGGTGAGGAGCGGCTGCGGCTCGGGGAAGACGTTCCCGTAGTGGAAGTTGAACTTCCGCGCGATCTCCCGCGACAATTCCAGATGGGCGACCTGGTCGACGCCCACCGGCACCCGCGTCGCCTTGTACATGATGATGTCCGCGGTCATGAGGACCGGGTAGCCGAGGAAGCCGTAGAGGGCGAGGTCGCGGTCGGTGATGTTCTCGCGCATCTCCTTGTACGACGGGGAGCGCTCCAGCCAGCCGAGCGGCGTGATCATGCCGAGGAGCAGGTACAGCTCGGCGTGCTCCTTCACCTCGCTCTGGACGAAGAGCGTGGCCTTCTGCGGGTCGACCCCGGCCGCGATGAAGTCGATGAACATCTCGCGCTCGGCCGGCTTGATGATGGCGGTGTCGTGGTAGTTGGTGGTGAGCGCGTGCCAGTCGGCGCTGAAGAAGAAGCACTCGTGGTCGGCCTGGAGGCGGACCCAGTTCGCGAGGGCGCCGTGGAGGTGGCCGAGGTGGAGGCGGCCGGTGGGCCGCATTCCGGAGACGACGATGGGGCGCGGATCGGGCATGGCGGCTCGCGAGCTAGGCGACGATCGCCCGGGCGAGCTGGTCGAGCAGCTCGAGGACGAACGCGCTCGGGCCGGCGATGAGCCGGCCCGCGAAGAAGAACACCGCGATGAGCAGGAACGGCGACAGGGCGGTGATCTGCTCCCAGGCCGGGCGCAGCCGGACCGGGAGGAACCCGTCCACGATGCGGCTCCCGTCGAGCGGCGGGATGGGGATGAGGTTGAAGATCGCCAGGTTCACGTTGAGGTAGACGCCGATCTGGAGCAGCCGCTCGGCGCCGCTGCCCGGCTCGACCGAGCCCGGCGCGAACCGCACCAGCAGCGCGTAGGCGGCCGTCGCCGCGGTCGCGAGCACCAGATTCGAGATGGGGCCGGCGGCGGCGGTGAGCGCCATCCCCGTCCCCATCCGCACGTCCCGGCGGAAGCGCGCCGGGTTGACCGGGACGGGCCGGGCCCAGCCGAAGGGGATCCCGAGCAGCGGCAGGAGGAACGTCCCGACGGGATCGGCGTGGGCGAGCGGGTTGAGGGTCAGCCGGCCCATGCGGGCGGCCGTGTCGTCCCCGAGCCGCCAGGCGCTCCAGGCGTGCGCGAACTCGTGCACGGCGAGCGACAGCAGCAGGACGATGACGTAGAGCCCTCTCTGGAGCAGGGCCTGACTGGAGAAATTCAGCAACGCTAAGCCTCGATTGGGAAAGCGGTTCTTTAGCAGCCGGGGCTGGGTCGGTCAATGACGCCGGTCGGGCGCCGGGCGGCGGCTCAGGCCCGCGGGTGGAAGCGGTCGTAGAGCCGCTTCACGTGGCTCCGGTCGACGTGCGTGTAGATCTGCGTCGTCGACACGTCCGCGTGGCCCAGCATGGCCTGGACGGCGCGCAGGTCGGCGCCGCCCTCCAGCAGATGGGTCGCGAAGGAGTGCCGGAGCTTATGGGGCGAGATCCGGCGGCGGAGGCCCGCGGCCCGCGCCCAGCGGCCGAGCGCCTTGGCGAACCCCTGGCGCGTCATGCGCCCCCCGCGCGGCGTGACGAACAGGTCCCTCGACCGGCGGCCGCGGAGGAGCGGCTCGCGCGCGGTGGCGAGGTAGGCCTTCACCGCCTCGGCGGCGGGCGCGCCGACCGGGACGAGCCGCTCCTTGTTCCCCTTCCCGCGCGCGACGAGGACGCGCGTCTCGAGGTTCACGTCGTTGAGCTGGAGCGAGACGAGCTCCGAGACGCGCAGGCCCGTCGCGTAGAGCAGCTCCAGCATGGCGCGATCGCGCCGGCCCCCGGCCGTGCGCGGGTCGGGCACGGCGAGGAGCCGTTCCACCTCGTCGCGCGAGAGGAGCGACGGCAGGCGCCGCCCGGGGCGCGGCGAGTCGATCTCGTCGGCGGGGTCGGACGGCGCGATCCGCTCGGCTGCGAGCAGCCTGTGGAGGGAGCGGATCGCCGAGAGCGCGCGCGCCTGCGAGCGCGGGGAGAGGCCGGCCCGGACCAGGTCCGCGAGGTGCGCCTGGATCTCGGCGCGGCCGACGGAGGCCCACCCGCCGATGCCCTCCGACGCGAGGTGCGCCAGGTAGCGCCGCAGGTCGCGGGCGTACGCCTCGACGCTGTTCTCGGCGAGCCCCTTCTCGACGCGCACGTGGGCGAGGAAGAGGTCCAGGGCGGATTCGAGCGGCGAGGCGGCCATCTCGCGCACGATATCGCCTGAGCCGGCCCGGTCCAGTTTCGGTCGAGGCGAGGGCGCGGTCCCGGTCGCGGCCCGCCCGAGAAGCTACGTCACCAGGTCCGAGACGTCGCCCTTGCCCACCCGCACCACGACGGGCTCGGGGCCGGACAGGTCGATGACGGAGGACGGCTCGTTCGGCTTGTAGCCGCCGTCGAGGATGAGATCGAGCCCGTGGCCGAGCCGATCCTTGATGTCCTTGGCGTCGATGAGGACCTCGCCGTCGGGTGTCGCCGCCGAGGTCGAGATCACCGGGTGCTCGAGGCGGCGCACGATCTCCAGCGCGATGGGGCTGTCGGGGATGCGGATGCCGACCGTCTTCTGCCGGCGGAGCACCAGATCGGGCACCAGCCGCGTCGCGGGCAGGATGAACGTGTAGGGCCCGGGCACCTTGCGGCGCAGCACGCGGTAGGCGGCGTTGTCCACGAGCGCGTACCGGGAGATCTCGGCGAGGTCCTGGCACACGAAGGACAGCTCGTGGGTCTTGGGGAGCTGCTTCAGCTGGTAGATGCGCTCGATGGCGCGCTTGTCGAAGAGATCGCAGCCGATGCCGTAGTACGTGTCGGTGGGGAAGGCGAGCAGGCCCCCCTCGGCGAGGACCTGCAGGGCGCGCTCCACCACCCGCGGCTGCGGGTGGAGCGGATCGATCTCGGCGATGGGCGCGATCGCCATGGGTCCGGCCTTCTACCAGCTTTCAGGGCCGGGCGGGAGGGGCGCGTCTGCCGCAGCGGACGCGCGCGCGCCCTCTCCGCCTCGCGGGGGGGGGGCGGCCGTGCGGCTACGGGCGCGTACCCCGCACCGGCTCGCCGCGCGCGACCGCACCGGCGATCGCGTCGACGACGCGCTGGGCGAGCTCGCCCTCGAGGCGCCGCCCGTCGGCCGTGCGGACGTAGAAGGCGTCGGCGGCCCGGTGCCCCTCCGTCGCGATGCGCGCCAGGTCCACCGAGAGCCCCAGGTCGAAGAAGGTCTGGGCCAGGACGTAGAGGAGGCCGACGCGGTCGGCGGTGAACACGTCGACGACGCTGTGCGACCGGGCGCTCTGGTTGTCGATGACCACCTTGGTCGCCACCCCGGGGAGCGGCTTGGCGGGGAGCGCCGAGGCGCGCAGGCGCCTGGCGAGGAGCTGATCGAGCGCCTCCTCGCCGGCGAGGACGCGCGCCAGGTCGTCCCGGGCGCCGCGCCAGCGCTCGACCTCCAGCGGCCCCTCCTCCGGGCCGCGCAGCTCGAAGACGTCCAGCGCGCGGCCGGACAGCCAGCCGAGCGCCGGGTCCTCCGGCGTGGAGAAGACCTCCGCGTGCTGGATGTCGATGCGGTGCGCGGAGAGGACGCCGGCGATGACGGCGAGGAGGCCCGGTCGGTCGGGCGCCGCCAGCGTCATCTCCGAGTAGCCGAGCGCCGGGTGGTGCCGGACCACGGCGGCCACCGGCAGGTCCCCGAGCAGCCGGAGCAGCCGCAGGTGACGGGGCGCCTGCGCCGGCGACGAGATGAGGAAGTAGCGGGCGGGCATCGCCTGCACGAACCGCCGGACGTCGGCCTCGTCGGCGTGCACCGCGCGCTGCTGCAGCGACGCCAGGACCAGCTCGCGCCCGGTCGCCTCGGCCGTCCCCGGCTCGGGCCGCTTCTCGCCGCCCGCCAGCGCCTGGCGCGTCTTCTGGTACAGCTCGCGCAGCAGCCGGCCCTTCCAGTCGGTCCAGGTGCGCGGGCCGACGGTGGCGACGTCCGCGTAGGTGAGCAGGTACAGCTTCTCCAGCCGGTCCACGGTCCCGACCTCGTCCGCGAAGGAGTGGATCAGGTCCGGATCGGAGAGATCGCGGCGCTGCGCGATGGCGTTCATGCGCAGGTGCTTGGCCACCAGCCACTCGATGTCGGCGGCGTCGGCGGGGTCGACGCCCATGCGGACGCAGGCCTGCGCGGCGATCTCGGCGCCGCGGGTGGAGTGGTCCTTTCCGCTCCCCTTGCCGATGTCGTGGAACAGCGTGCCGAGGTAGAGCGCGAGCGGGCGCGCCATCGCCCGCAGCAGATCGCCGAGCCCCTCCTCCGCCACGTCGCCGTTCTTGAGCGCGAAGAGCCGGCGCACCGCGAAGAGCGTGTGAACGTCGACGGTGTACACGTGGTACAGGTCGATCTGCCGGCGCGCCGTGATGCGGGCGAACTCGGGCAGCACCCGCGGGAGGACGCCCAGCTCGTGCATGAGCGTCAGGAACTTGCCGCGCGTCCCCGGCCGCGTGAAGCAGGCGAGCAGCTCCTGGTTCACCTCGGGATCGAGCGGCGCGTCCGGGGCCAGGTCGGCCGCCGCCTGGGCGGCGAGGTCCCGGGCGTAGGGGTAGAGGTCGAGGCCCTCCCGGTCCGCGGTCGCGAAGAGCCGGACCAGGGCGGCAGGCGAGCGGCGCAGCGCGTCCTTGTCCATCACCGAGAGCCGGCCGCGGAACACCTTGAGCTCGCCGCCCTCGAGCACCCGATCGGCCGTGCGCGCCGGCTTGCCGCCCATCACCGGCACCGGGCGCTCGGCGCCGATGGTGGCCGCCGGCGGCGGCACCATGCGCCACCCGGTGGCCGTCTGCGGCTCGAGGCACCGGTCCACGATGGCGTCGCAGGCGACCAGCACGGTCTTGGCCGCGAGGTAGTAGTGCCGCATGAACTCCTCGACGCCCGAGCCGTGGTCGCCGTCGCGATAGCCCATCGCCTGGGCCACCTGCGGCTGGACGTCGAAGGTGAGCTGGTCCCACTTCCGCCCGGCCAGGTAGTGCATCTCGTTGCGCACCCGCCAGATGAAGTCGCGCGCGCGGCGCATCTCGCGGATCTCCCGCTCGGGGAGGAGCGCGCGCGCGAGCAGCTCGGTGATGCCCGCCACCTTGAAGCGCACCCGCGCGAGCCAGAGCGCCGACTGCAGGTCGCGCAGCCCGCCCTCCGACTCCTTCACGTTCGGCTCGAGCAGGTAGAGCGAGTCGCCGAACTTCTCCCGCCGCCCGCGCATCTCCTCGAGCTTGTCGGCGATGAAGCGATCCACCTTGGCCTGCGACAGCCCGTGGAGCTCCTCGCGCTCCAGCTCGCGGTACAGGTCCCGGTCGCCGGCGAGCCAGCGCAGGTCGAGGAGCGCCGTGCGCGCGGTGTGGTCCTGATCGGCGAGCTGGTCGCAGTCCTTGAGGTTGCGGACGCTGTAGCCCACCTCGAGCCGCAGATCCCAGAGCGCGTAGACGAGCTTCTCCGCGGTGGCCTTGACGAAGGGCCCCGGCTCCCGCCCGCCGTGCAGCACCAGCACGTCCACGTCGCTGAACGGCGCCAGATCGCGCCGGCCGTAGCCGCCGATGGCGACGAGCGAGACCGGCGTGGCGGGGCCGGCGCGGGCGGCCTCCGCGAGGGCGCGGTCCCAGACCATCGCCACGATCCGGTCCATGGCGGCGCTCTGGAGCCGGACCACGGTGTGTCCGCTCCCGCCGCCCCGGTGGACCTCCTCGACGAACCTGCGCTGGGCGGCGAAGTCGGCCTTGGGGCTGCCGGCGAGCGGAGGGAGCTCGGCGAGCCTGGCCTCGTACTCGTACGGAGCGGCGGCGGGGAGGCTGGCGGCGGTCTGGGCGTCGGGGAGGCGCATTCCGGCGGAGTATAGCGATCGTCGCCCGGGCTCGCCGCGCCGCGGCACGGGCCCGGGCGGTCCGCCGGACGCTACCGGACCGCCCGCCCCCGGGGGCCGCTCGCCGCGGCGGCGACGCGATTCCCGCGCCCCGCGAACCCCGCGATGGCGCGCGCGATCGCGCCCGCGACCTCGTCCTGGTAGCGGGGAGCGGCGAGGCGCCGCTCCTCGGCGCGATTCGAGATGAACGCCGTCTCCACCAGCACGGCGGGCATCCGCGCCCCGACGAGCACGTAGAAGAGCGCGCCCTTCACCCCCAGGTCGCGCGCGTCCCCGAAGCGCCCGCGGACGGCGCCGCAGACCTCCTTCTGCACCGCCAGCGCCAGGCCCTGCGACAGGGCCGCGCTCGACTTCGCCTCGAAGTCGGTGAGGATGCGCAGCACCTGGGCCCCGCCGCTCTCGCCACCGGGATCGAGGCCGTTCTCGCGGGCGGCGAGGCGCGCCGCGTACCGGTCGTCGGTGACGTTGAGGTAATAGGTCTCCACGCCGGCCATGCTCCGCCGCGGGTTGGCGTTCGCATGGACCGACACGAACAGATCCCCGCGCGCGGTGTTGGCGATGGCGGTGCGCTCCTCCAGGGCGAGGAAGCGGTCGTCGGACCTCGTGAGCGACACCTCGAAGCCGGCGCCCCGGAGCTTCGCCGCGAGCCGCCTCGCGATCGCGAGCGTCACGTCCTTCTCCCTCACGCCCGTCGGACCGATCGCGCCGGGATCGTGGCCGCCGTGTCCCGCGTCCACCACGATGCGGCGGATCGGGCCGCGCTCGGGCGCCTCGCCGGCGCCCTCGCCCTCGGGAGCGGCCGCGGGGCGGACCGTCCCGGCCGGAGCCGCCTCGGGGGAGGCACCGCCACCCGCGTCGGGCGGGCGTGGGGTGGTTCGTGTCCCGACGTCCACGATGAGGCGCGGCGGGTCGTCGAGGCCGAAGGCGTGGACGGCCTCGGCACCCGGCAGGTCCAGCACCACGCGCACCGTGTCGGGGTCGTTCTGCGCGGCCCGCACGCGGTCCACCCGCGCCCCCTCGACCGCGCGGGCCAGCGCGCTGCCCGCGAGCGTGGCGGGGCGCAGGTCGAGCGCCAGCCGCCGCGGGTGGCCGCCCTCCGGTGCGAGGTCCTGCTTCTGCCATCCGACCCAGTGCGACAGGTAGACCGCGATGCGGGTGTAGTCGGCGCTCGACCACGTCTTCACCTCCGAGACGGTCGCCGCGCCCTCCGCGCTCGACGTCCCGAGCGGCAGCGCCTGCGCCGGCCTCTCCTCGGCGAGGTCCGCCACGGCCGCCTCGAGCGCGGGCTCCGCGGCCTCCTCCTCCTCGGCCGGCGATGGCGCCGGCTCCGGGTGCGGCGCTGCCGGCCGCGCCCCGCTCCGGCGCGGGGTGGCGGGACGCTCGTCGCCTGCCTCACGTCGGATGGCCGCAGCGAAGGCCGGCGCGTCCCGGGCGCCCGCCCGCGCGGCACGGTCCGCGAGCCGGAGGGCCTCTTCCCGGTCGGCCTCGTTCGCGGACCAGCGGTAGAGCGCGTAGCGGGCGTGCGCGGCATCCAGGAACCCTGGCGCCGCGTCCCTGCCGCGCGCGGCGCGGAGCAGGCCGTCGATGGCCCGCTCCCAGTTGTGCCGGTAGCGGCGCCGGTCGCGGTCGCGCATGAGCGTCTTCAGCGCCGCACGGGCGTCCTCGAGGGACGGGGCCGCAGGGCGCCGGGCCCCGCCGTGGCGGGCGTCCTTCGGCGCCGCGCTTCGCGCGAGGGCCCCTCGCGCCTGTGGCCGGGCGGCGGCCAGTGGCCGCAGCGGGACCGCGACGAGCACGGCGAGCGCGAGCGCGGCGAGGCGCATGGAAGGCCACTCTCGCCGCGGCAGATATCGTGGTCCAGTTTTCGGTTCGGGGTGCCTTGCGGACCCCCGCTGCGGCCCGGGCGGATCGCGACCGCGGCTCAATGGACGGCCACGGCGCGCCGCGCTCGGCCGCGATATCGCGCGATCTCCGAGGGTGCGCGGGCCCTGGCGATGCGCCACCGAGTCGCATTCCGGGCCGCCATCCACCCTTGCTACGCGTCAAAGCACATCCACTAACCTCGTAGTCCTACACTTTTTTCTCGACCCGAGATGAATTTTGCAGCATCCTCCGCGTCCCTCGACGGGGCGGGCTGGTCCGCCCCCGACCTCAGGAGCCGAAACCGTGAACAAGTTCTTCGCTGCGCTGTTCGCCGTCGCCTTCGCCACCGCCACCTTCGCCGCCGCCGAGCCGCCGGCCGTGATCAAGCTGAAGGCGAAGCAGGGCGGGATCACCTTCACCCACAAGGAACACCAGGATCGCATCAAGAACTGCAAGGCCTGCCACGCGACCGACGAGGGCGGGAAGATCGAAGGCTTCCAGCCGAACATCAACAAGGACAAGACCCACGCGCTTTGCCAGACCTGCCACAAGAAGGAAGTGGCGGCGAACAAGGCGTCCAAGGCGCCGACGAAGTGCGACGGCTGCCACAAGAAGGGGACGTAGAGCCTCGCGCCCCGACGCGGTGTTCGGAAAGGGCCGGGCGACCGGCCCTTTTCCATTTTTCGGGCTCGTGCTCCCGCGACGGCTTTTCACCCGGCGTCAATCAAGCGCGCGGCGGATTGCCACGCATGCTGAATTCGGTGCCTGAGTAGAGTGTCCGCCTCTCAAAGGACGGGAATGAACCCGGTCCGCATCCAGAGAGGGGAACACCACATGAAGTTCTTCGCTTCGATCATCGCCGCGGCCGTCCTCACCGCCGGCGTCGCCATCGCCGCCGACAAGGAAGCGCCGACGAAGCCGCTCGTCCTCGAGGCCAAGCAGGGCAAGGTGACCTTCAAGCACGACACGCACAAGACGGTGAAGTGCGAGGTCTGCCACAGCGACAAGGGCTTCCCGCAGGAGATGAAGAACATCGGCAAGGACAAGGCCCACGCCGTGTGCCACGACTGCCACAAGAAGGAGAAGAAGGGCCCGCAGAAGTGCGTCGACTGCCACAAGAAGTAGTCGGCTGAGCGAGCGCTTCTCCGACGGACGAGGGGCCCGGGCGACCGGGCCCTTTTCGTTCTTACTGGGGGGCAACAGCCCCCCAGACCCCTGGTCGCTCCGGGCGAGGCTCATCCGCCT
>Ga0335084_10000859_pt1 | contig 27132 bp, 22 predicted proteins | sample Lox_Sample_44_FD_206721 | JGI IMG/M metagenome (GOLD analysis project Ga0335084, IMG submission 206721) | Soil microbial communities from Loxahatchee National Wildlife Refuge, Florida, United States - Lox_Sample_4.4 | ecosystem: Environmental > Terrestrial > Soil > Wetlands | place: USA... | reverse complement strand
ACGGTGTTCGGCAAGACGCCGACGCCAATCGATCACCGCGACGTGCCCAGCGCCGTGTTCAGCCAGCCGCAGCTCGGCGCGGTGGGACTCACCGAGGCAGCGGCGCGCGAGAGTCACGGCGAGCTCGACGTATATCTCAGCTCGTTCAAGCCGCTGCGCCACACGCTCACCGGCCGCGACGAGAAGACGCTGATGAAGCTCGTGGTCGAGCGCGCCGGCCAGCGGGTGGTGGGCGCGCACATGGTCGGCCCCGACGCCGGCGAGATCATCCAGGGCATCGCGATCGCCGTGAAGCTGGGCGCGACCAAGGCGCAGTTCGACGCCACCGTCGGCATCCATCCCACCGCGGCGGAAGAGTTCGTGACGATGCGGACGCCGGTGGCGCGCAGCTGAGTCAGCGTCGCCGATCGGATCGTGCTGATCAGGATGAGGGCCGCCACGACGAGCGCGATCGCCGGGTCGAAGGCGCAGATGGGAACGAGCCCCAGTGAGTGGGCGAGGACGAGAAGAGCGAGGGCGAGGGCGACCTCGATCACGAGCACGCCGCCGTTCGGGAAGAATGCACCAGCCAGCGGTTTCCGACGGTGTGCCAGGGCCCTCGGCGAACGATGCCTCCGTTGGCTTCACGAGTCAACGTGAGACACGCTGTTTCCCCGCGATCGTTTGACACCCCCCTGGGCCTCCGATAGGTTCGCGCGGATGCGGGAGTTTTTCTCCGCGCCCGTGAAACGAACTGCGCTCGCCGCCGCGTTGGCGCTCGCAACGCACGCGCTTCTCCCGTATCTGCACGTGCACCCCAACCCATGCAGTCCTGGCCAGTGCGCCTCCGAGGCGAGAGCCGGTCAGCCGGCATCGTCCGGCGCGGGGAGCTCGAGCTCTCCCGACGACTGCCCCGTGTGCAGCGCGCTCGCGCACGGCGGCGCCCGCGCCATCAACGCCCAGGCACCGCATCTGCTCGACTTGGTCGAGCTCTGGCTGGCGAACTCGCCGCCCGCCGCAGAAATCCTCGCGCCGACCAGCGACGTCGAAGTCGCTTGCGCGCGCGCGCCTCCTGCGCTCCCTCGCTCCGCCTAGAGAAATCGTCAGCTACTGATCGATTCTCGGCAGAGTGCGCGATGACGCCGAGGGGTGTCGTTCGCAGCTGACCGCCTGCCGGCCGTCGATCCAGGCGATCCGCCACGCCTGCGCAGTCACTGCGCCTCAGGAGTGGCCGTGACCGGCCAGGTGCGCGCGCGTCGCGGGTGTCGGCCGGAGAGAGGGACGACCATGAGAGGAATCACCATCGCGCTCATCTGCGCGCTGCAGCTCTGCAGCGCCGCGATTGCTTCGGCAGATCCCGCAACGCCAGCCGGCAAGGTCGTGGGGCGGATCAAGGACGCGCTCGACCGGCCGCTCGGAGGCGTCGAGCTCAAGCTCCAGGCACCGGACGGAAGCACCGTCGCCACGACCACGAGCGCACCGGACGGCCGCTTCGAGTTCGGGAACGTCGCGTCGGGCACGTACTCGCTCAGCGCCGCAAAGCAGGAGTTCGAGACCGCGACCGCCATCGTGAGCGTGAGCGGCGGAGAGACCGCTTCGGCGCAGCTCGTTCTGGCGTCGAAGACCGCGCTCGAGCTGGGAGTCGTCGCCCAGAAGCTCGACGTCGCGCGGAACTCGATCACTCCGAGCACCGGGAGCAGCGTCTACAACATCACCGAGAAGGCGATCGAGGCGCAGCCGCAGGGCGACAACTCCTCGTTCAACGAGGTCTTGCTGCGCGCGCCCGGGGTCGCGAATGACTCGTTCGGTCAGATTCACGTCCGCGGCGACCACGCGAACCTGCAATACCGCATCAACGGCGTCCAACTGCCGGAGGGCATCAGCGGCTTCGGGCAGTCACTCGACCCCCGCTACGTCGACGGCCTGCGCCTGATCGACGGCGCGCTTCCGGCGCAATACGGCTTCCGGACCGCTGGTGTGATCGAGATCGACACCAAGAACGGGGCCTACGAGCCCGGTGGCAGCGTCTCGATGTACGGCGGCAGCCACGGCACCATCGAGCCCAGCTTCGAGTACGGGGGCGCGAGCGACACGCTCAGCTACTTCGTGACCGGCAACTATCTCTACAACAACCTCGGCGTCGAGTCTCCCACGGGCACGATCAATCCCATTCACGACCGCTCGAATCAAGCGAAGGGCTTCGCCTACCTCTCGGGACTGCTCGATCCGACCACGCGCGTGAGTCTCATCACGGGCAACTTCGTCGGCAAGTTCGACATCCCGAACAACCCCGGCCAGATCCCCGGCTTCACCCTCAACGGCGTGCCTACCTTCTCTTCGCGCGACCTCGATGAGAATCAGTCTGAATGGAACCACTACGGAATCCTCTCGCTGCAGAAGTCGACGGAGTCGGTCGACTATCAGCTGTCGGCGTTCACGCGCTTCAGCCAGACGCTCTTCCGACCCGACCTCGCGGGTGATCTGATCTTCAACGGAGTCGCGAGCCGGGACCTCCGAAACAGCTGGGCGAACGGCCTGCAGGGCGATGCCAGCTACAGGCTCAATGACTCGCACACAGTTCGCTTCGGCCTTCTCTTTCAGGAAGAGAAGATCACCAGCGACAACGACGTGACCGTGTTCCCGGTCGATGCGGGCGGCGCACAGACCAGCGACGTCCCCTTCACGATCACCGACAACAGCAACAAGCTCGGATACCAGTATGGCGCGTACTTGCAGGACGAGTGGCGACTCACGAAAGAGCTCACCTTCAACTACGGTCTGCGCTACGACCGCGTAGCGGCGTTCGTCCGGGGCGGGCAGGTGAGCCCGCGCATCAACATGGTCTACGCCACGCCGGAGGGGACGACGCTCCACGTCGGCTGGTCGCGCTACTTCACGCCGCCGCCACTGGAGCTCGTCGCGCCGACGTCGGTTGCGGCGTTCAATGGAACGACGAACGAGTCGGCGATCCAGGCCGACTCACCCGTGAAGCCCGAGCGGACGGACTACTTCGACGCAGGGATCACGCAGGTGATCTTCCCCGGATTTCAGGTGGGGGTCGACGGGTACTACAAGAACGTCCGGAACCTGATCGACGAGGGACAGTTTGGCGCCGCGCTGATCCTCTCGCCCTTCAACTACAAGCGGGGCTACGTTTATGGCACCGAGCTCACGGCCTCGTACCAGATCGAGAACTTCACGGCGTTCGCCAACGTGGCCTACTCGGTGGCGCGCGCGAAACAGGTGGTGTCGAGCGAGTTCGAGTTCGACCCGGACGAGCTGAACTTTATCGCCCAGCACTTCGTCTATCTGGACCACGACCAGCGCTACACCACGTCGTTCGGGGTTTCATATCTGTGGAGAGATACCCGGTTCACGGTGGATTGCCTGACGAGCAGTGGTCTGCGTCGCGGCTTCGCGAACACGGAGAAGCTTCCCGCCTACGAGCCCGTGAACATCGGCATCTCGCACGTCTTTCGCGTCGGCTCATTCGGCACTCTCACCGTGCGTGGCGACATCATCAACCTGTTCGACGAAGGCTACGAGATCCGCGACGGCAGCGGGATCGGGGTCGGCGCGCCGCAGTTCGGACAACGCCGCTCGTATTACGCCGGTATCTCGAAGAGTTTCTGAGATGACATCGAACCTGACGGAGACACTGGCTGCGCTGCGCATCGGGGGCGCCGTCATCTACCCGCTCCTGGCGCTGGCGGTGCTCGCCGGGGTGATCGCGCTCGACAAGTGCTGGGTGTACCTGCGCTGGACGCGTCTGCCGGCGCAGATCACCGATACCCTCGAAGAGTTCGGCTTCGACTGGAGCGGGCTCGAGAAGCAGCTCGCGAACGTCGATGGCCGGAACTACCTGGCGCGCTTCCTGGGTGTGATCGCGGAGAACCGTGAGCACCCCGCATGGTGGGTCGAGTCACGCGCCGCCGACGAGGCCAGCATGATCGAGCGCGCGCTCGCGCGCGGTCTCTGGGTGCTGGAGACGATCGTGACTGCTGCGCCGCTGCTCGGGCTGCTCGGCACCATCACCGGCATGATCCGCTCCTTCCACCTGTTCGGAGACCAGAGCCTGGTGGACCCGCGTGGCGTGACCGGCGGAGTCGCCGAAGCGCTGATCGCGACGGCGGTAGGGCTCTTGATCGCGCTCGCCGCCCTCTTCGCGTTCAATCTGCTGTCGAACTGGCAGACGGCCTTCATGGACCAGATGGAGCGGCTCGGTACGCGGCTGGTCGACCACATCCGGCTCGACGAGGAGAAGTCCGATGCGGCTCCGTAGACAGCGGCGCGCACGGCGCGGGCGCATCGAGATCATCCCGATGATCGACGTGATGTTCTTCTTGCTCGCCACGTTCATGCTCGCCTCGCTCGCGCTGCAGAACCTGCACTCCCTGCGCGTCGACCTGCCGCAGGGTAGAGCGGATCCGCTGCAGGCGCACTCGCCACTCACCCTGGGCGTGACGCGCGACGGGACGATCTACGTGAACGAGGTCGCGCTCACGCTGGACGATCTTGCTCCGGCGCTGCGGGCGATGCTCCACGGCGCCGATGACATCGTGGTCTCGGCCGACGCGGCCGCACCGGAGGGAGTCGTCGTGCAGGCGATGCTACGCGCGCGCGACGCTGGCGCGCAACACTTTCTGATCGCGGTCAGACGCGACTGACACCGAACGGTGTTGGACGATGGATAGCTCCTGGCAGCGACTGCCGTTCACGCTCCCGGGCGCGATCGTCCTCACCTCGACCTTGATGCTCGGCTTCCTGCGCCTCATGTCTCTCGGGGCGGCGGTGACCGCGCCGCCCGCGCCGCTGGACGCCCGCTTCGTCGAGATCGGACCTCCGGAAGCCTCGGCGGCCGCGGCAGCACCTGCCGCCCCACCCGACGTCGCACCGCGCAGGAAGGTGCCTGCCGAGTCGAGGCCGCGGCCGAAGCCCGAGGCTGCGCAGCGGCCGGCGCCAGCCTCTGCAGCGCCGGAGACGGCGGGGCCAGCGGCCGCCGAATCGGGCGCCGAGACCTCGGCGAGTGCCGCTCGCAGCCAGCCGAGCGAGGCGCACGGCGGCGCTCCCGGGGGGAGCATGAGCGCACGCGCACTCTACAAGCCGCTGCCCGAGATTCCCGAACGGCTGCGACGCCATGACGTGGAGCTCGTCGCGGTCGCACGCTTCCTGGTCGCGGCGGATGGCACCGCGCAGGTGGAGCTGATCGAGCCCACCAGCGAGCCGAGTCTGAATCAGAGCTTGTTGGTCACGCTTCGCACCTGGCGCTTCTTTCCAGCGCTCGAGCAGGGCCGGCCCGTCGCGTCCACGATCGATCTCCGGATCCCGATCTCGGTGCGCTGACCGCAAAGACCCAGGCGTGAGTCATGAGTAGCTTGTTAGCTGCGCCGGGTCACTGCACGCGACTACACAATTGTGTGACGGACCACGGCGCGGACCCGAAGCGCGTTGACACCGATGGGGGCCTCCGATAGTTTGCGCGGCGATGGGGACTCTCGCTCGCGAGGCGCTTCGCCGGGCAACGCTGCTCGGCTTGCTCGCGCTCGCGTCCGCGACGGTGTTGCCGTCCGTGCACGCGATCGTCGGCGGCTGCGCTCACGCCGTGTCGGCTTGCGACGCCTCCGACCATCAGGAGAGCGCGAGAGATGGCGCTGCTGGCTCGACGAGTCATAGGAGTCACTGCGGCATCTGTGGCGCGTTCGCACACGGCAAGGGCCGGAGCCTCGCATTGGGTCCCGCCCCGTCGGTGGCCTCGCCGCTGCTAGGCATCCCGGGCGCGCCTTTCGTTCCGGTCGTGGTCCTCTCCAGCAGCGACCGCGATGTGGCAGGTGCGCGCGCGCCGCCCGCTTCCCGTCGATCTGCCTGAAAGAAGTCGTCAGTCACTCTGAGGCTTTCTCTTTTTTTCGGAGGATGCGATGGGACCCGCACGTTCGGTGTCTCGCGCGGCGGTGGCGCTGGCCGCACTCGCCGCTCTCTCGTCGCCGGGCCTGGCTCGCGCCGAGACCGACTCACAACAGATTGCCGCCCTGAAGCAGGAGCTCGCCGCCACCAAAGGCGAGCTGTCTCGCACCCAGTCCGCGCTCGAGGCGCTCGAGCGCAAGGTCGACGCGCTGGGCGCCGCGCCGGCAGCCGCTGCGCCGGCGCCAGTCACTCCGAGCGACACCGCGCGGCTCGCGCCGGTGAACGCGGACAACCCGGCGATCAGCTTCGTGATCGACGCCCAGGCCGGTACCAACACGCAGGGAAATGACGGCGTCGGCTTCCTGCTGGGCACGGGCGAGCTGTTCATCTCGGCGCCGATCGACCCGTTCCTGCGCGGCTACGCCAGCATCAACGGCACGACCGACGAGGGCTTCGACATCGAGGAGGCGGCGCTGGTCACGACGGCTCTGCCGGGGAACCTCACCGTGAAGGGCGGGCGTTTCTTCGCCGACTTCGGGCGCTTTCCGCACTGGCACGACGAGGCGCTGCCCTTCGTCAAGCGGCCCGACTCGATCGAGCGCTTCATCGGCGGCGAATCGAAGTCCGAAGGCGCCGAAGTTTCCTGGCTGGCGCCCATGGACCAGTATCTCAACGTCAGCGTCGGGGTCTACAACTCCGTCGGCGCCGAGCGCTTCGAGGATCCGGCCATGTTCGGCGAGGACAAGGGCCAGCGATCGTTCAGCGAGCTGACCTACCTGGTGCATCCGACGACCTACTTCGACCTCACCGACACGCTGAATCTGGAGCTGGGCGGGACTTACCTCAGCGTGCCGACCGGTGCGAAGCGCGGCCTCTACGGCCTCGACGCGACGCTCCGGCACCAGCCGGGCACGAGCGAGTTCTACCAGGGGACCGACGTCGGCGTGGAGTGGCTGTGGAGCACCGAGCGCTTCGTGAACGCCGAGCTCGAAGACGGTGGGACCGTCTCGGGCCGCTTCCGGCGCGACGGCGGCTACGCGTACTTCGAGAGCTTCTTCGGCCGGCGCTTCTCGGTCGGCGGACTCTTCGACTACGCCGAGAACCTGTTCGGGCCCAAAGACCTGCAGCGCACTTACTCGGCCTTCATCACCTGGAAGCCGTCCGAGTTCCAGCGGCTGCGGCTGCAGTGGGACGACGTGGGCATCGACGGTCCGGACAACCAGCGCTTCACGCTGCAGTGGACCGCCTTCATCGGGAGTCACAGCCATGGTTTCTCGCAGCGTTAGCGCCGCCCTCGCGGCGGCAGTCACTTGGAGTCTCGCGCTCGGCGCGGCAGGGGCGCTGCGCGTGGTCGCGTCGCTGCCCGACGTGGCCGACATGACGCGTCAGATCGGCGGCGACCGGGTCGACGTGACCACCATCGCCGAGGGCGGCCAGGACCCGCACAAGGTCCCGGTCAAGCCCTCGTTCGTGACCAAGCTGAACCGCGCCGACGCGCTGGTCGTGCAGGGGCTCGGGCTCGAGCACGCGTATCTCCCCGCGCTGATCGAGGCTTCGCGCAACCCGAAGATCGCGCCCGGCGCGGCCGCGTACATCGACGCGTCGCTCTACGTGCAGCCGCTCGAGGTGCCGGAGAGTCAGAACCGCGCGCAGGGCGAGCTCCACCCCTTGGGCAACCCGCACTTCAACCTGGACCCCGGCGAGGGCAAGCAGATGGCGCGCGCGATCGCCGAGGGACTCACGCGCGTCGACCCGGACGGCGCGGCAGCCTACGCGGCCGGCCTCGCGCGCTACGAGAAGACGCTCGACGACAAGATCGCCGAATGGAACCAGCTGGCGGCGCCGCTGCGCGGGCTGAAGGTCGTTTCCTATCACCCCGACCTCGTGTATCTCGCGCGGCGCTACGGACTGGAGCTGGTGGGCACGATCGAGACCAGGCCCGGCGTGCCCGCCACGCCGGGTCACATCGCGGAGCTGGTGGCCTCCATGAAGCAGAAGAAGGTGGAGCTGGTGGTGCGCGAGGTGGCCTACGAGCTGCCGCTCGCCCAGGAGGTGGCCGAGCAGGCGGGCGCGAAGGTGGTCACGCTGTCCACGCTCACCGGCGGCCTGCCCGGCTCGGGTCCGACCTACATCGACTTCGTCGACGCCAACCTGCGCGCGCTGGTCGCCGCCGCGAAGCAGCAGGCCGGGAGTCACTGAGTGGAGGAGGAGCTGATCCGCGTGGAGCGCGCGACGCTGGGCTATCCCGGGCGCGTGGTGCTGCGCGACGTGTCGCTCGCGCTCCGCCCCGGCGAGTTCGTGGCGGTGCTGGGCGCCAACGGCTCGGGCAAGACCACGCTCTTGCGCAGCCTGCTCGGCTTCCTGCCGCCGCTGCTCGGCCGCGTGGAGCGCGCGGCCGGGCTGCGCGTGGGCTACGTGCCCCAGCGCGAGACACTCGACGACCTGTACCCGCTCACCGCGGGCGACGTGGCGCTCATGGGCACCTACGCCGACGTGCCGTTCTGGCGCCTGCTCGGCGCAGGCGAGCGGGAGCGCGCGCGGCGGGCGCTCGCGGCTTGCGGGGCGACCGGCTTCGAGCGGCTGCGCTACTCGGAGCTCTCGGGCGGCCAGCGCCAGCGCGTGCTGATCTCGCGCGCCCTGGCGACCGAGCCGCAGCTGCTCTTGCTCGACGAGCCGACCGCGGGCGTGGACCACGAGACCGAGCAGGCGATCGTGCGCGTGCTGGCCGCCCTGCGCAGCGAGCGCTCGCTGGCGGTCTGGATCGTGACTCACCATGCCGAGGCGGTGCTCGGCGCGGTCGACCGCGTGATCCAACTCGGCGCCGGCACCGCGGCGGAGGTGCGTGCGCAATGAGCGAGCTGTTCTCACCGGACTTCCTGTTCCGCAACGCCGTGTACGGGGGCTGGATCGTGTGCGTCCTGTGCGCGCTGCTCGGGGTGTACGTGGCGCTGCGGCGCATGGTGCTCCTGGGCCTGGCGCTGCCGCAGGCCGGCGCGGCCGGCATCGCGTTTGTGTTTCTCGTGACCCACCACGTGCACGGCGACGCCGGCGGTGCGCACGGGGTCGCGCTCGCGGGCTCGCTGGCCGCGACCTTCGCGGCGCTCGGACTCCTGGTCGCAGGCGCGCGCGGCTCGCGCACGCCGGTGGAGTGGCGCATCGGCGCGGTGCTCGCGGTGGCCTCGGCGCTGACCCTGTTCTGTGTCTCGCTGAATCCGAGCGGCGACCTCGAGATGACGAGCCTGCTGCGCGGCGAGCTGCTCGCCATCTCGGACCGCGACCTGGCGGTGCTGGCAGTCACCGCCGGGCTCGTGCTGGTCGGCTTCGTGCTGTTCCGCCGCGACCTCCTGCTGGTCTCGTTCGACCGCGAGTTCGCGCGCACGGTCGGCAAGAGCCCGACCCGCTGGGACGCGTTGCTCTACGCGCTGCTCGGCGTGGGCATCTCGGTCGGCGTGATGACGGCCGGGCCGATGGTGGTGTTCGGGTTCCTGGTGCTGCCGGCGCTCGCCGCGCTGCGCGTCACGAGTCGCCTGGCGGCGACCTTCGCGCTCGCGGCCGCGATCGGCAGCGTGTGCGCGCTCGGCGGCTTCGAGATCTCGTATCGCGCGGACCTGCCCGCAGGCCCGGTGTACGTGCTGCTCGCGGCGGCGATCTGGCTGGCGATCAGTGGCGTGGCGCGGCTGCGGCGGCGGCGCGCCGTGGCGAGAGCGCTCGGGCTGCTGCTCGCGGCGCTGCTCCTGCCGGGCTGCGCGACGACCCGCGGAACGGTGCTTCCGCCGCTCGAAGGCCGCTCGGTGGCCGTGCTGCCGTTCCGCAACGAGACCGGCGCGAGCCTGCGCCTGGCCTCGCCCAACCCGCTCCAGGAGGTGACTCGCGCGCTGGGCCGCGCCTCGGCCGATCCGCCCGCGACCGTGCTCGACGTGCTCGAGGCCAGCGCCGTGCGCGAGCTCGCGCAGCGCGGCTACCGGGTCGCGCCGAGTGACTTCCCGCCCGTGAATCTCGTCGGCACGCTCTACGTCTTCGACCGCCCCGCAGACGAGCCGCTGCGCGTCCGGCTCGAGCTCGAGCTCGTCGACCCGGCCGACGGCTCGGTGCTGTGGCGCGGCGGCGCACGCCGCCCGGTGCCCGTGCCGGCCGCGCAGACGCTGGCTGAGGTCGCGCAAGATGCCGCGCCCAGCATCTTTGCCGAGGCCTTCGCGGCGCACTGACTCGCGCTTGCCGCGCCTCGGGCCCCGTGGCACGTTCGGGCGCGCATGGACCTGCAGCGCCCGAACGCGGAGCTCCTGCTGCGCGCCTACGCGCGCGGCATCTTTCCCATGGCCGACCCCGGCACGGGCAGCATCGACTGGTACAGCCCCGACCCGCGCGCCGTGATTCCGCTCGACGCCTTCCACGTGCCCAGGAGCGTGCAGCGCGTGGCGCGCTCGGGTGCGTTCGAGATCCGGAGTGACTCGGAGTTCGAGGCGGTGATCCGCGCCTGCGCCGAGCCCCGCCCGGGCCGCAAGCAGACCTGGCTGAACGAGCGCCTGATCCGGCCCTACGTCGAGCTGCACCGCAACGGTTTCGCCCACAGCGTGGAGGCCTGGCGCGACGGGCAGCTGGTGGGCGGCTTGTACGGCGTGCACGTCGGCGGCGCCTTCTTCGGCGAGAGCATGTTCAGCCGCCCCGAGACGGGCGGGCGCGACGCCTCGAAGGTGTGTCTGGTGCGGCTCGTCGAGTGGCTGCGCGCGGGCCGCTTCCACCTGCTCGACACCCAGTTCAAGACGCCGCACCTGGCGCGCTTCGGCTGCGTGGAGATCCCGCGCGGAGAGTATCTCGAGCGGCTCGCGCAGGCGCTCGAGCGCCGCGGGCGCTGGCCGCACGAGCCACCTCCGCCCCAGGGCCGCGACTTCAAGTAGCTTCGGGGCGGTTCCGATGCGAGCCCATGGCGAGCTTCATGGCGATGGTCGTCGCCTCGCTCGTGGGGCTCGGGCTGCGCGACCCGTTGGACGGGCTGTTCGGCGTGGTGCCCGGCGAGGCGCTCGGGCTGGTCGTCGGCTTGGTGGTGTACTTCTACGCGCGCCGCTGGCTTCGCGAGCTGCGCGGAGAGTGAGTCGACCTAGCGCTCGGGATCGAACTCGATGCGCATTTCCTTCACGCCGTTGATGAAGTTCGAGCGCAGGCGGCGCGGCGGCGCGGCCAGGCGCGGGTTCTTCAGGCGCCTCAGCATCTCCTGGAAGATCACGGTCAGCTCGAGCCGCGCGAGGTTCGCGCCCAGGCAGTAGTGCTCGCCGATGCCGAACGCGAGGTGCTCGTTCTCCCGGCGCGTCACGTCGAAGCGGTCGGGGCTCGCGAACACGTCCTCGTCGCGGTTCGCCGACGGGTACCACATGACCACCTTGTCGCCCTCGCGGATCTTGCGCCCGCGGAGCTCCGTGTCTTGCGTCGCGGTGCGGCGGAAGTGATGCACCGCGGGGTCGAAGCGCACGAACTCCTCGACCGCGCCCGGCACGAGTGAGGGGTCGTTGGCCAGCATGCGCAGCTGGTCCGGATGGTCGAGCAGCGCCTTCATGCCGTTGGTCGTGACGGTGCGCGTGGTCTCGTTGCCGGCCACGAGCAGGAGCAGGAAGAACGAGCAGAACTCGAGCTCGGTCAGCTTCTCGCCGTCGATCTCCACGTTCATGAGCGTGGTGGTGAGGTTGTCCGCGGGGTGATTGCGGTAGTACTCCGCCAGCTTCATGGCGAAGCCGAACATCTGCGCCGAGGCCGCGCGCGCGTCTTCCTCGGTGTTCTGATACTCCGGATCGTCGAAGCCGATCAGCTTGTTCGACAGCTCGAAGATCAGCTTGCGGTCTTCCTGCGGCACTCCGACCAGCTCGCAGATCACCTGCAGCGGCAGCTCGGCGGCGAGCTCCTCCACGAACTCACACTCGCCGCGGTGCGCGACCTGGTCGACGATGCGCTTCGAGAGCGCGCGCAGATACGGCTCCTGTTTCGCCGTCATCTGCGGCGTGAAGCCGCGCTGCACCATGCGCCGGAACTTCACGTGCTGCGGCGGATCCATGTTGAGCATGATCATGCGCATGCCCATGAGCGCGGCCTCGTCGCGGTCGGGGATGTTCGTGCCGCCGCGCCACGACGAGAACAAGAGCGGGTTGCGCGAGACGTGCTTCAGGTCCTCGTACTTGGTCACGCACCAGAAGCCGCGTCCGCCGGGGGTCTGCTCCTTGTGCCAGTGGACCGGGTCCTCGCGCCGCAGCTCCTTGAACCAGTGGTGCGGGGTGCCCGCGACGAAGTTGTCCGGATTGTCGAGGTCGATGTGTTCGAGGGCCAACGGACGTCCTCCAGCGTGCGCGATTAGAACACGTTCTACTCGCACTGGCAACCGTTCGGTCGATTGAGAGCAGCCCGATCGCGTGTTCCAATCGTGGCATGCCGAGCCCCCACGCGATCGTCGAGCGCGACGGACACGTCCTGGTCGTGACCTTGAACCGGCCCGAGGCGAAGAACGCCCTCTCGCCCGACATGTTGTGGCGTTTGTACGAGGCGTGGCGGCTGCTCGACAGCGACTCCGAGCTGCGCTGCGCCGTGCTCACCGGCGCGGGCGGCACGTTCTGCGCCGGCGCCGACTTGAAGACGATGGGACGCGAGCAGCCGGACGCGGAAATGCAGAAGCGCATGCAGGAGGTGCCCGACCTGCACTGGCAGGCGCTGTTGCGGCACAACCGCCCGATGAAGCCGATCATCGCTGCGGTCGAGGGCTACGCGGTGGCCGGAGGCACCGAGATACTCCAGGGCACCGACATCCGCGTCGCAGGAGACAGCGCGACCTTCGGAGTCACCGAGGCCAAGCGCGGGCTGTTCCCGCTGGGCGGCTCGACCGTCCGCCTGCGCCGGCAGATCCCGTACACGCTCGCGGCCGAGATCCTGCTCACCGCGCGCCACGTGAGCGCGCAGGAGGCCAAGGAGTTCGGCCTGATCGGGCGCGTCGTGCCGGCCGGCTCCGCGCTCGAGGAGGCGCGCAAGATCGCGGCGCAGATCTGCGAGAACGGCCCGCTCTCGGTGCAGGCGATCTTGAAGTCACTGCGCACGCTCGACGAGTCAGTCCCCGAAGCGGTCGCGCTCGAGAAGGAGCTCGAGCTCGGCTGGCCCGTGTTCGCCAGCGAAGACGCGAAGGAGGGACCGCGCGCCTTCGCCGAGAAGCGCAAGCCCGTCTACAAGGGGCGCTAGGCCCCGCGACTCACTGACCCGCGGGTGGGGTCGAGGCGAGCACCTCGCCGATGCGCTCCAGATGGCGGGCGGCGGAGCCGAGCGTGAGCTCGATCTGCCGCGTCCACAGATAGGAGCGGTGCAAGGGGTAGTCGAGGTCGACGCCGATGCCGCCGTGCAGGTGCTGCGCAGCGTAGGTCGAGAAGTTGCCGCCGTCGGCGGCCCAGATCTTCGCGACCGAGACCGCGAGCGCCGCGGGCCGGCCCTCGGCCAGCAGGAAGGCGGCCTGCTGCATGGTGAGCCGCATGGCTTCGATGTTCACGTACGCGTCGCCCGCGCGCTGGTGCACGGCCTGGAAGCTGCCGATCGGCCGGTCGAACTGCTTGCGCTCCGAGGTGTAGGCGGCGGTCATGCGCAGCGCCCGGTCGGCCACGCCGACCTGCATGGCGCACAGGCCGGTCACCGCGCGCTCGCCGATCCAGCGCGCGATCTCGCGCCCGCGCGCGATCGTGCCCAGCAGGTCCTGTGACTTCGCCTTGGTGCGGCGCAGCGTGAGCGTCGCGACCGGCTCGCGGCTCGTGACTCGCTGGGGCTCGAGCTTCACGCCTGGCGCGTTCGGGTCGATCCAGAACCAGCCGATGCGGCCCTGGCCGGTCGCGGCCGGCACCAGCACGCGCGCCGCGTGCTGGGCGATCGGCACCGTGAGCTTGGTGCCGGTGAGTCGCCAGCCCGCGCCGTCGCGCTCGGCGCGCGTCGAGGGGCGCTCGAGGTCGTCGGAATCGGGCTCTTCGAGCGCGGCGGTGAGCAGCGTCTCGCCCGAGATCACGCCCGGGAGCCAGCTCTTCTTCTGCTCGGCCGAGCCGAACTGCGCCAGTGGCAGCGCACCCAGCACGACCGTGGCGAAGTAGGGCACCGGCGCCACCGTGCGGCCGACCTCTTCGAGCACGAGACACAGCTCGAAGAAGCCCAGGCCGCTGCCGCCGAACTCCTCGGGCAGGCAGGCGCCCACCAGGTTCGCCTCGGCCAGCGCGCGCCACAGCTCGCGGTCGATCCCGTCGGCGCTGGCCTCGATCGCCTTCAGGCGCTCGTGCGTCGCGCGGTCCTGCAGGATCTTGCGCGCCAGCTCGACGAGTGACTTCTGGTCTTCCGAGAGTGCGAAGTTCATCGCGCGCTCACCCCTTGTAGTGCGGCATCTGCAGGCCGGCCATCGCGATGATGTCGCGCTGCACCTCGTTGGTGCCGCCTCCGAAGGTCAGGATCAGCGCCGAGCGGTACATGCGCTCCAGCCGGCCGGCCAGCACGGCGCCCGGCGAGCGCCGGTTGATGGCCGCCGCGGGACCGATCACCTCCATCAGCAGCCGGTAGGCCTCGACGAAGAACTCACTGGCGTAGACCTTCACGGTCGAGGCCTCGGCCGGGTGCAGCCGCGAGTGAGTCAGCGTCCAGGCCTGCTTCCACAGCATGAGCCGCAGCGCCTCGGCGCCCGCGTAGCAGCGCGCGAGGTTGCGGCGCACGAACGGCTGGTCGATCACACGCCGGCCGTCGGCGAGCTTGGTCGACTGCGCCCAGCGGCGCACGTCGTCGGAGAGCCTCTCGAACGGCCCGATCGGGAACAGCGACACGCGCTCGTGGTTGAGCTGACTCGTGATCAGGCCCCAGCCGTTGTTCAGCCCGCCCACCAGATAGCGGCCGGGCACGCGCACCTGGTCGTAGAAGGTCGCGTTGGTGCGCACGTCGGAGACGGTCCAGATCGGCGTGAGTCGGAAGCCGGGCGAGCTCGTCGGCACGATGAACATGGAGATGCCGCGGTGCTTCTTCGCGTCGGGATCGGTGCGGGCCGCGAGCCAGATGTAGTCGGCGAAGTCGGCCAGGCTGGTGAAGGTCTTCTGGCCCTGGATGATCCAGTCGTCGCCGTCGCGCACCGCGCTGGTGGTGAGCGAGGCCAGGTCGGTGCCGGCACCCGGCTCCGAGTAGCCGATCGCGAAGTTCAGCTCGCCGGCAAGAATGCGCGGCAGGAACTCGGCCTTCTGCTCCGGCGTGCCGAACGCCATGATCGTCGGGCCGATCGTGTTCAAGGTGAGGAAGGGCAGGGGGAAGCCGGCGCGCTGGATCTCGTCGGCGAACAGGAACTGCTCGAGCGGCGTGCGGTCCATGCCGCCGTATTCCTTGGGCCAGCCGACGCCCAGCCAGCCGTCCTTCCCCATCTTCTTCATGGCGCGGCGGTACTGCGGCCCGCCGCCTTCGCCGCCCGCGGTCAGCTCGGCGACGAGCTCCGGAGTCATGAGCTTGGCGAAGTAGGTGCGGAGCTCGTCGCGCAGCGCGCGCAGCTCGGGGGTCAGATCGATGTACATGGGCTCTCCCGTCGGAGAGCCATTAGAACGTGTTGCAAAATAGAGGGCAAGCGCGCCCGTCTCATGTTCGGGCCTCAGCCCGCGGCGGCGGCTCTCTTCTTGCGGTGGTCGCGCTCGCGGCGCGCGATGGCCGCGAGGATCACGCCTTCGCGGATGCCCCAGTCGCTGATCATCATGCCGGGCAGGCCGAGCGACTGGAGCACGGTCGAGAGGATCAGCGCGCCGGTCGGCAGCAGGTCGGCGCGGCGCGAGTCGATGCCGACCATGTCGAGTCTCTCTTCGTGGGACGAACGGCGCAGCCGGCTCGCGAGCTTCTCGAGCTGGTCGGCCGAGACGAGCAGGCCGCGCAGCGCGCCGTTCTCTTCCTCGAGCAGGAGCCGGCCGAGCGCGCGGGCGGTGCCGCCCGCGGCGATGCAGCGCACGGGCGCGAGCGCCTTCACGCGCGACACGAGCGGCGCGAGCGAATCCTCGACCCGCTGGCGCAGGGCGCGCGCCTCGCCGCCCGTCATGGGGTCCGAGGGCGCGAGCTCGCTCTGCAGGCGAGTCACTCCGAGCCGCAGCGTCTCTTCGAAGCGCAGGTGCTGCGCGTTGCCGACCGCGAGCTCCAGGCTGCCGCCGCCCAGGTCGAGCCCGAGCGCCGGCTCGGTGCCCAGGCCGACGCGGCGCCGGAAGGCCGAGAAGATCAGGCGCGCCTCCTCCTGGCCGGAGAGGATGCGCACGTTGGTGCCGAGCGCGCGCCCGAGCTGCTCGGCGAGCTTGCGCCCGTTCCTGGCGTCGCGCAGCGCCGCGGTCGCGATCGCGTGCATCTGCTCCGCGCCCGCGCGCTGCGCGGCGCGGCCGAGCCGGCGCGCTGCGTCGACCGCGCGCTCGCAGGTCTCGGGCGGGATCAGCCCGTCGGGTCCGATGGCCGCGCCCAGGCGCAGCATCTCGCGCTCGCGCGCGACGCGCTCCAAGTGACCGTCGGGCGTGGCGTCGGCGACCATCACGTGGAAGGACGTGCTGCCCAGATCGGCCACGCCGACGCGCACTCTCTCGCCCTCGGCGCCGGTGCCGAAGGCGTGCTTCGGCGGCGGGAGATACGCGACGCGCAGCGTGTCGCCCAGCGTCCCCTGGAACACCCAGGTCGCGCCCTTGGGCACGCCGCCGCCGCCCTCGAGCTCGAGCGCCCCCGGCCAGAGTCTCTCGACGAGCCCGGGAATCAGATCTCCGTGCGAGCACAGCGCCACCGGCCGGTTGCCGAGTGACTGGATGAGCGACATGGCGTCGCCCATGCTCGAGCCTTCACCGAGCCGCGGATCGATCTCGACCGGCAGGCCGAAGCGCGAGGCGAGTGGCTCGACCGTCTGCCGGCAGCGCAGCGCGGGGCTCGAGATGACTCGCGCCAGTGGCACGCCGTCGAGTCTCTCGACCAGGCCCATCGCTTCGGAGTGACCTGCGGCGGAGAGAGGCCGGAGCACGTCTTCGTGCCACCACGATGCTCGGCTCTCCGCTTTGGCGTGCCGGATCAGGTAGAGCTTCACTGCCGTCCTTCGCCGCAGAACGTAATGCGTTCGCGGCGAAAGCGCTCAGGTCGAAGGGGCGAGTGAGCGCTCCCGGGCCAGCCGTTGGAAACGTTCGTGTGACGTCGGCGTGGCGGTCTCGCGCTTGGACCACACGCCGTCCGGCCCGAGCGACCACGCCAGCGCGTTGGGCGCCAGGTTCACCTCGAGCAGCTCCTCGAGGCGCGCCTGCAGCGCCGGGTCGTCGACCTGCGCGAGAGTCTCGACCCGTTTGTCGAGGTTGCGGTTCATGAGGTCGGCCGAGCCGATGTAGTAGCGGGCGTTGCGGCCGGGCTTGCCGAAGCGGTACACGCGCGAGTGTTCCAGGAAGCGGCCGAGCACCGAGCGCACGCGGATGCGCTCGGACAGGCCGGGCACGCCGGGGCGCAGGCAGCAGATGGCGCGCACGGAGAGGTCGATCTCGGTGCCCGCGGCCGATGCGGCGTAGAGCGCCTCGATGATGGTCTCGTCGGAGAGGTTGTTGACCTTGATCGCGATGCGACCGTCGCCCGACTCCGCCTCGCGCCGGATCTCTTCCAGGAGCCGCGGCCGCAGAGTCACCGGCGCGACCAAGAGCTTGCGATAGCTCTGCGGCCGGCCGCAGCCCGTCAGGTAGTTGAACAGCTCCGTCAGGTCCTGGCCGAGCTCGGGCCGCGCCGAGAGCAGGCCCACGTCTTCGTAGGTGTCGGCGGTGATCGGGTTGTAGTTGCCCGTGCCGATGTGCACGTAGCGGCGGATCTGCGCGCCCTCGCGCCGCACGACCAGCGCGATCTTGGCGTGCGTCTTCAGCCCGACGATCCCGTACACCACGTGCACGCCGGCCTGCTCGAGGCGCCGCGCCCACTCGATGTTGGAGCCTTCGTCGAAGCGCGCCTTGAGCTCGATCAGCGCCACGACCTCTTTGCCGGACTGCGCCGCGCGCATCAGCGCGCGCACCAGCGGGTTGTCGCGGCCCGAGGTGCGGTAGAGCGTGTGCTTGATCGCCAGCACGTCGGGGTCACTCGCGGCCTCGGTGAGGAACGCCTCGACCGAGGTGCGGAACGAGTCGTAGGGGTGGTGCAGCAGCACGTCGCCTTCCGACACCACGCGGAAGATCGAGATCTTGCCCTCGTCGGACTTGAGCCGCGCCGGAGTCTGCGGCTGCCAGGGCTCGTCTTTCAGGTCGGGGCGGCTCAGCCCGTACAGCGCCCATAGACTGGCGAGGTCGAGCAGGCCGTCCATCACGTACACGTCGTCGGGCGTGAGCTCGAGCTCGGAGACCAGCACGTCGCGCACCTTCGACGACATGGTCTTGTCGACCTCGAGCCGCACGGCGTCGTTCAGCCGCAGACGCCGGTGCAAGCCGGACTGGACCGCCGCGAGCAGGTCGCGCGCCGCGTCTTCGTCGACGGCGAGGTCGGCGTCGAGCGTGAGTCGGAACGGGTGGTGCGAGACCAGCTCCATGCCGGGGAAGAGTGACTCGAGGTTCGCCGCGATCAGCTGCTCGACCGGCAGGAAGCGCTCGCCGTCGGGCAGCGCGTAGAAGCGGGGCAAGAGCCGCGGCACCTTCACGCGCGCGAAGCGGTTCTCGCCGCTGGCGGCGTCGCGCACCACGACCGCGAGGTTCAGCGACAGGTTCGAGATGTACGGGAACGGGTGCGCGCGGTCGACCGACTGCGGCGTCAGCACCGGCAGGATCTCGTCCTCGAAGATGCGCGCGAGCCGCGAGCGGTCGATCTCGTCGAGCTGGCTCCAATCCACGATGCGGATGCGCTGCTCGGCGAGCTTGGGTAGGAGCTCCTTGTGCAGCAGGCTCTCCTGCTCGCGCAGCTGGTCGAGCACCTGCGCGCGCGCCTCGGCGACCTGCTCGCGCGGGCTGCGCCCGTCGGCTCCCGGCTGGGTGACCCCGGCGTCGATCTGCGCGTGCAGACCCGCGATCCGCACCTGGAAGAACTCGTCGAGGTTCGCGCTCACGATCGCGAGGTACTTCACGCGCTCGAGCAGCGGCTGCGCGGGATCCTGCGCCAGCGCGAGCACGCGCTTGTTGAAGTCGAGCCACGACAGCTCGCGGTTCAGGAAGCGAGCCGGGGGGGCTGGGCTCGCGGAACCGGTTGCGGAAAGGTCGCCGGGCATCGGCTCTCCGGGGGAGGACATGGGTGCGGGAACGGTACCGAGACCAAGCCCGGTTCTGGCCCCCCATCTTACGACATTCGGGTGACGATTTCGGGTGGTCCCGTGTGTTCCCGCGGAGTTGCTCGGTTAATTACCGTTCTTTTTCCGGCAACGCCGCCAGGCGATAGCCCACGCCGTGGAGGCTTTCGAGCACCCAGGCCGAGCTGCCCAGCTTGCGCCGGATCCCCTTCACATGGGTGTCGACCACGCGGGGGGTCCGGGCCGCGCCATCGGGCCAGATCTCGGTGAGGATCTCCTCGCGGGTGAACACGTGGGTAGGGCGGCGCAGCAGCAGCCCGAGCAGCGCGAACTCGATCTCGGTCAGCGCGACCGCGTCGCCGTCGGCCAGCACCGAGCGGCGGCCGGGATCGAGGCTGATCGGCCCGTGCGCGAGCGGCGGCTCGGGCGCGCTGCGCTCGCCGTCGGCCCGGCGCAAGAGCGCCCGCACGCGCAGCGCGAGCTCGCGCGGGAAGAACGGCCGCACCACCACGTCGTCGGCGCCGGCCTCGAGCGCCAGGATCCGGTCCAGGTCCGAGGTGCTGCGAGTCACGACCAGAATGGGCACGTCCTTCGCGTCGGGGTTCTCGCGGATCGCGCGGCAGACCGCGAAGCCCGACTGGTCGCGCAGGAACATGTCGAGCACCACGGCGTTGGGCGCCGAGTCACGCAGCCGCTCGGCGGCCTCGCTGGCGGTCGAGGCTTCCGCAAGACTGAATCCCGCCCCGGACAGACAGCTCTCCAGCTCGGCTCGGCCAGCCGGATCCGAATCGACGACGAGCACACGCGCCACGCCTCCCGTGTAGCAGGCCAAGGGAGCGTTACTGCCAAGGATCCGTGCGAAGCTCGTGAAGTCTCTGCGTCGAGCCTTCGGCAAACCGCCATCTGACCGTCACGGAGCGCCCTCGGGTGAGTGCTAACCTGCCGTTTCATGTCACGGGTCGCTCTCGGAGCGCTGGCGGCGCTCGGCGCCGCAGTGATCGCCGCGGCCGTGTGGCTCCGGCCCGCGCCCGAGGTCGCGCCGGCGCCCGCTCCGAAGCCGCGAGCTGCGGCCGACGCACCGCCCGCACCCGCCGAGAACGCCCGGCCAGCGGCGGCTGCCGTCGTCGAGCCCCCGGCCGTCGCGCCGCCTCCCCCCAATTCCGCGTCGCGGACTTACGGCGCGTCGCCGGCCGAGATCCAGCTCATCGGGCTCGAGGAGGAGGCCCTGCGGCGGATCGACGTGGAGGCCGTGCTCGAGGCCGCCGGCGTCGACGTCCACGCGCTCAAAGCCCGCCCCGATGCTGCGGAAATCCTGCGCCACGTGGCCGCCGACGAGCTCATGACCCGCAGCTACATGCGCGACTACTTCAACGACACGACCTTCCCGTACGGCTACCCGACCGAGAACGCGACCCGCGATGCGCGCGCGCACGCGGAAGGCATGATCGCCCAGCTGACCGTCGAGGGCCGGGTGGAATCTCTCACTCACGACCTCGAGTCCGACGACGTGGAGATGCCGGAGCCCAAGGTCTACCCGGAATCCAGTGGCCGCATCTGGACTCCTCCGTCAGAGCAACCGTGAGCACACGGTTCCTTCACGCCGAGTTCGCATAATCGTCACGGTCGATCCACTGCTGCGACACCCTCGCTGCCTAGTCTTCGCACGATGGAAGGCCACCAATCGGCGCTGATTTTCGCGCTGGGGCACATGACCATCGAGGGTAAGGTCACGATGAGCCTGCTCTTCGTGCTCTCGCTGCTCTCGTGGGCCGTGATCTTCAGCAAGTGGATTGCCGTGATCCGGCAGCGCCGCGCGATGCGCCGGTTCGACGAAGCCTACGCCGAGCTGCAGGACTCACTGACGCTCGACACCGAGGCGAAAGGTCTGGCGCAGGCGCCGGCGCTGACCGTGTACGAAGCCATGCGCGAGGAGATCGACCGGCAGACGGCGAAGGGCGCGCGCTCTCTGTCGGAGCGCAACCTGCCGTCGCTGCACGCGGTGCTCGAGAAGAGCGTGAACATCGAGTCGCTGGCGCTCGAGTCCGGCACGATCGTGCTGGCGATGGCGATCTCGGGCGGTCCGTTCATCGGACTCACCGGCACGGTGTTCGGCGTGATGGAGACCTTCTCGGGCGTCGCGCAGGCCGGTCAGGCGAACCTGGCCGCGATGGCGCCCGGCGTCGCGGGCGCGCTGGTCAACACGATCGTGGGCCTGGTCGTCGCGATCCCGGCGCTGTTCGCGTACAACCTGATCACCAAGTCGATCCAGGGCATCCAGGTCGCGCTCACGGGCTTCGCGACCGACCTCGAAGCGCGCGTGATCTCCGAGCACTACCGCGGCGAGCGGGGCGAGCGCGACGTGCCCAAGCTCGCGGCGAGTCACTGAGGCAGGTGACCCGTGAAAGCCCCTCAGCGCGGCGGCGTCGTCGCAGACATCAACATCACCCCGCTGCTCGACCTGGCGTGGGTGCTGCTCGTGATCTTCATCCTCACGACCACCACGATCGTGCAGGGCATCGACCTCAAGCTCCCCGACGCGTCCAAGGAGCAGAAGCAGGAGATTCCGACCGAGGTCGTGACCATCTCCCTCGACCAGACGGGCACGATCTTCGTCAACGAGGAGCCCATGCCGCTGGAGCGGATGATGGAGAAGCTCCGCCTGTACAAGCTCGCGAACCCTGATTTGCCGGTGATCCTGCGCGCGGACAAGCGGCTCTACTACGAGCAGGTCGTGAAAGTGCTCGACGGCATCAAGCGCGTGCCCGTCGAGAATCTGGCCGTGGCCACGGAGGTGGAATGACTCCCCAGCAGTCGACTCAGAAGAAGAAACGGAAGCGCGGCTCGAACCTGCCGGTCGTGATCGGCTTGGTGGTCGGCATTCATGCCGTGATGGGCGGCGGACTCTACGCACTCACTCAGACCGACGCCGGTCAGGAGTTCATCCGCATCCACAAGATCAAGTTTCTCGAGCCCGAGCAGGAGAAGCAGGAAGAGGCCAAGGCCCCGGAGCCGCCGCCTCTGCCGCCGCCCATCCAGCAGCAGGTCGAAGCTCCCACGGTGAGTGCAGCGCCGGCCCCGACCACCAGCGCGCCGTCGGTCTCGATCGGCGGCGGCGGCGGTACGAACTGGAGCGGTGGCAAGTTCATCGGCGGGCTCGAGGACGGCCCGATGGGCGCGTTCCACGCCGGCGTGCTGGGGCGGATCCGCAGCTGCTTCGGCAGCTGGACCGGACCGTCTCGTCCGGCCGAGGTCGCGCTCGACGTGAGTCACGAGGGATCGGTCGTCTCGTACAAGCTCGTCCACGGCACCGGATCGACCGCCGAGGACGACCAGCTCATGGACGCGGTCCGCTGCGTCCAGCAGAAGGGCGTCGGTGCTCCCCCCGAAGGCGTCGGACGCGTCGTGACCCTGCGCCTCCGGCCGTCCCACGGGGTCGCCAGTGGTCAGGGTTAGCCAGCAGCTGCTGTCCGTCCTGCTGTCCGGGCTGATCGCGGGACTCGGACCCGCCTCCGCGCTCGCGAACCCGGCGGGCGGGGTCGTGCAGGGCGGCGCCGCCACGATCTCGGGTCAGGGCACCTCGAACGTCACGATCAACCAGACCTCGAATTCCGCGGTGCTGTCCTGGCAGAGCTTCAACATCGCGCCCGGAGAGAGCACCAACTTCGTGCAGCCGAGCGCCCGCGCGCTCGCGCTGAACCGCATCCTCGATGGCCAGGCCTCGCAGATCCTCGGCAACCTGAACGCGAACGGCCGCGTGTATCTCATCAACCCGAACGGCATCCTGTTCGGGCAGGGCGCCGTGGTGAACGTGGGCGGCCTCGCGGCGGCCACGAACGCGCAGGTCACCAACCTGGTGAATGCGCAGGTCGATGCGGCGGCCAGCGCGCAGGGCGCCCCGGGCGCGAGCATCACCAACCAGGGCCGCATCAACGTGGCGCCGGGGGGTGACGTGTATCTGGTCGGCGCCAAGGTCGAGAACTCGACGACCGGAGTGATCCACGTCGACGGCGGCACCGTGACGGTGGCGTCGGGCGCCACGCTCACGCTCGCGGGCGAGGATGGCGTGGCGGTCGAGTATCAGGTGCCGACCACTCCGGACAACACGGCGGTGAACCTGGGCCAGATCCTTGCGGACAAGGGCACGGCCGACATCCGCGCCGCGGTCGTGCGCCAGGGCGCGGCGCAGGCGAGCGCCGCGGTGGAGATCGACGGACAGATCGTGCTGGTCGGTGACTCCGTGCGGGTCGCGGGAGACACCGCGACCGACAACGGCAAGGTGGGCGTGACTGCGCTGAATGGCGACGTGGAGATCGCCGCCGGCGGCAACGTGCGCAGCAACACCGGGGACATCGCGGTGACTGCGGGTCGCGACGTGACCTTCACCTCGACCGACCGGGCCCACGACAGCGTGATCGAGACGGGCAGCGGCAACATCGACGTGGTCGCCGAGCGCGACGTGAACCTGCAGCCCAACGTGAACGCGGCCGGGAACACGGCGATCCGCACGCGCGGCATCGACGTCGAGCAACCGGACGGCACTGTCGTGCACGAGAAGGGCGACGGCGGCAACGTGGTCGTGATTGCGAAGACCGGCAACGTGAACGCAGGCACGGCTGATCGCTGGGTCGACTCCGTGCCGCCGCTCGAGCGCACGGCCTTCGGAACGTTCGGCCTCGACTACCCCAAGAACTTCGACCCGCTCCCCGTCGACCCGCGCGGGATCCTCGGCATCGGCTCCGAAGCCGGCGGCAACGTCACGGTGATCGCGGGTGGCAACGTCGCGACCCGCCGCACCGACGTGAACGTGACTCGCACCGGTGGCAGCGCCACGGCCCTCCCACCGTCGGACCCCGACGCACCGCTCCCGTTCGACTACGACGGGAGTCACATCGGCGTGTTCGGTCAGGCCTATACGACCCTCGAGCTGCCGCCCTTTGCCTTTCCGGTGAACAGCCTGCGGATCCCCGTCGCCAACGCGCCCAAGGCCAAGCTCACGGTGATTGCGGGCGGCGACATCACCGGCGACTACATGATTCGCAACGGCACGGCGACGCTGCGCGCCGGCTACGCACTCGCACCCGACGCCCTCCCGCAGGTCGCCGCCGACCCGGGCGCGCTGGCGGCGATCGAGGCGAGCAGCAATCATGCCGATCCCACCAGCCAGTTCCACTTCTCCGATGCCGCGACCGCGGACCCCTCGCGCGGCTGGCTCGGCAGCCTCGGCAGCCCGCTCACGCTCGACATGGTCTTCGCTTCGGTCGACGGGCGCGGCGCCAACGGAGTCGCACTCCGCGCGGCGGAGAACCCGTCGCTCGTCTACCCGTCGTCGAACATCAACGCGAACGGCACCGCCAAGCTGCCGACCTACGGCGAGGACGACACTCTCGCGCTGGACGCCGAGCGCGGCGACGTGGTCCTGCTCGGAACGGACACCGTGTTGCGGGAGGCCGGGAGCACGGCGACCACCACGCCCAACCCGTTCGTCCTGATGCTGCCTCCGAGTGTCTCGATCGCGACTCACGACTTCACGCGCAACGTCGGGTCGGAGGTCGAGTCGCGGTCCGGCGATCTCGTGATCCTGAACGACTTCCAGATGCTTCCCTCCGAACAGGGGGGCCTGTCACTGAACGTCGCGGGCGAGGTGCGGACCGCAGGCGTGGCTGCGAGCGGCAAGGCCAAGGTGCAGATCGACGTGCAGTCGTTCGGCGCCTCGGGCGACCAGAGCTTCACTCTGCTGCCGGGGCTCAAGCTGCGCGACACCGCGAACGGCGCCGAGTACACGCTGGACGGCCAGATCTCGATGCAGCCGCGCCTCCCGCCCACGCCGGCTCAGGGCTCCGTCCAGTTCAACATCTCGCCCGACGCCCTGGCGCACGGAATCACCATTCCCAAGGGTACGGTGGTCGTCGCTCAGAACGGGACGCGCTACACGACCGACCGCGAGCTGGTGATTCCGCCGCCGGCACAACGCCCGCGGCAGACCCAGGTGGTCCTCACACTCGCCCAGGCGCCCTCGGGCCCGGTCACGGTGGCGGCGACCGCGAAGCTCGTGGGCCCCGACGGAGCGCTCTACAACCTCGACCAGGCCGTGAACTTCAAGGCGGGGCAGACGTCGGCGCTCGTCACGGTCACCGCGCAACAGGGCGGCGGCAAGGACTTGCGCCCCGGTCAGCTCCAGCTCGCAGCGCCGGTGGCCGAGTTCCCGGGGCTCACCGCGACGAACATCACGATCAGCACGCGCAAGGCCATCACCGCAGTCACTGTGACTGCGGAGGATACGGGGCTGGACGGGAACTCGCTGCCTCGTCGGGTCGCGGGCCTCGAGACTCCGATTCCCGGCGTCATCTCGGTCACGAACTCCTCGGCGCTGAGCAACGGGAGCGACCTCGCAGAGTTCGGCAAGGTCGTGGGCGGGGGTGTGTCGCTGCCGACGATCTCCGCGCTGACCGTGCTGGGTCCTGCCGGTGTGGCGCCGCAGGGCTCGACCCTGGTGATCGAGCCCGGTCAGAACCTGCCTGCCGGGATCTCCACGGAGGACATCGTGATCACGGCGGGCGGCAAGGTCGGTGGCAGTGACGCGCTCGTGCCGGCGGTGTTCCGAACGCTGCAAGTGACTCACGACGACGCGGGCAAGGTCTCGACCCGGGTCGATCCCGCGCGCGGCGAGCTCCTGGTGCTCGATCCGAGCCTGGTGTGGACCTCGTCGGCATCGGCGCCTTCTGGGCTCTCTGCCACGGCGCACATCGTGCAGTCACGCGCGAGTCCCGACATCGACGGACGCGGTGGCGCGGTCTTCAACTACGCGGACTACTACACGACCTGCCGCTCCGGCGCCGCCTGCCGCATGCAGGACCCGGTGAACGTGGACCCGAACGGCGTGCCGCTTCCGACCACGCTCCGGGGAACCGGCCCGACTCACTCCGACAACCCGTCGCCTGCCCTCTTGCTCGCGTACGGCGGATACCACCGGATCGGCTTCGATCTCGCCGAGTCGGCCACCGTGTGGAGTGGGAAGAACGTCGTCGACCTGCAGCTCAAGGCGCAGAACACCTCGGCTACGGACCTGACTCAGATCGTCGTGCCGTACGGCAACGCCACGTTCGGCGCAGGTACCGAGACACTCGTCGACCACCAGCTCGGGTCCCCGGTCAACGTGGAGCTTCCGGACGATCCGGGCGCCGGCATGAACGTGAGTGGTCCGGGCCGGGCGCGCATGCTCGTCGGCGTTGCGCCGCACGTGGATCCGATCGAGGGCTTCGAAGGCCCGCTTGCGGCGCTCGTGCCTGCGCCCGTCGACCCGCAGGACGACGGGATCCGGCTCGCGGACTGGACCGGGAGCGCGGAGTCATTCACGGGTCTGGACGAGCGCGGGAAGCTGCCGGGCACCGGCGACGGTGTCCTGACCGCGAGCGAGGCGCCCTGGGTGCCGACCGCGAAGGCGCTCGACGGCACCGCGCTCGCCCCGGGCAGCGCGGGAAGGCTCGAGCTCGACGACGTCGGTGGCGGGGCACTGGGGTCCGTCGCCGAGCCGCTGATTCTGGGGCTGCTCACGTCCGGTAACGCGAGCAACGCGGCACTGGCGCGCGGGGGTGCGAGTCTCGAAGTGGTCACTGCGGGTGACGTGCTGATGCACCGCTTCGGTGCCGTGGGCGCCATCCAGGGCGGCGACCTCAGCGTCACGAGCGTGGCGGGTCAGATCACTGCAACCCAGCCGCCGTCGACTTACACGCGCCAGCGCGGCTTCCTGACGATGAACGCCGAGGGCTCCACGAACGAGCCGAACGGCGGCGGGAAGATCTCACTCGACGCGAGCGGCGACGTCGACACCGGGGGCTCGGCCGTGGCGACGCTCTCATCGTCGGACATCGCGATCACGACGCGGACCGGCTCGATCACGGCCGGGCACGGCGAGAAGTTCGAGATTCGCGGCATCGGCTACGACCCGGTCACAGGGACTCCTCAGATCTCGTACGCGGGTGCCGGCTTCTTCGCGTCCGGCGACGGCAACGTCAAGCTGACCGCGCGGAAGGACATCAATCTCGGGGCGG
>Ga0335084_10000858_pt1 | contig 27141 bp, 24 predicted proteins | sample Lox_Sample_44_FD_206721 | JGI IMG/M metagenome (GOLD analysis project Ga0335084, IMG submission 206721) | Soil microbial communities from Loxahatchee National Wildlife Refuge, Florida, United States - Lox_Sample_4.4 | ecosystem: Environmental > Terrestrial > Soil > Wetlands | place: USA... | reverse complement strand
ACCATGCCGAGGCCGAAGTGGCGGCGGAGCTCGAGCACGCTGCCGGCGTCGGCGAGCGTCCGCACGACCTTGCGCACGTCGTAGATGCGCAGGCGGTTCTCCGGCACGATGCCGCGCAGCTCGCGCTGATCGGCGCACGTCCACTCGGCGAGCGGGCCCTGGAAGTAGGAGAGGTACTGCTTCGCCGCGCGCACGGCCTCGGCCTCGTCGGCGACCGCCACGTCGACCACGCCGTTCGGCACCTGCACGTGCATCGGTCCGACCTCGTCGGGGTGGAAGACGCCGAGCCCGCCGCCCTCGATCATGGCGGGGCCACCCATGCCGATCGACGAGTTCGCGGTGGCGATGACGACGTCGCAGCAGCCGAGCAGCGCCGCATTGCCCGCGAAGCAACGCCCCGAGTTGACGCCGACCAGCGGCACGAGGCCCGAGAGCCGCCCCCAGTAGTTGAAGGCCCAGCAGTCGAGCCCGGCGACGCCGGCGCCGTCGGTGTCGCCGGGCCGGCCGCCGCCGCCCTCGGTGCAGAAGACGACCGGCAGGCGCCACTGCGCGGCGAGCTCGAACAGGCGGTCCTTCTTGCGGTGGTTCTGCAGGCCCTGCGTGCCGGCGAGGACGCTGTAGTCGTACGACATCACGACGCAGCGCGAGCGGGTCTCGTCGAAGAGGGACCCGTTCACACGGCCGATGCCCGCGACGAGCCCGTCGGCGGGCGTGCGATCGATCAGCTCCTCGACCGGCCGGCGCCGCCGCTGCGCCGCGATCACGAGCGAGCCGTATTCGACGAAGCTGCCCGGATCGCAGAGGTCGTCGACGTTCTCGCGCGCCGTGCGCTGTCCGGTCGCGCGGCGCCGCGCGACGGCCTCGGGGCGCGCGGCGTCGAGCGTCTTCGCGTGTCGCGCGTCGACCTCGGCCAGGTCGGGACGAATGCGGTCGAGATCGACTTTCGCCGCTTCGCCGGTGGCCGACACGCCGACCTCGGCCTCCTCGAGGACGACGAGTGGATGGCCCTCGTAGACGGTGTCGCCGGCGCCCGCGTGCAGCGCGCGCACGACCCCGCTCGCGGGCGCGGTCACGACGTGCTCCATCTTCATGGCTTCCATCACGAGGAGCTGCGCGCCGGCGGGCACGGCGTCGCCCACGGCGACGTCGATCGCGACGATCGTCCCCTGCATCGGCGCGCGCACCACGATGCCGCCGTCGGGCGCCGTGACCGGTGCACCGGCGGCTGCCGGCGACGCGGCGCTCGCGGTCTTGCCGTGCACGAGGACGGCGAGGGGATCGCGCGCGTCGACCTTGGCGCCCGCGAGGCCCGCCGCGGGCTTCGGCGACGGCTCGTCCGGCGGGACGAGCGTGGCAAGGTGGTCGTCGACGAAGCGCGTGTCCACGTCGTACGTCGCGAGGGCCGGATCGCGGAGGAGGTACCGGAGGAACTGCAGGTTCGTCGCGACGCCCTCGACGCGGAACTCGGCGAGCGCGCGTGACGCCTTGGCGACGGCGCCCTCGAAGCCGGGCGCCGCGACGATGACCTTCGCCAGCAGCGAATCGAAGCTCGGGCTCGGCCGGTAGCCGGCGTAGCCGCACGTGTCGACCCGCACCCCGGGTCCCGTCGGCACCTCGAAGACGCCGAGCGCGCCCGCCGACGGCCGCACGGTGCCGTCGGCGGCGAGCGTCTCCATGTTGACGCGCGCCTGGATCGCGACGCCGCGGGGCGCTCCGACGCCCTCCTGCACGAGCCCGAGGTCCGCGAGCGAGCGCCCCGCCGCGAGCCCGAGCTGGATCGCGACCAGGTCCGTCCCCGTCACCAGCTCGGTCACCGTGTGCTCGACCTGCAGGCGCGGGTTCGCCTCGATGAAGACGAAGCGGCTCGGATGCGCGGCGTCGACCAGGAACTCGAACGTGCCGACGCCGGCGTACCTCGCCGCCGACGCGAGCCGGACCGCGGCGTCGGCGAGACGCGCGCGCACGTCGGTCGCGAGGCCCGGCGCGGGCGCAATCTCGACCAGCTTCTGGTGGCGGCGCTGGAGGCTGCAGTCGCGCTCGCCCAGCTGCACGACCGCGCCGGTGCCGTCGCCGACGATCTGCACCTCGACGTGCCGGGCGCGCGGCAGGAGCTCCTCGACGTAGAGGTCGCCGTTGCCGAACGCGGCTTCGGCCTCCGAGCGGCAGCGCGCCCACGCAGCGTCGAGCTCGACGGCGCTCCGCACGACGCGCATGCCGCGCCCGCCGCCGCCCGCCACCGCCTTCACCATGACGGCACCGCCCGAGCCGCGGGCAGCGAGGAACACGCGCGCGTCGTCGAGGCTCGTCGCGCGCCCGGTTCCCGCGAGCACCGGAACCCCGACGCGCTCGGCGAGCGCCCGCGCTGCCGCCTTGTCGCCGAGCAGCTCCAGCGTCTCGGGGCGCGGCCCGACGAAGACGAGGCCGGCGTCGGCGACGCTGCGCGCGAACGTCGCGCGCTCGGCGAGGAAGCCGTAGCCGGGGTGCACGGCGTCGCAGGACGCCTGGCGCGCGACCCAGAGGAGCTGCTCGACGTCGAGGTAGGCGCGCGGGCCGTGGCCGCGGAGGGCGTGCACCGCGTCCATGCGGCGCACGTGCAGGCACGCCTCGTCGTCCTCGGAGTAGACGCCGACCGTGGCGATGCCGAGCTCGGCCGCCGAGCGGGCGATGCGAATCGCGATCTCGCCGCGGTTGGCCACGAGCAGGCGGGTGATCCGCATCGCCGAGGCTCATACCCCGAACCGGGGCGCGCGCACGAGCGCCGGCGAGGGGCGATGGCAATAGCCCCCGCGTCGTGGTGAGTGGGCCCCTACACGTCATCCATGGAGGGTCGTTCCATGATCGATCTCTACACCGCGCCCACGCCGAACGGCTGGAAGGCTTCGATCACGCTCGAAGAGCTCGCGATCCCGTACGAGGTCCACGTCGTGAACCTGATGGCCGGCGACCAGAAGACGCCGGAGTACCTGAAGCTCAATCCGAACGGCCGGATCCCGACCATCGTCGATCGCGACGAGGGGAACTTCCCGGTCTTCGAGTCGGGCGCGATCATGATCTATCTGGCGGAGAAGGCGGGGCGGCTCCTCCCGACCGATCGCAAGGGACGCTCGCGCGTCATCCAGTGGGTGATGTTCCAGATGGGCGGCGTCGGCCCGATGATGGGACAGGCGAACGTCTTCTTCCGCTACTTCCCGGAGAAGATCCCCTCGGCCATCGCGCGCTACCAGAACGAGTCGCGCCGGCTCTTCGAGGTGCTCGACGGCCGGCTCGGCGAGAGCGAGTGGCTCGCCGGTGACTTCTCGATCGCCGACATCGCAAACTGGTCGTGGGTCCGGACGCACAAGTGGTCGGGCGTCTCGATCGACGGCCTCGCGCACCTGGAGCGCTGGATGGGGCAGATGGCGGCGCGGCCGGCGTGTCAGCGCGGTGTCGAGGTGCCGTTCAAGCTGCCCGATCTCGCCGAGGACACGAAGGGCGCCGAAGAGTTCGCGAAGGGCGCGCAGACGATCCTGCAGAAGTGATCGCTCAGGCGTCGCGGCTCGTCCGATACGGTTCCTCTTCCGGGATGAAGCGCTTCTCGGCGAGCGCGGCCTTTGTCCATTCGCGCATCGCCGACAGCGCCAGGACGGCCTTCATGTATTCGGCGCACGGGCGCGGCACCTCCACGTCGTAGGTGACGAACCGCGTGACGACCGGGGCGTAGAACGCGTCGGCTGCGCCGAACGCGCCGAAGAGGAACGGACCATCCGCCCTGTGCTCGGCGCGAAGGCCGCTCCACATGCTCGTGATGCGCTCGACGTCCCGCGCGACCTGCGCGCTCCACCCCACTCCCGGCAGCCGCGCCTCGAGGTTCATCGGTAGCCGATGGCGCAGGTCCGAGAATCCTGCGTGCATCTCGGCGCAGATCGAGCGGGCGCGCGCGCGGGCCTTCGCCTCGGCCGGCCAGACGCCCTTCTCGGGGCAGCGCTCGGCGATCCACTCCGCGATTGCGAGCGTGTCCCAGACCGCGAAGCCGTCGTCGACGAGGACCGGGACCAGGCCGGCGGGAGACACCTTGGCGACTTCGTGCCGGAAGCCGTCGGCGAAGAGCTCGACCTTCTTCTCTTCGAAGTCGACGCCGAGCTGGCGCAGCAGCAGCCAGGCGCGCAGTGACCACGACGAGTAGTTCTTGTTGCCGACGTACAGGGTGCGCATCCCCGACGATACGACGTCGGTGCGGCCGAGTCATCCGGATGACGCCGGCGCGCGACGGCACCGGCGTTGCTCTTCGTGGCCGGCCAGCCCACGAGCGTGCGTGTCGACGCCCCCACGGGCGGTGACGACCGGCAGGAAGCCATCCCGACCGGCAAATTCGTGGCGCCGCCGGTGCCGACCGAGGGCGAGGCTGCGTGGGGCGTGCGGCTGCTCGCACTGTTCGCGCTGCCGTTCTGCGGCGTCGGCATCGCGACCGCCGTCGGCGCCGTCCGCAAGGCGACTGCGGGCGACTGGTTCGCGGCCGGATTCCTCGCGATCTTCGCGCTCACGTTCGGCGGCGTGGGCGCGGGCCTCGTCGCCGCCCTCGCGTGGGGACGCGGGACGATCGCGCGCCAGCGGGAGCGGGCGCGCGAGCATCCCGACGAGCCATGGCTCTGGCGCGATGACTGGGCGGCGAAGGAGGTCCGCGGCAGCGCACGCGCCGGCATGTGGGGCATGCTCGCGTTCGCCGTGCTGTGGAACCTGATCTCGGGCCCGGGCGCGGTCATGGCGGTCCGAGAAGCCCTCGCGAAGGGCAACCGCATCGTCCTCGTCGCGCTCGTCTTCCCCGTGGTCGGAGTGGGCCTGCTGGTCGCCGCCGCGCGCCGCGCCCTCCAGTACCGCCGCTTCGGCGAGTCGGTGCTCGAGCTCGCGACGGTGCCGATCCCCGTGGGACGCCGCCTCGTCGCGACCGTGCGCGCGGGCGTGCCGACGCCGCCGGCGGACGGCTTCCGCGTCGTGCTGTCCTGCATCAACCGACAGACGACGGGATCGGGCGACGACCAGAGCACGTCGGAGCACGTCCGGTGGCAGGAGGAGCGCCGGGTCGCCGGCACCGCCGTGCGAGACTACCAGGGCGCCGGCACGATGATCCCGATCGACATCCCGATCGCGGCGGACGCGCCCGGCACGGACCAGAGCCGTCCCCGCGACGAGATCGCGTGGCGCCTCACGGTGTCGGCGCCGCTTCCCGGCGTCGACTTCGAGGCGACGTTCGACGTCCCCGTGTACTACACCGACGAGAGCCGCCGGCCGCTGCCGCCGGGAGAGGCCGCCCGATCCGAGGCGCCGGCGCTCGCGGCGACGAGCGACGTGCCCCCGTCGTCGATCACGGTGACCGAAGAGGCGGACGGCGTGACGATCGTCGTGCCCGCGTTCCGCAATCCGCGCCCGACGCTGTCGCTCGCGGGCTTCACGCTGCTGTGGACCGGCACGATCTGGGTCCAGCGCCACTTCGGCGCGCCGCTCGTCTTCCCGATCGTCACGGGCGCGATCGGGGCCCTCTTGTGGTGGGTGGTGCTCGCCCTGGCGTTCGTCTCGAAGCGTGTCGTCGTGCGGAAGAGCGGGCTGACGGTCACGACCCGGTTCCTCGGGGTCTCGCAAACGCGTCTCGTCGATACGGCCGACGTCGCCGACGTCGAGATGCCGATCCGCATGCAGGCCGGCGACACGCCGTACTACAGCGTCGCCGTGCGCCGCCGTGCGATCGAAGGGCGCCGGCTCGGCGGCTCCGTCACCGTCGCCGACGGCGTGCGCGACAAGCGCGAGGCGGAGCGTCTCGTGGCGGCGATCTGCGCGGCGCTCGGCCTCGCGCGACCATCGCGCTAGCCGCGCGGGTCGAGGACCGCGCGCAGGAAGCGCTCGGCCTCGCGCTGGATCCCGGGCTGCAGGCTCTCGCGCGGCCCGGCGACGTCGAGCGTTCCGATGCGGTGGGTCCGTATCCACTCGCGGACGGCGGCAGGATCGGGCGAGTCGCCGAGGTCGACGACGAGGTGGGGCTTTCGGTGGCGCACCGCGAGCTCACGCGTGAGCGCCGTGCCGCCGGTGAGCGGACCTCGACCGAGGATCAGCGTCGCGTCCGAATCGATCACGTTCTGCTCCGTGCGGGCCGCATAGTCCTCCGAGGCGTGCTCGCGCAGGTGGTAGCGCTCCGCAATGATGCCGTCCTCGGCCCGCCGCCCGCGCGGACACCAGCCGCCGTGCGCGACGCCGAGTGCGATCGCCGCGTCGAGCGCCGCGCGATCGACGCCCGTCTGTCCGCCGCTGACCACACGCTGGAGAAGAGTCACCCTCGATGCTCGCCGTCTCGCCGCCATCGCGCGACCGATGCGCCGTCGAGCGTGTCACATCGCGCTGCGTTGTTGTAGCCCGCCCCGATGCGAAGCTCGTGCATGCGTGGTAGCCATGGGGTTCCGTGCCCCTTCGGAACCTCGGCCGCTACCGGACCCCGGCGCTCGTCGTCCTCGCGATCGTCGCGGCGATCGTCCTGCTCCGCCTCACGCTGTTCGCGCCGACGCCCATCCCGGTGCAGGTCGCGCACGTCGGGCGCGGTCGCGTCGAGCAGACGGTCACGAACTCGCGCGCCGGCACGGTGAAGGCACGCCGGCGCGCGAAGCTCTCGCCGCAGGAGGGCGGGCGGGTCATCTCCCTCCCCAAGCGCAAGGGCGATCGCGTGCAGGCGGGTGAAGTGCTGCTCGAGCTCGACTCGAGCGTGGCGCGGGCGCGGCTCGACCTCGCGCGACGCGAGCAGGAGAGCGCGATCGCCGAGCGGACGCGCGCGTGTCTCGCGGCCGAGCGGGCGGCGCGCGAGCTCGAGCGGAACCGGGGTCTCGCGAAGCAGGGCATCGTGTCGACGGACCTGCTCGACCAGGTCGAGAGCGGTGCGCGCACCGCGGCCGCCGCGTGCGAGGCGGCGGAGGCGGGCGAGAGGCGGGCCCAGGCGCAGATCGACCTCTCCGAGCGCCAGCTCGAGTACATGGTGCTGCGTGCGCCGTTCGACGGCGTCATCGCCGACCTCTCGGTCGAGGTGGGCGAATGGTCGACGCCGTCGCCGCCGGTGATCCTCGTGCCGTCGATCATCGACGTCATCGATACGTCGTCGATCTACGTGAGCGCCCCGATGGACGAGGTCGACTCGGCGCGCCTGCGCCCGGGCGCGCCGGCGCGCGTCGCCGTCGATTCGTATCCCGGTAAACACTTCCCCGGGCACGTGGTCCGCGTCAGCGCCTACGTGCTCGATCGCGAGGAGCAGAACCGCACCGTCGAGATCGAAGTGGAGCTCGACGACCAGGCGTTCGCGGGGACGCTGCTCCCCGGCACCTCCGCCGACGTCGAGGTGATCCTCGAGACGCGGGACGACGTGCTGCGGATTCCCACGTCGGCGCTCCTCTCGGGCGACAAGACGCTCGTCGTCTCCGGCCGGCGGCTCGAGGAGCGCCCGGTCGGCGTCGGGCTGAAGAACTGGGACGTGACCGAGATCCGTTCGGGGCTCGCCGAAGGCGAGGCGGTCGTCACGTCGCTCGACCGCGCCGACGTCAAGGCGGGCGCGCGGGTCACGGTCGAGTCGGAATCGAAGCCGTGATCCGTCTCGAGCACGTCTCGCGCGTCTACCAGGTCGGCGAGACGAGCGTGCGCGCGCTCGACGATGTGAGCGAGCACGTCGGCGCCGGCGAGCACGTCGCGATCATGGGACCGTCCGGCTCCGGCAAGTCGACGCTGCTGAACGTCATCGGCTGCCTCGACCGGCCGACGTTGGGATCGTACGTGCTCGACGGCCGCGAGGTGAGCGGGCTCGACGACGCGGCGCTCACGATGGTGCGGCGCGACGTCATCGGCTTCATCTTCCAGTCCTTCCATCTGGTTCCCCGCTTGACGGCGGCCGAGAACGTCGAGCTGCCGATGGTGTTCGCCGGCGTCCCGCGTGCCGAGCGCCGCGATCGGGCGGCCGTCGGGCTCGGCGGCGTCGGGCTCACGACGCGCGCCGACCACCGGCCGGATCAGCTCTCGGGCGGCGAGCGCCAGCGCGTGGCGATCGCACGCGCCATGGTGATGCGCCCGCGCGTCCTGCTCGCCGACGAGCCGACCGGCAACCTCGACACCACGTCCGGGCGGCAGGTTCTGGAGCTCCTGGACCGCCTGCACGCCGAGGGGCTGACGCTCGTCGTCGTCACGCACGACCCGAACGTCGCGCGCCGCGCCGGGCGCGTCGTGGTCATGGTCGACGGCCGTATCGAGCGCCGCCTGGCGCCGGCCGAGGTCGCCACGGGGTTCGCGAGCACGTCATGACGTTCGGCGACCTGCTCGCGTTCGCGACCCGCTCGCTGCGCGGCCATCGCGTGCGGACGTGGCTGACGCTCCTCGGGGTCGCGATCGGCGTCGCGGCGGTCGTCGTGCTGACCGCGCTCGGCGACGGCGCCCGGCGCTACGTCGTCGCGCAGTTCGAGAGCCTCGGGTCGAACCTTCTCGCCGTCGTCCCCGGCAAGACCGAGACGACGGGCGCCGTCGCGTTCATGAGCGTCACGACCAGGGACCTGACGCTGGGCGACGCCGAGGCGATCCTGCGGCGCGTGCCCGAAGCGGCGCGGATCGCGCCCATCGCCATGGGCAGCGAGACGGTCGCGCACGAGGACCGGCGCCGGCAGGTGGCCGTCGTGGGCTCGACCTCCGATTTCCTGGGGGTGCGCCGTCTGCGGCTCGGACGCGGCAGCTTCCTTCCGCCCGGCGATCTCCGCCGGGGCGTCGCGGTGGCGGTGCTCGGCGCGACGGTCGCCGCCGAGCTATTCCCCGCCGCCGACCCGCTCGGCAAGGTCGTCCGGATCGGCGACGTCCGCGCGCGCGTCATCGGCGTTCTCGAAGCGCAGGGAACCCAGCTCGGCATGAACCTGAACGAGGTCGTCATCATCCCGGTCGCGCGCGCCATGCGGCTCTTCAACCGGCGCTCGCTCTTCCGCATCCTCATCGACGTGCACGCCCACGCCGACCTCGCGGTGGCGAAAGCGCACGTCACCCGGGTCCTGCGCGAGCGTCACGACGGCGAAGAGGACGTGACGGTGATCACGCAGGACGCGGTGCTGTCGTCGTTCTCGAAGATCCTGCGGACCCTCACGCTCGCCGTGGCGGCGATCGCCGCCGTGTCGCTCGCCGTCGCCGGGATCGGCATCATGAACGTCATGCTGGTCTCGGTCGCCGAGCGCACGGCCGAGGTGGGCCTCCTGCGCGCCGTCGGCGTCGGTCGCGCCCAGGTGACGCGCGTGTTCCTCACCGAAGCCGCGCTCCTCTCGCTCGCGGGGGGCGTGCTCGGGCTGGTCGCCGGTCTCGCCGGCGTCGCGGTGCTGGTCGCGATGTATCCGGCGCTGCCGGCACGCCCGCCGCTCTGGGCGGTCGCGAGCTCGCTCGCCGTCGCGGTGCTGGTCGGCGTCGTGTTCGGGCTCGTGCCGGCGCGCCGCGCCGCGAAGCTCGATCCGGTCGCGGCCCTGGGGCGACGTTGATGGGCGACCTCGTCCGCCTCGCGGCCGGCGCGATCGCGAGCCATCGCCTTCGCTCGGTGCTCTCGATGCTCGGCATCGCGATCGGCATCGCCGCCGTCATCCTGCTGACGTCGATCGGCGAGGGCACGCGCCGCTACATCGTCGCCCAGTTCTCGCAGTTCGGCACGAACCTCATCGCGATCCACCCCGGCAAGGCGAAGACGTCCGGCATGCCGGGCGTGTTCGGCGGCACGACGCAGCACTTGACGATCGACGACGCCGAAGCCCTCGGGCGCATCGCGGGCGTGGAGAAGGTCGTGCCGACCGCGTTCGGTACCGCGCGCGTCGAAGCGGGCGAGCGCGGACGCAACGTCGCGATCAACGGCGTCACGCCGGACATCCAGACCGCGTGGCGGTTCCGCACGCGACTCGGCGCCTTCTGGCCGGCGGGCGATCCGCGGCGCGGCACGCAGCTGACCGTGCTCGGACCGAAGCTCGCGCGCGAGCTCTTCGGCGACGCGAACCCGCTCGGCGAGTTCGTGCGCATCGGCGGGACCCGCTTCCGCATCGTCGGTGTCATGGAGCCCAAGGGCCAGATGCTCGGCTTCGACCTCGACGACACCGCCTACGTGCCGGTCGCGAGCGCGATGCGGATGTTCAACCTGACCGACCTGGGCGAGATCGACCTCACGTACACGCCTGCCGAGGCCACGCACCGGATCGAGGCCGAGGTGAAGCGCGTGCTCGCGGCCCGGCATTCGAGCGAGGAGGATTTCACCGTCACGACGCAGGAGGCGATGCTGTCCGTGTTCGGCAAGGTGATGAACATGATCACGATGGCGGTCGGCGCGATCGCCGGCATCTCGCTGCTGGTGGGCGCGATCGGGATCCTGACGATGATGTGGATCACCGTGCGCGAGCGCACCGCGGAGATCGGCCTCGTGCGCGCGATCGGCGCCAGCGGGCCGCAGGTCGCGGGCCTCTTTCTCGCCGAGGCGGCCGCGATCGCGGTGCTGGGCGGACTCGCCGGCGTCGCGATCGGATTCGGTCTCGGTGCGCTCCTGCGGTGGTTCGTGCCCGGGCTGCCGGTCGAGACGCCGCCGGGGCTCGTCGCGCTCGCGCTCGGGGTGAGCCTCGGGGTGGGGCTCCTCTCGGGGGTGCTACCCGCGCGCCGCGCAGCCGGCCTCGATCCGATCGAGGCGCTGCGCGCGGAATGACCGCTCGTGCTCCAGGAGCCAGCGCTTGGCATCGAGCCCGCCGGCGTAGCCCGTGAGCTCGCCGTCGCTCCCGATGACGCGATGGCATGGCAGCACGATCCAGATCGGGTTCGCGCCGTTCGCGGCACCGACCGCCCGCGCGGCGTTCGGCATGCCGAGGTGGCGCGCGAGCGCACCGTACGTCGTCGTCTCGCCGGCGGGGATCGCCCGCAGCGCCGCCCACACGCGGCGCTGGAACGGCGTGCCGTCCGGATCGACCTCGACGTCGTCGACCGCCCCGAGGTCGCCGCGGAAATAGGCGGCGACCGCGGAACGGATGCCGGCCCGGTCGAAGGCGCGCTGCGCGCGCGGAAGATCGAGCCGTGCCAGGAGCGACGACGGGCGCGGGGGCGTCGCGGCCAGCTGCAGCGCGCACAGCTTGCCGTCGCGGGCGACCGCGTGGGCGGGGCCGAGCGGCGTTTCGATCACTGCGAATTCGTAGGTCATCGTGTCCTCCTCATGCGAGGCTGTTCCAGAGGTACATCACGGCGTAGGCGCGCCACGGGCGCCACGCCTCCGCGAGCTCCGCGACTTTCTTCGCGGGCAACGGTCCGGCGCCGTTGCCGAGCGCCGCGCGCACGCCGAGATCGGCGGCCGGGAACGCGTCGGGCTCCCCGAGCGCGCGCATCGCGACGTACTCGGCCGTCCACGGTCCGATGCCGGGCAGCTCGCGGAGTCGCGCCGCGAGCTCCTCGGTGCCTTGCGCGCTCTCGAGCGCGAGCCGTCCCTCGGCGACCGCCGTCGCGAGCGAGCGGATCGTCTTCGCGCGGGCCGCGGGAAGCCCGATCTTCTCGAGCGGAGCATCGGCGAGGGCGGAAGGAAGCGGGAAGAGGCGCGTCAGGCCCGGCCCCAGGTCGACCGGCGTGCCGAACCGCAGGGCGAGCCGTCCCGCGAGCGTCGTCGCGCCGCGCACCGTCACCTGCTGGCCGAGGATCGCCCGGACGGTCAGCTCGAACGGATCCCACGCGCCCGGGACGCGCAGCCCGGGAAGGCGCTCGACCATCCGCCGCAGCCGGCGATCGCGCCGCAGATGGTCCGCGATGCGATCCGGATCGGCGGCGAGGTCGAGCACGCGCCGCACGCGCTCGACGACGTCGATGAGGCGCAGGTGGTCGGGCGCGTCGATGCGCAGGACGACGTGGTGGCGCTCCGCGTTTGGCTGCACCTCGATCGCGGCGGCCTCGTCGCCGACGCGGATCGTGCGGCGGTACGCGCCGTCCTCCACCGTCTCGATGCCGGGCGTGGCGCGCGCGGCGAGGAACCCGAGCAGCGCGTCCCACGGCAGCGGCGGGCGGTAGGGCAGCCGCACCGTCAACCCGCCGGCCGCGGGGCGCGCGCGCCGCTTCTCGCGCAGCTCGGTCGGCGAGGCGTGGAACGTCTCCCGTATCGCGTCGTTGAACTGCCGGATGCTGCCGAAACCCGACGCGAGTGCGATCTTCGTCACGGCGAGGTCCGTCTCGTCGAGGAGGCGCCGCGCGAAGTGCACGCGCCGCGCCCGCGCGACGCGCGCGGGCGCCGCGCCGAGATGTTTCACGAACAGGCGGCGGAGCTGGCGCTCGCCGACCCCGAGCCGCGCCGCGAGGCCGTCCGCGTTGTCGTCGTCGAGCGCGCCCGCGTCGATGAGGCGCAGCGCGCGCGCGACCACGGCCGACGTGCCGGCCCACGCCGGCGTCCCGGGCGCCGTCTCCGGCCGGCAGCGCAGGCACGGCCGGAAGCCCGCTTCCTCGGCCGCGGCCGCGCACTTGAAGAATGTGACGTTCTGCGCCTTCGGCGTGCGGGCCGGGCAGATGGGCCGGCAGTACACGCCGGTCGTGCGTACGCCGACGAAGAAGCGGCCGTCGAAGCGACGGTCGCGCGCCTCGAGCGCCCGGTAGCAGCGGTTGGGATCGAGGTTCACGGCTCCCGTATAGCCCGGGCCGCGAGCCGTGTCTGGCGGTTTTCGGACCTGGTCGTCAGGTCTTTCGAGAGGCGAAACGGATGGGGACGTTCGCGTAGCCGCGCACGTTGGCGGAGTGCACGCGCACCAGGCCCGCCTCGTCGACGACGTATTCGGGCAGGTGCGCCAGCACCTCTTCCAGCGCGACGCGGCCTTCGAGGCGCGCGAGCGACGCGCCGAGGCACACGTGGATGCCGTAGCCGAACGCGAGCGACGGCTTCGGCGGGCGGCGGATGTCGAACTCGCTCGCGCGCTCGAACACCCGCTCGTCGCGGTTCGCGGAGCCGACCAGCAGGACGACGCGCTTGCCCGCCTGCATCGTCCTGCCGTGCAGCGGCACGTCGCACGTGAGCACGCGCGCCAGCATCTGCGTCGAGTTGTCGAAGCGCAGCACCTCTTCGACGGCGTCGGGAATGCGTTCGGGATGCTGCACGAGGTACGCGCGCTGGTCGGGATGCCGCGCGAGGAGCACGATCGCGTTGCCGAGCATCTTCGTCGTCGTCTCGTTGCCGGCGATGACCATCAGGAAGCAGAAGCCGATGATCTCCGCGTCGGTCAGGCGCTCGCCGTCGACCTCGGCGTCGATGAGCGCGCTCACGAGGTCGTCGCCGGGGCGCTTGCGCCGGCGCGCGAGGTCCTCTGCGAAGTAGCGCACGAGGTTGCCCGCGCCCTCCATCCCCGCCCGCGTCGGGTCGGCCTTGCCTTCCTCGCGGTGGAGCAAGGCGTCCGACCAGTGGCGCAGCATGTCCTGGTCGCCGTCGGGCACGCCCATCATCGTGCTGATGACGTCCATGGGCAGCTTCGCCGAGAAGTCCTCGATGAAGTCGCACGCGCCGCGCGGCACGAGCGGATCCAGGTACTTCCGCGTGAGGGCGCGGATCTGCGGCTCCATGGTCGCCACCCGCCGCGGCGTGAACGCCTTCGAGACGAGCTTGCGGAGCTTCTGCTGGCGCGGCGGATCCATCGCGATGATCATGGGCGGCCGCTGCCCACTGCCCTGCTCGAGCGAGACGCCGAGCGACGACGAGAAGCGCTCGTAGTCCTGCATGGCGGCGTGCACGTCCTCGAAACGCGACAGCGCCCAGAAGTCGAGGTCGGGGTTGTAGTACGCGGGCGCCTCGTCACGCAGGCGCTCGTAGGTCGGGTAGGGATCCTCGTGGATCTCGTACGCGTACGGACTGTAGACGAGCGGCGCGGCCATGGACGTGGAATAGCCGCACGTCCCGCCGCGCCGCAAACGCCGCGGTCGCGTCGTTGACGGGCGCACCGGCCCTGGGGCACTGTCGCCCCATGGGCAACGTTCGTCTGGTCTGCCTCGACGCCGACGATCTCATGCACGAGAACACCGGCGAATCGAACTACAACGAGAGCGCGTACTACAACTTCTACGATCCGAAGGTGCGGCTCGGCGGCTTCTGTCGCATCGGCAATCGCCCGAACGAGGGCTACGCCGAGATGACGTGCTGCCTGTATCTGCCCGACGGCCGCGTGGGCTTCATGTACGGGCGCCCGAAGATCCCGGACAACTCGAAGCTCGACGCGGGCGGCATGCGCTTCACGGTGAAGACGCCGATGCGCGAGCACGCCGTGCGCTACGAGGGGAACGTGTGCCTCATGGCGCGCCCGCTGGACCTGATGGACCCGCGCGCGGCGTTCACGTCGAACCCGCACGTCCCCGCGCTCGTCGAGCTCGCGTACACGGGCGTCTCGCCGGTCTCCGGCGGCGAGCCGCGCGAGGAGAAGGACGGGGAATGGGTCGCCGTCAAGGTGGAGAAGTCCGGACAGGAGTTCGCGCGCGGCCACCTCGAGCAGCACATGCACGCGACCGGCCGCGTCGTCGTCGACGGGACCACGTGGACGATCGACGGCTACGGCCTGCGCGACCGCTCGTGGGGCCCGCGCTACTGGCAGGCACCCGACCACTATCGCTGGCTCACCATGAACTTCGGGCCGGGGCGGGGCATCGCCGCCGCGCGCACCGTGCAGCGCGACGGCCGCGCGGTCGAGGGCGGCTACATCTACGAAGAGGGCGCGCCGAACCGCTACATCGGCAAGGTCGAGGTCGAGAGCGAGTTCGCGGGCGACGAGAAGCTGCACGCGGCGCTGCGCGTGCGCGTCCATCCGGTCGACGGCGGCGCGCCCGAGGAGATCACCGGGCGCGTGCTCAACATGGTGCCGCTGCGCAATCGTCGCGACGGCACGACCACGCGCATCGCCGAGGGGCTCACGGAGTGGCGCTGGGGCGATCGCGTCGGCTACGGCTGGTCGGAGTACCTGGACCACGTCGGCTGAGCTCGCAGCGGCGCTCGCGACGTTCATCGAGCGGGAGGTCGCGGCGCCGGTCACGGTCGAGGGCTTGCGGCGTCTTCCCGGCGGGGCCTCGCGGGAGATCTGGCTCTTCACGCTCGGGCGTGCGGGCGCGCCGCCCGAGCGGCTCGTCCTGCGTCGCGACCCGCCCGGCCACGTGATCGAGTCGAGCCGGCGCCAGGAGTTCGAGCTGCTCCGCGCCGCGACCGTCGCCGGCGTGCCCGTGCCGCGCGTGCTGTGGTGCGGTGGGGACGACGCCGTGCTCGGCGCGTCGTTCTTCATCATGGACTTCGTCGAGGGCGAGACGATCGGCCGCAAGATCCTTCGCGACGCCGAGCTGGCGCGCGCGCGCGAGCGCCTTCCCGAGCAGCTCGCCGAGGCGGCGGCGCGCATCCACACCATGGCCCCCGAAGCGCTCGGCCTGCGCGCGCCGGACGGGAAGAGCCCCGGGGCGGCGGAGGTCGCGCGCTACGCGCAGATCCTGCAGGGCATCGCGCCCGATCCGCATCCCGCGCTGGAGCTCGCCATCCGCTGGCTCGGCGCCCGCCTGCCGGCACCGCGCCGCGCGACCGTCGTGCACGGCGACTATCGCATCGGCAACGTGATCGTCGGCTCCGACGGCCTGCGCGCCGTGATCGACTGGGAGCTCACCCACGCCGGCGATCCGATGGAGGACCTCGGCTGGCTCTGTGTGCGCTCGTGGCGCTTCGGCGCCGACGACAAGCCGGTCGGCGGCCTGTGCGAGCGCGAGCGCCTGTTCGCCGCCTACGAGCGCGCGAGCGGCGCGCCAGTCGATCCCGCCGCCGTGCGGTGGTGGGAGATCTTCGGCAACTACAAGTGGGCCGTCATCTGCATCATGCAGGCCCAGAGCTTTCTCGGCGGCGTGAAGAACGTCGAGCTCGCCGCCCTCGGCCGCCGCATCGTCGAAATGGAGATGGAGCTGCTCGATTTGATGGAGGCCGCATGAAACCCGGCCCCGAGGTGTCGGCACTGGAGGGAGGCCGCGTGCAACGCGGCCGACGCCCACCGGAGCACCGCGCCTCCGGCGCGGAGCGCACGGGGGCATCCTGCGCGGGTTCCGCCAGGAACCCGCTCTAAGACAATGCAGGACCGACCCACCGCCATCGAGCTCCTGACCGCCGTGCGCGAGTTCCTCGAGCAGGACGTGCTGCCCGGGCTCGAGGGGCGCAAGCGCTTCCACGCGCTCGTCGCCGCCAACGTCCTGTCGATCGTCACGCGGGAGCTGCAGGAGGAGGAGACGCTGCTGGTCGCCGAATGGCGACGGTTGCGCGATCTGCTCGGCGTCGACGAAACGGTGTCACCGGGGCGCCTCGACGGGCTGCGCGCGGCGGTGCGCGCGCTCACCGAGCGGCTGGTGAGGCGCATCCGTGCGGGCGACGCGGACGGCGGTGCGTTCGGCGACGCGGTCCGCGCGCACGTGCGCATGACGATCACGGAGAAGCTCCGCGTCGCGAATCCGAAGCTCCTCGGCGGTGCGTCGTAGCGCCCCGCGTCGCGCGGATCCCCCTCGTCCTAGGACGACGACTACTCTCGCCGTGCTGCGACAGTCTCGCATCGATGCAACCGCCACCCCCGTGACGCTCGCGAAAAGATTGAGAAAGCGGCTCGACGCGGGGGACCCGCGTTTGCTATTGAGGAGCAGCATGCGCAATGGGACCCTGGCTGTCGCCGCCATGCTCGTGCACCTGCTGTGCCGGACGGCAGCGGCGGACCTGCTGACGCCGCTCTCGTCGGACGCGCCCAAGGTGAAGAAGCCGCGTCACGGCATGCAGATGACCATCGGGCCGGTCGACGTGCCGCACGGCTCCGAGATCACGCAGTGCACGTACTTCAAGAACCCGAATCCGAAGGACATGGCGGTCGGCCGCGTCCGCATCCAGGTGCAGGGCGGCAGCCACCACGTCCACCTCTACCGGCCCGTCGATCCGAACATGAGCGTTCCCGACGGCCACGAGACCTGCAACTTCGCGCTCAACTTCGACCAGTGGCAGCTCATCTTCGCGAGCCAGAACGTGACGCTCGACTGGAAGCTCCCGCGCGGCGTCGCCATCATGCTCCGCGGCGGCGAGCAGTACGTGGCGCAGACGCACTTCGTGGACAACGGGCTGCTCGCGACGCCCGACCCCGGCTGGGCCACGTTCAACATCTACTCGATGAAGCGCAAGAAGGTGAAGTCGTTCGCCGGCGCGTTCTTCGGCCAGGATCGCGACGTGGTCGTCCCCCCGCACAGCGAGTCGTTCGCGACCACCCGGTGCGTCTTCCCGCGACCGGTGAAGCTTCTCGCGCTCACGGGCCACTACCACTTCCGCGGCAAGGAGTTCACCGTCAACACCTGGGACGGCACGACGACCGGCGAGCAGCTCTACAAGTTCGAGGGCTACACGGAGCCCGTCTTCGAGCGCTACTCGGGGAAGTTCCAGCCCGAGGTGCAGGGGCTCGAGTGGACGTGTCGCTACGAGAACGACACGGACACCCAGTTCACGTTCGGTCCGTTCACGGATCAGAACGAGCACTGCAACCTGTTCGGCTTCTACTACCCGACCCTGGGCGAAAACGAGTTCATGACGTGCGTCCAGAAGGACCACGTCGTGACCGTCAAGGTCACGCAGTAGCCCCGCCGCGCGGGTAGCGGAAAACGGACGTCATCACCGCAGGCGGTGGTGTGAGGGCCGTCGCCGGCATAGGGGTGTCGCATGGCGACACCACGAGAGCGCGCGGAGCGTTTCCACGACCTGCACCGCAGCGGGCCACCGCTCGTGCTGGCGAACGCGTGGGACGCCGCCAGCGCCCGCATCCTCGAGGAGGCCGGCGCGCCGGCGATCGCGACGTCGAGCGCCGCCATGGCGTGGGCGCTCGGCTACCCGGACGGGCAGCGCGCCCCGCGCGACGAGATCGTCGCCGCGATCGCACGCATCTGTCGCGCCGTGCGCGCCCCGGTCAGCGCCGACGTCGAGCGCGGATTCGGCGGCTCGCCGGCGGACGTCGGCGAGACCGTTCGCGCGATCGTTCGCGCCGGCGCGATCGGCGTGAACCTCGAGGACGGGAAGGCCGCGGACGGACGGACGCTGGTTGCGCCCGACGTCCTCGCCGACAGGATCCGCGCCGCCCGGCAGGCCGCCGGCGCGGAGGGCGTCCCGCTCTTCGTGAACGCGCGCATCGATACCTACTTCGTCCCGGCTCCCGATCCGGCCGCGCGGTTCAAGGACACGCTCGCGCGTGCCGCCCGCTACGTCGACGCCGGAGCCGACGGCATCTTCGTTCCCGGTCTCGCGGATCTCGCCGAGATCGGCGAGCTCGTTCGCGCCGTGCCGCGACCGGTGAACATCCTCGCCTGGCCCGGTGCCCCGACCGTCCCCGCCCTCGCCGCCGTCGGCGTCCGCCGCGTGAGCGTCGGCTGCAGCCCCATGCAGGCCGTTCTCGGCCTCACCCGAAGGATCGGCCGCGAGCTCTTGAGCGCCGGCACGTACGACGCGATGGCGGGCGACTCCATCTCCGTCGCGGACGCGAACGCGCTCTTCGCCAGCCGCTGAACGGCGGCGTCGATACCGCGAGGTCGGCGGGGGCCAGGGCGCAGGCGCCTGCGAAGCGGCGCGACGAAACGTCGGGGCCGTGACGAACCAAATGTGTTGTCGCGCGGCGTAGCCGAAGCCAGCGCCCTGGCCCCCGCCGACCTCGCGACGCGCGCCCCGCCGTCGTCACCGCTTCGCGACTGGCTCGCGCAGTACCGTCCGCACGTCGTTGAGGATGAGGTCGGGGTGCAGGAACCCCACGCTGTACACGTTCCGCACGCGGTGCTCGCCGTCGACCAGGAAGATCTTGAGCACGTGCCGGAAGAGTCCCGTCCACGAGCCGTCGGCGCGGCGGAGCTTGCCGACCGGCTGGCCGAAGTCGTCGAGCAGCGGTTGCAGGGCGGCGTCGTCCTGCGTCGTGACGAAGTACCAGTCGGCACCGGCCTCGTGCAGGCGGCGGGTCGCGGCCATGCGCGCGGGCGTGTCGCGTTCGGGGTCGAAGCTGACGCTCACGAGCGCGACCTTGCCGCGCAGCTCCGGGTCGTCGGCGACGGCACGGTCGATCCGGTGCAGGGCGGCGGTGCTGACCGGACACCCGGCGGCCTCGACGCACGTCGTGTAGACGAACGCGACGATCGCCACGCGATTTCCGGCCAGCGCGAAGAGCGTCGTCGCCGCGCCGTCGTCCGCGAGTACCGGGTGGTCCGAGACCGTCTTGATCGGCGGTAGCTCGTAGCTGCCGGGGGGCGGCGGCGCGTACTCCGGGACGAACGTGCCGACGCCGTAGGTGTACGCGTAGTCCGACGGATCGAGCGCCGCGGCCGCGGTCGCGACCGCGAGCGCCAGCGCCGCGATGCAGGCTCGGGTCATCTGCGCGCGACGGCGCGCGCGGGCTCGGCCTCGCTGTAGATCTGGTTCTTGTAGAACTGGTCCTGCCCGAAGTGCATGTGGTGCGGGCGGCCGAGCCCCTCTTTCGCGAAGTCGATCCGGAACAGCGGGTGGAGCTTCTTGCCGTCGAAGCGGTACGCCGCCAGGAACTGCTCGTCGTCCTTGCCCTTCTTGTCCCACTTCGCCAGCAGTGACGACGTGAAGTACAGGCGCTCGCCGTCCCACGTCTCCGACACCATGTTCAGCTGCGAGCCGACGTGCTCCTCGGTCACGAGCTTCGGATGGTGCGGGTCGGAGACGTCGTAGATGCGGCACATGCCGTCCATCATCGAGTCGACGAACAGGAAGCGATCGTCTGCCGAGATGCTGATGTCGACCGGCAGCGGGATCTTCTTCGGGTCGCCGATGTCGGCGACGGCGCTCGCCTTGAACGTGCCGTCCGGGAGCTGCTCGATGAGCCAGATCTTCGACGTGAGGGCGGTCGACGTGAACGCGTAGTTGTGGCGCGGCTGCAGCGCCCAACGGATCTCGAGCGGCGCACCCGGGACCTCGAGCGTCTGGATGGGCTTGCGGGCGTGGAAGTCCCACACGACCATCGTGTTGCCGAAGCTCTTCATGGCCTCGGCGTCGCCCATCACCGCCGACAGGTCGCGCATGTAGTTCTTCTTGCCCGTGAACGACGACGTCAGCATGCGGTTGAGCCGCGGCTGCACGCGCACGTCGTAGCCGTAGCTCGCGTCGTCCGGCAGCCACATGGTGCGGACGAACTGGCCGTCGTTGTTGTACTCGACGAGCGCCGTGCGGCCGCCCTCGTCCTTCGAGTTCGAGAGCCCGCTGATCAGCATGCGGCCGGGCAGGGCGAAGAACGTGTGCGGCCCGACGACGCCGCCGCTGTCGGCGACGAAGGTGTCGATCGTCTTCACGATCTTCGGGTGCGCGGGATCGCTCGCGATGTCGAAGACCCAGATCGTGCTCGAGTCGAGCCCGCCGGCCCACAGGTAGCGGCGATCGTCGCTGAAGCCGGCGTGGTGCGCTTCGTGTCGGCCGCCGACCGACGCGGTCGAGACGACCTTGCCGTAGGTCGGCGTGCCGGGGCGCGCGCCGATCGTGACGAGCTTGTCGGAGCCGTCGCCCACCCCCTCGATGCCGAGTGTCCAGGCGTAGACGTAGTCCTCCTGCCCGGTGATCTTCGGCATGTAGGGCGACATGCACGTCTCGTCGGCGTGCGCGAGCGTGGCGGCGAGCACGATGAGGGTCGACGCGATTCGCATCATGATCCCGACGCATATTAGGTTCGCGTCGCCGATGACAAGACCCGACGTCCGGGTGGGGACGGCGTCCTGGACGGAGAAGACGCTGCTCGAGAGCGGTGCCTTCTATCCGCCCACCGCGCGCACGGCCGAGCAGCGCCTGCGGTTCTACGCGCAGCGATTCGGCGTCGTCGAGGTGGACGCGACGTACTACGCGCTGCCGTCGGCGCGGAACGCCGCGGCATGGGTCGAACGCACGCCCGCCGGGTTCCTCTTCGGCGTGAAGGCGTTCGCCGCCATGACGGGACACCCGGTCGAGCCGACGCGTCTCGATCGCGATCTGCAGGCGGCGCTCCCGGCGGCGATGCGCCGAGCCCGCCAGCTCCACGCCCGCGCGCTGCCCGCCGACGTCGTCGCCGAGATCTGGCAGCGCTTCCGCGCGAACCTGGAGCCGCTGGTCGTCGCCGGCAAGCTCGCGTACGTCCTGCTGCAGATGCCGCCGTGGTTCCGACCCGGAGCCGAGAGCTGGCAGCAGCTCGACGACGCGGCGGCGCGCCTGCCGGGCTTGCCGTGTGCGGTCGAGTTCCGGGAAGCCGGCTGGCTCTCGGAGGGGCGCGCCGACGACACGCTCGAGCGCCTGCGCGAGCGGGGGCTCGCCTACGTCTGCGTCGACGAGCCGCAGGGCACCGCGGCGAGCGTCCCGCCGGTGGCTGCGTCCACGTCCGACGCGCTCGCGGTCGTGCGGTTCCACGGCCGGCGGCGGGAGACGTGGACGCGCGCCGGCGCGCCCACGACCGAGCGCTTCCGCTACCTCTACCAGACCGGCGAGCTCGCCGAGTGGGTGCCCCGCATCCGGACCCTGGCGAAGGCGAGCCGGCGCGTGCTCGTCCTCATGAACAACTGCTACCGCGACTACGCGGTGCAGAACGCGCAGGACCTGGCGGCCCTGCTCGCCTAGGGCTCGACGCCGAAGAGGCGCGCGAAGTTCTCGCTCATGCGCGTTGCGACCTCGGCCTCGGGAACGCCCCACAGCTCCGCCGCGTAGGCCGCGGTGCCCGCGATCGTGGCGGGCTCGTTGCGCTCCTCGCGGTTGGGCGACAGATATGGGCAGTCGGTCTCGAGCAGCAGCCGCTCGCGCGGCAACGTCTGCAGCATGCGCGTGAAGCTCTCCGAACGCCGCGCGTTGGCGGGGATCGAGAAGTAGTGGCCGCGCTCTGCGATCTGTCGCGCCAGGTTCACCTTGCCGCCGAAGCAGTGCCAGTTGACCCGCGTCGCGCCCAGCTCCTCCAACACCTCGAGCGCGCGGCGCTCGCGCTTGCGCGTGTGGATGATGATCGGCTTTCCGGCATCGAGGGCGATGCGGACGAGGGCGCGGAAGGCTGCCTCCTGCTTCTCCCAGAGCGACTCCGGAACCCAGTAGCCGTCGAGTCCGATCTCGCCGACCGCGATCGCTTCGCCCGCGTGCTCGCGCACCCAGGCGATCCCCTCGTCGGCGGCGACGGGCTCCTCGTCGCGCGGGTACTCGACGCCCATCGTCACCATGTCCGCGAGCACCGTGTCGACCGGATAGAAGCCGAAGGCGGGCTTCACGACCGGGTGGCGCGCGGCGAGCGTGCGCGTCGCCTCGTTGTCGCGCGGGTTGAGGCCGTTCGACACGATCGTCGTCAGCCCCGCGGCGGTCGCGCGCGCGACGATCGCGTCGATGTCCGGCAGCAGCTTGCGGTGCGTGAGATGCGCGTGGACGTCGGCGAGGCCCATCGCGAGACTCTCTCACCCGCTCGCGGCGACGGACGGCATCGGAGAGACGACGGGCGTCGATTCGTGGCCGAAGATGAAGCGCGGCCGGGTGCGCAGCACGAGCACGGGCATGAGCGAGAGCGCCGCGAAGCACGAGAGCAGCATCGCGAGCGGCATGAGGGTGCCGAAGAGGCGCATGCCGAGGTACGGCGAGATGGCTTCGACCGAGAACCCGGCGCCGATCGACGCGGCGACGAAGAGCACGGCGCGGCCGGACGTCCTGAGTGCGATGCCGAACGCTTCGGCGTCGGTCGCCGAGCGCTTCCGCTCCTCGCGGAGCCGATACAGGAAGTAGATGGCGTAGTCGGCGCCGATGCCGGCCGCCATGGAGATGACGGACGACGACCCCATGTCGAACCGCACGCCCGTCCAGCCGAGGATGCCGAAGAGCTCGATCACGGTCACGACGATCGGACAGACGACGTACAGCCCACCCGTCGCCGAGCGCATGATGGTCGAAGAGATGGCGTAGATCGCGAGCAGCACGACGACCATGTTCACGAGCTTCCCGTAGGTCGTGTGCTCGTTCACGGCGAGGATCGTCGGTCCCGCGCCGCCGGCGACCAGCACCTTCACGCCGTCGGGCGGCGGATGGTCGCGGAGCCACGCCTCGGTGTGACGGACGAGCGGACCCACCAGCGCCGAGTCGTCGTCGGTGAGGTACGCCATGACGATCGCCTTCGTCTGCGCGCGATCCACGAACCGCTCGAAGGCCGGCGAGTCGCCGAGGAACATGAGCTGCGAGACCAGCTCCTGGTCGTCGGGAACGCGATACGGGTTCGGCGCATCCGCCGCGAACGTCTTGTGGAGCGTCTTCACGAGATCGGCGAGCGACGCCGTGCGCAGCACGAGCGGGTCCTTCTCGAGCTCGGCCTGCATGGCCGCCATGTGCTGCAGGAAGGGAACCGTCTTCGCGCTGCCCTCGGCTCCCTCGTAGAGGATCGTCATCGTGACCGTGCCGGGGAAGTGCTTCTGGATCTCGTCCAGATGCACGCGCGGGAGGCTCCCCTTCGGCATGTACTCGCGCGTCGGGCCGAACGTCCGGATGCGCGCGATGCCGACCAGCGAGAGCACGAGCGCGATCGCCGTGCCGATCAGGACGGGGCGCCCGTTGCCGCGCAGGATCGCGCGCTCGAGCGTCGCGAGGACCGCGGTCGTGACGCCGCCTTCGGGCGGAACGTGCTTCGGGGCGGGCAGCACCGCCCGCAACGCCGGGATCAGCGTGAGCTCGAGGAAGACGGCACTGCCGATGCCGTAGGCGCACGAGAGCCCGAAGTTCGCGATGGACCGGACGCCGAAGAGCGCGAGCGACGCGAAGCCGAGCGCGGCGGTGGCGCCGGCCGCGACCATGACCGGACCGATCTTCACGGTCGACTCGATGACGGCGGCGCGGTTGTCCCGCGTCCGCACGACCTCTTCCACGTACCGCTTCAACATCTGGGCCGAATGCGCGGCCGCGACCGCGATGAGGAGGATCGGCACCGCCGCGTTCCAGCCGTCGATGGGAATGCCCGTATGTCCCTGCAGGCCGAGCCCCCACACGGTGGAGAGCGTCGCCGTGAGCATGGGGATGAACATGCCCTGGAAGCTCCGGAACGAGACGAGCAGCATCACCGCGATCACGAGGAACGTGACGGGGATCCGGCGCATGAGCATGGCAGACTGGTCGAGGTCGGTCAGGGCGAAGGTGGGCTCGCCGGCGATCCAGACGTCGACGCCGCGGTCGTGATACGGCTCGGCCAGTGCGAGGACGGCATTCGCGACCTCCCACGACTGTTGCTTGCCCTCGAAGAAGTCGAGGACGACGATCGCGGCCTTCTGGTCGGGCGTGACGAGCATGCCCCGGAGCTGCGGATCACTCTCGACCTTCGCCCGCAGACGCGCGATCTCCTCGGGCGTCTTCGGGGCGTCGCGCATGAGGTAGTCGACCTTGATCGAGCCGCCGGACTCCTCGACGTAGCGGACCGCCGGGGCGGCGAGGCTCACCACGTTCTGCGCCATGATGTCGGGGAGGCGGAGCGCCGCCAGCGTGAAGTCGCGCACGATCTCGAGCACCGGCGTCTGCCAGACCTCGCCCTCGCGCGGCACGATCGCGACGATGAGGGTGCGCCGGCCGCCGAACTCGGCCCGGATCTCCTTGTCGATCTGCACGAAGGGATGATTCGCGGGGAGACTCGCCTCGACGCTGAACTCGCTGCGGAGCTTGGTCATGCCGCTGCCGACCAGCACGGTCAGGGCGGCGACGACGGCGAGCACGAGCCAGCGGAATCGGACCAGGAGGCGGACGTAGCGTTCGAAGGCGGTGGCCATGTGAAGCGAGAATCCTTGTCGGGTTCGCCGCCGCAATGCAAACCGCCACGGCGTTCGCTAGGCTTCGCCCGTGCCGTCGCTCGCGCCGTACTTCGTCTACCAGGCGACCGCGGGCGCCGTTTTCTCGCAGGCCGTCTTCGTGGTGTTCTACCAGGAGCGCGTCGGCCTCTCGCTCTCGGCGGTGCTCTGGCTCCAATCGTACTTCGTGCTGGTGCGGGCACTCCTCGACGTGCCGTTCGGCGCGCTCGCCGATCGCGTGTCGCGGCGACTGTGCCTCGTCGCCAGCGGCGTCGTGCTCGCGGTGGGCTCGGCCGGGATCCTGTGGTGGCCGAGCCTCGGCATGGCGGTCGTGCTCGAGACGATGCTCGCGATGGTCTCGGCGCTGCGCTCCGGCGCCGACTCGGCGCTGCTCTACGACACGCTCGACACCGCCGGCGCGCTCGACCGCTATCCGCGCGCGGAGAGCCTCTCCCAGGCGATCTCGTCGCTCGGCTCGGGGGCGGTGGCGATCGCGGGGTCGATCCTCGCCGCCCACGACCTCGCCTGGCCGTACGTCGCGAACATCGCCGCGGGGAGCGCGACGGTGGTGGCCGCGGCGTGTCTCCGCGAGCCGCCGCGTCACCACCGCGCGCGCGGCATCCTGCGCGACGCCGCGCGCGTCGTCGCCCGCACGCCCGCCGTCCGCTGGACGATCGCGCTCGCCGCGCTCGTCGTCTCCGCCTCGCACGTCTACTTCTTCCTGCAGCAGCCGTACCTGCGCGCGATCGGGGTGCCGCTGGCCCTGTTCGGCGCGGTCGTCGCCGCGACGAAGGTCGTGACCGCGCTGGTCGCGACCGGCGCGCACCGCATCGAGTCGCGCCTCGGCGTACGCGGCAGCGCGGCGCTCATGGCCGCCGTGCCCGCCGTCGGCCTGGGCGCGATGGCCGCCGTCGCGAGCCCCGTCGGCGCGCTCGTCATCCTCACGCGCGGCGTGCTGGACGGGCTCTGGATGCCGCTGCTGAACGTCCTCATGAACCGGCTCGTCGACTCCCGGCTGCGCGCGACGATCCTCTCCGTGCAGAGCCTCGTGTCGCGGCTCGCGCTCGCGAGCGTCGTCGGCCTGTGCGGGGTCGCGACCGCTCACGTCGGTCTCGATGCAACGCTCGCCGTCGCGGCGGCGACGTCGCTCGTGCTGGGAGCCGCGCTCGTCGTCACGGCGCCGCGGTTGCCGGAGCGTTCGCGTGTGATAGCAGAGCGGGCATGAAGACCTACGGGGTCGCGCTCGTGCTGGGTCTCGCGCTCGCAGGCGGCAACTACGCGGTGCTGGGCCAGCGCCCGGAGGTCGCGGGGTGCGCGCCGTGCCTCGCGCTGCTCCTCGCGGGCCCGCTCGTTCTCGCGCTCGCCGTCGCGGCGGTCGCGGGAACCGGCGCGTCGGCGTCCGGGACGGCGAGCGCAGTGGCCGTACCGTCGACCAAGCCCGCCGAGCCGGCGGAGAACGCGGCGCTCCGCCTGCTCGCGACGCTGCAAGAGGAAGGGCGGCTCGTCGACTTCTTCAGCGAGGACATCGCGCCGTACACGGACGAGCAGATCGGCGCGGCCACGCGCGGCATCCACGCGAGCTGCCGCAAGGCGCTCGAAGGCGCCGTCGCGATCGAGCCCATCATGCCGGGCGACGAAGGCGCGACGGTGACGGTTCCCGCGGGCTTCGATCCGGCGGCCATCCGGCTGGTCGGGAACGTCAGCGGCACCCCGCCGTTCACGGGCGTCCTCCGCCACGCGGGCTGGCGCGTGAAGTCGGTGAACCTCCCGCCGCGCACCGGTCAGGATCCGAAGGTCGTCGCGCCGGCGGAGGTCGAGATCGGGTGAGCGCGCGATACGTCGTCGGCATCGACCTCGGGACGACGAACTCGGTCGTCGCGTACGTCGACACGAGCGCCCTCGCACCGGACGCCGAGGCGCACGCGGCGGCGGTGCTCCCGATCCCGCAGGTCGTGAAGGCGGGCCTCGTCGAGGCGCACGACCGGCTGCCGTCCTTCCTCTATCTGCCCGCGGCAGGCGAGCTGCCGAAGGGCAGCCTGGCGCTCCCGTGGGGCGAAGCCGACCTGGCGGTGGGCGCGCTCGCGCGCTCGCGCGGCGCCGAGGTGCCCGGGCGCGTCGTGTCGTCGGCGAAGTCGTGGCTCTGCTCGGTCGGCGTCGATCCGCGCGGTCCGATCCTGCCGTGGAACGCGCCGGCGGACGTCGCGAAGGTTTCGGCCGTCGACGCGCAGGCGGCCTACCTCGCGCATCTGCGCGCGGCGTGGGATGCCGCGATGCCGGCGCCGCTCGCGAAGCAGGAGCTCTATCTCGCCGTGCCGGCGTCGTTCGACGCCGCGGCGCGCGAGCTCACCGTCCGCGCGGCGACGCAGGCCGGCC
>Ga0335084_10000857_pt1 | contig 27149 bp, 24 predicted proteins | sample Lox_Sample_44_FD_206721 | JGI IMG/M metagenome (GOLD analysis project Ga0335084, IMG submission 206721) | Soil microbial communities from Loxahatchee National Wildlife Refuge, Florida, United States - Lox_Sample_4.4 | ecosystem: Environmental > Terrestrial > Soil > Wetlands | place: USA... | reverse complement strand
ACATCATCTTCGACGGCACGAAGCCCGCGGCCGTGCTCGACTGGGAGATGGTCTGCACCGGCAGCCCGGAAAAGGATGTCGGCTGGGCGATCTTCCTCGACAAGCACCACAGCGAGGGGCTCGGCGTTCCGCGCCTCGAGGGCTTCCCGAGCTACGAGGACACGCTCGCCTGGTACGGCGAGCGGTCGGGCCACACGGTGCGCCACGCGCACTACTACCAGGTCTACGCGGGCTACCGCTTCGGCATCATCATGCTGCGCCTCGCGCAGCAGTTCGTGCACTACGGGCTGATGGACGCCGAGGCCGGGCACCAGTTCGAGCGCGACAACACCGTCACGCGTCTGACCGCGAAGCTGCTCGATCTCCCGCCGCCGGGCGAGATCAAGACGGCGGGTAGCTACACCTAGCGATGGAGCGCGGAGCGCCGCGCCGCGGCGGAGAGATCGCCTACCGGGACCGCGCGGACATCCTCGATCTCCTGGCCCGCTACGCGACCTACTGGGAGTTCCGCGCCTGTCGCGCCTGGGCCGCGCTCTTCACCGAGGACGGCCACTACTTCGACGTACGGGGACGCGCGGCGCTCGAGGCCGCCTGCTGTGCGCCGCGCCAGGGCGCCGACGAGGGCCGCGACTCGATCCACGCGCAGACGAATACCTTGCTCGTGCAGGTGGCCGACAACCGCATCCACGGCCTCACGAACGTCGTCTTCGGCAGCCACCGCGCAGGCGAGGCGCAGAGCGCGCGCTTCACCGCCTACGGCGACTACCACGACGTTTTCGTGCGCACGGCCGAGGGCTGGCGCTTCGAGTCGCGTCGCGCCTGCTCGCACCTCGCGGACCCGTTGCCTCCCGAGTTTCTGTGACTCAGACCAGCGCCGACTCGCGCCCGCGCGCCGCGAAGGCCGCCCGAAGCCGCTCGCGGCCCGCGTCGTCGAGCCGCGCGTAGCGGCCGTCGGCGCCGCGCTGCCAGACCGGATCGGCGCACTCCCAGCGCTCCTTGCGGAGCGCGCGCTTCAGGATCTTGTTGGTCGGCGTCATCGGCAGCGCCTCGCTGATGCGCACGTAGCGAGGTGCGCACTTGGTGCCGAGGTCGCGCTGCGCGGCGAGGAAGCGCGCGAACTCCTCCGGTTCGAAACGCGCGCCGGGGCGCAGCACGAGCGCCGCCATCGCTTCGTCACCGACGACCTCGCAGGGCACCGCGTAGAGCGCGGCCAGCGCCACGTCGGGGTGTCGCGCCAGGATGCGCTCGACCGGCGCGGCCGCGAAGTTCTCGCCGTCGACGCGCATCCAGTCGTCGCGGCGCCCGGCGAAGTAGAGAAAGCCCTGCTCGTCGCGGTAGGCGAGGTCGCCGCTCCAGTAGATGCCGCCGTGCGTGCGCTCGCGGTTCGCCTCCTCGTTGTTCCAGTAGCCCTCGAAGCTCGCGGCGGTCTGCGTGTTGGCGAGCTCACCGACGGCCTCGTCGGCGTTGGCGAGGCGTCCCTGCGCGTCGAAGCGCGCGCGCGGGCACTCGGCGCCCGTATCGGGATCGAGGACCAGCGTCCCGGGCAATCCCATCCCGAGCGCGCCGCGCGGCATGTCCGGCGTGCGCTGCACGGCGATGCCGCCCTCGGTCGAGCCGTAGGCGTCGACCACGCGACAGCCGAAGCGCTTGGCGAAGCGCTCGAGGTCGTGCTCCGCGCCCTCGTTGCCGAAGACGATCCGGAGCGGGTTGTCGGCGTCGTCGGGGCGCTCTCGTATCGCGAGGATGTAGCTGAGTGGCTTGCCGACGTAGTTCATGTAGGTGACGCCGTAGCGCCGCACGTCGGGCAGGAAGCCCGACGCCGAGAAGCGACGCCGGAGCACGATCTGTGCGCCGGCCGCGAGCGCCGGCCCGAGCCCCGCCATCAGCGCGTTCGAGTGGAAGAGCGGCATCACGAGGTAGGCGACGTCGTCGGCGCGGATGCCGCGCATCTGCACCAGGATCTGCGAGATCGTCGCGAGGCGGCCCTGGCTGCAGATCGCGGCCTTCGGATCGCCGGTGGTGCCGGAGGTGAAGAGCAGCAGGTAGGGCGCGGCCGGATCGATCGCGGCGCGCGGCGGCGTCGCCGGCTGCGCGGCGACCTGCGTCCGCCACGCCGCGGACTCGACGTCGAAGCGGCGGTCCGCCGCGACCGGGAGCTCGAGGCCTTCGAGCAGCGGCGCGTGCCGCGGCTCGCTGAAGAGCATCTGGCAGTCTGCGTGGCGAATGTCGCGCACGAGCTCGTTGCCGCGGCGCGTCGAGTTGATGCCGACGACGGTCGCGCCGCAGAGCGCGGCGCCGCCGAGCAGGAAGACGTACTCCGGCACGTTGTCGAGCAGCACGCCCACGTGGAAGGGGCCGTCGCGGCGCAGCGCGTGCAGCAGCTGCGCGCGCCGGGCGCAGGCCGCGACCAGCTCGCGCCAGGACCAGCTCGAGTCCTCGAATGCGAGACCGCGCCGATCGTCCTCGGCGCGCGCCAGCAACAGGTCGGCGATCGTCGGCATGGGTCCTCGCTCGAGCGGGTCAGGCTATCACGCGCGGCACGCGCACCTTTCGCTGATAGACTGCGCCCGGAGGACGCGCCCATGCCCGCGATCCAGACCGTCACCGGCACCACGACGCCCGAGCGCCTCGGGCGCACCTTGATGCACGAGCACCTCGTGATCGGCTACCCCGGCTTCGAGCAGGACTGGGTGCGCCCGGGCCCGAAGCGCGAGGACATGTTCGCCCGCTGCATCGACCGCATCGAGGAGCTGAAGAGCCATGGCGTGGATGCGCTGCTCGATCCGTGTCCGGCCGACCTCGGCCGCGACGTCGAGTTCATGGCGAAGGTCGCGCAGCGGACGCGCTTCACGATCATCTGTGCGACCGGCCTCTACAAGGAGGAGGAGGGCTCGAACGCCTACTGGAAGTTCCGCGCCAACTTCGGCGACATCTCGGCCGCGCTCGGCGAGCTCTTCGCGCGCGAGCTGACCGAAGGCATCGGCGGCACCGGGATCCGCGCGGGCATCATCAAGGTGGGGACGGGCCACCAGACGCTGACGAAGTACGAGCAGGCGGTCTTCGCCGGCGCGGCGCGCGCGGCGGTCGAGACGGGCGCGCCGATCACCACGCACACCGACGGCGGCAAATTCGGCGACGACCAGCAGGCCTTCCTGCTCGAGCGCGGCGTGCCCGCGCACCGCATCGTGATCGGCCACTCCTGCGGCACGGGCGACCACGCCTACCACCTGCGGATCGCCGAGCGCGGCTCCTACCTCGGCTTCGATCGCTTCGGCCTCGACATGCTCCAGCCCGACACCGAGCGCGTCGCGGCGCTGCTGCGGCTGGTGCGCGCGGGCCGCGGGCGGCAGGTCGTCGTCTCGCACGACACGGTCTGGTGCTGGCGTGGCGAGCCGATCCCCTCGGCCGAGATCCTGTCGCAGATGGAGAAGATCTGGAACCCGACGCACTTCCTGACCCGCATCGTTCCGAAGCTGAGAGACGGAGGCGCCTCCGAGGCCGACATCGAGGCGCTGCTCGTCGACAACCCGCGGCGATTCTTCGCGGGGGAGCCGGTCGCGAGAGCCACCTGAGGCGGAGCATCGCAGCGGCCATCCTGCTGGCCGCGGGCCTCGTGCCGGCGGGCTGCGCGCGGGACACGGGTCCGACGTCGCTCGAGGCCGGGCGGCTCGGCACGGTGGAGCTCTACGCGCCGAAGGAGCCGCCCCGCGGCTTCGTCTTCCTGTTCTCGGACCGCGACGGCCCGACGCGGGAGCTGCGGCGCACTGCGCGCGATCTCGCGCGCAGCGGCGCGGCCTGCGTGCTCGTCGACCTCGACGCCTATCTGAAGGGCCTCGCCGCGAGCAACGACGGCTGCCACTACCTGATCTCCGAGATCGAGGAGCTCTCGAAGCGCGAGCAGCGCGAGCTCGGCGCCTCCGGCTACCACACGCCGGTGCTCGCCGGGGTGGGGCAGGGCGGCACGCTCGCGTACGCCGCGCTCGCGCAGTCGCCCGCCGCGACCGTCGCGGGCGCCGTGGTCGTGGATCCTGCAGAGAGCCTCGCGACCCGGGTCGCGCTCTGCGAAGGCGCGAAGGCCAGCGCCGATCCGGCGGGCGGCTTCCGCTATGCGCCGTCGAAGTCGCTGCCCGGCACCTATCGCGTCGCCAACGACCCCGGCAAGGGGCTCGTCGCGGCGATCGGGACCTTGCTCGAGGAGCGCCGCAGCGCCTTGCCGGCGCCCTCGCTGAACGGTCTGCCACTCGTCAACCTGCCGGCCGAGAAGCCGGGGCCGCTCTTCGCGGTGATCTACTCGGGCGACGGCGGCTGGCGCGACCTCGACAAGACGATCGGCGAGTACCTCGCGAGCCACGGCGTGCCGACCATCGGAGTCGACAGCCTCCGCTACTTCTGGAGGCGGAAGTCACCGGAGGAGGTCGCGCGCGATCTGGTCTCGATCCTCGAGGTCGAGAGCGCGCGCGGTGGTCCCGCGCGGCAGGCCATCCTGATCGGCTACTCGTTCGGCGCCGACATCCTGCCCTTCACGTACAACCGCCTGCCCGCGAAGTGGCGCGATCGCGTCGTGCAGATCTCGCTGCTCGGCCTCGGATCGCGCGCACCCTTCGAGTTCCACTTGACCGGCTGGCTGGAGAAGACCGATGAATCGGCGCTTCCGGTGCTGCCGGAGATCGCGCACATGGACCTCTCGAAGGTCCAGTGCTTCTACGGTGAGCAGGAGGACGACAGGGTCTGCGACAAGCCCGAGCTCGCGAAGGCCGAGCTGATCCACACCACCGGCTCGCACCACTTCGATGGCAACTACCCGAAGCTCGCGCAGCGCATCCTCGACGGCGCGATGCGGCGCTACCAGGCTCAGCGCACGACGACACCCGTCATGCCGCCAGCGATCAAAGCGGCCACGTCCGCGAGCACGAAGGCCGCGGAGAGTCCGCCCGGAGCGGCCAGGTAGCGGGGCTCCCAGGTCGGATCGAATTTCTCCTTGAAGGCCCGCAAGCCCTGGAAGTTGTAGAAGTTCTCGCCGTGCCGGAAGAGCAGCGCGCCGAGCCGGTTCCAGAGCGGCGCGAGTCGGTGTCGCTCGAAGCCGGAGAGCGGCGCCATGCCGAGGCTGAACCAGCGGTAGCCCTGGTCCTGACCCCAGACCAGCAGCTGCGTGAAGAGGTATTCCATCACGCCGCTCGGCGCCTCGCGCGAGTGGCGCATCAGGTCGATCGAGACCTCTTCCTTGGCGTCGCTGGCCCAGATGTTCGAGAAGGCGATGAGCTCGTCGCCGCGCCAGACGAGCGCCATGGGCATGCGCGAGAGATACGCGGGATCGAAGAACCCGAGTGAGAAGCGCTTCTCGCGCGTCTGCTTGCTGGCGAGCCAGGCGTCGCTGACGGGCCGCAGCTTCGGCATCAGCTCGGGGACCCGCTCGCGCGGCGCGACCTCGAAGCGACAGCCCTCGCGCTCGACGCGCCGGAGCGTGTTGCGGATGCTCTTGCGTCCGCCGCCTTCGAGCGTGAAGCGGTCGAGCGGCACGCGCGCCTCCTCGCCGATCCGGCGCAAGGTCAGGCCGAGATCGAGATAGACCGGGAGGTCGGCGGTCTGCACCTCGTAGAACGCGCACTGACCGCCGTGCTGGTCGGCGAGCTCGCGGAACTGCCAGGCCAGCTCGCGCCGGGCTTCGGGCGGTCCGACCGGGTCGCCCATCGCGATCCAGCTGCGCCGGCGGACGCCGTACATCAGGAAGCCCGTACCGGACGGGTGGAAGAGCAGCGGCTTGTCGCCGACGAGTGCGAGGTGGGCTTCCGCGCTCTGCGCGCCGACGACCAGCGGCGTCACGCGCTCGATCTCCTCAGGTGTCGGCAGGCTGGGCGGCGCCGAGGCCGGTCGGAGCAGGCGCGCCACCGCGTAGGCGCCGAGCAGGACCGCCGCGCCGGCGAGCGCGCGCAGCGAGCGCGGCGCGTGGCCCTCGAGCTCGAACTGCCACCACAGCTCGTGCTGGTACTCGACCTGGCGGTACGCGAGCAGCACGATGAAGCCGGTGCCGAGCAGCAGGATCGCGATCGCGGTCGTCCAGCCGGTGGAGAAGGGCTGCGTCAGCAGCGAGCTGCGCCGGTAGAAGAAGCGATGGCAGGGCGCGAGCGCGATCGCCATCGCGACCAGCACGCTCGCCTCCTCCCAGTCGAGTCCCTTCGCGAGCTCGAGCACCGCGCCGACGAGGAACACGGTCAAGGTCAGGCTGTAGGCCGCGTCGACCCGCTGCTGGATCGCGCGTGCGAGCAGCACCAGCACGACCCCGAGCAGGCTCGCGGTGAAGTGCGAGATCTCGACCAGCGGCAGCGGCAGGACGCGGTCGATCGCCTCCATACGGCCGGGCGCCGCGGGCGTCGCGCCCGAGACGAGGAGCAGTGCGCCGGCCGCGAACGTCGCGATCGCGAGCGCGCGCGGCACGAGCTCCGGGGCCCACTGCGCGAGCAGACTGCGCGCCGTATAGAGCACGTGGCGCCGCTGCAGCAGCTCGAAGCCGGTGAAGAGCCCGATCGCGGCGCCGAGCGGGATCAGGTAGTAGACGATGCGATAGGCGAGCGCGGAGCCGAGCACCACGTCGCCCGGCACGTATGGCGCGAGCAGCACGACGAGCACGGTCTCGAAGACACCGAGCCCGGCGGGCACGTGGCTCACGAGCCCGACCACCTGCGCCAGCATGTAGATGCCGAGGACGGTCCCGAAGGTCACTCCGGGCGGGTGAGGCAGCAGCACGTAGAGGACGGCACCGGCGAGCAGCCAGTCGCAGCTCGAGAGCCCGATCTGGAGGAGGGTCGTGACGGGCCCCGGGTGCGGGAGCTCGAACTCGCCTACGCGCAGCACCGGCCGGCGGAGCCCCGTCACCGCCCAGATCACCAGCAGCAGGAGCAGGGCGACACCGAGCGGACGCGTGGTCGTGATCCAGGAGTGCCACGCGGCTGGTAGCGCGATCGCGTCGAGCGCGAGCGTCACACCGCCGACCGTGAGGAAGCCGAGCCAGAAGGTGACGGCGTTGAAGCTGATCACCCGCGCGAGGTCGGCGGCCGAGACCCCCCACGTCGTATACATGCGGTAGCGGACCGCGGTGCCGCCGAGGAACGAGAAGCCGAGGTTGTGGCTGAAGACGTAGGCGACGAAGGAGGCGAGGCCGATGCGGCTGTACGGAAGGCGCACGCCGGTGAAGCGCAGCCCGAGCGTGTCGTAGCCGGTGAGGCAGCCGTAGCTCCCCAGGCAGAACGCGAGCGCGAACAGCAGATGGCTCCACGGAATCGCCGTCAGGTGCGCGATCACGTCGCCGGCGTGGAACTCGCGCAGCTCGCGGTCGAGGATCCACGCCGCGAGCCCGAAGAGCGTCAGCCCGACGACGGGGCCCAGCGCGGCGGCGATCCGCTCTTTCATGGCGGGCGGAGTGTATCCAGACGTGGCGCCGGCGTGACCCCGAGCCGTCGCGATCCGGGTCTCTTCTTCTGATCTTCGCTCGCCTGCGGCGCCTGCTGGCTAGAGCGACCCGTCCGCGAGCATGTCGGCCGGGTCGCGCAGGTCGACCGCGCCGAGGTAGCCGCCGCCCGACGCGATCGCGTCGTGCACGGCGTAGCCGAGGAGCTCCTGCGCCTGGCGCGGAAGCTGCCGTGCGACGTCCGGCGGCGTCCCGAGGAAGTGGTTCTCCTCGGTGCGAAGCCACCCCACCACGTAGGAGAGGTGCACGCCGCGCCGCCATGCGTCGCGCGTCTCGTTGGCGCCTCCACCGTGGATGGTCGAGCCGAGGTAGAGGACCGACGCGCCGGCCGGCATCTCGGCGTCGGCGATCTCGTGCGCCTCGGGCTTGCGCTCGACCGGCCAGCGATGGCTGCCCGGCACGACGCGCGTCGCGCCGTTCTCGCGGCGGAAGTCGACGAGCGCGGTGATCGACGCGACCTGGAGCTCGGGATGCGGCCGCGGCACGTGGATCCACACGAGCTCGTCGCGGTGCAGGAGCTGCGCCTCGGAGCCCGGACCGCGGTCGAGCAGGTGGGCGACGTTGACCTGGTATCGCGCGCACGAAGGACCGAGGACGGCGTCGCAGGCAGCGAGCAGCAGCGGGTGACAGAGCACGTCCGTCGCGAACGATGGCGACTTCGCCGCGAGCGAGGTGAGGTGGCGCGTGCGCTTGCCGAAGAACCACGCGATCGCGGGATTCAGGTGCTCGCGCGCGGGGTCGGCCTGCGCGAGGTGAGGATCTACCTCCGCGTTGATGCGGGAGAGCGCGGACGCGTCGAGCAGGTCCTCGACGATCACGCCACCGTGCTCGCGGAGCGCCGCGACGACGGCATCGGCGCCGTCGCGAGTCAGAAGACGGGGTAGCGTGGCGGGCATGGTCGTTTCTCCGAACTTCGCTCGCCTTCGGCTCGCTGCGCGCGGCTGCGCAGCTTGCGGTCGCCGGCTGCGCCTCGCTGCGCGCGGCTACGCCGCTTGCGTGAGCTCTCGGGTGTTGTCGCGCAGGATCATGCGCTTCGAGTCGTCGTCGAACTTCGCGAGCTCGGGCACGTAGTCGAGCGGCTGCGGCATGCCCTCGATGTGCGGCCAGTCTGAGCCGAAGATCACGCGCGAGGCGCCCATCAGCGACGCAACCTCGTGGACGTCGTCCTCCCAGAAGGGATTGATCCAGACGTTGCGGCGAAAGAGCTCCGCCGGGTGCTGCTTGTAGTAGCCGGGCGTGCGCGCGGCCGACTGCTGGAGCTTCCGGAAGAGGTCCGGCAGGAACTCCGAGCCGTTCTCGACCGATGCGATGCGCAGGCTCGGGAAGCGCTCGAAGAGCTTCTCGAAGGCAACGGTGATCAGCCAGTCGTAGGCGGCGCGCTCGATGTTGAGCGCCTTGATCGAGGGCTTCCAGCCCTCGTCGAACTTCGCGCCGAAGCCGTCCTGCGTATAGCCGTTCGTGGTGTAGCCGGAGTCGCCCGCGTGCACGACCACCGCGATGCCGGCCTCCGCGACGCGCGCCCAGAAGGAATCGAAGCGCGGATCGGCGGGGCTGCGCGGTCCGGTCGGCGTCCACACCGGCGCGGGACGCATGCAGACGACGCGCGCGCCGCGCGTGAGCGCCCAGTCGAGCTCGCGCACCGCCCAGTCGACGTCGCCGAGAGCCAGGTAAGGCGCGGCGAAGATGCGGTTCTGGTAGGCGAAGCCCCAGTCCTCGTCGAGCCACTGGTTGAAGGCACGGAAGGTCCAGCAGACGGCTTCGACGTCGTGCTTCAAGAGCTCTTCGTAGAGCATGCCCAGCGTCGGGAAGAGCCAGCAGGCCTCGAGCTCCTGCGCGTCGAGCGCGCGGATGCGCGCGTCGCGGTCGCGGTACTCCGCGGGGATCGGCTCGCGCTCGCGCAGGAACTCGAGCGGGTTCTTGCCTTCCGGGTTCCCGCGGAAGTAGGCGTGCATCGCGCCGGCCTTCGCGACCGGATCGAAGGTCGGGTTCACGACCGCGCGGCTGACCTTGCCGCCGACCACGTGGTACTTGCGCCCCTCGATCGTCGCCCACTGGACCGTGCGCGGGCCGCGCTTCGGATCGAGGTGACGCGTGAAGGCGTCGAGCGCCTCGTAGTAGTGGTTGTCGGCGTCGAAGGGGCGGAAGGGCAAGGTCGCCACGGGGAGTCCTCGCGCAGGGGTGCGAGCCAGCTTATCGCCCCTCGCGCAGCGCGGCGATCGCGCGCGCGGCCTTCGCGTCGTGCGTCGGGTCGTCCGGCAACGGGAAGGTGAGGCTGGTCGCAAGACCGCCGTACCAGTCGCGCAGCACACGAGCGATCTCGTCGTAGGAGCCCTGCGGCACGAGCGCGTCGAGCATCGCGTCCGTGACGGCGCCCTTCATGTCGGCCCAGCGTCCCTCGCGCGTCAGCGCATGGAGCCGTTCGCCGACGTCCCGCCAGCCGTAGAGCTCGAGCGTCGGCCAGTAGGAGGGGGTCGAGTAGAGGAAGGTCAGCAGCTCGCGCACGTGCTCTCGCTCCGCCGCGATCTCGGACGCGGTCGCGCCAGTGATCACGAGTCCGCCCGCCATCAGCTCGAGGCGCCGAGCGTCGCGGTCCGCGCGCGCGGCGCCGCGCTCGAGCGACGGGCGCGTCAGCTCGCGGAGCGTGCGCGGCGCGCTGCCGGTCGGGTGCGTGAGCATGCCGTCCGCGACCTCGCCGGCGAGCTCGCTCATGCGCGGCCCCACCGCGCCGAGGAGCAGCGGGATGTCCGGGTGCTCGATCGGGCCCGGGTTGAAGAACGGCTGGAGCCTCGTGAAGCGATAGTGCGAGCCTCGGTAGTCGAGCGGGGCGCGGCCCTGGAAGGCGGCGAAGATCGCGCGCAGCGAGAGCACGTACTCGCGCATGCGCGGCACGGGCGGAGTCCATGGCGTCGAGTAGCGGCCGACGATGTTGCCGCGCACCTGCGTGCCGAGGCCGAGCTCGAAGCGCCCGCCCGACACCGACTGGAGATCCCACGCCGAGATCGCGACGAGCATCGGGCTGCGCGGGAAGGAGACGAGCACGCTGGTGCGCGCGACGAGCCGCGTGGTCGCGCGCAGCGCCGCCTGCGAGAGCAGCAGTCCGTCGTGGAGCGCGTCGGGGATGCAAAGGCCGTCGTAGCCGAGGGACTCGACGCGGTGCGCGTGCGACTCGACGTCGGCGAGTCCCATGCGCTGATCCATGCTGGCGAAGACACGCATCCGTGGTGGCGCAGTCTAGGCCAGCGCGACATCATGCGGCCCTCGTGGACCGGGACCGGCTGCGGAGGCTCTTCGATCTCACCGGGCGCGTCGCCATCGTGACGGGCGGGACGCGCGGCATCGGTCGCGCGATCGCGGGGGGCTTCGCGGCGGCCGGTGCGAAGGTCGTGGTCGCGAGCCGGAAGCCCGCGGCGTGCGCCGAGACCGAGGCCGCGCTCCGCGCGCAGGGTTACGAGGCGCTCGGGGTGCCGACGCACCTCGGCGATCTCGCTGCGCTGGGGCCGCTGGTGGAGAAGACGGTCGAGCGCTTCGGCCGCCTCGACATCCTGGTGAACAACGCCGCGACCGCGCTTGCGGAGCCGATCGGGCGCTTCACGCCCGCAGCCTGGGACAAGGTCTTCGAGGTCGACCTGCGCGGTCCTGTATTCCTGATCCAGGCGGCGCTGTCGCACCTCGAGAAGAGCCCGTGCGCATCGGTCGTCAACGTGATCTCCGCGGGCGCCTTCCTGTTCGCGGTGAACAGCGCGATGTACTCGGCCGCGAAGGCCGGCCTGATGGCCTTCACGCGCTCGATGGCCGCGGAGTTCGCGCCGCGCGGCATCCGCGTCAACGCGCTCGCGCCCGGCACCGTCGACACCGACATGGTTCGCAACAACCCGCCCGAGGTGCAGAAGTGGATGGTCGAGGCGAGCTTCCAGAAGCGCGCCGCGCACCCCGACGAGATGGTCGGCCCCGCGCTCTTCCTCGCCTCCGACGCCGCGAGCTTCGTCACCGGCCAGGTGGTGATCGCGGACGGCGGGCTGACACCGCACTGAGCTGACGCCGCACCGAGCGCGCGACCGCGGTGCCTACTGATCCTGCACGTTGATGCTGTCCGTGCCGGTATGGACACCGGTGCCGTCGGGCCCGGTCATGCAGTGGAAGGTGAGCGTGTAGCCCTCGTCGCCGGCAGCGCTCTCGTCGATGAGCACGTCGTAGACACCGCTGCCTCCGTTCACGCTGACGCCGGGGCTCGGCGTGGTGTCGCCCTCGACAGGGTCCGTGCTGTTGACGAGCAGCGATCCGCGGTGCGCCTGCACCGAGATCAGCGCGGCGGCATTGGCGGGCGGGTCGTCGCGCACCTGAACGAAGAGCGACTGCGGCGGGCCGCTGCCGTCGTCCGAACAGATGATCTGGAAGTAGTCGGTGGCGCCGGCGTCGGTGTGGAGCGTGCCGGTCAGCGTGTGCGCGGACGCGCGCGCGGGTGCGAACGCCGCGAGCAGGGCGACCAGCGCGAGCCAGCCCGCGAACGGCAGCAGCGGCACCTGGGGGACCGAGGGGAAGATCGAGGTGCCGGTCGGGCTGCCGGTCCCTCCCGCACCGGTCGTGCACTGGAACGAGAGCACGAAGCTCTCGGCGCCCGCGGCCGTCTTGTCGACGAACACGTGGTAGACGCCGGCGCCGCCGTTCACGAACGCGGCGGGCGAGAAGGTCGCGTCGCCGTCGCTGGTGTCCGTCGCGTTGCGGGCCGCGCTGCCCTTCTGCACCTGCACGGAGACGAGCGGCGCCCCGGCCGGCGTGGTGTCCTGCACCGCCACCGTCAGCGAAGCCGGCGCGCCGCGGCCGTCGTCGGAGCAGGTGACCTGGTAGTAGGCGGCGGCGCTCGCGTCCGCTCCGAGCGAGCCCGGTTGCGTGTTGGCGCGTGCGCCGCCGGCGACCGCGAGCGCGCAGGCCATCCACGCGACGGCGTGGGCGCTGCGCCGCATGCGACTAGCGTGCTCCCCAGCCAGGGATCGGCAGGTCGCGCTCGATCTGCGCCGCCGAGGGTGTCACGAACAGCTCGTAGCCTGCACCGCATGCCGGCGCCAGCGGGTTCGTCGTCAGGTTTCGATTCACGGTCAGGATGGCCGGCTCGCCGATTCCATCGATGCCCTGCGCGGCGCCCTCCACCGCGTAGATGGAGCCGTTATCCGGGATCCACAGGTTGACCTTGTCCGGGCGCAGCGTCGGTTTCGACAGCTTGCAGATGTCGGCGATCGCGAGGGCGATGCGCAGCCGCACCGCGCACGACTCCGGCAGGAAGCTCGGCGCCGTGAACTGGAAGGGCATGCGCCCGGTGAGCCCGAGCTCGAGCCGGCCGAAAGTGCCGAAGAACCCGATCACGTTGCCGAGCGCGTCGGTCTTCACGCGCTGGGCGAGGAAGATGCTGCGGTCCTGGATCGCGGACACGAGCCCGACCAGGCTCCCCGGCGCGATCACGTCGCCGAGGCTCGCGATCGCGACGTTCGGATCGCTGGCGTGCAGCTCCGGTGCGTCGGCGGGGAACACCACGCTCTGCGCGATCACCGGGAATTCGCCTTCCTCGCAGCCGTGGCCGATGCGCAGCGCGTTATCGTCGCTCACTCCCTCCGTGGCCTGCGCCTTGACCGTCGTGTGGGCAGCGGCCGGCCCACCCTCAGCCGCCGCCAGCAGCAGGGCCGTTCCGAGACTCGTGACCAAAGTTGCGACCCGCATGTCATCTCCCTCCAGCGGCGCACCCTACCTCGGGCGCGTTGCCGGAGGGATGCGGCATGTTGTCGCACGCTCCGTGCCCCGGATCGGATTGCCACCCCTGATGCTCGACGACGACTCACTGCGGTTTCGCGACGCGTCTTCCGTCGCGGTCGGCTCCTCCGCCGACCTCGTCCTCCGCTGGATCGTTCCGCTGCGCCATCTGGCTGCGGCCGGCCAGCTCGGCGCGCTCTTCGTGGCGCGCTTCGTCCTCGACCTGCCGCTTCCCTACGGCCTGCTGTTCCTGGTCCCCGCCGTGACCGAGATCTCCAATCTCCTGCTGACGCGTGTGCGTGTCACAGCGGAGCGCGCTCTGCTCCTTGCGACCGGCGTGCTTGCGTTCGATACGGTGCTCTTCACCCTCCTGCTCACGTTGAGCGGTGGACCCGACAATCCCTTCTCGGCGATCTATGCCATCCACGTGGCCATGGCCGCGATGCTCGGCAGCGCGCGCGCAACCTGGCTCGTCGCGGCCCTCTCGGCGTTCGGCTACGCGGTGGCCTTTCGCTGGCACGAGCCGCAGCACTTCTGGCACGGACCCGTGGCGCCCGGCATTCCGCTCGCGCTCCACGCGGTCGGCATGTGGGTCGCGGTGGCGGTGGTGGCGGTCGTGCTCACGTACTTCATCGGCCGGATCACCCGGTCGCTGCGAGAGCGCGAGGAGGCGCTGCAGCGCCTCTCCGAGATCGCGGCGCGCAACGCTCGCCTCGCCTCGCTGACCACCCTGGCGGCCGGCGCCGCGCACGAGCTCGGCTCGCCGCTCGGCACGATCGCCGTGATCGCGCGCGATCTCGAGCGAGACCCGGGAGCTTCCGGGGCCGAAGCCCTGGCCGCCGACGCGCGCCTGTTGCGTTCCGAGGTGGAGCGCTGTCGCGCGATCCTGGATCGCATGAGCGGCCGTGCGACGCGTCTCGAGCACGACGCCGCCGTAGCTCTGCGCGCGGAGGACCTGGCGCAGGTGCTCGGTGCCGACGAGCTCGGGGAAGCCGCATCGCGCCTGGACGTCTCGGTCGACGCGCCGCCGGGCACGACCCTCGGTGCGCGCGCCGACTTCGCCGCGGTCGTGCTGCCTCTGCTGCGCAACGCGTTGGATGCTTCGCCGGCGACGGGGCGCGTGCAGATTCACGTGTCGCGAGTGGGAGATCGCATGCGCGTGTCGGTGCGAGACGAGGGGCACGGGATGGACGCCAAGACGCTGGAGCGTGTCGGGGAGCCGTTCTTCACCACCCGGACGGCGGGCCGCGGCACCGGACTCGGGCTGTTCGTCGTGCGCTTGCACGCCGAGCGTCTCGGTGGTGCGTTGCACCTCGATTCGTCGCCGGGCGTGGGGACGACGGCGCGAGTGGAATGGCCGATTGCGCCATGAGTGCTCCCCGTCCGTTGCGCCTGCTTCTCGTCGACGACGACGAGCCGTTCCGTGCTCGCCTGGCACGCTCGCTGCGCGCTCGCGGCATGGAGGTCGCGGAGGCCGCGTCCATCGCGGATGCCGTGCGGGTGGCGCGCGAGCTCGTTCCCGAGCGGGCCGTGATCGATCTGCGCATCGGCGAGGGTTCCGGACTCGACGTGTTGTCGGCGCTCAGCCGCGAGTGTCCCGGAGTGGTGTCGATCGTGTTGACCGGTTACGGCAGCATCGCCACCGCTGTGGAGGCGGTGCGCCGGGGAGCCTTCGACTATCTGGCGAAGCCCGTCGACGCGGACGACCTGTTGCGCGCCTTCGAGCGAGAGGGCGAGGATGAGCAGACCGAGCGCGCCGTGCCCTCGCTGCACCGCGTCGAGTGGGAGCACATCCAGCGCGTTCTCTCCGACTGCGGGGGCAACGTCTCGCGAGCGGCGCGTGTGCTCGGGGTCCACCGCCGCACGCTCCAGCGCAAGCTCGCCAGCCGTCCACCCTCGCGGTGATCGCCGGCGCGCGCCGCTGCGCTGCGGCAATTCGTCGCACCCCCTGAAGGTCGCTCCGCGGCGGTGCTATGCGATCGACCGCCCCGCGACCCAGACCCGGGTCGCCGGCCTCTGGAAGCGGAGATGCGACGGGTCGGGGCGGTCGCCATTGCTTTGCTCGGCTTCGCGTCGCTCGGTAGCCGGGACGGCGAGCCGGTCGGGCGCCTGGCACCGGATTGCGCGCTGACCGCGCTCGACAGCGGTGAGGAGGTCGCGCTCGCTCCCGCGCGCGGCAAAGTGCTGTGGGTCGACTTCTGGGCGTCCTGGTGCTCCGCCTGCGTGGAGTCCTTCCCCTTTCTGATGGCCCTCGATCGTGACTACCGCGAGCGCGGGCTCGAGATCGTGGCCGTGAACCTCGACGAGAAGCCGGAGGAGGCGCGAGCGTTCCTCGCGCACTATCCCGTGCGCTTCGAGCTGGCGGCGGATCGCTCCCGGGACTGCCCGCGCGCCTTCGGCGTCGCGTCGCTCCCGTCGGCCGTCCTCGTCGATCGCGGCGGCGTGATCCGCTTCGTGCACCGGGGCTTCCACCCCGGCGACGCCGAGGCGCTTCGCACGCAGGTGGAGTCGCTGCTGGACGAAGGCGGAGCGCCGCCGGAGCCGGCGGGTGCGGAAGAGCGGACGCGTGCGGGCGCGCGCTAGGCAACGGTGCGTCGCGTGTCTGTGCGCGCTCGGACTGGCCGTCGCGAGCTGCGCCCCGGTAGCGCCCTGGGATCGCGGTCGCCTCGCGAAGCCCCAGATGGCGCTCGATCCGGATCCGCCCCAGCGCGAGCTCCGCGACCACGTGCACGCGAGCCGCGAGGCAGCCGCCGGCGGAGAGATCGGCGCGGGCGGCGGCTGTGGCTGCGACTAGGAGCTGGATCGCTTCGCCGCGCGGTCCGTCCCTGCGCGCGCTGACCGCCGCGGCGCTGGCCCTGCCGGGGCTGGCGCCCGGACGCGCGCGCGCGGACGGGAGCGACGAGTTCTCGTTCCAGTACGGACGCTACACAGAGGGGGATCGCGACCTCTCGGGTGTCAACAGCGCCTACGACCCCATCCGCGTGGACAATCTGCTGGCGCGCGGCCGCTTCTCGCTCTTCGACCGGTGGTCGCTCGACGTCGAATACGAGCAGGACACCTGGTCCGGCGCCACGCCCATCACGACGGCGCCGCTCGTATTCGGCGGCAATCGGCCCACGTCTCCCGACGGCGTGTCTGGCGCCACACCCTTCATCGAGGGCGATCTCTTCCTGAACTCGAAGTTCCAGCCGCTCCAGCTCGACGAGCAGGGCGAGCCCGCCGCCGTCAACCGCTCGCTCGTGCACACGCTCTCCTACGCCTCGCCGGAGACCCGCCAGCAGGTCGACGCCACGCTCCACTACGCTTTCGACCGGGCCGAGCTCTCGATCGGCGGCGGCGGTTCCTTCGAGAGCGACTACGTCTCGGCCTGGGGCACGCTCGGCGGCGCCATGGAGTTCGACCAGGGCATGCTGCGTCTGGAGGGCAGCGTCAGCTACACGCACGACGAGACGCGAGCCGAGCTCAGCCACGATGCCGCGCCCTACATCGACACCAGCGCGTACCGGCACGAGGTCGAGATCTTCCCGTCCACCGGCAAGCGCGTCCTCTCGGGCGACAGCGACGAGGTCGGGCTGCGGCTCGGGCTCTCGCAGATCCTCGGCCCTAACACCGTGGTGAAGCTGGGCTTCGGCTACGCGCGCGCGTCGGGCTACCTCGAGAACCCCTACAAGGTCGAGGAGGTCGCCTTCATCGATCCCGCGCACCAGGCGCAGGCGCCGCCCGGCGGCTACTACGCGCAGGTGCACGCGCTGCTCGAGCAGCGCCCGAACTCGCGCAACGAGTGGAGCGCCGACCTGCGACTGGTCCAGTACGTCGCGCCGCTCGATGCGGCCCTGCAGCTCGCTTACGGGTTCTACGCGGACGACTGGGGCATCGACGCACACACCTTCGAGGCGAGCTGGGGACAGCCGCTCGGCTTCGGCCTCACCCTGACGCCGCACCTTCGCTTCTACTCGCAGGGGCAGGCGGACTTCTACCAGCCGTACCTGATCTCGCAGCAGGCGTACCGGACCATCGTCACGGACCCCGACACCGGCGACATCATCTCGATCACCCCGTTCGACCCGGCGCTGCTGCCGTCCCACTTCTCGAGCGACGAGCGTCTCTCGGCCTTCGGCGCGCTCTCGGGCGGCGCGACGCTCAGCCTTCGGCTGCTCCCGGGCGTGCTGCTCGACGGCGGCTTCGAGTACACCGTGCATCGCGGCGACTGGCGGCTCGGCGGCGGGGGCGAAGGCGGCTACAGCGACTTCCACTCCTACCTGCTGTCGGCGGGTCTCCGCTTCGACACCTCCGCACTGCGCTCGATCGCGGCCGCGCAGGCCGAAGCGGACGGCGGTGAGCCGCACGCGGAGCACGTCCACGCGGGACCGGCGCCGGCCGGCGTGATGCTCGCGCACATGCTCGACGACCCCGGCGACTGGATGTTCGGCCTCCGCTACGGCTATGCGCTCCAGGACGGTGCTGTGCTGCGGGGCACGCGCACGGCCGGCGACTCGGAGATCATCGCAGAGGGCTGCCACGACATCCCGTGCAGCACCGCCCCGAAGCGCATGACCATGCAGATGATCATGGTCGACCTCGGCTACGCCCCGACGTCCTGGCTGAACCTGATGCTGATGCCGTCCTTCGTCGCGATGGAGATGAACCTGGATCCGCTCGAAGGCGCCGTGCCGGACGAGCACGGCCACCACGACCACGAGACCGGCGGCGTCGGCGACACCGGCCTCTATGCGCTGTTCCAGCTCTACGCGGCGTCGGGGCACGAGCTGCACGCGGGTCTCGGCCTGAGCGCGCCGACCGGATCGGTGAGCGAGAAGGACCCGCGCAGTCACCAGCAGGACAACGGCTACACGCACTACGGGATGCAGCTCGGCAGCGGCACCTGGGACTTCCTGCCGAGTCTCACCTACACGGGCGCGTGGAAGCGCCTCTCGTTCGGCAGCCAGCTCTCCGGCACCGTTCGGCTCGAGGACGAGAACGACTCGGGCTACGCGCTGGGCGACGTCTTCCAGGCGACCGGCTGGGCGGGGTTCGCCCTGACCCGCTGGCTGACGGCGACGGCGCGCGGTCTCTACACCTGGCAGGGCTCGATCCGCCACGACTACGACCGCCGGCACTCCGAGTCGGGTCCGATGGACTTTCCCTCGAACTACGGAGGGCAGTACGTCGATCTCGGGCTCGGCCTCGCCGCGACCGGGTGGGGCCGGCTCGCCGGGCAACGGCTCGCGGTCGAATGGCTCCAGCCGCTGCGCGACGACGTGGAGGGCTATCAGCTCGACCGGGTCGGCAGCCTCCAGGTCGCGTGGAGCCTCGCCTTCTGAAGGGCATTCGCACCGCGTTCGTGTCGATGGGCTGCCCATGCGAGCTCCAGCTCTTCGCGGCGGACGAGGCGGAGGCGCGCCGCGTCGCAGGGCTCGCGGTCGCGGAGGTCGCGCGGCTCGACGCGAAGTACACGACCTACCGCGACGACAGCTTCCTGGCGGAGATCAACCGCGCGGCGGCGAGCGGTGGCTGCATCGACGCGGATGCCGAGACCGCGCGCCTGCTCGACTACGCCGACGCCTGTCACCGCGAGAGCGGCGGGCTCTTCGACGTCACGGCCGGTGTGCTGCGCGCGGCGTGGCGCTGCGAGAAGGGCGCGCTGCCGCACGCCGCCGAGCTGGAGGCGCTGTGCGCGAAGGTCGGCTGGCATCGGGTCGCATGGCGTGCACCGCGGCTCGCGTTCCCGCTCGCCGGGATGCAGCTCGACTTCGGCGGCGTCGTGAAGGAGTACGCCGCGGATCGCGTCGTCGCGCTGTGTCGCGCGGAGGGCGTGCACGGCGGCCTCGTGAACCTCGGCGGCGATCTGGCGATCGTCGGCCCGCGCCCGGACGGCGAGCCCTGGAAGGTCGGAATCCGCGACCCCCGCTCGCGCGACGCGCTCGCGGCGCTGGTCGAGCTCGACTCGGGCGCGCTCGCCAGCAGCGGCGACTACGAGCGCTGCGTGATGATCGACGGCGTGCGCTACGGCCACATCCTCGATCCGCGCACGGGCTGGCCCGTGCGTCACCTCGCGTCCGTGAGCGTCGTCGCGGATCTCTGCATCGTCGCCGGCAGCGCCTCGACGATCGCGATGCTGCGGCAGGAGGAGGGCCCCGCGTGGCTCGACGAGATGGGCGTGCCACATCACTGGATCGACGTGGACGGACGAAGCGGCGGGACGCTCGCCGAGGCCCCGGAACCTCCGTCGAGTCGATGAGCCGGCGGCGCCGCCAGCCCACGCGGAGGAGCCACGTACGCGGCTGCGCGACGGCGCGACGTGGAGGTCGGTTTCCGGATGGAATCTTCGATTCCATCGAAGGGGAACGAATCCTGCCGATCGTCCTTCCATGGCACGCGTGGTGACATGCGGTTGTGACAGGGACGGTCACCGCGAGTCTTCACGCGATGTTCTGCTGTCGAATGGAGAGGACCGGGATTGGGAGATGCAGTAGCTACGCCCGATACACCGCGCTCCCGTCGAGGGTGCGGATCTCGCGGCCGAGCTCATCGAGCAGGCGCAGGCTGTAGGTGACGCGGCCGGTCAGCTTCTCGGGGTCGCAGCAGCAGAGGGCGAGGGCGGCCTCGGCCATCGCCTCGACCGGCTCGATCATCGAGGGCTCGATCCACTTGTCGGCGCCGACGGCCGCGACGCCCGGCGTGATGACCGCCTGCACGGGGGCCAGCGTGTTGACCGCGATGCCGGCGGTCGAGAGCTCGGCGGCGAGTCCCTGCGTGATGCGGTTCAGCGCGGCCTTGCTCGCGGCATAGAGGTGATGGCCCCCCTTCTGCTCCCACGCGATGTAGGGCGGGCCCTGCGGCGGCTCGGACGTCGCCGACGAGATGTTGAGGATCCAGCCGCGCCGCTTCGCGCGCATGTCGGGCACGGCGAGCTGCACGAACTCGAGCGGCGCCAGCACGTTCGCGTGGAACGTGATGCGGAAGTCGTTGTCGCTGAACTTCTCGAACGGCCGGTAGGGACCCTGCGCCGCATTGTTGACGAGGATATCGATCGCGCCGAGGTGCTCACGACAGGCCGCAATTGCGGCCTGTCGCGATCCGGGATTCAGCACGTCGCACTCGATCGCCACCGCGCGCCCTCCGCGCGACTCGATGCGCGCGACGGTCTCGCGCGCGGTGCCCGCGATCTTCGCGTGCGGGCTCTCGACGCTTCGCGCGGCGCACGCGACGTGCGCTCCCGCGGCGGCGAGCCGCTCGGCGATCGCCGCACCGATGCCGCGCGACGCGCCCGTGACGAACGCGACCTTGCCCTCGCACTCTCGCATCGACATCGCTGGCTCCTTCCCGACTAATACTGCCGGTAGCGCCTCTGGACGTGCGCCTGCCGCACGCGGATCGCCTCGCTCCGCTCGGCGGCCGACACCGTGCGCGTGCCCGCCGGGAGATGCTTCGGGATCTCGCTCTCGCGCACCTTCGTGACCTTCACCGTCGGGAGCTGCGAAGGCAGCTCCGAGTAGGCCCAGCGGAAGGTGAGGAAGCCCTGCGGCAGGCCGGTCGTGTCGACCCAGTTCGGCACACAAGGGTCGCGGTGCGCGATCACGTAGCGGCGCACGCCGTCCGGATCGGCCTCGGCCTGGAAGATGTTGAGGCTGCTCTGGTGGTTCGCGAAGTCGAGCGACTCGCCCCAAAGATTCGAGAGATGGAAGCCCGAGTACTGCGGCACGATCGGAACCGCGTTCTCGATGATGAGGGCCTCATCGGGGCCGAGGTCGAAGACGCCGCCCGAGTAGACGTTCGTCGCCTGACCGCCGCCCGTGGCGAGCGAGGCCGCGTTGGCGGCGTTCATGTCGTTGCGCGGCATGAACTGCTTGCCGTCCCCGTTGCGGTCCTCGTAGGTCTCGAGCGTCACCGCATAGAACTCGTTCCAGAAGCGCATCTGGTGGTCGACGATCTCGCCGACGCGGCGGAGCTGCGCGGCCGCGCGCGCCGGGTCGAGCGGGGCGGGGTGCTCGCCCTCGGAGCCCTTCCTCACGATCTCGAGGTCGAGCACGTCCTCGCGCGCCCAGTCGTGGAAGAGCTCGCGCAGCACCACCCAGCGCGAGACGTACTCGGCCTGCTCGGACGTCCCGTCGGGTTTCCGGACCATGCGCGTCGTCTTCGTCGCGATGAAGTTGCCGCGGTGGCCTTCGGGACGCGCGGGCGCCAGCAGCACCTCGAATCTCCCGTCCGGCGCGACCTCGATCTGTGTCGAGTCGAGCACGCCGCCGTTGGCGCGCGAGCCGGGGCGCAGCTCGGCGATGCTGCCCGAATCTCCCGCGAAGCCCGACGGCGTCTCGAAGATGATGTACTGCGGCGCCTTGCGGCCGGACTTCGCCGGGGCCTCGCCGCGCCAGTGACGCGTATCGCCCGCGCGGGCGCGCACGACGTAGCTCTCGTTGCCGTCGATCGGCGCGTAGAGGTAGACCGCATCGGCATTGTCGATCGTGGCCTTGTCCGTGGGCTCGATCGCGCGCCGGAAGGTCGGGAAGTAGGGGTCGTCGAGCGCGCGGCCGATCCCGCCGTAGAGGAAGCCGATCAGATAGCGGTAGCCCTCGGCGAGGTTGCGATCGGTCGGCGGAGGCGGGTAGAGCTTCGGGTCGTCGATCGCATCGCGCGCCGACTCGAGCCGCGCGATCAGCTCGTTCCACGCCGCGCGCAGGCTCTTCTTCGCGTCGTCACCGGCCATCGGTCACTCCTTCCGCGCCCGGCGCGGACTCGTCCCAGTGGAAGCGCGCGAAGAGCTCGGCGAGCCGCGCGCGCATCTCGTCGCCGCGCAGGCCGAACTCCTCGAGGCTGTAGCGGTGCGTCGTCTCGTGCGCCTTCTCGGCGCGGCGCTGCGCGGCGCCGAGCACCTCGTGGTAGGCCGGAGTGACCGGCATCCCGAGCTCCGCGTAGACGCGCTCGATCACCTTCTGCGGCTCGGCGACGAGCTCCGCGTAGTCGACGATCGCGCGCGGCGTCTCGGGGTGACGCGCGAGCACCTCGAGCGGGTACTGGTACGTGTCGTACGACTGCTCCGCGAGGATGTGGAGCGATCGCGCCATCTCGGCGTCGCTCCACTTGCGCATGCGCCACGAGACCTGCATCAGCTTGAGCAGGCTCGGCACCGTCTCGTACGGATTGCGGTAGGGGACGACGATGCGCGCGTCGGGGAAGGTCTCGAGGATGCCCTCGACGCGCCCGGCGAAGGTCGGGTTCTTCGAGAGGTGCTGCTTCGTGGCGCCGTTCAGCGCGAGCTGGCGGCGCACGCACTCCTTGTAGAAGCCGAGCATCCGGCGGCGCTTCTTCTCGGGCCAGCGATCGACGTAGTAGAAGTCCAGCAGGCCCATGTAGGGAAGGCGCACGATCCACGAGCCGGACGCGCACGAGAAGGTGAGGACGCCGTCGTCCTCCTCGGGCTCCGTCAGGCTCTGTGGGTGGATGTGCTGCGTCGGACCGAAACGGCGCTCCTCCCACGCGCGCACGCGTCGCAGGGTGGCGCCGCCGAGGAAGCGGCGGTCGAAGCGCGCTCCGGCGCGGATCAGCTTCTTCTGGAGCAAGGACGGGAAGAAGAGCTCGTAGAGCAGGAACGCGCTGAAGCGCTCCTCGTCCCGGCTCATCAGGCGGTGCAGCAAGGTCGTGCCGCTGCGCGCGTGGCCGATGATGAAGACGGGCTTCTCGACCTGCGTGCGCCAGAGAGAGGGGAAGAGGCCGTCGAGCAGGAAGCAGAGCGCGTGGAAGCCCGAGACGATCGGCACCGTGACGAGCAAGGTGCGCAGCAGCGCGCGCCGGTTGCGCGGGTTCTGCTCCTGCCAGGCCAGGCGCAGCATGCGCCGCCAGGTCGCGAAGTCGAAGTAGAAGAGCAGGCGTGACATCCGAGACGGCCACGATATCCGCGGCGCGGCCGCGGGGTCAAACGCGCGCCGACCGCCGCGACGAGGGTATGCTGCGCCAATGCGCGAGTCCGGTTCTTCGCCGCCCTCGCCCGACGGCGACGAGCGGACGCTGCTGCGGCGGCTGCGCGCGGGCGACGCCGCCGCCTTCGAGACGCTCGTGCGCGACAACGGGCCGAGGCTGCTGTCGGTCGCGCGCCGCATGCTGCGAAGCGAGGACGATGCGCGCGACGCGGTGCAGGAGGCGTTCCTCCAGGCCTTCCGCGGGATCGATCGCTTCGAAGGCGGCGCCCGGCTCTCGACCTGGCTCCACCGCATCGTGGTCAACGCGTCCCTGATGCAGCTCCGCAGCCGGAGCCGCAAGCCCGAGCAGCCGATCGAAGAGCTGCTGCCCCGGTTCTACGAGGACGGCCACCGCATCGACCCCGGACCCCCGTGGCGCAGCGAGGCTGCGGACCCGATCGAGCAGCGCGAGCTGGCTACGCGCGTGCGAGCCGCGATCGACCGGCTGCCCGAGATCTACCGTAACGTCCTCCTGCTGCGCGACATCGAAGAGCTCGACACGGAGGAGACGGCCCGCTTGCTCGACGTGAAGGTCGACACGGTGAAGGTTCGCCTGCACCGCGCGCGGCAGGCGCTCCGCGCGCTGCTCGCGCCGGAGTTCACGAGCGAGGGCCCATGATGGCGCGCATGCTGACCTGTCGGGAGCTGATCGAGTTCCTCGCGGCCTACCTCGACGAGGAGCTCTCGGCGGACGAGCGCGCGCGCTTCGACGCCCACCTCGCCGTCTGCCCGCACTGCGTCGACTACCTGCACGGCTATCGCGAGTCGATCCGGCTCGGCAAGGCGGCCCTCGCCGCCGAGGGTCCGATCCCGGACGACGTCCCGGTCGATCTCCTCGACGCGATCCTCGCCGCGCGCAGACGGGACACGACATGCTGAAGATCGCAGTGCTCGTCGGCAGCACGCGGCGCGACTCCATCAACCGGAAGCTCGCGCAGGCCCTCGTCAAGCTCGCCGAGGGACGCATCGATCCGATCTGGGTGCGCATCGACGATCTCCCGCTCTTCAGTCAGGACGACGAGCGGTCTCCAACGCCGGCCGTCACGCGCATGAAGGAGGAGATCCGGTCGGCCGACGGCCTGCTCTTCGTCACGCCGGAGCACAACCGCTCGATCCCCGCCGCGCTGAAGAACGCAATCGACTGGGCGACGCGGCCGTATGGCACGAGCGTGCTCGTGGGCAAGCCGTCGGCGGTGGCCGGCACCGCGCAGGGCGCCATCAGCGCGGCGATCGCGCAGGTGCATCTGAAGAACATCCTGCTGACCTTGACGCGCGCCGTGCTCGGTCAGCCCGAGTGCTACATCCGCTACACCGACGAGCTCTTTGCCGACGATGGCTCGATCCCGAACGAGGGCACGCGCAAGTTCCTCGCGAGCTTCGTCGACGCGTTCGTCCACTTCGTGAGCGCGCTCGCGCGCCATTAGGCGCTCGACCTGCGCTCGCTCAGCCGCCGCCTTTGAAGCCAGCGGCGATGTTCACGGCGAGCGCCAGGATCACCGTGTTGAAGAAGAACGAGATCACGCCGTGCGCCATCGTGGTGCGCCGCATGGCGGGCGAGAGCGTCTGCACGTCGGAGACTTGCGAGGTCATGCCGATGACCAGCGAGTAGTAGAGGAAGTCCGACATGTGCGGCTCCTCGGTGCCGGGAAACTGGAGTCCTCCCATATCGTTGTCGCCCGACGCCATGTAGTAGAGGTGCGCATAGCGAAAGGCGGTGACGGTGTGGAGCGTGCCCCAGCCGAGCAGCACGCTCGCGACCGCGAGCGCGAGCGACAGCGGATGTCCCATCTCGTCGAGCAGGGCGAAGATGGCTGCCAGGCACAATGTGACGGCCGAGATCGTCAGCACGAGGATCAAGACCACGCCCTCGTCCTCGTAGCTCGCATGGCGCCGCAGCTCCTCGGGCGTCATGTGGAACGCGAGCAGCGCGGTGGACGCGAGGTAGGCCGCGAAGAAGCCGTCGCCGGCCACGATGAGGCGCAGCGATGGCTCGAGCGTGCGCATCCCCGCGTAGACGAGCGCGCCGAAGACGCCTGCCGCATAGAAGCGGACGTGGTGCCGCAGGTGGTCGCGAAGCGCTCCGAGCAGCGAGGTGCTCCTTCCGGATCCGACGTTACCGCTTCGGTACCCGCGCGGTGAAGATCGGGAGATCGAGCGTCGACACCACGCCGGGCGGCGCGTCGCATACGACCGGGATGGCATTCACGACGCGCATCGCCGTGCCCGTGATGCCGGCGGTGTTGTGATCACCGTCCTCGCCCATCGGCTCGATCTCGCAGGTGAACGAGGGGGAGCCCTTCACCTCGATCTTGTAGCCGCTCTTCTTGCCACCGGAGAGGCGATCCCAGTGCGGGCCGACGTCGTCGCGCAGGCGGTTCACGTGCGCCGCAACGAGCATCGGCTTGCCGCCGACGATGCCCTGCACCTCGAAGCGCACCGCCGCGCAGGTGCCCTTCTCGATCTTGCCCATCCTCGTCTCGAAGCTCTCCGGCGCCGGCAGGCGCTCGTGCTCCTCGCGGATCTCGTCGAGCGAGACGCCGAGCGCGTCGGCGAGCATCAACACCATGCCGCCCCAGCCGCCTTTCAGCATCCCGGGCTGGAGCAGCGGCGCCGCGAAGTCGAGCGGGCGGCCGTAGCCGAAGTAGACGCCCGTGAAGCCGGGATCCTCGTAGGTCGAGTAGTCCATCAGCTCGGAGACGCGGATCTGATCCACGCGCTCGCAGCACGACGCCAGCGAGAGCGGGATCCAGTCACCCGACCAGCCCGGATCGAAGCCGGTGGTCAGGAACGTCGTCCGGCCCGCCGTGCAGGCCTCTTCGAGGCGGGTGCGGATCTTCGGGCTCGCGAAGGGCGGGTACACCAGCGAGACGATGGCCGTGTTGACCACGTTCTTCCCGGCCGCGAGGATCCGGCAGAGATCGTCGACCGTCTGGCGGATTCGCGTCTCGCCCTGCGCGGTGTAGCAGACGCAGTCGGCGTCGAGGGCGAGGAGCGCGTCGGCGTCGCTCGTCGCGCGGATGCCGGTCGGTCGGTCGAGCCCGCAGAGCTCGGCCGCGTCCTTCCCGACCTTGTCCGGCGAGTAAGCGTGCACGCCGACGAGCTCGAGCTCGGGGTGCCGCAGGATCCCGCGCAGCGCCTTCTTGCCGGCGTTGCCGGTCGACCACTGGATCACGCGCAGGGGCCTTCGCTTCTCGCTCGTCTTCACGCTCGTCGTCGTCATGAGGCGCGTCCTTTCCGCTCGGCCGCCGCCAGCATCTGGCGGATCGGCGCGATGCCCGGCTCGTAGAGCACGCCGGGCAGCATGCCACCGTCCATCAGGATGGTGGCGCCGTTGATCACGTCTGCCGCACCGGAGCAGAGGAAGACGACCGCATTGCCGACCTCCTCGGGCTCGCCGGCGCGGCGCAGCGGCAGGTTCTGGAAGTAGCGGCTGCCGTCGGGGTCGTCCGGGCCGAGCACGATCCGCTGGAAGTTCTCGGTCGTCGTGGGACCGAGCGCGAGGCAGTTGACCCGGATGCGCGGCCCCCACTCCTGCGCCAGCGACTTCGTCATGTGGTTCATGCCCGACTTGGCGGCGCCGTAGGAGACGAGTGTCGGAGCGCCGGCCGAGTGCGACGCGCCGCTCGAGATGTTGACGATGGACCCGGTTCCTTGTTGCAGGAGCATCTGCCGCGCGACCCGCACCGCGAACCAGAGCGGCGAGACGAGATTCATCTGGATCGCGAACGCGTGGAAGAGGGCGGTGCGCTCGAAGTCGTCGTCGGCTCGCGGCGCGCCCTGGAGCTTCGCGACGAGCGCGGGGACGTCCTCCGCGTGCGGCGTCGGGACGGTGCCGCCCGCATTGTTCACGAGGATGTCGATGCGGCCGAGCTCCTTCGCGACGCGAGAAACGAACGCGTCGATCTGTCGCCAGTCGCCCTGATCGCACACCCACTGCGCGGAACGCTCGGCTGCGCCCGGAATGCCCTCTGCGGCGGGAAGCGTCGGCAGCTCGC
>Ga0335084_10000856_pt1 | contig 27156 bp, 30 predicted proteins | sample Lox_Sample_44_FD_206721 | JGI IMG/M metagenome (GOLD analysis project Ga0335084, IMG submission 206721) | Soil microbial communities from Loxahatchee National Wildlife Refuge, Florida, United States - Lox_Sample_4.4 | ecosystem: Environmental > Terrestrial > Soil > Wetlands | place: USA... | reverse complement strand
GATCGACGTGCGGAAGCTCAAGCGACTCGGCCTGACGCAGAGCCTCGAGGTCGGCTACGAGCTCTCCCCGCGTGGTCGGGCCTTCCTCGCCCACGCCCCGCGGAAGCGGTCGAAGCGCACCCCTCCGCCGAGGAGCGGTTCTGCGGCTGCCAGCCGACGGTCGGCCCCGAAACGCCGCTGAGCACTGCGAGGGGCGCGGCATGGGCCCCGCGAACGTGCCGGGCGGCGGCGAGGCGGTCCCCAGAGAGCGCAAGCTCCCGATTTCTCGGGCAGCGCCCACGCCACGGATCCGCCCGGCGCAAACCGTGCGGCCCGGATCCTCGCATCCCGCAGGCCCCGCGCGAGTGGGGCCGTCTCGCCCGAGGGAAGCAGGCCGGGCACCTCGCTTGCACCGTTCCCCCACCGATGCAGGCCCGACGCCAGGCGGTGCAGGCGACTGACCCGGTGGGGATCGATCACGCGCTGCTCGAGCGCTACGGCGCCATCCCGGTGCCCCGCTACACCAGCTACCCTCCGGCGAACCACTGGGAGTCGAGGTTCGGCGAGGCCGAGGCGCGGGACACGTTCGGGAGCGCCGGGACGCGCCCCGCATCCCTCTACGTCCACGTCCCGTTCTGCCGGAAGCTCTGCTACTACTGCGGCTGCAACATGCTCGTCACCCGGAGCGAGTCGCTCGTCGAGCGATACCTCCGCGCGCTCGAGCTGGAGCTGGATCGGGTCTCTGCCCTCCTCCCCTCCCTGCCCGAGGTGGTGCAGGTGCACCTGGGCGGCGGCACCCCGACCTACCTCGATCCGGATCAGCTCATCCGGCTCGCCGACGCCATCCAGGAGCGCCTGCCCTGGGAGCCCGGCATCGAGGCCTCGATCGAGATCCACCCGGCGGTCACCAGCGTCGAGCAGATTCGCACCCTGGCCCGGCTCGGCTTCAACCGGGTCAGCATGGGCGTGCAGGACTTCGACCCCGCCGTCCAGAAGCGAATCAACCGCAAGCAGTCCTTCGAGGAGACCAGGAACCTCGTCGCCGAGAGCCGGGCGGTCGGCTTCGTCAGCGTCAACGTCGACCTCATGTACGGGCTGCCGCTGCAGACCGTCGACCACTTCCAGCGAACGCTGGACCGCATCGAGGAGCTGCGGCCCGACCGCATCGCGCTCTTCGGCTATGCGCACGTGCCGACGATGAAGAAGCACCAGCGGCTCTTCCAGCCCCAGGAGCTGCCCGGGCCCGCGGACCGGCTGGCGCTGCTCGAGACCTCCATCCAGCGGCTGCTCGCCGCCGGGTACGTCCACGTGGGGCTGGACCACTTCGCCCTCGAGGACGACGAGCTCTGCCGCGCCCGCGCAGCCGGCACCCTCCGCCGCAACTTCATGGGCTACACCACCTGCGCGGACAGCGACGTGCTCGCCTTCGGCCCCTCCGCCATCTCCGAGGTGTCCGGTACCTACGTGCAGAACGCCCGCGAGGTGCACGACTGGGCCACGATGCTCGAGGAAGGCCACCTGGCAGCGGTCCGCGGCCACCACCCGAGCAGTGAGGACCTCGCCCGGAGCGCCCTGATCATGCAGCTCTTCTGCAGCCTGGAGGTGGACCTGGACGCGCTCCGCGCCCGCTTCCCCGGGACCCTCCGGGATCTGCGCGAGGAGGAGCGGGACCTCACCGGGCTCGAGCGTGACGGTCTGATGGTGCGGCAGGGAGCTCGGCTCCGCGTCACCCCGCGTGGGCAGCTGCTCCTTCGTACGGTGGCCGCCCCGTTCGACACCTACCACCGGGCCGACGCCCGGCTACACGCCCCCGCCCTATGACCGCAGAACCGTCGTCGCTGCTGCTCTGGCTCAAGGCCTTCCACGTGATGGCGGTCATCAGCTGGATGGCCGGGCAGTTCTACATCTGGCGGCTGTACGTCTACCACGCGATGGCCACCGACAGGGCGGTGATGCAGGTGTTCGAGGTGATGGAGCGGCGGCTGCTCAATGCCATCACCACCCCGGCCGCGGTGCTCTCGCTCTTCACCGGCATCGGCCTGCTGGCGCTGGAGCCGTTCTACCTCGAGCAGCCCTGGATGCAGGTCAAGCTGCTCTTCCTGGTCGTCATGTACGCCGCGCATGGCTTCTCCATCCGCTTCCGGAAGAAGCTGATGACCGAGCCGCACGCCTACCCGCACACGTTGTTCCGGTTCCTCAACGAGCTGCCCACCGTGCTGATGATCGTCATCGTCATCATGGTGATCGTGAAGCCGTTCGCCCGCTGAGGGGTGGAGCGGGCGACGGGAGTTGGACGGCCCCCGCCCGACGCGGTATGGCACTCCCTTGACCGAGGGGAGCGGAGCGGAGCACGGGCCATGACGAGCCGCTGGAGCCGCTGGACGACGCTGCTGGTCACCTTCGCCGGGATTGGCCTGCCCTGGCTCTTCGCCCGAAAGGCGCTGGACTCGAACGACCCGGCCGCCCAGGCGGTGGCGTTCCTCCCCGCCCCTTACGCCTTCATCATCTGGGCGCCGATCTACACCGGGTTCCTCATCTTCGCGGTCTGGCAGGCGCGCTCCGACCGCGCGGACAACCCCCGCGTCGCGGCGATCCGCCCCTGGCTCATGCTCAGCGCCGTGCTCAATGCCGCGTGGATCGGCGCGGTCGCCCTGCACCGGCCCGGCTGGACCGTTCCGATCATCTTCCTGATGCTCGCGGTGGCGATCACCATGCACCGGGTCGGGCGCATCGGCGACGCGGTGGTCACCGACCCGGCTGAGGCCTGGCTCCGGCTGCCCTTCTCGCTCTACGCCGGGTGGCTGGTGGTGGCGACCTTCGTCAACGTCTCCACCGAGCTGGCCCGCGTGGGGTGGGACGGATTCGGGTGGAGCCCGGTGACCTGGGGAATTCTGATGATCGTCGTCAGCTCGATCGTCGGGCTCTCGACCCGCTTCCGGCTCGACGACCCGGTGCTCGGTGCGGTGTTCGTCTGGGCGTACCTGGCCATCGTCGTCCAGCAGCAGGAGCGGCCACTGGTCTCGCTCTTCGCAGGGCTCGCGGCCGCGCTCTGCCTGCTCTCGCTCTTCGTCCGCGACCGGCGGGCCCCGCACTCCACTCGGAGCGAGTGCGCGGAGGTGTAGCCGTCGAGGACGGCCCTAGGGTCGGTCGAGGTCGCGTCCGAACCACGCCCCGGCGTGCGGATTGTCGTTGTAGCGGGGGATCCGCGCGTACCCTGCCGCGAGGTAGAGCCCCGCCGCCTCCGTCAGCGGCGCGGCAGTGTCGAGCACGATCCGCCGCGCCCCGAGGCCACGTGCCACCTCCTCCACCCCGGTGAGCAGCACCCGCCCGAGCCCTCGTCCCCGCGCTTCCGGGACCAGGAAGAAGTGCTTCAGCTCGACCACGCCCGTGCCCATCGGCCGCAGACCGGCGCAGCCCACCGCGCTCCCCTCGTGCCAGCCGAGCGCCACCGCCGCACCCGGCCCACGGAAGTCCGGTGGCCAGCGGGAGCCGACCTCCACCGGCGCCGGGGCGAGCCGCTGGCGCAGCTCCCGGAAGTACGCCTCGAGCAGCCGCCCGGCCTCCGGCGCGTCCGGATCGGCGGGAGCGACGTGGAGCGCTGGAGTCCCGGTCACGGCCGGCAACTCCATCACCGAGCGTGGGACACAGTCCCGGGCCCGGACAGCGAGAACAGCGTCAGGCCAGCGAGTCCATCACCTCGTCCAGCACCTTCTTCGGCGGACGGGTGAGCGCCTGCGGCAGCGTCGCCAGCGGCGCCTCCGTCACCTCCAGCAGATCATAGAAGTTCGGCAGCTCGGTGTTCACGTACAGCACCCCGGTGAGCACCTCCTGCTGGGCATGCGAGGTCATGATGCGGGTGACCGCGGCGAGCTTGTCCCGTGGGTCGTAGCCCTCCTCCACCTTGCGCAGCTGCAGCCGCGAGCCGTCGTGCATCTTCACCGAGAGGGTGGTGCCGGGGTCGTAGTCCACCGCGATGTCCTCGTACGAGGGAATGAACGACAGCTCGTGGATCGGCTCGTCGTGGTCCTTCATGTACGAGTACGACTTGGTGGAGCCCTCGTGATCGTTGAAGGTCACGCAGGGCGAGATGACGTCCAGCACCGCCGTCCCCCGGTGCACCGTGGCCGCCTTCAGCATCGCCGAGAGCTGCTTCTTGTCCCCGGAGAAGCTCCGGCCCACGAACGTCGCCCCGAGCTGGATGGCGAGGAGGCAGGTGTCGATCGCCGGGAGCTGGTTCACCACCCCCGACTTCGACGTCGATCCCGCATCGGCAGTGGCGCTGAACTGGCCCTTGGTGAGCCCGTACACCCCGTTGTCCTCGATGATGTAGACCAGCGGCAGGTTCCGCCGGACGAGGTGGACGAACTGGCCCACCCCGATGGACGCGGTGTCGCCGTCCCCCGAGACCCCGAGGCCGATCAGGGTGCGGTTGGCGAGCAGCGCCCCGGTGGCCACCGAGGGCATGCGCCCGTGCACCGCGTTGAAGCTGTGCGCCCGGCTCATGAAGTACGCCGGCGTCTTCGACGAGCAGCCGATGCCGGACAGCTTCGCCACCCGCTCGGGCGCGATGCCCAGCTCGTACATCGACTCGAGGATGCGCTCGCTGATGGCGTTGTGCCCGCAGCCGGCGCAGAGCGTCGTCTTGCTGCCCTTGTAGTCGGCCTGGGTCAGCCCCAGCCGGTTGGTCTTCTCGGCCATGGTCAGCGGCCCTCCCGGGCCGCGATCTCGTCGGTCACGCTGCGCGCGTCGAGCGGCAGCCCGGGGATGTGGGCCACCGGGCGGAGCCGGGGTGTCAGCTCTGGCGGCAGATCGAGCTTCAGGAGCGAGGCGAGCTGCCCGTCCCGGTTCTGCTCCACCACGTAGACCCTTGGATGCCGCTCGATGAAGGCCTGCACCGCCGGCGAGAAAGGGTAGGCGAGCAGGCGCAGATAGTCGGTCCTGAGGCCCTTCTCCTTCGTCAGCTGGTCGCGCGACTCGACCAGCGCGTGGTGGCTCGAGCCATAGCCGATGATGCCCACCTCGGCCCCGGCCTCCTCGACGATCGGTGCCGGGAGCTCCCGGCGGGCGGTGTCCATCTTCCGCTCCAGCCGGTCCAGGTTGTTCACCCAGTCGTCCGGACGCTCCGAGTACTGCGCCTTCTCGTTGTGGCCGGTCCCGCGGGTGAAGTACGCCGCTGAGGGGTGATCGGTACCGGGCAGCGTCCGGTAGGTGACGCCGTCGCCGTCCACGTCCCGGTAGCGCTCGAAGCCGCCCAGCCGCTGGAGATCTTCCTTGGAGAGCACCTTCCCGCGGGCGATCGGCTTCTCGGGGTACGGGAACGGCTCGGACATCCAGTAGTTCATCCCCAGGTCCAGGTCCGAGAGGACGAACACCGGAGTCTGGAAGCGCTCGGCAATGTCGAACGCCTCCACCCCGAAACGGAAGCACTCCTCCACCGAGCCGGGGAACAGCAGGATGTGCCGGGTGTCTCCGTGGGACAGGAACGCGGTGGACAGCACGTCACCCTGGGAGGTGCGCGTGGGGAGCCCCGTCGACGGCCCCACCCGCTGCACGTCCCAGATGACCGCGGGGATCTCCGCGAAGTAGGCCAGGCCGGCGAACTCGGCCATGAGCGAGATGCCCGGACCGGCGGTGGCGGTCATCGCCCGCGCGCCCGCCCAGCCCGCACCCACCACCATGCCCACCGCCGCCAGCTCGTCCTCGGCCTGCACGATGGCGAAGGTGCTCTTGCCATCCGGCCCCTGCCGGTAGCGACGCATGTACCCGATGAGCGTCTCCACCAGCGACGAGGACGGGGTGATGGGGTACCAGGTCACCACGGTGACCCCGCCGAACATCGCGCCCAGCGCCGCGGCCGAGTTCCCGTCGATGATGATCTTCCCCCGGTTGGCGTCCATCCGGCGGATCTGGAAGGGGTCGCGCTTCTCCAGCGAAGCCTTGGCGAAGTCGAACCCTGCCCGCGCGGCGCGTACGTTCAGCTCTGCGGCCTTGGCCTTTTTCCGGAACTGCTTGGCGATCGCCGACTCCACCTCGCCCATCTCCAGGCCGAGGAGGTGGGCCACCACGCCCACGTAGGCCATGTTCTTGAGGAGCTTCTTGAGCTTCGCGTCCCCGGTGACCGGCTGGATCACCTTGTCGAACGGCACCGGGTAGAAGGCGAGGTCGGCGCGGAGCCCGGCAAGCTGCAGCGGCTCGTCGAACACCACCGCCGAGCCGGGCCGGAGCGAGAGCACGTCCTCGCGCGCGGTCTCGGAGTTCATGGCCACCAGGAGATCGATCTCCTTCTTCCGAGCGATCCACCCGTCCTTGCTCGCCCGGATGGTGTACCAGGTGGGCAGCCCGGCGATGTTCGAGGGGAAGAGGTTCTTCGCCGATACCGGGATGCCCATCTGGAACAGGGTCCGGAGCAGCACCATGTTCGCGCTCTGCGAGCCCGACCCGTTCACGGTCGCGACCTGCAGGCTCATGTCGTTGATCACCGCCGATGCGGGCTGGCTCATGGACCTCCTCGTCCAGATGGCTCCGTGACTACAGTCGCACCGCGAGCCCAGCCGGGCAACGGGCAGCTGAGACGCGGGTCGATCCTAGCGCGCCCTGGACCCGGAGTGCGGGCTCGTCGAACGCACTCCCCGGGTCGGCGATTCCCCGCGAAGCCCGAGTCGTCGCTCGGCCCAGCGCGTCGCGCCGAACACCGCGACCCAGAGCGCGAGCCCGGCAGCCACCCGCGGTCCGACCCAGCCGAGCATGCGTCCAGAGCGGCGCCGCTCGCGGCTCGCCAGCCAGGTGAAGAGCGCGAGGACGCAGATCCACACCACGGTGGCCACTGCCCAGGCAATCGCGTCGTCTCGATCCATGGCCGCTCGACCGTGCACCGTGCCACAGCCCCCGCCCCCCGGCGCCATTGGCCGTGGGGACGCTTCGTACACCTGTCCACCTGCTGCAGAGGACTTGCAACACCCCCGTGGGTTGCCCGAAGGGGAGGCATGCACTTCCGCCCCCTCGCGGTGCCGGTTCTGGCACTCGGCCTCGCCTGCGCAACGAACGAGCCCCGTCGCACCCAGCCTGAGGCAGCCGCCTCCGTCGACGCCGGGCCGACCCCCGCCCGGAGCCCCACCCAGTCCAGCGCCCACGGCCTCGATGTCGCGGGGATGGACCGCTCGGTCGACCCGGGGGACGACTTCTTCCTCTACGCCAATGGCGCCTGGGTGAGGACGACCGAGATCCCCGCGGACTCAGCCCGGTGGGGGACCTTCAACAGCCTCAACGAGCGGTCCATGACGCGCACCCGCGAGGTGCTCGAGGCGGCGGCCAGCGGAAGCGCCCCGGCAGGCTCGGAGGAGCGGAAGGTCGGCGACCTCTACGCCAGCTACCTCGACGAGGCGACGGTGGAGGCCCGGGGGCTCGACCCGCTGCGGCCACAGCTCGCGGCCCTCGACGCGCTCCGGGACCGGACCGCGCTGGCCCGGGCGCTGGGGGCAGACCTCCGGACCGACGTCGACTCGCTCAACGCCACGCACTTCCACACCAGCCGGCTGTTCGGGTTCTGGGTGGCACCCGACCTGAACCAGCCCATGGTGTACGCCGGCTACCTGTTCCAGGGCGGGCTGGGGATGCCCGATCGCGAGTACTACCTCTCCGCCAACCCCAAGATGGCCGAGACCCGCGACCGCTACCGGGCGCACATCGCCCGGGTGCTCCGGCTCGCGGGGATCGCCGGAGCGGAGCAGCAGGCCGGCCGGATCCTCGATCTCGAGACCCGGATGGCGCAGGTGCACGCCACCCGCGCCGAGTCGCTCGAGGTTCGCCGGGCCGCCGAATGGAAGCGGACCGAGTTCGCCCGGCGGGCTCCGGGGCTGGACTGGCCGGCATTCTTCTCCGCCGCCGGGCTGGAGCAGCAGCCGACCATCCTCGTCTGGCACCCGGCCGCGGTGACCGGGCTGGCGGCGCTGGTGAGGCAGGTCCCGCTGTCCACGTGGAAGGCGTGGATGACCTTCCATGCCATCGACCGCCAGGCCCCACTCCTCCCGCGGGCCTTCGTCGACGAGGCGTTCGAGTTCTACGCCAGGACCCTGGGCGGGACCCCCGAGCTGAGTGCACGGTGGAAGCGCGCGGTGGAGGCGATCAGCGAGCTCCGCTCGAAGCAGGTGGGGTTCCGCGAGGAGGCTGCCATGGGGGACGCGGTGGGCAAGCTCTACGTCGCGCGATACTTCCCGCCTTCCGCCAAGGCCCAGATCCAGGAGATGGTGCGGCAGATCATCGCTGCCTTCGATCGCCGCATCGAGGCGCTGGAGTGGATGACGCCGGCGACGAAGGCTCAGGCCCGGCAGAAGGTCCGGAGCCTCCGGGTGAGCGTCGGCTATCCCGACCGCTGGGTGGGCTACTCGGGTCTGGAGATCTCCCGGGGCGACCTGCTCGGCAACATGCAGCGGGCCAGCCTCTTCGACTACCGCCGCCACCTCGCCCAGCTCGGCAAGCCGGTGGACAAGGCGGACTGGTGCATGGAGCCGCAGACGGTCAACGCGGTGAACCTGCCCCTGCACAACGGCCTCAACTTCCCCGCCGCCATCCTCGAGCCGCCATTCTTCGATCCCCAGGCTCCGGCGGCGACGAACTACGGTGCGATCGGCACGGTCATCGGCCACGAGATCAGCCACAGCTTCGACGACCAGGGTGCGATGTTCGACGCCGAGGGCCGGCTCCGGAACTGGTGGACCCCGGCGGACTTCGCGAAGTTCGAGGAGTCCGGAGCCCGGCTCGCCGCCCAGTTCGACGCCTACCATCCCTTCCCCGACCTGCACGTCAACGGCCGGCAGACCCTCGGTGAGAACATCGCCGACGTCGCGGGCCTGGCCGCCGCCCACGACGGCTGGCGCGCCTCGCTCGGGGGGCAGGAGGCTCCCGAGGTCTCCGGGTTCACCGGCGAGCAGCAGTTCTTCCTCGCCTATGCCCAGAACTGGCGGAGCAAGACCCGCGAGCCCATGGCCCGGCAGCTGCTGATCACCGACGGACACGCGCCCGGGCACTACCGAGCGCTGACCGTCCGGAACCTCGACGCCTGGTACTCCGCCTTCGCGGTGAAGCCTGGCCAGCAGCTGAACCTGGCGCCCGAGCAGCGGGTCCGCGTCTGGTGAGCGGAGCGCTCAGCGGGGCCGGGTCAGCCGGGCCACCACCTCGGCCAGGCGCTCGCGGGCCGGCGCGCCGAAGGCCGTCTCCACCCAGCGGCGGGCGTCCTCCCGCTCGACCCGGCGAACGGCCTCCACCACCGGCCTGCGCAGCGCGAGCTTGATCTCCCGGAACGCCGGCTGGGGCAGCGCGCCCAGTGCCGCGGCGCGGGACCGTGCCAGCTCCAGCAGCTGGTCGGGTGGGACCACCGCCTCCACCAGCCCCAGGGCCCGCGCCTCCTCCGGCTCGAGGAGCCGCCCCTCGAGCGCCACCGGTCCGAGCGCTTGGGGAGGCACCTGGCAGCGCAGCGTCTCCAGGACCACCGCCGGGAGCCCCAGCCCGATCTGCACCTCGTTCAGCCCCACCCGGTAGTCTCCGGCCGCGGCGAGCCGGACGTCGGCCTGCAGCGCCAGCACGCAGCCACCGGCGATGGCGTGGCCGTTGATCGCCGCGACCACCGGGACCGGCAACGCGAAGACCCGCAGCATCACCTCGGAGAAGCGACGGATGAAGCGCTCCAGTCCGGAGGGGTCGAGCTCGGTCAGCTCGGGAAGGTCGAGCCCTGCGGAGAACGCCCTGCCCTCCCCGGTCAGCACCAGGGCCGAGGCGCCCGAGGCTTCCACCGCGTCCAGCTGGGCACAGAGCCGGTCCAGGAACGCCGCCCCGATGGCGTTCGCCTTGCCGGCCCGCATCGGCAGGACGGCCACCTCTCCGGAGGTCTCGATCTCCATGCCGCCCCCACTACATCGTCAGGCCGCCGTCCACGTCCACGGTTCGCCCGTTGAAGTAATCGCACTCGAGGCAGAATCGCACCGCGAGCCAGACGTCGTCCGGCTCACCCATCCGACCGACGGGGATGGCCGAGACCAACGCCTCGCGCGCCCGGGCGTTCATCCCCCGGGTCATCGGGGTGTCGATCATTCCCGGGGCCACCGCGGTCGCCCGGATGCCGAACGGAGCGAACTCGCGGGCCCAGGTAAAGGTGTTGGCCGCCAGGGCGGCCTTGGCCGCCACGTAGTTCGACTGCCCGCGGTTTCCGTGTCGAGCGATGCTGGACATGTTGACCACCACCCCGGGGCGGGTGCCGGTCTCGACCATCTTCCGCACCGCCTCGCGCACCAGGAGAGTGGCGCCGGTCAGGTTCACCGCCAGGACCGCGTCCCACTGCTCCTTGGACAGCACCATCACCTCGCCGGTGTGCCGGTCCTTCTTCACCAGCAGACCATCGCGAAGGATGCCGGCGTTGTTCACCACCGCGTTCAACCCTCCCATCACCCCGTGCGCCCATTCGACGAAGGCCCGCACCTCCGACTCCTGCGAGACGTCGAGTGGACGGGCGTGGAGCTTGCCCGGGGTTCCCCGCGCGAGCTCCAGCGTGTCGGCCAGCCCTTGCGGGTTCACGTCCCCGATGGCGACCTGGGCGCCCGCCTGGCAGAGCCGCAGCGCGAAGTGGCGGCCCAGCCCCTGGGCTCCGCCCGAGACGATGCACTTCACCGACGCGAGGTCCATGGTCGCTGCTCCCCTCCCGGAGCACGGTGAGCCGACAACCCCATCCGGGCTCCCGGACGGGAGCCGGGCGGGGTCAGGCTCCGCCGCGGCAGACTGTAAGGCCTGGCAGCAGCACGGGACAGACGTTTCGACCGGGTCTGGCCTAGACTTCGTGGGTCCATGCGCCGGCTCCTGTTCGTGGCCCTCGCGGTGCTGGCGGCCGGGGGGGCCTGGTGGCTGCGGAAGCAGAGCGTGACGTCCTCCTTCGGCGCCTACAGCGACGCCCAGCTGGGGACGCTCGAGGCCGGCTACCGCGCCGCGATGCATCCCCCACCGGGACCGAGAACCAGCGCCCTCGCGCACGGTGAGGCCGCGCTCGACGCCGAGCTGTCGCTCGCGTTGCTGGAGACCGAGCAGCACCGGCGCCTCGCACTCCGGGGCGTGGCGCTGATCGCCCTGTTCTCCATCGCCGGCGCCCTCCTTCCCGGACGGCGCGAGGGGCGGAGGGCGCGCGGAGAGGAGGGGCGGCTGCTGAAGCGGATGGGCGACCCGGCCGCGCTGTTCGAGGGCGAGCGGCACAAGGCGGCCCGGCTGCTCGGGGTGGCGCTCGAGGCCCCTCCGGCGGTGGTCGACGCCGCGCTCGCCGCGCAGCTCGCGGCCCGTGACCTCGGAAGGCTCGACGGGCTCGCACCCGACCTCCGTCGCCTGGTGCTCGACCAGCGTGAGGCGCTCCAGCGCGCCCGGGATCTCCTGGTCACCGGCTCGGCCCGGGGCCCGGCCGGTGCCGCGACTCAGCAGTGAGCCCGGAGCACGCTCACCAGCTCGCGCACGCTCGGCGGCTTCTTCAGGACCGACACTGCGCCCAGCCCACGCGCGTGGTGATCGACGTCGCGGTAGGCCGAGAGCACCACCACCGGGATGGAGGCGAGCCGCGGATCCCGGCACTGGGCCTCGCGGAAGGTCGCTCCGTCCATGACCGGCATCATGAGGTCCAGGAGGATGAGGCAGGGCAGCTCCTCCGCCCGGGCGAGGAAGGCGAGCGCTGCGGCCCCGTCACCCACCCCGGCCGCGGAGAGCCCGTGCTCCTCGATGATCTCCAGCAGCGCCTGCCGGATGTCCAGGTCGTCCTCGACCACCAGGACCGTGTGGCTCACCGGGCGCTCCCGGCGTCGGCCGATCTCGGGAGCTGGATGACGAAGTGGGCACCCGTCTCCCCCCGGCGGGTGAGCTGGATCTGGCCCCCGTGTGCCTCGACGATCTGCCGGGCCACGTAGAGCCCCAGCCCCAGCCCGCCGAAGTTGCGCATCGGGGTGGCGCGCTCGAAGCGGAGGAAGACTCGCTCCCAGTCCGACTCCGGGATGCCCGGTCCCCCGTCCGACACCAGGAGCGTCGCCTCGCGCTCGCTCCCCTTCAGCACCAGGTCGACCGGCGTCCCCGCGGCGTACTTCAGCGAGTTGGTGAGGAGGTTGGTGACCACCTGCTCGATGCGCAACCGGTCCCAGCGGCCCTCGAGCGGGCCCTCGGACCGCACGCTGACCACGGAGCCCGCACGGAGGGCGTGCTCCCGGAAGCGCTCCACCACCTCCTGCACCGCCACCGTCAGATCGAACCGGGTCGGCGCGAGGCTGAAGGTCCCGGTGGTGAGGCGGGAGACGTCGAGCAGGGTGTCCACCAGCGTCACCAGGCGCTCACCGCTGCGGCAGGCCCGCTCCACCTTGGCCCGGGCGCGGGGGTCCAGCCCTTCCGGCCGCTCGAGGAGGCTCTGCAGCTGCAGCTGCACCGCGCTCAGCGGTGTCCGCAGCTCGTGGGCGGCGATGGAGAGGAACTCGTCCCGGAGCCTGACCGCCTCCTCGGCGTGCGCGAGCCGGAGCTGCTCCTGGTGCGCCTGGACACGCTCGGTGAGGTCGCGAGTCACCTTGGCGAAGCCCATCAGCCGGCCGCCGTCGTCCACCAGGGCAGTGATGACCACATCGGCCCAGAAGCGCGTGCCGTCCTTGCGAACCCGCCAGCCCTCGCTCTCCACCCGGCCCTCGCGCCTGGCCTCGGCGAGCAGCGCCAGCGGCAGCCCGCGAGCGAGGTCCTCGGGGGTGTAGAACAGGGAGATGTGCTGCCCGATGATCTCCTCGGCGGTGTAGCCCTTCGTTCGCTCGGCTCCCGCGTTCCAGGTCTCGATGCGGCCCGATGGGTCGAGCATGAAGATGGCGTAGTCCTTGACGCTCGAGACCAGCGCCCGGAATCGCTCCTCCATCGAACGCGACCTGGCCGCGTCCGGGGCGTCGGGAAAGGAGATGACCTCCGTCTGCGGCGGGGACGATGACATCTGGGCTCGAATTTTAAATCTTGGCACCGACCATTCCCGGGCGCTCCTTCCGGGCGCCCCGCTGCGTTCAGTCCAGGGCAGATCGGCGGCGAGTCGTGCCCCGCTCAGGATGCGTCCTCGATCCCCGGCCGAGCGCCCTCGAAGGCCGCCAGCCGTTCGTAGGCCTGCACGTCGCGCGGCTACACTCCCCCCCCGCGTCGATGCGAATCCTTCGGGCCGCGCTCGTCCTCCTCGCCGTCCTCGCCGGGGCGGCTGCTCGGGCGAGCGACGACGAGGAGCTCCTCCGCGAGGCGGAGCGGATGGCCCGGATGGAAGGTGGCGGCGCCGCTTCCCCCGAGGAGCTGCGCGCGCTCGTCGCCGAGATGCTCCCCCGGGTGGGCAAGGTGATGCGCCTTCCCGTTCCCGCGCGGGTCGAGGTGAAGGTCATCTCGCGGGACCAGGCCCGGGCGGCGCTGCTCGAGGTCCTCCGCCGGGACTACCCGGGAGATCTCCTGGAGCGCCTCGCGGAAGCGCTGGCCGCGGTGGGGCTGGTCGCGCCCGGCACGGAGCTCCGCGCCGAGGCCCAGGCGCTGTACGGGGGAAACGTCTCGGGCTTCTATGATCCACACCAGCGGAGGCTCTACCTCCTGTCCGATCAGCCCCTGGCGGCACAGGCGCTCATCGTCGCCCACGAGCTGGCGCACGCGGTCCAGGACGAGGCCATCCGCCTCGAGGCGACGTCGCGGAAGGTGCGCGCCTCGGAGGACGCCCAGCTGGCGCTGTCCGCGGCCATCGAGGGCCAGGCGCAGCAGGTGGCGGCGCTGGTGCTCGCCGGTGACGCGGAGGCGGGCGGAGACGACGGGCTCGACCTGGGCAGCTTTCTCACCGATGCGGCGGCGGCCAGCGCGGCGATGGCCGGAGGTCAGGCCTCGGTCCCGTGGCTCGGGCTCCAGATGTCCTTTCCCTACGCGTCGGGCGCGGCTCTGGTGGCGGCGATCCGGACCGCGGAGGACCCGGCCGCGACGTCGCTCCTCAGGCGGTTGCCGCGTTCCACCGCGCAGGTCCTGGACCCGGCCCTCTACCGTGCGGACGAACGTCCCCGGGAGGCGCGTCTCGACCTCGCCGCCCACCTCCCGGGCAGCGCCGTCGTCTACGCCACCACGCTCGGGGCGGCCAACCTGAACCTCTTCGGTGAGCTGCACGGCCGCGGGGAGCTCGGCCGGGGCTGGCGCGGGGACCGGCTGGAGACCGTCCGCCAGGGGAACCAGCTCTGCGCGGCGTGGGCCGTGGCCTTCTCCTCGCCCGCGGGCGCCGAGCGGCTGGTGAAGGCCTGGGGCGAGGCGCTCGGAGGCGGCGCCGGCAAGCCGGTGACCCAGGCCGACCGGTCGCGCTACCTCGTCCGGCAGAGCGGCAGCGTGGCGGTGCTGCTGGAGAACGTCCCGGCCGAGCGCGTCGCCGAGCTGGTGTCGGCTGCCGCCGGCGCGTTCCGCTAGGTCAGGGCGGCCGCACCCGAGCGAGGGTGGCTACTTGCTGCCCTTGGCCGGGGCGGAGAGCTGCCGGATGTAGGCCACCACCGACTGCACCTCCGCCGGGGACAGCTTGGCCGCGGGCATGTCCTTCGAGAGGCCCTTCGCCGGACCGCCGCCGGTGATGACCGCGGCGAGGAACTCGTCCGAGCGCTTGGAGAGCCCGGCCCGGTCGGTGAAGTCGGTGGGCTTGGTCGTGTAGTAGGCCGCGTCCTCCCCGTCGCCCTTGCCCGCGGCCCCGTGGCAGCTGGCGCACTCGCGGTCGTAGATGGCCTTCCCGGCGGCCGCGTCGGGCTTTGCCGCCCCCGCGGCCGTCGAAGCGGCAGCGCCGAGGACCGCCGCCAGCGCGGCAGCGCGCATCGAGCTCGGGACGTCCATGCCAACCCTCCTGGCGCCCCGCGGGGGGCGGCGCACCGAGCCTACCCTGCGCCGGCGCGGGCTACGGCTTCGCCGTGGGCTTCCCGGCGTCCTTCCAGCCCTTCAGCCCGGAGGCGAGGACGCTCACCCGGGTGTAACCGGCGTCGACCGCCCGACCGGCGGCCGTGTGCGAGGCCGTTCAAAGTCTGTTGGAGCAGTAGAAGACGAGCGGGGCGTTCCGGTCCGCCGGCAGCTCCTGCTTCAGGTCATAGGCGTCGAACGAGCTCAGCAGCCTGGCGCCGGGGATGACCCCGTTCTTGTCGCGAAACTCGGCCTCGTTGGCGTCGAGGACGGTGACCGGGCTCCTCGCATCCTTCTGCATGGATTCGAGCTCGGGCACCTCGATGAGCCGGAACTTCTCCTTCGACTCCGCGGCGATGGACAGCCCCGGGGCGAGGAGAAGCCCGAGGACGAGGAGGGGGAGGCGCGTCATGGTGGTCGACGGTGCTAACCGGCCGCGGCATCGGCCCGCAAGCCCGGTTCCCTGCACCTTTCCTCCCCCGGGTCCCACCTCCTCCGACGTCAACCCCGCTGGCGCTGTCCTGGAGGCCAGCTGGAGAGCGGGCGAGCCTTCGCTAGAGTGTCGACAAGGTGACCCCGTCGCTGACCGGTCGGCTCCCACCGCTCCTGCTCGTGCTTGCTGCCGGGGGATGTGGAGTTGCCGCACCGGAGATCGACACCGCAGCCTCCTGCCAGCTGGGCACCGTCCCCCTGCTGGTGGAGACCGGCGTCACCTTCCGCGGCTCCCCGGAGGTCGGCTGCCGGGCCCTCGCCTCGGCGCTCACCGAGTACCGGGCGACGTTCGAGGAGGACTGGGGAGCAGTGGCACTGCAGGAGGAGCAGTGGACGGTGCGGGTGCGCGCAGGGGGCACCGCGGATGCGGCGGGGCACACCGGAGTCACGTACCACCACTCAAGGGTCGTCGACGTCGCCGAGGCAGCGCTGGAGACCTTTCCTCACGAGCTTCGCCACGTTCAGCTCGGGCGGGGCTCCGACGACCACCACGGCTGGTGCAGCAGCTTCGCGCCGTGGGAGGAACGGGTCCTCGGCGTGGACGAGCGGGCGTACCTCGGTTGCCCGCTCTAGTCCCGAATCAGCCGACGGTCCGGGTGGTGGGCGCCGCGGCCGAGGCGTAGGTGCCGGCGGTCACGAAGTTGCGGACGATCGCGCCCGAGCCACCGAGCCCGACGATGGCGAAGATGACGCCGGCGACGAGGAGACCGAGCGCGTGGTTGTGGCGGGTGGCGGTGAAGAGGGTGACGGTGTCGCGGTTCATGGGAGGCTCCGTGGGGTGGCGAGTCGCATCTCCCCCGCTGCATCAGCGCTGCCAGGTCCAGAACCCCGTCTTTCCAGGGACTTGAGTCCAGGGATGTCTCCCACGAAGTGACGGAGGTTGTTCGCGCTGTTGCGCCCGGCGCTTCACCCACAGCGTGGGAGCAGGGCGATGGCCATGGCGATGAGCACGCCCATCAGGCTCTCGCCGGCGATGAAGCCGCTGGCCACCGGAGTCACCGTCGCGTCGACCTCGGCGGGGCGTCGGCGCCGCACCAGCTCCGCGGCGAGGGCCCCCAGGAAGAAGGCCAGCGAGTTGGCAAAGGGAATCATGAACGAGACACCCACCGCCGTGGGGGACGGTACGAACGCCCGCAGCCGCCGCGGGAGGAACCGCTCGAGCAGGACCAGCAGCGCTCCGGCCGCCAGCCCGACGCTGATGGCCTGTTGCGCGGCCGGGTGGAGCTCGGAGGCGCCCTGGGAGAGGAGGCGGGAGACACCGGCCCAGACCTGCACTCCGGGCGCGGGGAAGCCCTCCGAGCCGAGCACCTGCGCGCTGGGGACCAGGAGGTTGAACGCGGGGACGACGGCCAGCGCACCGGCGACGGCGCCGAACAGCTGCCCCACGAGCTGCTGCCGGGGGCTCGCTCCGAGCAGCCAGCCCGACTTGAGGTCGGTGAGCAGATCGGCCGCGTGCAGACCGACGCCGGCGGTGACGTTCGCCCCAGTGATGTTCGGGACGAGCTGCCCCGGAAGCGCGGCGCCGTAGACGAGCTGGGTGACCGGGCCCAGCGCCTTGCTGGGGGTGACGTCCGTCTCGCCGGTCACCCGGGCGGCCACGACGCCGAGGAGCACCGCGAGCGGCAAGGCGAGGAGCGCCGCCCAGACCGGGAAGCCGAAGAGGGTGACCATCAGCGCGACCATGATCGGCCCGAGCAGCAGGTACGCCAGGGCGAACCACCGGATGGGGACCTCCACCGCGTCCATGGGGTCCGCCGCGGAGTCCCGGCGCGCCTTCCCTCCTCGGAGCGCGCCGAGCAGCCCGGCGAGGGCCCGGAGCACCGAGCGCCACTGGAACACGAACCCCAGGAGCCCAGCGGCGATCATCAGCGCCGCCCCGGGCCACAGCGACCACCCGAGCAGCGACCGGAAGCTCACCGCACCGAACACGCCCCGGTCGTGCATCCACGGAGCGAGCACGCAGAAGTTGAGGCCCGCCCCGAGCAGCATCGACCAGCCGGTGCGGAACCCGAGCAGCGCCCCGCCGCCGATCAGCAGGACGCTCCAGTCGACGCTGACCGTCCACTGCGATGCCGGGAGCCCGCGGAGGGTGAAGGGCAGCCCGGTGGACGCCGGGACGTGGAAGGGCAGCCAGCGCAGGTCCCGGACGAAGGCCAGCGCGGCGCCGAACGCCGCGGCCCATCCGAGCTTGCGGGCCCGGCGGGGAGCCTCGTCTCCGTGCCCGTGGAGGGCCTGCAGCGTCTCGGCCGTTGCCGTGCCGGTGGGGAACGGGAGCTCCTCGACGTTGATCAGCTGCCGCTTGATGGGCACCGCGGTGAACACGCCCAGCATGGCGATGGTCGCCAGCCAGGCCATCATCGCCAGCGGCTCGGGGCGGAGGCCGGTGAGCACCAGCAGCGCGCCCATGGCCGGCAAGTTTCCCCCGCCGGTCATGAACCCCGCGGACGACGCCACCGACCCCATGGCGTTGTTCTCCAGGATGCCGAACTCGCGCCGGACGAGCCCCAGCTGCCGGCCGAGGCGGAACAGGCCGTAGGCCACCACGCAGGCAGTGAGGGTGACCCCGAAGCTCCAGCCGGCCTTGAGGACCACGTAGAGGTTCGACAGGCACATCAGTGCCCCGAGCAGCATCCCCACCACGACCGCGCGCACGGTGAGCTGCGGGACGCCCGGGCGGTACACGGTCCGGAGCCAGCGCCGCTCGGCGTCCTCGGGGCCCGGAGGGGGCGGGGGCAGCTCGGAGGGGGCGGTGGCCAGGTGGAGAACGATCCGGGATCCCGAAGTGCACGTCCAGCTGCATCGACCCGCGTCGGTGTTCCTCGGGCCGGAAGCTGAGGAGGGACGTCCCGATGACGAGGTGTCGGGGGCGGACCTGCCTGCGAGGCCGATGCATGTCGGAAGGCGATGATGAGGAGGTCGGGATCACCCGCCGCCGCTTCACGCGACTGCTCGGAGCGACGGGAGGCGGCGCCATCGCTGGCATGGCACCTCGGTGGGCGACGGACATCACGCTCGCTGCGCTCCATGCAGCCATCGACGACACCCGCGCGTCGGACACCCTCCGAGGGCAAGCGATCGAGTCGCTGGGAAATCAAGTCTTGGGCCTAGAGGGTGAACAGTACGAGCGCGCGGCGGACGTCCTCTTGGGTCTGCTTCGAAACCCCAAATTGCGTGGGCCGCCGCCCTTCGACCGGGACGACCCCGCCGGGGCGAATGCTCCGCCCCTGGGCAAGAGCCAGCCGAATGGGAGTGCCGGCAGGGTTCCGCTCCGTCACGCCCGGCTGCCGCCTGGAGCTGGAGGAAGACGGTGAGCACCTACGACGATCGCATCGGGCGGGAAGAGCGAAGAGAGCGCGAATGCCTCAAGGCGAGGAACGCCTGGGATGAGGCCGCCAACCTTCTCTTGCAGGCCCGCCGCACGGCTGCCCGCGCCGCCGAGGAGCTGCGTCGCCTCCCGGGTGGGGGCCAGCACGCCACGGAGCTCGTGAAGCTTCAAAATCACCTCATCAAGGTGGAGTGCGGCGTGCTCGAGAAGTCAGAGATCCGCGGCGAGCAAGCCGCACGGAAGATTCCGAAGACCCCCCGCGAGCCCCTGGAAGGGCCGGAGTGGTGCTCCTGCAGCATGTACCTTGAGCCACACATCCACCGGAACCGTCGCCCGGTCCCCGAGGAGGTTCCGCCGTGAGTCGACCGCTCCTGAGCTCGAGCACTTCCTGTCCGTGGCCAACGTCGCGGGAACGGAGGTGATGTTCACCGTCCGGATTCCGTCCTCGGACGAGGTGGTGAGCGTCAACATGAATCTCCTCTTCAGAGAGATTTACGACGCCCTCCGTGCCCTGGAGAGGTTCGTGGAGGCGAAAGACATCACCGCTCGAGGTGGTCTCGGCGGTCTGGGAGCACCACCGAACGCGTAAAGGAGAAGACGAATGGCGTGGTACGACGCAGCTCACAACTCAGTGACGCAGGATGCCCGGGACCCGATGGGCTCGACGTGTGCGTACACGGCGAGGAACGTCGGGACGGACGTGTACACGGTGAAGGACGCGGACGGGAATGACCTGACCGCCACCATCTCCGCCACGGCGGGCGGCCCAGGAGTGGGCGTCATCACCATTGACTTGCCCGCCGGCTACTAGGGGAACGGGGGGTTCCGGCACGCCTCGAAGGTGGTGCGCCTGGTGAACCAGACCGACGTGGCCCGCTTCGGTGGCGTCGTCGCGAACATCGACGCCAATGCGGCGGACGACGCAAGCGTGTACCGACCCCTCGCAGTCTGGCTGTGGTGAGCCCATGAGCAAGATGCTTGCTGCAGTCCTGGCCCGCACCGGCGCACCTCGGAAGCCCAAGGGAACGAATGAGCGCGCAGCGGACCTGACGAAGCAGTTTTTCGCCAAGACGACCGGCACGGGCTTCGTTGGCTCACCCACCCCGGCCCGCGGAAAGCCGGTGGACCGACCCGGTAAGCCTCGACGGTGGCCGCGTTCAGGCGAGATGGAGCCGAAGCTGGGCGAGGAGTAGTGGGACCTGGAGACGGGCAGGGGCGGAAGCTAGCAGAGGCTGCCGCACCAGCCCCAGCAGTCCCAGTGGGCGAGGTCGCTCATCGCTTCAATCTCGGGGTGACCGCGACGACGGCGACCGAGGGCATCAGGTGCGGCAGGAGGAAGTTACCATCCTGGCCCATGGCTCAACTACACGCAGAAGCACGTAGTTCACCTTGCTGGCGCGCTCGCGCTGCTGGTGGTGTGGTGCTTCTGGGCGGCGCGCTACATCGACCGAGGGGTGCCCTGCCATGGACAAGGCGAAAGAGGCTGCGACCAGGGCCTACAACCCGCAGACGGAGCGTCGAGTCATCCTCCTTGCCGGATACGTCCTCCTGACGGTGCTGATATTCGTCGAGTATCCGGATTTCTCTAGGCCGGTCTTGAGACATTGGTGCGTATACAGCGTTGCCTTCGCCCTTCTGGCATGGCTCACCGGGGTAGGTCCGAGGGTCGTCCGCTTCTCGGCCTGGGCCTGGCTCGTGGTCGTCCGCGTGGTGGCCTGGGCCCTTCTCGCCGTGTTCGTCCTCAACCAAGCGAAGTTAACGATCGGGGCGCTCTACGTTCGCGGAGTCATTCACGGCCCCCATGGGGAGCACTACCGCCCCTACCCCGCCGGACGGGGACCGTGACCGCGGCGCCGCGCGAGGTCGCTCATGGCAGCCCCGCCTCACGGTTGGATCGACGTCAACTCCTTCCCGTGCTGCCGCTGCCAGTTGGTGCGTCCTGCATAGAGCCCGCTGGTAGAGGAGTGGAGTTCCCAGGATTCAGTGGACGGCCGTCATCGGTGTTTCTGGGCTGCTTCAAACTGCTCCGGGCTCAAGCCGCCGAGGTGACTATGGCGACGCGTGCGATTGTAGAAGCGGACGATGTAGTCCGCGATGTCATTCGTCGCCGCCTCCCGCTTCCTGTAGATCTGCTTCTTGATGCGCTCCTTCTTCAGGCTGCCGAAGAAGGACTCCGCGACGGCATTGTCCCAGCAGTTCCCCTTGCGGCTCATGCTCGGCTCCAATCGATTGGAGCGGCAGAATCGCCGCCACGCGTCGCTTCCGTACTGCGTGCCCTGGTCGGAATGGATCAACGCGCCTCGAGGTCGTCTGCGGCGGACCGCCATGAGCACCGCGTCGAGCACGAGCTCGCGATGAATAGTGGGTGCCGTCGACCATCCGACAACCTTGCGCGAGAAGAGGTCCATGACGACGGCGAGGTAGAGCCAGCCCTGCCACGTCCGGATGTAGGTGATGTCAGTGACCCACGCCTTGTTTCGCCGCGTCACCGTGAACTGGCGCTGGAGGAGGTTGGGAATCAGGACCGACGGCTTTCCGACGGCCCAGCGCCGCATTCTGTACCCGTGGAGCGCGCGCAAGCCGTTCTCGCGCATCAGCCTGGCAACGCGATGCTTGCTGCACGTTTCTCCCGCCTCGCGCAGATCGAGGAAGACGCGCGGAGCACCGTAGATGCCGTGGCTGGCCGTGAACGAGGCGCGGATCAACCGAAGCAGGCGGGCGTCCTCTTGAGCCCGGTTCGAGACTGGATGCGCGAGCCACGCGTAGTAACCGCTCGGCGCGACTCCGAGCAGTCGACACATCGCCTGGACTCTGTACTTGTCTTGGTTCGCCTTGATGAAATCGTAGGTCGCGCGGACTCGCCCCGCGCTTAGCTTGGCGGACATCGGCGTTCTCTCCTACCCGAGGTCAGCTCCTGTCCACCAAATCCTGGGAACTCCAGGAGGGCGGGGAGGCCGTACAGAGCAGGGGTCAGTCCGGTCCTCAGAGGTTTGCGAACGGGGGTGATGTTGTCGACGTCAGTTCTTTTGTGTTCTCTGCCTTGAATCACAGACTCGGCGCCGTGGTACTGACCTGGACGTCGGGATACAAGGCTCCCAGCCAGCGGTTCAGTGTCTGCTCGCGATCCAAAGGGCACTCGCAAGAAGGGCGAGCAGGATCGGGAGCCCAATGAAGAACAAGACGGCGTTCAGTCCGGTGTTTCTCATGTCAATAAATCTTCCTCTGTTCCTCACACCTTCGCTCGCGGGGCGTTATCCGCTTGACCTTGGTCTGGTTGTCCCAGTCAGAACAGGATGACGTATAAATCATGTTCGCGGGCAAGTCTCCTTCGTACCAGTCGCGGTCGGCTGTAAAGAAGTCACCAAGTGCACCTGTCGACGAGCCGTCGTTCTCGATTCGAACACAAGACCAAGCCCAAAAAAGTTGCGCATCGGGCTGCATAAAGTTCCTCACCCTCGTGCAGACTACAGTGCACAGGCCCGTCGGATCTTGGAAGGCGAGCGGGTTGCTTCTGGCATAGGAGTAGATTCCCGGGACGTAGCCCGTTCCGATCTGCGCCGCGATGAACCCCGTACTGGCGAGTAGCGGTTCAGGCTCCAAGTACCGTCCGATGCTCGGGTCGTAGAATCGATTCCAGTTCTGGAAGAGGCCCGTCTCTGCGTCGTGGTACTGGCCGGGAAATCCCAGGGGCGTCCAGAACTGCTGTGCTCCCGACTGGAAGCGCTGGTACTCGTAACCGGCCATGACCACGCCGGTATAGGTATTCCCGGTTGCATTGGAGACGAAGGGAACCTGGAGGCGTCCGGCTGAAGGGATGTACCGGTCGCCTTCCTCGGGTTCACCAGACGCGAAATCATCCGTCGATTCGGTCGCACTTCCTCGCGGCGAAGAAGAGCGCCCTGTGAACTGACCGGGAGCTACTTGAGAGCAACGAAAAGTGTGAGCGCCTTTTCGAGAGTTTCATCAGAGATAGCTGCCCATTGAATCGTCAGTCGTCCGGTCAGCCAACGCATGTCGGCTCCAACGTCAGGATCGCGTGGGTTTACTGCTGCTACCCAAGCAGAGTCTTCGTCCAGCCGCACCAAGAACGCCTTCTTTCGTATACATTGAGTGAGCGACCATCCTGGAGCAAATTTGCTGTCGATGACGAGCTCTTCAAGTGATAGTGGTTTCATGACAGAGTGTGGTCTTCAGTTTCGCCCGCCGCTGCTACGCCTCGGCCAGGGAGTACCTTCCGTCCACTCCCACCAAAAGCCGATTTCCGTAAAGAGGCCGGACCCTCGATAGTAGCCCCCACCGCAACCGCATCCGAGAAATGTGGACTTGAACCAGCCAGGCTCTCCAGTAGGCTCTTCGTCGTAGATACCAGTATAAGTATAAGTCTGGCACCGGCTTCCATCCTTCTCGGCCCTTTTCCGTGCCTTCTCGCAGGCGTCCTTGCACCAAGGATCGAATGGCAGCGGAACCGGAACAAACCCGTCGGGGTCGAGATTGCCAAGTGGATTGTCTTGGGCGCACCCATAAGCGGGAAGGCTACGCCCTCGCTGCAAGAGTCCTCTCAGTGCATACGGATCGGCCAATGCTGGCTCTGGCTCAATGTAGCGCCCGATCGCTGGATCGTAAAACGGTTCCAATTCTGAAAGAAATTCGTCTCGGCGTCGTGGTACTGGCCGGGAAATCCCAGCGGCGTCCAGAACGGCTGCGCGCCCGTCTGGAAGCGCTGGTACTCGCAGCCGGCCATCACCACACCGGTGTACGTGTTCCCGGTCGCATTGGAGACCAAGGGAACCTGGACGCGCCCAGCCGAGGGCTGCACCCAGGGCGTCCACACCTGCCCGCGGTGCGGGCCGCCGATGTGAGAGGTAAGCGCCACGCCCCCGTCCGCGTCCTTCAGGTACACGTAGTCCGCCGGCGACCCGCTCGGGCCCTCGGTGTCGATGACATCGAAGATGGCCCGTACCCGGACCTGCGTGCTCGGGTTCGCCGTCCCCCCGAGCGGTTGGATCAAGTCGGCGAGCGTGGCGTTGGTGTTGGTGTTGTTGGCGTAGGGGTGCACCGTCTCCTTGTTCAGCGAGACGCGGTTGGGAAGCCCGAAGGGCTCGTGCTCGGCTGCTCCAGCCACCCGCCGGCTGCTGTCGAGCACTAACGCGGGCTCCGGCTCCAGATACCTGCCAACGGCCGAGTCATAAAAGCAATTCCAGTTCTGAAACAGGTCGGTCTCCGCATCGTGGTAGAGTCTCGTACCTACGGGCGAGGTCGATCGCCATCCCCCAGCTTTATCGCATGTCTGTCCCGCGTTTAGGTGACCGTCCACAAATAATGAACGAGCACGCCAGCAGAAGTAGCCCGACGGTCCCCACGCAGTAACCGGCGGATGACCAGAGCGCTGGCGCCCTACACCTCGCGTCGGCGGAGTAGACTCGAACCTCTGGACATTCGGGCACGAGTACGGCCGCGAACGCAGTCCAAAGCAATGCGGACGATACTCCGATCACAAAGAGCACAAGTCCGAGGACGGCCCACCGTCTCCGCGAAGAGCGCACTCTTGTCATGGCGCCCTCGGTGGATTGTTCACGCACTCATTTCTCTTGCAGTTTTTGAGGACATCACTCGCCCAGCTCTGACACTGGTTTCAGAGTGACCATGCGCCAAGCTCCTTGTTACACTTAAGGATTGCTTGATTGGCGCAGTCTTCGTCGACATCCTCGATCAATTCGCAGGTGACGCCTGGCCCCGACATCGGCTCGTTGCCGTTGGAGCCTCCGAGAAATCCGGGGGGGGCACGATCCCTAGAGTAAGTCATTTCCCCTCTGGTTTGGTTGCCGGCGACAAGCTTGGCGCCTTGGGCTGTTCCTCTGGCTGGACGCATGCTCCGTGGGACATACCGCTGATCAGAAGGCACCGAAGGCCCTCAGAGCAGTCGTGATCCGAATCACATACCAGCTGACACGTCCCCTGGCTACCTGCGCAACTCAACAGCGCGGTGCTTCGCTGACACTTGCGAGGTGGCGTGCACTGCGAATCAGACGAGCAGCGCTCCTCTTGTGCGCTGGCCAGGCACACTAGACCAGTTAGCAGAATTGCCAATATAGGTGGATGGTAGCGGTTCAGCATACCCTCGGAAGCTCTCTAGAAACAGGAGTCCGTTATACCAGCGGCATTTTTATCAAACGTTAGGTTCCATCCAAGGTACTTCCGAGACCACGCGTCGTTGGCTCCCGGGACATCGACTCTCGCCATGTATTTCGCCGCGTGGAGCGCCTCATGAATCATGGCATTTGCAAGGATCGTGATCCCTTGAGTATAAGGCTTGTTGTTGAGCGGCCCCGCATAACCGTTCGGCGAAGCATGTGGAATGGCAAGGAAGGGTCGCCGAAGAACGGGAAGTTGCGAGTCGTGCCACTGACGCGGGAGACGGTCATTGCACTCCGTGCACTGCAGCACCTTCGGGGCCGGTACGTCTTCTGCCATGAGGACGGACGACCCTTCACGCACTCGGAAGTGAAAGACGTGGTGCCGAACGCCTGCCGCGGAGCAGGGCTGGCGAAACGGCTGACCACGCATGGGCTCCGGCACACCTACGCGAGCCATTTGGTCATGCGGAGCACGCCGGTGACGACGGTCCGCGAGCTCCTAGGACATGCGGATCTCACGATGGTGGCGCGGTACACGCATCTGTCGCCCGACGTCGCGCACGCAGCGGTCCAGGTGCTCGACGCGCCGGCGAGTCGGGGCAACTGATGGGCAAGGTGGACGGGAGTACATGAAGAAGCCCCGGCGTTACCGGGGCTTCGAGGAGCGGGAAAAGGGGGTTGAACCCTGGCCAGGGGGAGCAGCACCCCAACGAGGTCGCGGGCTTCCACTCGCAACCCCCCAGCCTCCCTCGGACTCGCTCCTCTCCCGTCCACCTCCGTCGCGCTGACTCCAGCTCTCTCCGGGCAGCCCGTGGGCACTGGGTGGGCACCGGAATCCGCCTGCGCGTGACGCCGGATTTTGGGTCGCGGCGGGCCAACGGTCTACCCCACCCACCCCCCGACGCAGAACCCTCCCGCTGCACAGTTCAGACGCCCGGGCAGGCCAGCATCCCTGTCGAAGACGCAGGTCCGGCGGCTCTTGCGGCAGTCGATGGACCAGCTTCCGGCGCCCCGGGGATTGAGCCTGAGCTGGAGGACGCCTCCGTCGGCGCGAACCTCGATGACCTCGGCGTCAGAGACACCCGCATCCAAGACACCGCCGTCCGCGACTCCGCAGTCCACGGCGCCGGCGTCCACCTGCGGATACGCACCCCCGCGCAGAAAGGTGAGCGCCACCGCAATGACAGCAACCGCACGAGGGAACCCGGGGATCAACTGCTCTTTCCCCTGCCCCGCGGCCCTCGGCTCTTGTTCGGCCGCAGCCCCAGGTGCTCCCGGAGCTCCTTCGCCTCTGCCTCGATTCGGCGGAGGTGTTCCATCCGCGCCCGACGCTCGGTTGCCTTTGATCTGGGCCTCGGATGCGACCGATGGCGGGGCGGGTCTGCCTCCGGCAGATCGAGGAAGCGCAGCACGAATTCGTCCCCGTGCTCGATCTTCCCGTATGCCCAACCCACCGAGAGGTTGGGCTGCGTTGACAGGTCGAGGCCGCCGAGGCTGAACCGGCGAAGCTCCTTCGGTCCGTTCGCGATAGTGAGCACGCGGTCGAAGATTGCCGAGAGCACTCCCTTCCCAGGCAGTCCAGCCGTGGCGAGGCGCTTTCCGTTCCGGCTCAGTTCGATGCAGAGCATGGGCTCGGAGCCTAGCCTGCGAGGAGTTCGGTGATGGCTCGGCCCGGACGCCCCTCGAAGCTCATCTCGGAGATCGAGCGCGCCATTCTCGAAGGTGTGCGTCGGGGGTACAGCCTCCTCGACGCTGCGGCCGTCGCAGGCGTCGCGCAGGCTACCGTCCGTGAATGGAGACGGCTCGGTAAGAGCGGTGATCCGCTTCGAGCCATTCACCCAGCGAGTCGAAGAGGCACGCCGGAAAGGCCGCACGCTCTACATGGAGCAGCATCGTCGGCACGCGAAGACGGACCCGAAGTCGCTCTGGGCTGGAGAAGCGGGCGACGATGCACCCACTCAGGCACAGCTACGCGAGTCACCTGGTTGTGCGGGGCGTGTCGCTCGCCATCGTCCGCGAGCTGCTCGGGCATTCGACGTTGCCGATGGTGCTGCGCTACACGCACCTGGAGACCAAGGCGAAGCACGAAGCCGTCCAGGTTCTCGACAGCGCGGCGAGCGTGGGCACCTGATGGGCACGGCGGACGGGAGAAAAGAAGAAAGCCCCGAGACTTCCGGGGCTTCGAGGAGCGGGAAAAGGGATTTGAACCCTCGACCCTCGCCTTGGCAAGGCGATGCTCTACCACTGAGCTATTCCCGCACGGAACGACTCCGGCCTGTTACCAACCGCGCCCCCCGGGGGTCAAGCGTCCCC
>Ga0335084_10000855_pt1 | contig 27158 bp, 18 predicted proteins | sample Lox_Sample_44_FD_206721 | JGI IMG/M metagenome (GOLD analysis project Ga0335084, IMG submission 206721) | Soil microbial communities from Loxahatchee National Wildlife Refuge, Florida, United States - Lox_Sample_4.4 | ecosystem: Environmental > Terrestrial > Soil > Wetlands | place: USA... | reverse complement strand
CCGCAGCCAAGGAAGCCGCCCGGCGATCCTGAACGCCCCCCGGGCGCCATCCCACAACGCCGTGGCCAGCACCCCGGCACCCCGGGCGACGCGCGGCCGATCGAACGACCGGCCTTTCCAGGTGGCCGAACGCTGACGCGCCGACTACCTCGCCGCGGTCATGTTTTCTTGAATTCCGCCGGGGCCGTCAGTCGGAACCGGCGGGCTGTGCGGGCAGGCTGTACCAAAAGGCGGTAGTGGTCCAGCGGGGATGCCGCTCTTCGATCTCCTTGTTTCCCGTCTGCTCTTCCACGACGCGAATGCTCCGTTGAAACTGGAAGGCATCGTTCAGATGGAAGGAGTAGACCGTCGGATGCCCGGGCCGCAGGGTGACAAAGCCGGAGACCGCCTTGCGGTCAAACCGGCACCAGCCGCTGTTGAAATACTCCTCGCTGCCCGTGCCGTGATAATCGGGCGGCCACCCGTCCTGATCGGACCAGATCTGCCAGTCCCCCTCACCCCACCAGGCATAGCTGGGCCAGTCGATCGACAGCACCACCCCGACGTATTTGCCGGTCCCGCACGCGGCGAGGACGGTCTTGACCGGTATCTTTTGCGGACCGGTTCGGGGTGAATCGGCGGTCGCGGCGAGGCTTTGCGTCCAGGTGGCCTGGAATCGGCCCCAGTTGGACGGTAGCGTGGCGCAGGGTTGCACGTCGAGCCGCACCCGCAGCGTCGTGACCGGCACCGCGCCGGTGTTCGTCACGGTCAGGGACGCTTCCCGGGCAAACGGCATCGGGAAGCAGCAGTAGGCTTCCGCGTCGGTGACGCCGAGCAGTAGCGAATGGAACCGCGTGCTGTACTCGACCGGATCCCAGTTGTCGGGGGCGACCGGACCCGATCTCGCGAGGACTGCGGCGGGCGAGCGCAGCGTCCGCCCATAACCGCCGTAGGCATGCCCGAAGAAGAAACCCACCGGGACGTCGACGCTCGGCGCAGCCTGGCCATCCCAGGAAATCCGCAGGCGCAGGGCGGTCAGCACCTCCGGCGTGGCCGGCTCAACCTGCACGCGCAACTGCCGGATTACCCCTGTGCCCGGGATCGCGAACGCGAGGCTTTGGCCCGTCGCCAGCGCCGCCTTCCTCTCGACGCTCCATTTCTCGGGCTCCGCTGGCGGCTGGGATTCCGCCTGCAGCCACGCCCGGCAGGTCGCCTCCAACTCCGCCTTCGCGGGACCGTCGAGCGGCCAGGCGAGGCTCCTCACCTGCACCGCCGCCGGGTAGCGCGTGTACGTGACCTGCCAGTAGTTGCCCCAATTGGCATCGTCCCAGCCGGGCTGTCCGAAGTGCTCGTTGACGAGCTGCACCAGGCAATGCTTCGCAAAGGGAATCGGAAACAGCGTTCCGGGGTAGCTCTTGTGAAAGACCAGCGGATAAGGGATGGGTCCCTGCTCGTAGTCAAAGAACTGCAGAATCGGCCGGTCGAACACGGGCGTCGCCTCATGATCCAGGAAGATCTGGATCCTCGTCGCCGCCTGCGGCGCGCCGAGGACGCCGGTGAAGATCCGGTGGATGCAGCCGGGACCGTCCACATCCAGCAGGACGTTGCGGGCCGGTTCGCCCACGGCAGCCGCCCGCAGGTCCTTGAAATCGCCGCCATCGCCGTTCCCGCCCGACCGGTCCCAAGTGCTCGACATCGCGGTGTGGGACGCCTCCAGTTCGGGCAACTGTTCCACCGACCGCATCCGTTGCAGAAACCAGCCGATGTCGCGCACCGGTCCGGTCGTCGCGCCCAGCGCGGGCGTGAGCGCCAGTGCGCCCAAGGCAATCCAACAGCCAGGCTTACGATGAATCATGGAGTGTTGACGTTGAAGCCTTCGACCACGATGCGCGGCGGTTCGCCGCGGGTATCCGCCTGCTCCAATTCGGTGCGCAGCGTCCGGCGCTCGCCCGGCAGCAGTGTGACGTAGTTGTCGCTATAGAACGCCGGCAGGATGCGATCGCCGCTCGTGGCACGGACCGCCTTGACGCGGACCAGGAGGGCCGGCGTACGGGCCGGGTTTTCCAGATCCGTGGAGAGCACCCAGCGATCACCGTGCCGCTCGGCCGCCGTGGCCGCCTGCAAGGTCACCCGGGGCAGCTCGCGGATCGCGCGGAGATCAGATTCCAAGTAGGCCGGGATATGGAAGGGACCGAAGGAGAAGCCGGGGACTTCGTAAGTCTTCAGGCTGCGCAAGTAGGTGTTCTCTGATATCACCGTGCCGCCCGCGGCCAGCTGCAGCCGCACGAAATGCACCGGCGAAAGCCCGGTCTCCGGAAAGGCGAGCTGGAGCGGCGCGACCACGCTGTCCTCGGCGCTGTCGACCGCCGCGGTGCGCGCCCACGGCACCGAGCCGTCGAGGTTGATGATCCGGGCGGTCACGGAGAGATCCGCGCGGCGGCCCGCGCTGTAATTCACGACCTCGACGGTGTCGTTCAGCCGGTTCCACTGGACGTGCAGCGGCTCGCAGCCCTTCTTGGCGCCGAAAAAGGCGGCGGTCGGATCGAAGTAATAATCGTAGGTCTGCCAGACGAACGAGGGCCAGCAGGGATGGCTCATCCACAGGAGCACGCCCATCCGGTTCTTGCTCTGAGCCTCGAACATCGCCCGGTAGCCGTCGTAGTTTGTGAACTGCGCCAGTTCCACCCACTCCGCCGCGGTGGCGGCGGGACCGTAGGACTTCTCGATCGTCTCCCGCAGGGCGCCGCCGCGTTGCGCGCCGGCCCGCGTGAAATCGTGCAGGCCCCACACCGCGCCCGGCGGCCACTGGTCCGCAACCGGCATCATCTGCCGGAGGCTGTCGAAGTCGACGATGTTCGGCATGCCGAGCTCGCTGTGCAGCTTGGTCGTGGCGCGCTGGTCAAAATAGAACCTGATCGGCATCAGGTGATAGGGCCCGCCGCCGCCCACAAGACCGAAGGCGGAGTTCGGAAGGTAGCGGATCTCGGGCTGCCGCGCGGCCACGAGCCGGGCGAGCCCGTCGTTGAGGACCGGGGGCGGATCGCCCTCGTTCCGCCCGCAGTAGAGGCCGATTGAGGGATGGTTCCGGACGCGGTCGAGGAAGTCCGCGGCATTCTGCAGGAACATCGCGTTGTCCTCCGGATCCGGGCCGTCGAGGGGATTTGCCAGCCAGAAGTCCTGCCAGACCACCACGCCGTACCGGTCGCAGGCATCGAAGAACGCCTCGTCACCGACTTGGCCGACCCAGTTGCGGATCATGGTGAAGCCCATGTCGCGGTGGTAGCGCACGGCGGTGTCGTATTCCCGCGCGCGGTAGAGGAGGTTCGCCTCGGAGAATCCCCAGTTGCCGCCCCGGCCGATGAAGCGGCGGCCGTTGATGAAGATCTTCAGCGCGCCGTTCTCCTCCGCGTAGGAAAACTGCTTCACCCCGGCGCGAAACGCCGTGGCGTCGGAGAGAAAACCATCCGAGGTTTCGAAGGTGAGCCCGACGTCGTAGAGGTCGGGTTGGCCGTAGCCCACAGGCCACCACAGGCGCGGGGCGTGGAGCCGAAGCGCGTCGACGACGGAAGGATCGAGCTTCACCACCGTGCTCGCGACCGCTGGCACCTCCACGCTCTGCTCGAAGCGCGCGTCGCCGAAATGGCCCCGCAGCACGCCGCGCACGGACGCCGGGTCATGGTTCGTCAACGTGACCTCGACCGTCACGTCGGCCGTGCGGGTGTCGGGCAGCGGCAGTGCGGTGGACACAAACGGCCGTTCAAGGGTCACCGGTCCGGTGGTGGTCAGGCAGACGTTCGCCCAGATGCCGACGTTCCGCCCGCGGATGGTCGGGATCCAGTCCCAGCCGGCGGAGGCGTGGAACGTCGGATTGTCGGCGCCGAGCGGCCCGCCGTTGCCGCCCGGCGTTTCGGCGGTCTTTTCGCGGACACTCCCCGGGTTGGCCGGCCGGTGGATGCGGACGGCCAGCGCGTTCGGAGCGCCCGGGTGCACCAGCCGGGTGACGTCGAAGCGGGCCCGCGTGAACGCGCCATCGATGCGGCCCAGGCTCGCCCCGTTGAAGTACACGTCGGCCTTCCAGTTGATGCCGTCGAAATTCAGCCAGAGTTTTCGCCCTGGCGCCGGCGCGGGTACGGTGAACTCGTCGCGGTACCAGAAGTCCGCGTTGAAGAACGAATCCGAAATCATCAGCTGGTTGTCGCCAAAATCGGGATCGGGGAGCGCGCCGACGTTGACGTAGCTCGTCAGCACGGTCCCGGGCACGGTGGCGGGCAGCCAGTCACGGCAATCGACTCCCGGCTGCGAGAGGGCTTCGCCGCCGAGCGTCACGAGCGAATCGCGCTGAAGGCGCCACGCCCCGCGCACGAGATCCTGGCGCTCGCCGGCGAGGGGTGCGGCGGCCGGCTGGGCAACCGGGACGAGCCCGCCGCGGCCAAAGACCTGCAGTTCGCTCAGCACGTAGCCGTCCGGCGTGGCCGCGCGGGTCATCCGTACGCGGACGTAGCGCGCGCTCGCGGCGGCGGGCAGCCGATAATCGTCATCCGCCGACGAGAGTGGGCGCAGCTCTCGCCACGCGTTGGCGTCGTCGGAAATCTCGATCGTGCCCTCGGCCGCGCGGCGGATCCAATGCAGGGTCACGCGATCAAAGGAGCAGACCGCCCCGAGGTCGACCTGGACCCATTCGGCGCCAGCCGTCGCGCTCTTCCACGCGCTGGTGAAATCGAAGGGCCCGCCAAGATGCACCGGCTTTCCCTGCTCAAAAGTGTTGAGATCGCTGATGCGCCAGCCGGTCACGGACGGCGCCTCGATCCGGGCACGATAGCAGCGCGCCGTGCCGGGAGCGGCGAGGTTGATTGTCGCCTTCACCGCCTCGGGCCGCCAGAAGACCGGGCTGGCCAGAACCTCCTCGGCGCTGGCGCGCCCGAACTCCGTCCACGTGCGGCCATCGTCGGAGCCCTGCACCACGCAGGTCCAGCGCTGCGGCTTCGAGTCCTCGGTGCGGGGCATCGCGACCACCTGGATGCGGTCGATCCTGCGGGGATCGACGCGCCCGGCCTGCTCGATCTGCACCCAGCCGCTCGCGGCGGGCAGGTCGACGCCGGTGCCCGGATATTGGTCGACGAGGGTCTCGCGTTCCCATCGCGGCAGAACCCCGGCGGCGCTGGAGGAGCACACGAGCCAACCCGGCAGGCGGTCGTCGACGATCCCATCGGTGATCAGCTGCGCGGTCAGATTGTAGTCGTAGTTGCTCGAGGCGAGCGCGGGGCGGTGGAGCGCGAGATTCCGGTAGGTCTGCGTCTCTGCAACCAACGTCGGCCCCTGAAAGGCCGCGGGATCGCCCGGATACACCCCGACGCCGCGCGTGAACTCACCCCCCGCGAGCGTGGCGGCCACGACCACCAGCGCGAGCAGCAGCAATTTCCCGCCGCGACGGGCCCTGGCATGCGGGACCGGCGGAACCGCGGCGGGGACGCGCCACCCAGGCGGGGCGAAGCGGGCGGAGGGTGAGTTGAGGCAGTGCATGAGGAAGACGATGGTGCGCTCACTTCACCCGGGAACGAGGAGCGACGCGCGGACTGTCAATCGGCGGGGGCGGCGGAGCAGAAACTGCATTGGTTCCAACCCGACCAAGTGTTTCCGGCCGGGGCGGAAAAGCAATCGCGACCGCGGCCGCCGTCAGCGCGTGAGGACCACGGCGGCGTGCCGGGCGATCAGCGGCGTCGGCAATCGCAGGAGACCGCCGGGATGCTCGATCACGGTGGGAGCCGCGGGAACGCCTTTCAACGTGTCCCACCACGTGACCTGCCACCGCCCCGCGGGCACGTCCTCGATCAGAATGGTGCCGGCGAGCGCCGCCGGCGACCGCAGTGCAAACACGCCGGGGCGATGCCACACCCAAACCGCGAGAAATTCGGCGGCCCGCTGGCCGATCGCCGCCAACGCCGGGGTCTCAAGGCCTAGATCGATCGAGCTCAGGTCAAACCAGTCGCGGCTGCCCGGGTTTTCCACGATTAAGGTGTGCGGCCCGGCGTTGGCGGCAAACGCGAGTTTCTCCGCGGAGAACGCATGTTGCGCACCCGCCGCCGGGCGCGCCGGCCAGGCCTTTTCGACGACGGCGGCGCCATCCAGCAACACCCGGATCGCCGCGCCCCGCCGGCCGGTGTCGGCAATGTGCAAGCGCACGGTGACGGCCCGGGGAAGATCGATATGATATGTCGCGCGGCCCGGGTAGCCCTCGGCCAAGCTGTCGGGCGAACCGACGTAGATCCGCGGAATGTCCGCGAACTCAAGCGGCTGGCGGCCGTCGAGCGGCACCACGATCTCCGGCGCGGGCCGGCGCAGCCACGCGTAGCTGCCGGGCAACTCGAGCGGCACGCGGGTGCCGCACTCGACCACTGCCGAAAACGGCTGCAGTCCATCGCGCCGGCCCAGCCCCGTGGCGGCGAGAAACCGGGCGACCGCCCCGAGTTCCCCGATCCGGCCCTCGGCAATGAGGCGCAGGCCATTCCAAGGTTGGGCCGGGTAGCGGCCCTGCCCCATCAAGCTCGCCCATACCGGCGGCACGAGGCCGACCCCCGCGGCTCTTTGGTCCGGCGTGAGCGCGGAGAACTCGTCCCCCATTTCCCCATAAAACACCGGGCGGTCGAGCATTTCGGGCGCCGGGATGATCCGGCGGACGCCCGCCAGCAGGTTGGCGGGATACAAGTGCGGCTGGAAATAATCCAGGGCCGTGTAGATGGGACTGCGCAGGTTCTCGGTGCTGGTCGTGACCAGATGGTGATACGGGTCGACGGAGCGAATGAAGGCGGCCATCTCCGCGTGCCACCGGGCGACGTCGTCCTCGCGGTGGGCGACGCTGATGGCATCGACCCAATGCACCTCGTTGAAGAGCTCCCATGCCAGCACGGCGGGCGAGTAGCCCCAGCGGGCGACGATGTAGCGATACTTCCGGAAGGTGAGTTCCTTCGCGCGGGCCGAGGTGAAGAACTCCTCGGGCGAACGGAGAAACCCGCCCGGATTGGCGGCATTCCACGGATTGAGGCCCCAGTTGGAATCCGAGACGGTCGAGTATTGCCCGTGGTATTGCAGGACCATCTGCAGGTAGACGCCCGTGTCCTCGGCCGTGGAGATGATCTTGTCCCAGTCGGCGGCGACGCGCAGATCCAGGGCGCCGGGTGGCGGCGACCGGCCCATGTCCTCGGGCAACCAGTCGAGGTTCAGGCCGCTCCAGTGAACCATCCAGATCCGCGTCCAGTTGAGGCCGGCCGCGGCAAACGCCCGAAGCGCGCGGCGGTGAGTCGCGACCCGGCTGTCGTCGGCCCAGGCGAGATTTGCCCCGAGCGGCACGTACGGGGTCCCGTCCGCCAGCACCAGCCGGGGCGGAGGGCCCGCGGCGCACCGCACCGCCGGCCGATCCTCGACGGTCAGGACTCGCCTCCGGTCACCGCCCACCGGCCGGAAAGTCAGCGCGACCGTCTGGCCATTGACCATCTCGGTGATGTGACCGAGCCGATACTCGCCGGGTTCCTCGGCTCGCGCGCGCACTGCGAATCGCCCGTTGCCGGCATAGTAGGCCGGCAGCCGCAGCGTGGCGCGCGACGGCGTGATGACCTCCGCCCAGATATCGCGGGCAAAGGGATCGGCCGCCTCGGGCAGCAGCTTGAAGGCGAACGTGACGGGTTCCGGGGCGGCCCGTGCCATCGCCGCCAACAAAGGCGAGAGGCAGAAAACGGACCAGCCCAAAAGAGCGCAGCGACGAATGAGACCCATGTTGGCGTGGAGGAGGCGGGAAACCTGTCAGCCAAGGCGAGCAAAACGGTAGGAGAACTCAAGCGCGAGCGTGCAGATCATCGCCGGAAAACGCCGCCCTCCCGCCGCCAGATCCGGGGTTTCGGCAGAAACGCCTCCGGCTGATGCCCGGTCCGCGCGTAACTCGCCTTTCCGGAATCCAGCCCCGCGGTTTGAGATTGCGCGCATCGCACGGACATTGTGCCGCCACGCGTTTTTCACGTGCACCGTAAGAGGTTTCACGGAGAATCCGTTCATGAGCAAAACACCCCTTCCGCCCCGCCCCCGGGTGAGTCACCTGACGGGTGCCCTCGGCCGGCTTCTGCCGGTCCTCCTGCTCGCCGCGGGCGCCCCCGCCACGAGGGGACAGCCCACCTCCGGACAACCCGGACCCGGCTTGTTTGAGAGTCACGGCGACGTCGGCGCCGTGCATCTGGCCGGCGCCGTGGATTACGATGCGGCGCACGGCACCTATCTGGTCACCGGCGGCGGCGAGAATATGTGGTTCGGCACCGACGCCTTCCACTTCGTCTGGAAGCGGGCCTCCGGCGATGTCTCCTTCGCCGCCGACCTCCGCTGGATCGGCACCGGGGGCAACGCCCACCGCAAGGCGTGCTTGATTATCCGCCAAAGCCTCGACGCCGACTCACCCTACGTGGATGCGGTCGTTCATGGCAACGGGCTGACCTCAATCCAATGGCGCGAGGCGCGGGGTGACGTCACCCACGAGGTCCAGGCCAACCTGAGCGCGCCCCGGCGCATCGGCCTCGAGAAACAGGGCGACACCGTCTTCATGCTGGCGGGCGGCGATGGCGCGCCGCTGCAGACCACAGGAGGCTCATTCCGGCTCAAGCTCACGGAACCGTTCTACGTCGGGTTGGGCGTGTGCGCCCACGACAACAATGTCGTGGAGAAGGCCGTCTTCTCCGACGTCGCGCTCCGGACCGGGGCGCCCGCGTCCTCTGGCGAACCAGTACTCGAAAGCACCCTGGAGATTGTGCCGATCGCCTCGGGCGACCGGCGGGTGGTGTACCACGCCCGCGATCACATCGAGGCGCCGAACTGGTCGCGCGACGGCCAGACGCTGTTGTTCAATCGCGACGGCCGCCTCTACCACCTCCCGGTCGCCGGCGGCGTTCCCCAGCCCATCGACACGGGATTCGCCACCCGCTGCAACAACGACCATGGCTTGTCGCCCGATGGTCGCTGGCTGGCCATCAGCGACCAGTCCCAAGACGGCAAATCGGTCATCTATGTGCTGCCGGCCGACGGCGGCACCCCGCGCCGGATCACGGCGCTCGCGCCCTCCTACTGGCACGGCTGGTCGCCCGACGGCCGAACACTCGCCTATTGCGGCGAGCGCGCCGGCAACTTTGACATCTATGCGATCACGGTCGACGGCGGCACGGAGCAGCGCCTGACGACCGCGGCCGGACTGGACGATGGCCCTGATTATTCTCCGGACGGCCAATCCATCTATTTCAACTCCGACCGCACCGGGCGCATGCAGATCTGGCGGATGAAACCCGACGGCAGCGGCCAGGAGCAGATCACGTCGGACGACTATAACAACTGGTTCGCGCATCCGTCCCCCGACGGCCGATGGATCGTCTTTCTTTCTTACGAGAAGGACGTGCAGGGGCATCCGGCCAACAAAGACGTCATGCTCTGGCTCATGCCGACAGCCGGCGGCGAAATCCGCGTGCTCGCCAAGCTCTTCGGCGGGCAGGGCACCATCAACGTGCCTTCGTGGTCGCCGGATAGCACCCAGCTGGCCTTCGTCAGTTACCAACTGATCCATCCGTAGCTCCGGCGTGGTGCGCCCCTGCTGGTCTCGGGCGCGACGGCCTGCCGTCGCTGAAGCCGTGGCGGGCCGTTCTGCCCACGCGCGGCCGCCGAAGCCGCGGGCACAGGCGGAATCCCTGACAGGGGAATCTGCAGGCTCCGCGTCGGGCATTGAGTCCGCCCGCCGCGATCTGCCGCGCTGCATAGTTCGCTCTCGCCTTGTGGTCGTCCGCCGCTAGCACTGGGCAACCCCCGATCCCTCGTATGGCCACCCCCGACAAGCTCTCCCTACGCGAGAAACTCTGCTACGGCTGCGGCGATTTCGCCTCGTGCCTCTTCTGGGCGGCGTTCAGCACCTTTCTCTTCATTTTCTACACGGATGTCTTCGGCATCTCGGCCGCCGCCGCCGGCACGCTCCTGCTGGTGACGCGCATTTTCGATGCGATTGTGGACCCGGTGGTGGGCATGATCGCCGATCGCACCGAGACCCGGTGGGGCAAGTTCCGCCCGTACCTGCTTTGGTTCTGCATCCCCTACGCGGTCATCGGCGTGCTCATGTTCACCACGCCGGACCTCGGGCCGACGCCCAAGCTCATCTGGGCCTATGTGACCTACTGCGGCATGATGGCCGTCTATACCGCGATCAACATCCCGTACACGTCCCTCATGGGAGTGATTTCGCCGAATCCCATCGAACGCACGAGCGTTTCCTCCTTCAAGTTCGTCTTCGCGTTTGCGGCGGGTCTCGTGGTGAAATTCAGCCTGCCCCACATGACCAGGTTCTTCGGCGCGACCAATGTGGCCCGGGGCTGGACGATCACGTTCATCGTCATCGGCGCGGTCGCCGTGGTCTTCTTTCTCATCACCTTCTTCGGGACGAAGGAACGGGTGCACCCTCCCCATGCGCAGAAAACCTCGGTGGGCCGCGATCTGAAGGATCTGTTCACCAACGGCCCCTGGCTGGTCCTGCTCGCCGCCACGGTCACGTTCATCATCTTCGTGGCGACGCGCTCGACGATCATGGCGCACTATCTCAAGTACTACGTCGGCGCGCAGCAGGTGACGCTGCCGTGGAATGCCGGCCCCAAGCTCTACGTTTACGAGGATATTATTTCGGTCTTCGGCCCGGTGGGTGACGCCGGTGCGATCCTCGGCGTGCTGCTGGTCGGGTGGTTCGCGGGCCAGGTGGGCAAGAAGACCGCCTTCATTATTCTGTTCACTATTTCGCTCGTGCTCACGCTGGCTTTCTATTGGCTCCGGCCCGACCAGCTGTTCTGGCTCTTCCTGCTGCAGTTCCTGGGCTCCGGCACCGGCGGTCCCCTGAGTGTCCTGCTTTGGGCCATGTATGCCGATACGGCGGATTACGGCGAATGGAGGAAGGGCCGGCGCGCCACGGGGTTGGTTTTCTCCGCGTCCACCATGTCGCAGAAGGCGGGCTGGGCAATCGGCGGCGTGATCGTCGGGTACATGCTGGATGCGGCGGGATTCGTCCCCAACATCACGCAGTCCGCCGGCGTGCTCCACGGGCTCGTGCTGCTGATGAGCGTGATTCCCACGGCGATCGGCGCCGTGGCGCTCGTGCTCTTCTGCTTCTATCCGCTGAACGAGGCGAAGATGAAGGAGATCGAGGCGACGCTGAAGGCACGCCGCGCCGCCGAAGGGGCGGCCGCGCCCGGCGGCTGAACGCGCGCCACCCCGGGCCCTCGCTAGCGCTCAATACGTGTCCATCAGCGACCGCCAAGTGAGCCGGTGGCGCAGGCGCGCCGCGGTCAGCGGACGCGCGAACTCCACCGTCACCGTCTTCGGCTCGCGGGGATAGAGTTCGAAGTAGTTGTCGCTGCTGCGATGCGCGATCCCCGGCAGGTCGAAGGCGAAGCGGTGCTGGAACACGGGCGAGACGAAGGTGAGGGTCGCCCGCGTGGGCGCGAGCGTCCGCACCGTCACCTTCGTGCGGGCGCGCGGCAGCGCAAGAAACCGCGGCGAAGTGAGGAACACCGTGTCCTCGCTGACTCGCCCGCCGCCAATCTCCAGCGCCACGCGCAGATAGAGATTGTCCCGGCCGTGCTTGGCCATCGGCGCAGCCAGATCGAGCGTCCGTTGTTTCACACTCTCGCCGGGATGAAGCCTCACCCGGTGCCGGCCGTGCTGGAGCACCCGGCCGTCGAAATGGCACAGCGCCCAGCGCAACTCGCCGCGCGCCGGTTCCGGCGCGTCGTAAAGCGTGTAGAGGTGGACCTCACGCACGGAGGTCCGGCGATAATTGCTGGTGATGGTCTCCTCCTCGCCCGGCATCTGCGCGCTGACGAGGGCGGGCGCAAAGAACCGGCGGGCCAAGTGATGCAGCGCCTTCCAGCGGCCGGAGAACTCCAGCGAACTCCATGAGGCGACCGGCCAGCAGTCGTTGAGCTGCCAGTAGAGCGCACCCATGCAGCGCGGCATGTTGCGCCGGTAATGCTCGACGCCCACCCGCATGCACTCGGCCTGGTTGAGCTGCGACAGAAAGACCAGCGCGTCCTGATCCCGGGGAAAACGGTACTGGCGCGAGACGTAGTCGAGGATGATCTGGTTGCCGAACCGGTTCTTCTGATGGTTCGTCATCGTCGGACCGAAGACGTTGGCATCGGCGGGCGGACAAAAACCCGCCTGCGTTTCGGCCGAGGCAAAACTCTGCATGCCGAATTCGGAAGTGAACCGGAAGGCATACTTCTCGTAATCCTTGACCGGCTTGCGCGCGTGCCAGACATCCCAAAAATGGGTATCGCCGCGCCGCTCGCCCGCGGCATGCCCCAGGTCGAGATCGCCGCGCCACGGCGAAGACGGCCAGAACGGCGTGATCGGATCGGTCGCCGCCAGCACCGCCGGCAGCGCGCGGTGGAACAGCGCCTCGTAGTCGGCCAGCCAGCGCGGGTGCCTGGCGAGGTCCTCCACGTTGCACGCCGGCACCTCGTTGTTGCCGCACCACAGAGCCAGGCAGGCCCGGTGCCGCAGGCGCCGGGCCTGGAACTCCGCCTCGGCCTGCGCACTCGCCAGAAAGGCGGGGTCGGCCGGATAGAGCGTGCACGCGAACATGAAGTCCTGCCACACGAGCAGGCCGAATTCGTCGCAAAGATCGTAGAAGTCCTCGCTTTCGTAGATGCCGCCGCCCCACACTCGGAGCATGTTCATGTGCACGTCCCGCGCGCTCTGCAGATCGCGCTCGTAATCGGCGCGCGTCAGCCCGGCGACGAAGCTGTGGGCAGGAATCCAGTTGGCGCCCTTGGCGAACACCGGCCGGCCGTTGATCACGAACTGGAAGGACTCGCCCCATTGGTCCGCATGCCGGTCGAGCACGATGGTGCGCAGCCCGAGCCGGCGTGCCCACGTGCCGAGGACCGCGCCGTCGGGGCGCGTCACTACGACCTCGAGGTGGTAGAGAGGCTGTTCGCCCTGGCCGTTCGGCCACCACAGCCGGGGGTGTTCGATCACGATCTCGCGGCCGCGGCCCTCCGCAACGACCTTCGGCCCGAGCGTCAGCCGCCAGCGGCAGACGGACGCGGCCTCCGGGCGCGCCAGCTCCGGCGCCAACCGCAGCACCACGCGGCCGTCGGAGCCGTGGACTTGGGTCACGCGGACGCTCGCCACGCGATTACCGGTCCAGCCCTCGAGCCGGAGGTCGCGCCAGATGCCGGCGGTGACGAACCGCGGACCCCAGTCCCAGCCGAACTGGCATTGCTGCTTGCGGATGACGGTGCAGCGCCCCACCGGGTCGTTGACCTCGCGCGGCCGGTGCTCAGGGCGGGTCGCCCGGATGTAGCGCATCGCGCTCCCAAAATGGACCTGGATCTCGTTCGAGCCCGCGCGCAGGAGCGGCTTCACATTCCAGCGGTGGCCCACGAACATGTTGTCGGTGCGCGCGACCTCGCGGCCGTTGAGCCGCACGGTGGCCACGGTGTCCAGCCCGTCGGCCACCAAGTCGACGACATCCTCTGTCAGCAACTCCGGCGGCACGGCGAAACGGGCGCGGTACCCCCAGTCGCGCTCCTCGATCCATTGCAGCTCCAGCTCATTCGTGCCCCAGAACGGATCCGGGATGAGCCCGTGGCGGAGCAGGTCGCGGTGCACGCAGCCCGGCACCGCTGCCCGCCGCCACCGTGTCCGGCGCGTGGCATCGCGGAAAAACCACGCGTTCGGGGCGAGAGGCAGCACGCGCATGGCGTTCGACAGGGGCCCGCGCTTACTTCTTCAGCGGGTTGTCCAGCACGAACTGGACGATTTCATGGAGGTCGCAGAAGCACAGCGCCGTGAAGGTGTCCGCCGCGCCGTAGTAGATCGCGGTCCGGCCCGTCGCGGAGTCGCACAGGCAGCCGGCCGGGAAGCACACGCCCGGGACGAATCCCGCCAGCTCATACGGGGCTTCCGGACAGAGCAGCTGCTGATTGCAGCAGGCGATGACCTTCCACGGCCGCTTGAGATCCAGGAGCGCGGCGCTCATCGCGTAGACGTAGCCGTTGCAAGTGGTCGTCACACCGTGGTAGAAGAGCAGCCAGCCGGCGCTCGTTTCGATCGGGGAAGGCCCGGCACCAATCTTGGTGCCCTGCCACCAGGGCCAGCCCCGGCCCATGATGTGGCGGTGTTTGCCCCAGTAGATCATATCCGGACTCTCGCTGACAAAAATATCGCCGAACGGCGTGTGGCCGGTGTCGCTCGGGCGGCTCAGCATGAGAAACTTGCCGCCGACCTTCCGCGGGAAGAGCACGCCATTGCGGTTGTAGGGCAGAAAGGCGTTCTCGAGCTGCTCGAAATGGACAAAGTCCTTCGTGCGCGCGACGCCGATGGTCGGCCCATGGTAGCCGTTGCACCACGTCACGTAGTACTCCCCGTCAATGGGTGTGACCCGCGGATCGTAGGCGTATTCGTGCCGCCTCACCTCTTCGTCGTCGCACTGCAGTTCGATCGGCTTCGGCTCAAAAGTCCATTTGAGACCGTCCGGGCTGCGGCCCACGTGCAGGTGCGGGATGCGGTCCATGCCCTCCGTGCGGAAGACGCCGATGAACTTCCCTTTGAACGGCACGACGGCACTGTTGAAGATGCCGGTGACGCGCGGGAGCGGCCGCCGCCCGATGACCGGATTGGCGTCGTAACGCCAGACCACATCGGGGTTGCCCGCGGGCTTGGGCTGCCAGGGAAGGTTGGGGATCGCCGGACCGGTGATCGCAAGCTTCATGGTGGGTAGGAGGGACAGGGTTGGGGACGCAGAATACGACAGGGAAGGACAATCAAAGAAGACTCCTGCAACCTGCTTCGGATCATCGCGCGCGGCCGCCGCAGGTATCGCTGACGCCCCATGGTGTTTTCCCGCGGATCGGCTGACAACGTTATTTGTTTCGCTCGCGACCAACCGACGGTCGGCGGCAGCCGTTTGCGGCGGGAAAGGGCCGATCCCTCGCGGCCTCGCCCGTCACTTCAGGCCAAGGAACTTCCCCACCCAGGCGCTGATTGCGTCGTACTGTTCCGGCGTGTAGCTGTGGGCCAGCTCCAGCGTCACGCCGAGTTCCTTGGGCGCGGTGACGACGTTGAAGGCCGCGTAGGTGGACGTCGGCGGGCACACGTCGTCGTTGTAACCCCATGTGTAGTATCCCGGCACCTTCAGCCGGCGGGCAAAGTTGACGGTGTCATAATACGCGGCGGTGGCGATCTTGGCCGGGGTGGCATGCAGCGAGGGTTTGCCGGTGGCTCCATCCGGCTGAAATGGATGCGGCCAGCCGCTGGCGCGGCCGTGCAGATCCGCCGCGACGTCGCAGAACGCCGGGTGCGTGGCGGCCAGACCGGTGACGCGGGGATCGAGCGCCGCGGTGACGATCGTCAGCTGCCCGCCCTGGCTCGCGCCCATGACCAGCAGATTCTTGCCATCCCACATTGCGCGCGATGTCAGAAAGTCGTTGGCCCGCACGCAACTGAGGTAGACGCGATGATAATAATACGTGGCCTTGTCGTCCAAGTTGAAGGCCCAGTAGCCGTTGAGCGCACCGGTCGACAGCGAATCGTACACCTCCTGCGGCAGATTGACGGGGATGCCGTGGATGCCGATTTCCAGCGTGATGGCGCCGCGGGCCGCCAAGCCTTTCTCGCCGCCATAGGGCCGCACGCCGGCACCGGGCAGCTTGAGAATGGCGGGGTAGCGCCCGGGCGCCTTCGGCTCGCACAGGATGCCATAGATCCGCGCCGGCACCGCCGTCCAGGTCGGGCCCACGGTGCGGATGCCAACATGGTAGACATTTACGGTGTCCGTGCACGCCTCGGACAGCAGGGTAACCCGGGCCTCGAGCGGAATCTTCGCAAGCTCGGCCTTGCCCGCCTGCCAGAACGCGTCGAAATCCTCCGGTTCAACCTGGGTGGGAATGATCTTCTCCGGCGCGTACGCCGCGGTCGCGACCCCGCGATAGCTTCGCCCGGCCACCTCGGTTGTCACCGTGCAGCGCAGAAAGCCCGGCTGCGCCAGGGTGCCGCCGTCGATCACGAGGCCCTCCAGGGGCACCGCGGCCGTGGTGGCCGGCGCCGGCATCATCTCGGGCCCGAGCTTGTAGCTGACGGTCACGCCGTCGATCGGCTCGTTGTCGGCTGTGACCGTGATCTTGAACCGCGCTGGCTCGCCCACCTGGTAGGTCCAATCGCGGTGATCCGGCGCCACGCGTACTTGCACCGTGGCGGCACGGAGGGTCGCCTGCGGAGGCACGGGTGCGATGGGGATCGCGCTTAAGGCAAGGCTGGCAGTGGTGGCCAGCGCCCAGCTGGCGGCAAGGAGCCGGAGGGGGATATTCATGGGAGTGACGGGCTGACTACACCTGATGACTGCCGCCGCAGGCGGCAATGGCGAAAGCGCCATCCCCCGTGCTTGCCTGATGCCGCCACGGCCCCTACCAAGACTTCTGGCGTGATTCTCCCGTTCGCCCGCGGTCCTTCTTCCCCTTCGGCGGCCGAGTCGGGAACTATGCGGCCGGGCCCTTCCTCACCATGAAACTCCCCGTCAATTCGCATCTGATCATTACTGGAGACTCAGTCACCGACTGCAATCGCGCCCGGCCCGTGGGCGCGGGCAGCGTCGATGCCCTCGGCGATGGCTACGTGTCCGCAATCAACGCGCTTTTGGTGACCGCCGACCCTGTGCACGCCATTCGCATCACCAACATGGGCGTCAGCGGCAACACGGTGCGGGATCTGGCCGCCCGTTGGGATACGGATGTGCTGGCGCTGAAGCCCGACTGGCTCTCCGTAATGATTGGCATCAACGATGTCTGGCGGCACTTTGACGCTTTCCGCCCGTCCGAGGCCGTCCCGCCCGACGAATTCGCGCGCACCTATGGCGCCCTCCTGTCCCGCACGCGAGCGCAACTCCGCGGCCTCGTCCTCCTGACGCCCTATTACCTTGAACCCGCGAGGACCGATCCGATGCGCCACCGCATGGATGGATACGGGGCCATCGTGCGACAGCTCGCCGTGGAGCATGATGCCATCCTGGTGGACACGCAGGCGGCGTTCGATCGGGTGCTGGCGCATCACCCCTCGGCGTCCCTCTCCGCGGATCGCGTCCACCCCAACCGCCTTGGCCACATGATTCTGGCGCGCGCTTTTCTCGATGCGGTGGACTTCGCCTGGGCGCCGGCAGCGCGGGACCGTTGACGTTCCGGTCCGCTCCGCCGCGCCACCGTCCCGCACGGGACGATCAACGGGCCGGCGGCGTCAGCCATCCGTGTAGGCGCAGCCACTGCTCCGCCAGTCGGGGCCAGTCGGCAATCGGCCCGAAGCCGCGACGGAGCCCGACCCCGTGGGGACCTTTCTCGTAGGCATGCAACTCAGCCGGCACGCCGGCGCGGCGCATCGCTTCGAAAAAACCGATGCTGTTCTCCGCCGGCACGGTGTGGTCCTCGAACGAGGTCAGGAGGAACGCGGGCGGCGTGTTGGCGGTGACCTGTAGTTCCGTTGAGAGATGCTCGATCGCCGCCTTGGCGGGATGCTCGCCGAGCAGATTGCGCCGCGAGCCGGCGTGGGCATAGGGATCCTTCAGGGTGATGACCGGATAGATCAGCAGCAGAAAGTCGGGCCGCGCGCTAATGGCGTCGAGCGCCGCGCCGGTCCGTCCCTCCGGCGCATCGTAGAGGGTGCCGGCACAGGACGCGAGATGGCCGCCCGCGGAGAAACCCATCACGCCGATGCGGTCGGCCTGGACGCCAAACTCCCCGGCCCGCGACCGCACCAGCCGCACGGCGCGCAACACGTCGCGCAGCGGCGCCGGGTGCCCATACTCCGCCATCCGATATCTCAAAACGAAGGCGGTCACACCGAGCGTGTTGAACCAGCGAGCCGGTTCAGTCCCTTCTTTCTCAATCGAGAGCACGCCATAACCACCCCCGGGGCAGATGATAACCGCCGTGGCGGTGGCGGTCCCGGCCGGCGCCGGATAAACGGTGAGCGTCGGATGATGCACGTTGCTCACATGTCCCTCGCTGCTCTTCTCCGGCGTGGCGTCCGCGCGCAGACCCGGCACCCCCTCCGGCCAGAGATCCATCACCGGCGGTTCACCGCGAAGCAGGGCGCCGGCGACCGCCAGTACCATCCCAACGCCCCGGAGAGCTTTGTCCCAGTTCATCCTGTGCTTCAACTTCCAGCCATCCCCACTCCGAGGCCTGTTCATGAGCTGGTCTTCTCCTCTGGCTTTCCGGGCACGCGGAACTTGATCGGCAGGCGCATGCGGGTGGCCGTCGGCACGCCTCCCTTCATGGGTGGCGTGAATTCAAAGCGCAGCAAGGCCGTCGCCGCCGCCCAGCCGAATTCCCACTGGGTGGCCGACACAATCCGCGGCAGCTGCACCCGGCCGTTTGGGTCGACCAAGAAATCAATGGTGGCCTCGCCGGCCACGCCACTCCGTTTCAGCAGATCCCGCGGGTGCACCGGGTTCACCGTCTTCACGGCCCACGGCACGCCATCGAGCGACCCTGCCCTGGTGATGTCGGGCGTATCCTTCTTGAGTTCCGCCAGCAGCCGCCGCGCCGAGGCGTCCAGCGCCACGTCGCTGCTGGCGCTGTCGAAGCGCACCTTGAGCGTCTGCGCCAGGGCGGACACCGCCTTGCCGTTCTCGATTCGCGGCTCAAACTGCCACGCCTCCAGCATCGCTTTGGCCGCAAAGCCAAAGGCGGGTTCGTTGGCCCTGACCACGACGATGTCCCGCGCCACGCCGCCCGGATCCACGTCGAACTGCAGTTCCGCCTCCCCTTCCACTCCCGCCACGGCGAGCTCATAAGGATAGACCGCCAGGGTCCGCTCTTTGACGCGCACCGCGGATGTGTCCGCCGCCATGCCCGGGACAGCCGCTGCGAGCAGCCCCGCTTGCCACAGGCAACCGACTCCGCCTCGCCACCAAGCGATCCTGCTCATGCGCCCAAGCCTCCACAGCACGCCGCGGGAGGCAAACGGTTTATCGCCGCCCGCCGCGCCCTGTCCGGTCGCCTCAGCCGCGTCCACCCCCTCGCAGCACGACGACATTGGCCAGATCATTCTTCTCAAACTCCGCCCAATAACCGTCCTCCAGCTGCTTGATGCGCTCGTCCGGTGTGGGGGGCGGCTCCACCCCGGGGGTCTCGGCGAGCGCGCGCTTGGCCTGCTCCGCCGAGTAATCGTGGTCCGCGAGGCGCGCGACCAGTTCATGCCAGAAGGCGTCGTTGGTGAAATCGCCCTGGATCTCCCGGAGCCGCTCATCCTCGGCCAGCTTGGGCGAGGGTTCCAGGGTGCCGTCCGGCCGTTCCCTCACCAGGTCGGCACTGCCCAGCGGCCCGGCCAGTTGCAGCAGCTTCTGATCGAGGTCGAAGTAGCGCTTGGCGGCGGCGGTGTCCTCGCCCTGGTAGGCGGTGACCACCCACATGCCGAGATGCGCGAGTTCGAGCAGTCGTTGGTATTCCTTCTGCGTGAAAGTGAGCTTCATAGCGGAGGCAACCACCCTGCCGCGGCCCTCGTCTCCCGTCAATCGCCGCCCATGGCCGCGGGCCTGTCTTCTCCCCGCGGGCGCGCCAAGGTCGCCCGCCCGCTCAGGCGCGTCCCCAATCGGCAAAGCGCAGGCACCCGGCCGCCGCCACCACCGCGACGACCGCAAGCACCGCGCCGCGCACGGATTGTCCGTAGAGAAAGCTGCCGGTCGCAAACAGCGCCGACCAGACGGCCACGGCGGCGCACGCGGCCGCCACCAAGCCGGACGGAAGATTGTCGGTCGAGGCGGGCAGGCCGGTCGCGGCGCGCACCCCCCTCCACCCGGGGCCCGCCGGCCGCACGCATTCATAGAACCGGCGCAGCGTGGCGGCCTCGGTCGGCGGCGTGAGGAAGGCCACCGTGATCCAGACGAGCGTCGTGAGCGCCACCGAGGTCACCAGAGTCACGTAGCCCGGCCAGTTCAGCCCGGCCTGCGTGGCGAAATGGAAGAACACCGCGAAACTGAAGGAGCCGATCATCGCGGCGATCTCGGCCCAGGCATTCACCCGCCACCAGAACCACCGCAGGAGATACAACAACCCCGTGCCCGCACCGATCGAGAGCATCAAGTCAAAGGCCGTCTTGGCTGAGACCAAGTGGGTCGTCAGCAGCCCCGCCAGGACCATCAGCAGGACCGTCACTCCGCGCCCAACCCAGACGTAATGCCGCTCACTTTTGCCCGTCTGCAGGAACCGCCGGTAGCAATCGTGGACCAGGTAGCTGGTGCCCCAGTTGAGGTGGGTGATGATGGTCGAGAGGTAGGCCGCCGCCAGTCCCCCGAGCATCAGGCCGGCGATGCCGGCCGGCAGAAAGCGCAGCATCGCGGGATAGGCGAGGTCGTGATTGATCAGCGCCGGATCGACGTGCGGAAAAGCGCGCTGGATGTCGGCCAGCTGCGGGTAGACGAGCAGCGAAGCGAGCGCGACCAGGATCCACGGCCAGGGGCGCAGCGCATAGTGGGCGGCGTTGAAGAAGAGGGTGCCGCGCAGCGCGTCCCCCTCCGATTTCGCGGCGAGCATGCGCTGGGCGATGTAGCTGCCGCCGCCCGGCTCCGCCCCCGGATACCACACGGCCCACCATTGCACCGCGAGCGGCACGATCAGGAGCGAGACGACCAGCTCGGAGTTTCCCAGGTCGGGGAAGAAACTGAGCGTGGTCGCCGGCAGCTTCGCCACCAAGCCCGCCAGCCCGCCCACCTGCGGTTGCTGCAGCGCGTAATAAGCGGCGAACACCGCCGCGGTCATCTTGATGCAGAACTGGATCAGGTCCACCCACAGCACCCCCCACAACCCCGCCGGCGCCGCGTAGAGGATGCTGAGCGCTCCGCAGATGAGCAGGGTCTTGCCCGGCGGCCAGCCGAGCAGCACCTCCGCGATCTTGACCGCGGCGAGATTGACCGACGCCATGATCACGCAGTTGAAGAGCAGGCCCAGGTACACCGCGCGGAAGGCGCGGACCGCGCCGGCCGGCCGGCCCGAATAGCGGATTTCGTAGAACTCGAGGTCCGTCAGCACACCCGACCGCCGCCACAGGCGCGCATAGATGAAGACGGTGGTGACCCCCGTCACCAGAAACGCCCACCAGGCCCAGTTCCCCGCCACGCCGTTCCGCCGGACGATGTCCGAGACGAGGTTGGGCGTGTCGGCGCTGAAGGTGGTGGCGACCATCGACACGCCGATCAGCCACCACGGCGCGGCCCGTCCGGAGGTGAAGAATTCGGCGGTGTTGCGCGCGCCGCGCCGCGTGAAGGCCAGCGCCGGCACCAGGCAGATCAGCAGCGAACCGATGACGATGATCCAGTCGAGGGGCAGCAGATTCATGGGAAAGCCGGCAATACCCCGTCGGGGGCAACGCCTTGTGGCGACGAAACCCTCATCATGGCGCCGTTCCCTCGGGCGGGGCGGCGGCCTTTTCCACCGCTTCGCGCCAGGCCGCGGGCGTCATCGTCGCGCGCTTGTCCGCGACCGCGGCGGCGCAGATCAGGAGGCGAAGTGAGGCGACCGCAGGAATCTCGACCGCGAATCGCGGCGCGCCGGATTCCGCCAGCGCTGCCAGCTTCGCCTTGCGCCACTCCTCGGAACACGGCGTATGGTTCTGGACCGCGGTCACCACTTCCTCGCCGAGGATACAGGTGTCGACCAGCCCTTGCAGCAACGGTGCGATCTCCTTTACGCGCGGCGAACGGGGCGCGAGCTGATCCAAGGTCTCCCGCGCCGCAGCCTGCCATTCCTGGAGCCGTCGCTTCAATTTTCCGGCCGCCGCGGAGTCGCGCCCGTCCGGACCGAACAGAAACCGGTTGGTCAGGCCGGAAAATTCACGAGCCGGCGCACTGTCCGGCCGTGCGCAGTCCGGCAGGCCGGTGAGCGGGATCAGTTGCGTGATCTCCGGTTGGTGCTCGCCCCGGCGGTAGCCCTTGACCGGCTCGATGACATCGACGACCTCGCGCAGCGCGCGCAGATCGTCCGCCGCGGCGGCGTCGCCAGCGAAGCGCCGCAGCATGGGACCCAGGTAGGTCTCGTGCCGCAGGCCGGCCTCTTCCAGCCGGCGGCTGACGATCGCAAGCCGCCGGTACATGTCGCCGACGTCGGCCACCTCGCGCGGTGACCAAAAGCGCTCGGCGAGGGCCGCCATGCGCGGCCAGATGCGCGAGTCGACGGTCTCCGGCGTCACCCACTCCGCCCACATGGTCCCCTCGCCGCCGAGGATGCGCTTCTGCTCCTCGGGTGTCAGCGCGGTGTCCGCCGGCAGCGGATCGTTCCGGTAATGCTCCGCCGCCGGCTGGCAGAGATCGATGTAGTAGCCGTTGGCCAGGATGCCCGCGTAGCCCCGTTGCGCCGCCGCGCCGAGCGATTCGCGCCCGCGCCATGACTCGATCACGGCGTCCGTCGGCAGCGCGGGGTTCAGGATCTCGTCCCAACCCACCATCTTCTTGCCGTGGCGCGCGAGGATCTCGCGCAGCCGGCTGTTGAAATACGCCTGCAGGCCGTCGTTATCTTTCAGACCGTGCTCGCGGATGAACGCCTGAATGCGCGGATTGGCGTTCCACTGCTTGCCGTTCACTTCGTCGCCGCCGATGTGAAGGCAGGCATCCGGAAACAGCGTGGCCATCTCACCGAGAAACCCGTCGAGCAGTTGGTAGACCGCCTCGTTCGTCGGGTCCATCACCGGATCAAATACGCCCCACTTGCGCTCGATCACATACGGTCCCGGCGCCGCGGCCAATTCGGGAAAACCGACGAGCCAGCTCGTCGTGTGGCCCGGGAGATCGAACTCCGGCACCACGCGGATGCCCCGGTCCGCCGCAAAGGCGACGATCTCGCGGATCTGGTTTTGCGTGAAAAAGCGTCCGTCCGAGCCCGCCTCCTGCAACCGTGGAAACTGCAGACTCTCCACCCGGAAGCCCTGGTCGTCCGTAAGGTGCCAGTGCAACACGTTGAGCTTCACCAGCGCCATGCCGTCGAGTTCCCGCTTGATGACCTCGACCGGCATCCAATGGCGGCTGACGTCGATGAGCAGGCCGCGCCAGGCAAAGCGCGGCCGGTCCTGGATCCGGATGGCCGGCACCTGCCACCCGTCCGCGCCGTTCTGCAGGAGCTGTTGCAAGGTAACCAGTCCGCGGAGCGCGCCGACCTCGGCAGGGGCCCGCAACACCGCCCGGGCGGAATCCACCTCGAGCGCATACGACTCATCTTCACCCAAAACCGGGATCGTGGACGCCGGCCCGCCGCACTCGATCACGAGGGTGCCGCCGGCGGCGCGCACGGGCGCAAAGGTCAGGCCGGTGCGCTCGCGCCAGGCGCGCAGCAACCGCTCGACCGCTGCCTGCAGGCGCGCACCGCCATGGCCGGTCACGCCGACCGTGAAGGCGCGGGTGACCGCCAGACGCCCGGGCGTGTAAGCCCAGTTTGCCGGCAGCGGCATCACCGGCGGAGGGGGCGGATCACCGGCGCGGGCGTGGGCGAAACCGAGCATCACGAACACCACTACCAAACGGCGGCACGCTGTCCGCAAGGCTGGAAGGGGTCCGCGGGCGCAGGGCGCGGTGGAGGGCACGCGCGACAGGTTGGCCGGTGCCTTCTCCTGAATCAAAGGCAAACTGCCGTCCGGCCCGCAGCCCCGCGGCCCGCGTGACCTGTCCGCCCGCCCCTCGCCGGGTCGAAGCGCCACTGTTTCAGCGCGGTTTCGACCAAGGGCAGGAGTTTGTCGGACGCGGGCGGCTCCAAGCTCACCTTCTGCGGCACTCCCGCCGCATCGAGGCTCACCGTGCCCCACGCCTCGGTCTTGTCGCGCAGCTTGATCATCATCGCCTCCAGCAGGATCACCGGAGTCACCGCGAGCAGGCGCGGCTTCGCATCGGCCCGCTTGGGGGAGGCCGAGACGGGATTGAAGATGATGGGGATCCAAAACCATGACGGCACCGGCTTGTCGACAAGCCGGGCCGGACGCATCGGCCAATTGTCCATGGCCTCCTCCACCGCACGTTTGAACCAGGGATGCGTGCTATGCGCATCCATCATGAGCCCGTGCCCCTTGTCGTCGAGGTACCGGGCCAGGATGACGTAACTGGTCTCGTCGGAGGTCAGCAGGACGTCCGGGTATTCGACCTTCGGTTGTCCCTTGGCCTGCGGAGGGTGGTCCGGTGCGCCCTCGGACTGGAACCACCCGGTTCGCCGATGATGACGTCCTGGGCCGGCAGCCGTGCCTCACCGAGCCCGGCAAGCAGCGCGGTCAGGCTCAGAACAGCGGGCCGAATTTTCATGGGGCGACAATTAGCAATGTCGCTCCGTCGCGACCCCTGCAACCGCGGAATTGACCGGGACCGCGCCAGCCGCCTATCTCTCATCCCCTATGGCCACCGCTCCGGCTCCCGCGAACCTCATGGATGCCCTCGTTTCGCTGTGCAAGCGCCGCGGGTTCATCTTCCCCTCCTCCGACATCTACGGCGGCCTCAACGGCTTCTTCGACTACGGCCCGCTCGGCGTCGAGATGAAGAACAACATCAAGGCCGCGTGGTGGCGCGACTTCGTGCAGCGCCGCGACGACATGGTCGGCCTCGACTCGTCCATCATCCACCACCCCACCACGTGGAAGGCCTCGGGCCACGTCGACAACTTCACCGACCCGCTGGTCGACTGCAAAGCCTCGAAGCAACGCTACAGGGCGGACCAGTTGTTCTGGGCCGCGGTCGTGGTCGAAGGCCGGATCGTGGGCTACGTCTCGGCCCTGGAGGGCGACGCCACCGAGGCCGAGCTGCAGGAGAAGGCGGAGAATCTCAAGCGCAAGAAGGCGATCCAGGGACGGCTCGAGCCGCTCGTGGTGAAAGATTTCACCCAAACCATGCCCGAGGAGATCCCGCTCATCCCCTCCCCCGCGACCGGCGAGCCGGGCAGCCTGACGGCGCCGCGCTCGTTCAACATGATGTTCGAGACCTACGTCGGCGCGTTGCGCGACGAGACGGCGGTGGCCTACCTGCGGCCGGAGACGGCCCAGGGCATCTTCATCAACTTCAAGAACGTGCTGGACACCGGCCGCGTGAAGATCCCCTTCGGTATCGCCCAAGTCGGCAAGGCGTTCCGCAACGAGATCAACCCGCGCAACTTCACCTTCCGCTCGCGCGAGTTCGAGCAGATGGAGATCGAGTACTTCATCGCGCCCGACGCGGACTGGCAGAAGTGTCACCGCGACTGGATCGACGCCGGCCTCGCCTGGCTGGACAGCGTCGGCGTGCCGCGCGCGCTGCTCAGCGAATACGCCCATCCCAAGGAGAAGCTCTCCCATTACTCCAAGGGCACGGTGGACATCATGTTCAGGTTCCCCTTCGGCGTGCAGGAACTGTGGGGCTTCGCCGCGCGCGGCGACTTCGACCTGACGCAGCACCAGAAATTCAGCGGCAAATCGATGGAGTACTTCGACGAAACCACAAAGAAGAAGTACGTGCCGCACGTGGTCGAGCCCTCCGTGGGCGTCGATCGCATCTTCCTCGCCGCGCTCTGCGCGGCCTACGCCGAGGACGAGGCGCCGGATGAGAAGGGCAAGCTGGAGAAGCGCGTCGTGCTCCGGCTCAGCCCGCGGCTGGCGCCGATCAAGGTGGCGGTGCTGCCGCTGGTGAAGAACAAGCCGGAGCTGGTTGCCGTCGCCGAGAAGCTCCACCAGAAACTCCAGCGCCGCTATGTTGCCTTCTACGACCAGTCCGGCGCCATCGGCCGCCGCTACCGCCGGCAGGACGAGATCGGCACACCGTGGTGCGTGACGATCGACTTTGACACGCTCGCCAATGGCACCTTCACCTTGCGCGACCGCGATACGATGAAGCAGGAGCGTCTGGACGAATCCGCCCTCTTCGCGCTGCTGGACGTGAAACTTTCCTGAGCGGCCGGGCTGTGGCCGCGGCTTGCGCCCCACGGTGGATTGGATTCGCTTGGGCCGCGTCATGGATGCCTACGTCCACGCCCGGGCGCTGATCGACGCCGCGCACCGGGCCGATCCCAGCGCCACCGTCGACGGGCGTGCCGCCGAACTCGTCTACGCCGACAGGATGGAGGCGTGGGTGGAACGGCTGGTGTCCGCCGCCCCGCCCCCGCTGCGGCTCGCCGCTCGCAGCCAGCACCTCGAACGATGGTCGGTGCCGCGGTCCTCTTTTCCCGTGGGTCAAGCGGGGTATCTCGCCTGGCGGAAATCGCTCTATGAGAAGCAGGCCGCCCGCGCCCGCGCCCTCGTGCTGCAGGCCGGCGTGCCCGCCGCTGAGGCCGCCGACATCGCCACCTGGGTGTCCAAGAGCGGCCTTCGGACCAACGCCGGCACGCAGGCGCTGGAGGATGCCGCCTGTCTGGTCTTTCTGGAACATGAACTCGCGACCTTCGCAGGCCGGCATGCCGATTACCCCCGGCAAAAGCTGGTCGCCATCCTCCGGCGGACCTGGCGCAAGATGAGCCCGGCGGCGCAGGTGTTCGCCGCGGGCCTGCCTCTGCCCCCGGCGGTTGCAGAGCTGGTCCGCGAAGCCCGCCTGCCGCCATGAGTCCCCCGGCTGTGTTCGTCCGCTCGATGAAAACGCTCCTCCGCCGGCGAGTCCTTGCTCCGCTGTTCGGGCTGACCCTTGTGGAAATTCAATTCTTCCCACCGACGAGAAACCTCGGTTCGGCGGAGGGCCCCGATGACATCAGTCACAAGGCGGCCGTGCCGGCTGACGTGCACCGTCTGCTCGCCGAGGCCTGTTACGACTGCCATTCGAACCGCACCCGCTATCCGTGGTACGCCGGCGTACAGCCGGTCGGGTGGTGGCTCAACCACCATGTGCACGAGGGCAAACGCGAGCTCAACTTTTCGCAATTTGGCGCCTACCCCGCCAAGCGAGCCGCGCGCAAACTCGACGCCATTGTCGACGAGGTGGAGCACGGCGACATGCCGCTGCGCAGCTATGCCTGGATGCACCCCGCGGCCCGTCTGACCGCGACCGAGCGGAAGATGATCACCACCTGGGCGGAGGCGTTGCACGACAAGATCCAGCCGGATTAGAGCCGCCAGCCGGCCGCGGCCAAAACTTCCGTTGACACCCGCGTTTCGCCGCCACGGATTGGCGGTGTGCCGCGCCCGCCCGAAACCTTTGTCACCGCGCGCCT
>Ga0335084_10000854_pt1 | contig 27163 bp, 21 predicted proteins | sample Lox_Sample_44_FD_206721 | JGI IMG/M metagenome (GOLD analysis project Ga0335084, IMG submission 206721) | Soil microbial communities from Loxahatchee National Wildlife Refuge, Florida, United States - Lox_Sample_4.4 | ecosystem: Environmental > Terrestrial > Soil > Wetlands | place: USA... | reverse complement strand
GGAGCGGGGAGAATCGTGGACCATTATGTCTCCGTGCCCTACAGGTCGTCAGCCTGCTTAAGCAGACCCCGGGATCAAAAAAAGAGATGTAGTCGTGAAGGTGCTCGCGTTCAACGGCAGTCCGCGCAGAGGCTGGAATTCGCAGACCCTCCTCGCCAAGGAATCCGGTGTTGACGTTTCTGCTCCACTGCCACAAAGAATGCGTCCATGTCAACAGGGAGGATGCATCTAATAAGAGTATTATCCTGGACAGGAACAGGAGATTGTCATCTTGAAAAATAACTAATCGGTGCAAGCGCAAGAGGAATGTCATTGTGGCGAAGCAAATTCGTCCTTGGTCCACCCGCCTTGCTCGGGACTGCTGCGCTCCCCGCAAATAAGCGATTTTACTGTTTTACATGCGTTGCGGGATGGCAGAGATGTTCAAGAATAATACAAGGAGAAATGATTCCGGAAAAATGACTCGTGCCGTGATGCAGTTTTGCCTATCTTCACTCTTTCTTTTTTTGTACATAGAACCATACCAAGGTCTTCTCATTATAGTATATCTGATGAGTATCCCCGTCGTTTCCTTTAACCTTGAAATATCTTTTTCGAACTTTGCCAGCAAAGTCTTCTTCAATCCACATGTCCAGTATTTCCGCAGCCTCAACTCTCTTCTCATGGAGAAGGAATTCCCGCGGGACTTCCTCTCCCCGATACCCAGAATACGTTATAACTTCAATTATATCATCCATCATGCCAACTCCTTAGAGGCAGGTCCTCTTTTTTATAGAGTAACGCCGTCAAGCCGAGTGAGTACTGCCTACAGCGGAAGATTGACTGCCACGATAAATTCATTGCTTGTTATCCTCCTATCGAGAGGAATGTACTCATCCACCTCTTAGCACGGGCGAGACTGGTCCATAATATTGATGTAGGCATTTTTTGAGCAATTGTCCGCGTATTCCCCCCCTAGCGAATGACTAGGAGGCGGGTCAAGCGGACAGGTTTGGTGATTGCTTTCGCGTTTTCTCTTTTGTGCCCTGTTGCTCAACATAGCGTCGAACTGTTTCAAGGGTCACCTTGCCAATGGTCCCTGCGAAATCCGCACGATGCCAGAAAACAGGCTTCCAGTAGAATCTTTTTATGTGGTCAGGGAATTCGTTCCTGATCCTTCTTGAGCTTGCAAATTTGAGGTTGTTTATAAGAGTCGATATATTGAGCGCGGGGTGGATGTCAATCAGCAAGTGCACATAGTCCTCTTTCCCACCAAATTCAATTAACCTGCAGCGCCAACTCTCGTGATACGGCAAGGCAGATGTCGCAGGTAATGGATAAATTATAGCAGACTCAGGAAGGTCCGAAGGAATCTACACGGGAGATCTCCCCGATTCAGCGACCGTAAACTCGTTGGCACTGGGCCTTCGTTTTCCATAGGATTTTCCGGTTTCTCGATTTACCCCTTCCGGCACCAGTTCACTCTTTCTTATTTACAGTATACTTATGAATACAATGCCGGAATCAGCATATTTCAAGGAGGTGACTCGTGATCATAGCAAATGAAGAAGTGAAAGAACTGACGACCGAGATTCCCGAGGGACACAAGCATCTGCGGACCACGATTGTGCTCCAGGACGGACGGGAGTTCGCGTTCCAGGAAGCTACGATAGCAAATCTCGTACGGGCGTACATCACGGTCAAGACCCATCCCGAACTGACGAGGGTGCGCTTGTCAGGGAGGAAGCTTGTCATGAAGAAAGCAGGATATGCGGAGTGGCAGCTATTGGAATGAGATAGTATAAAATAGCAGAGGTCAGATGCAGACAATGCACAGGAAATAGACGACACAAAAAAAGGGGGAGGAATATCCGTGTCAGGCATATGCTCCGAGATCTTTCAAACTCATCCACAGCTGCCTCCACTCGTTAACTCCATTTCACGACTGAAAGATAAAAGTCGTATGTTTCTTTCTGGGCAATTTGATACCCCTTGCTATTGACATCAGACATCTGATATCATGCATTTCGTATCAATTATTTTACATCTCGTTAAAAGGAGCTGAACGATGGAGTCAATCGGGAAACTGCTCGAAAAGGTAATAATTCTCTACGAAAAAAAGGAATACGACGGCGCTCAGAAAGCGGTCGATGAACTGCTCGCTTCTCATCCGGACTTTCACCGTGCACAATTCTTGAAGGCTGTGATTCTTGAAGAGACCGGGAGATCTGACGAGGCGGAAAAGCATTATGCTAAAGCAGGGAACAAGTTCACCCTCTGGATCCGTCTTGCCCTGCAGCTACACGACGTCGATCCGGAGAGGGCGATAACGTATTACGAGCGGGTAAGCAAGATGGACCCGCAGAACAATCTGGTCTGGTTCAACCTGGGGAACCTGTATGAAAAAATGCACAGGATAGAAGAGGCGCGGCTGTGCTTCAGAAACCTCTCACCGGTGAAGGAGATCGCCTCAAGGATATTTATCCCCCTGGGCTTCATGATTTTTCTTGTTGGTGGAGCAATCTTGATGATCCAGCACGGCGAAAAGGTCCTTTCGTCTCTCGTTATCGCATCTGCGGTCTTCTGCCTTGTCTGGCTGAAGCGGGATAGTGGTAAGGCCATGCAGATGCTGGGAAAGAAGATTAAATATAAATAGCATCAGCTAAAGAGAGGGTATGATGAAAACTCGGGAACGGAACTCTATAATTCTGATCGGCGTATGCGTACTGCAGCTCGTCTGCTACTGACGCTCATGCCGGACCGTCTGGCCTTGCATTTCGACGGTGCAGGAAACCCAATTGTGATATGAATAAGGAAAGAGCATTAAAGCGGATCGCTGCGGAAATCGCACGCTGTGCTCTCTGCAAAAAAGGAGGTACGGGGCAGGCGGTACCGGGCGAGGGGGATCCCGATGCCCGGGTTGTTTTTATCGGGGAGGCGCCGGGGAAGGAGGAGGCGAGGTCCGGGCGGCCTTTTATCGGGCGGTCGGGAAAGTTTCTGCGGCAGATGATAAAAGAAGCAGGTCTGAACGAGAATAAGGTTTTTATAACAAGTCCGGTCCACTATCTTCCGCTGCGCGGTACCCCTGAAAAGGAAATAATCATCCACGGCAGGAAACACTTATTTAAGCAGCTTTCCGTTATCGATCCGAAGATCGTTGTCCTTCTCGGCAACACGGCATGTCTAGCCATGCTTGACACGAAGGTGGAGATAACCCGGGCGCACGGCAGTACCGTGGAGAAAGAGGGGAGAACGTATTACGTTACCTTTCATCCCGCCTATGCCATGCGCTTTCCAGAAGGGAAAAAGCAGTTCATCCGCGACTTCAGGATATTAATGAGCATGATAAAGCCCTCTCATCCCTCACCTCATTAGTCGACACGGCGTATGGTTCATTATCGCTTAAATTGTACTGTTTCCCACTGCCATCGAACTTCACTTCTTCGGCACAGAGAGATGGAAGAAATGGGCGATGCGGTATCGTCGGTCGGCAAACCAGCGGTAAAAGATGCGGCTCAGCACCATCGTTCCGGGCAGCTTCAAGAGAAGCGCTACGGGTCGATACCGCCTGAGCCTTGCGAATATTTCGGGCAAGGCCTGCTCACCGTCAAGGATCCTGCCGTCAGGAAGCACGAGGTGCATTGCCTTCATGCATTTATCCCGTTTCACATCAGGAAACCGTCTATCAAGTGCTTCAGACTGGCACGGCACCATCTCGAAGGAACCTTCCTCCTCATTTTCCTCGATCCATGCCACGGTCGACGAGCATATTGGACAGGCACCGTCATAGATCAGTGTTGCTCTCGTCTTCTCTTTGATTGTCTCGCGTTCCATGCGTCCCCTGATGCATTAGCCGTCATACTTCTGCGGCTTCAGCACATCCCTCACGAGCCGCAGAGTGCCGCATATGCCACGGCTCTGCACGATAGTTTTGAATTTGGATAACCAGGAATATGTGAAGGAGAGAGGAGAGCAGATATTTTTCCGCCACTCGTAGTCGTATTCCCAGACCATAACCTGCAATACGCCCACGTCCATCAGTATCTTCCGTGTTTTTCCCCGGTCCCGGTCAAGGGAGTAGACGTTGATGGCACTGGGGTCGCCGTTCCAGTACTTTCCGCTCTCGATCTCGCCGGAGTCGATGTGCGGCGCTAGCTTCCCTGCAATTTCCTTGATGCGTTCTTCCCGGTCAAACACGATCCACTTGCCACCGCTACGAGTCCATGTTCTCCTGTCTATCACCCGCGGCATGTCGGGCATGAGCCATGTCCAGATATTGTCCTTGACGATCCGCATGGCGTTCTCCCGCCTCACCTTTTTTCATACCGAGCAAGCAGTAGACCGCGTTTCCCTTGCCATCGGCATGCATATGCAGCGGCATCCGCACGCTTACGCTGCGTCGTCTTTGCCCTCGTGAAGCCAAGCTTCGTAAAATACCGGAGCATGACAGTTGAACTGTATACAGTATTCACCTGCGCATATTTCATCAAATGTCGAACTATGGGGGCGCCGATTCCCCGCCGCCTGACGTCTTCAGTGACTGTTACGCAATTTGCATTGTGTTCAAAGCCCTTTTCCAGGATGGCGAAGCCGATGAGTCGGTCTCCTTCGGCAGCGACGACTACATCGGACTGCCTTAGGTCACGCTCCTCCTGCCCATGCTGTTTCAGATAGTCTCGTATACTGACCACATCCCACTCGGTTGCATGGCGGATGTAAACGGTCTTTCCCGTGATACTTGAAATTCCCGTAAAACGCGGATCTGGCATAGTTACATGCTCCTCTCTTGCACCAGCACTTATGCCCTCCAAGGGGAAAACGGTATAATTTCGGACAGCTGAGAGGAGATCGGATCCACCGTAGGGAACCGCCACCCATTTTTCCCTCAGCGCCGATATAGAGACACGCTACGTCGAAAGTGAAAATTAAAAAATCGAATCATTAACGTTACATCCCACCCCTCAAGGGTCGGCTTTATCAGGATAACATTTGTCCTATTTTTAGGATAGCTCCGGCCGGACCAAATGTCAAGGAACAGGACCGTCAGAAGTCATCTATTTGATGGGAAGACATGATGCCAGTGGTACACTGAGAAGAGCGTGAAAAAGGGGGCAGGGAAGACAAAAATGCAGGCTAATAACATGAAGATGAAACTAGGCTCCATCGATGATGTGCACATGAGGGTGCGAACCTCTTTGCGCGGTGCCAGAGGGGCAGCATTTCACCCGAATAACATCACTCTAGCATCCTTTATGCTTCCTTCGGAATTGTCACGCTCCTGAGCGCTTTCATGGGACCGAGGGTTTTCAATCGCGCTAGCCGCTGCTTGTCCTGAACAAAGAGCGACCCGGCAAAGGCTAGGGAATTGAAGGAAATATCTTCGAAATGCTCCTTTGACCGCGGTACAAGAAGCATCCAATCTCGCGACACGAGGAGACAGTAAGGCATAGATTGATGCGTGACTCGCGAGGCATCAGGCGTATTTAAACCGGTATTTTCGAGCATGGCTGAGTAGAGGTCGAAGGTTTTTTTTACGATATGCTCGGGGAAGTTTACGAGATCCCGGTCCAGGCGTACAAAGGAATGGAGGAAGGGGAATCCCGGAATAGTCGTGATTCCGCTCTGTGCCGCCCCGACGAGCAAAGGTTCGGTGGGGATAGCAGGACCGACCGGCGCCAGGGGGAGCGGCACGATCTGGAGGTGTTTATGCTGCTGGCTTGCGCCTGCTTCGCGGCCGCCGTTGTAGAAACCGAGACCGCTGTATTCGCCCATGCAGAGCCAGAGCGCCTCGAGATCTTTCATGGTCAGAAGAGTGTCCTGATCCTCAAAATGCCGGGTAATGATGAGCAAATGGTGTTCCACCACGTTGTACTTGTTCAGGATGGCCTGGTGCGTATCAGTAATATCCGCGACGATGAGGTCTTTCTCAGGCGGGAGAAAAGGGTTCACTTTCTTCCCTGATGCGCTCGCAGCCTCTTGCTGCTTCCGCGCCTCGTTTTTTTTCCGCAGACTCGTCAGGACCCTGACAAAGAACTTTAATCCTGCGTCTTCGATGAAGGTATGCTCTGTGGAGATCGGGAGCAACGCGCCAGTCTTGAGCGCATTCTGGGTGGTACTCTCGATGCTCCGCCATAATGTTCCCTTTTTCAGAATCATAGTTTATACCCTCTGAGGAGGCAAATGAATGCGGGAGAACAAAAAAACGTGTACGCACATGGATTATAGCATAGGATGGTGAATAGCGAATGGGAAGCGACTCTGAACCGAGGCTTGATCTCAGAAGCAGAATCCCTCTATCCGATACCCATGTCGGCCAGCCAGTTCCCTGTTTCAATCAATAGGCTCTCAGCTTTCTTATCATACATAAAATCTTTTCCCGCCAGTGGCCATCTCCATCAGGGAGTTCGGCGGAGCGAATCGGTCGCCATATTTTTTTGTGTACCCGGTGAGTTTATCAACGAGGACCTTTGCACCGATTTTGTCCGCATATCTGAGCAGCCCCCCGCGGAAAGGCGGAAATCCAATGCCGAAAATAAGCGCTGCGTCGAGAAGGTCCGGCCTGTCGATTATCATATCCTCGAGGCAGAGCGCAGCCTCTTTTATCATAAGCAGCACTGCCCGATCCACGACTTCTTCGTGGCTGATCTTTTCTTTGCCTCTTGATCCCGTCAAAATTTTGCTATATAGAGAAGTATCCGGTCCGCCGCGTTTCCCTCCCTGATATCGATAAAAGCCTCTGCCGTTCTTCTTCCCGTAATATCCTTCCTTATAGAGCATAGCGAGGAGACCCGAGGGCTTTACGCGCTCACCTAATCCCTGATACAGGATCTCGGCGACCTTGTTAGCGATATCGATACCGATTTCATCAAGGAGGATGAACGCGCCCATGGGCATGCCGAACTGAAGGAGCGCCCCGTCGATTTCCTCGATCGTCCCGCCTTGACCGAGCATCAAGACCGCTTCGCCGAGGTAGGGCATGAGGATACGGTTCACGAGAAAGCCGGGGCCGTCGTTCACTACCACCGGGAGTTTGCCAAGCACGCGTGAGAGCGTTGTGATGGCGGAGACGGCTTCTTCGGAGGTCTTTTTGCCCCGCACCACCTCAACGAGCGGCATTTTCTCGACCGGATTAAAAAAGTGCATTCCGAGAATGCGCTCGGGGTGTCGCGATACTGACGCCATCTCGGTTATCGAGAGAGATGATGTGTTCGAGGCGAAGATCGCACTCTCCCGGGCCACAGCCTCAAAATCGCGGAGGACGGACTTTTTGATGTCCATATCTTCGACCACTGCCTCGATGGCAAAATCAGCGCCGGCGAAGCCGGAATAATCCGTAGTGCCGGTGATGCGGTCGAAGCCGTCACGCGCTTGGATCGAGGTCAGGATCCCTTTTTGCCTCCTTTTATCGAATGTTTTCCATGATTCTTTCAGTCCTGCACCTACGGCCTTCGTATTAATGTCCTTCATCCTGACACTGATGCCTTTTTCCGCAAAGAGCTGGGCAATACCGCCACCCATGACGCCTGCGCCGATGACACCCATATGCGATATTTTATTGGAAGAAGGGCGAGGGGTTTTCTTCAGCGTCTCGTTCAGGTAAAAGACGGAGATGAGATTCTTTGATTCCTCGGTCGGAGCGAGCCGCCCGATTAGCTTCGCTTCGTTTATATATCCCGCTTCTTTGCCGTGTGCCAGTCCGTAGCGTATAGATTCGAGTGCTGCGAGCGGAGCGGCGTAGTTGCCTCGCGTTTCTCTGAGGACATTGTTCTCTGCCATCCGGTAGACGAGGGGTCGGGTAAGCGGATTCCCCTCAATTAATTTGGTGACAAATGAACGACGTGCCCGGACTTTTGCGGGACGCGGTTCCCCGATTGCTTTCATCGCTGTCGTTATGGCGACCGTGAGCAACGTTTCCTTGTACGTCACTTCATCAGCAAGCCCTATCGCCCTTGCCTTTTTTGGATAGATCGATTTCCCGGTCAGGGTTATGTTGAGCGCATTTGTAAGGCCCACAAGGCGTGGCAGCCTCTGGGTCCCGCCGAAGCCGGGGATGATGCCGAGTCTGACTTCAGGAAGCGCAAGCGCGGTTCTCTGATCGTTGCTAAGGACCCGATAGGTACAGGCAAGAGCGAGCTCCAACCCCCCGCCCATGCAAGGCCCGTTGATTGCGGCCACCGTGGGGAAGGGAAGGGTTTCCAGCTTACTCAATATCGCCTGGCCTCGGAGTGCGAGCTGTTCGCCTGTCCCCGTGTCAGTAATAGCCTTTATCTCGGCTATATCGGCACCGACAATGAAGCTCTCTTCTTTGCCGCTTCGGAACACGAGCGCCTTGATGTCTTTTTTCGCGGCAAGCTCGCCAAGCATCCGGTCAAGTTCTTCCATTACAGGCGCGGTGAGCTTGTTGATCTTCTCGCCCGGAAGGTCAAAGGTGAGGATTGCGATTCCATCCTTGTTTATCTCATAGCTGAAGGCTGACATGGGTTCTTTCCTCAAATAGGGCTTTTCACTCTTCAATTTACAATTTTCAATGTCGCCGAGCGATTTACTTCCTTTCCACGATCATCGCACCGCCCTGTCCGCCGCCGATGCACAGGGTTGCGAGGCCTACGGACAGACCCCGACGCGCCATTTCTTTGAGGAGCGTGAGCACGATCCGGAGTCCCGATGATCCCACGGGATGGCCCACGGCAATGGCGCCGCCGTTCACATTCATGATATCGCGCCTGAATTCGCCAATCGGCTCCTCGCCCGGAAAATGTTCGGCGAAATAGTCCCTGGATACTGCAGCACGCTCGACGGCAATGATCTGCGCGGCGAATGCCTCGTTCAATTCGATGAGTTCGATGTCCTTTAGCTTCATTCCCGTGAGCTTCAGCACCTTGTGCGTGGCATAGAGCGGGCTGATGCCCATGCGGGAGGGGTCGAAACCGGCGAAAGCAACGGCCTTGATATATCCGAGCGCTTTGTATCCCAGCTCTCGGGCCTTGTCTGCACTCATGATAATGGCGGCAGCGGCCCCGTCCGTTATTGGCGACGAGTTCCCCGCCGTGACCGTTCCATATTTTCTGTCGAAGTATGGTTTCAGCTTCCCAAGCGCCTCCATGGTTTCATCCTTCCGCGGCCCGACGTCTTCTTCCAAGGGCTCGAACTTCGGCGGCACATAGAAGGGAATAACCTCATTTTTAAACTTTCCGGCCTCGAACGCGCGTGTCCAGCGCCGATGGCTTTCGAGAGCAAGTTCGTCCTGTTCTCTGCGCGTAATGCCGAAATCACGCACGAGCACCTCTGCAGTGAGCCCCATAATGAGTCCAGAGACGGGGTCGGTGAGGCCTTCTATAAGACCGATGACCGGAACGAAATCACGCGGCCTGAGCGCGAGGATTGCCTTGACTTTTGCATTGAAGTTCTTTGCGCGCTGAACCGTTGCAATCGCGTGCTGAAGTTTCTTAGTCATGTAAAAGGAATAGTTCGACATGGACTCCACGCCGGCCACGAGCACGATCTCGCTCATGCCGGCGATGATCTGGGCGTACGCGCTCGCAGCTGCCTGCATGCCTGAAGCGCAGTTCCGCTGCACGCTGTAGGCTGGTATGCGTTCGGGGATGCCAGCGCGGAGCGCGATGACCCGTGCGATGTTTGCGGCCTCGGCAGGCATGCCGGCGTTGCCGATGATCACCTCATCGATCTTTTGTGGATCAATACCCGTGCGCACCATAACTTCTTTCACGACGGCTGCGCCGAGATCCACGGCAGAGACGTCCTTGAGCGCTGCTCCGGCTTTGGCGTAGGGGGTGCGAAATCCCTCTATGATGGCGATGTCCTTCATAATTGTCGGCCTCAATGATTATTTGGTCACAGATGAACACGTCGGAATAACTTTACGATGTCTGAAGATATTACATCAACGGCAGTACGTGAACATCCGTGGCAATAGTTACTGTTTTGCCTGCATCTTCTTCAGTTCTTCATCCCTGAGGACCCGTCTCATTACCTTGCCAACGAGCGTTTTCGGGAGATGTTCGCGGAACTCAACCGCTTTTGGGACCTTGAACTTCGAAAGTTGCTCCCGGCAAAATTGGATGATCTCCTCGTCTGTCGCGGTCTCGCCCTCTTTGAGTACGATATAGGCCTTGATCTCTTCACCCAAGAACTCCTGAGGGATCCCAACAACGACAGCTTCCTTTACCTTGGGGTGCATGAACAGCACCTCCTCGACTTCCCTTGGGTACACGTTCTCGCCTACGGTCTTTATCATGTCCTTGATGCGGTCCACGATGGTGAAGTAGCCGTCTTCGTCCATCTTGGCGATATCGCCGGTGTGGAGCCATCCGCTACGCAACGCATGTGCTGTCTCTTCAGGTTTGTTCCAATAGCCCTTCATGACCTGCGGTCCCCTTAGCACGAGCTCTCCGATTTCGCCCACGGGGAGGGTTTTTTCGCCGGTCTCGATGTCGACGATTCGGGCTTCGGTGTCAGGCCAAGGGAGGCCAATGCTGCCGATCTTCCGCTTGCCGAAGATCGGGTTAGCATGGGTCACGGGCGACGCCTCGGATAGTCCATAGCCCTCCACGATCCTGGCTTGGGTCACGTGCTCGAACCGCTCCTGCACTTCGTGCATGAGCGGGCCTGCGCCGCTGATGGCAACCTTCAGTGACGTCAGGTCATACTTACGGATCTTTGGATAGTTACCGATTGCAAGGTACATGGCCTGAATTCCGGGGAATATCTCCGCCCGGTACTTGTCGATGAAGTGGAGCACCTCCTTAGGATGGAATTTCGGGAGGAGGATCAGCTGCGCCCCGATAAGAATGCCGAGGTTCATAGCGGTGGTCATGCCGTAGACATGGAAGAAGGGAATAACGCCGAGGATGACCGTTTCTCCTTCATTGTGGAGCGTGAGCCAGACCCTGCTCTGCACTGCGTTCACGACCAAGTTCCGGTGGGTGAGAATGGCTCCCTTCGGGATTCCCGTGGTTCCGCCGGTATACTGCAGAAGCGCGGTATCACCCGGGGACACGGCCGGGCCCGCGGAGATCGCCGGTTCATCCCTGATGAGGACCATGAAATCGTATATCGGAGGCACCCGCCTTACGCTGACCCACAGTTTGTCGAATCTCGCCTTTATGGGGTACAGAGCGTTCAACGGAAATGGCAGAAAATCCTTGATGCCGCAGAGAACCACGTGTCTAACGCTCGTCCTGGTCAGGATGCGGGAAATGACGGGATAGAACATATCGACTGCCACGAGCGTCTCCGCACCGCTGTCCTTAAGCTGAATCTCAAGCTCGTGTTCATGATAGAGGGGGTTTGTCGGAACGGCAACGGCGCCGAGGCGGAGCGTCCCATAGTAGGCGATGACCATTTGCGGGATGTTCGGCAGCATGAGCGCTACCCGGTCGCCCTTCTTGACCCCTAGGCCGGAGAGGGCATGCGCAAACCGGTTCGCGAGGGCATCGAGCTCAGCATAAGTCGTCTTCTTACCGTAGAAAAGGAGTGACGTGTGGTCGGGGAATTTCAGTGCTGTTTCGTGCAGCACCGCTCCCAGCGTGATGTCGGGATACTTGATGGTTGGCGGTACGCCAGCCTCATAGAATCTGAGCCAGGGATGCTCGGTATTGGTCATTACGGCAGCCATCATGAACTCCGGCGCACGACGATGGTTTTTCTCGCTGTGCTGCAGCAGTCTGCGAATTATTTCGGACTTTTATTATCCGAAATACTTCCTATTTCTATTATACCATGCCGTGAGCAGAAGGTCCTCTACCGTCTTGTTCCGGATCGTGGACGGCGGCTGCCGGAGGATTGGCGTGTTTGATACTCGCTGTTCCTTTTTTGTTTCTCTTCTAATGTTCTCCGTATCTCCCGGACATACATCCCCTCATCGGCCCATTCGACAGGGATCTTTTGGCCGATATATTTTTCTATATCTTCCAGGGAATAGACATACTCCTCGTCGGCTAGGCTTATGGCCTTACCGGTCGCGCCGGCGCGACCGGTGCGGCCGATGCGGTGCACATAATCCTCTGCGTCCTGGGGGAGGTCGTAGTTGATCACATGGGTCACTCCTTCAACATGGATGCCGCGGCTCGCAACGTCGGTAGCTACGAGGACCGGGAGCTTTCCTTCTTTGAAGTCCGCAAGTATCCGGAGCCGCTTTTTTTGGACGATATCGCCGGTGATTGCCTCTACTTTCCAGCCGTTGCGGTTCAGACGTTCGACCACCATATCGGCAGCGCGGCGTGTGTTCACGAAGATGAGGGCTCGATCCGGAGCCTCGTGTTTGAGGAGGCCGAGCAGAAGGGAGATCTTTTCATGCTTTCCCACATGGTAGAGGACCTGTTCCACCTGCTCAACGGTGACCTTCTCGGGAGTGATCGAAATTTTTTCCGGGAGATTCATGTGCTCATAGGCGAGTTCCATTACGCGGTACGAGAGCGTAGCGGAGAAAAGCATGGACTGGCGCTTGGTATAGGGTGGCATCTTCTTGATGAGGTACCGCAGGTCGTCGATGAACCCCATGTCGAACATGCGGTCCGCCTCATCGATGATCAGATAGCGGGTCTTCTTGAGGCTGTAGACACGTTGCTTGTAGTAGTCGATCAGTCTGCCCGGCGTCCCGATCAGAATGTCAACTCCCTTTTGGAGCGTGTCCATCTGCTTCTGATAATCGATACCGCCGTAAACGGCGAGGAAACGGAAGCCTGTGAATTTGCCGAGTCGTTCTGTCTCGTGGTAGATCTGGTCCGCGAGCTCGCGGGTTGGTGCGATGATGAGGGCCTGAGGGGAGTTTCCGCAATCTTGAACCGGGTTCCTGATCATCTTCGCGAAGAGCGAGATGAGAAAGGCCGCGGTCTTGCCTGTGCCGGTCTGCGCCTGCGCTGCGATATCTTCACCGCGTACGGCGCGGGGGATCACCGCTTCCTGAACCGGTGTGCAAATACTGAATCCCGCGTGCTCGATGCCTTGTCGCACTTCGTAGGGAAGATCCAATTCACTGAATCTCATACATCTCCGATCGTTGTTGAAGACATTATGTCAACGAACTGTTTTGCGTAGTATACCATAAGCGGCGCGACGAGACAAAGAGAAATTACATGCTGCTGCCAAGTTATCGCGGCGAAGCTTTTCGAGGGTTGACTTTTTAGATGCATGCTTGCGCAGAAAATCGCGGAGCTTCTAGAGATCAACGCAGTATTCTGGTGGCAACACCGGCACAGCGGGTAGAAGGGCGAGAGGGGCGAAAAGAATTATATGCCTTCTGTTTGCAGGGGAATTCTCTAAAATAATCTATTTTGACATTACCAATAAAATTAGCGAACTTTTTTCTGCGGCTCTTTTGTCTCCTCTTGGTCCAGAAACGATAACCAATAAAAGTTGCATTAATTGCTATAAAACAATTAAATTTTGTACCAATATTATATGTTTTGAATTCGCTGTTGATAAATTGTCTAACATACGGAAAAGTAATTTTTTAATTTTTCTTGTTGACAAAACATACACTCTTGTTGTATATTTGTCTACGAGGTGAACAAAACGTGCTAACAAAACTCTTCTCTTCCACAAGAGCGGAGCTTTTGGGCCTGTTCTTTAACAATCCGGATGACAAGTTCTATCTGAGAGAAATCGCGCGCCACATCGGTAAGGATGCGGCCGGGATCAAGCGGGAACTGGACAATCTGGTCAAGATAGGGCTTCTGGCAAGAGAGAAGCGGGGTGTGCAGAAATACTACTTCGCTAACAAAAGCTCTCCCATCTTCTCAGAAATGAAAGGCCTCATCTTCAAGACCACGGGGATACAAGGTGCAATGAAGGCATCTCTGTCCCGTTTGAAAGGGGTTAAGACGGCATTCATATATGGCTCATATGCTAAAGGGTCAGAAAAAGAGGATAGCAACATCAACCTCATGGTGATTGGTCAGGCGAACATCACGGAACTGAATGACATGGTGATGGGCTTGGAAGAAAAGTTGAAGAGAGAGATAGATTATCTGGTTTTTGACGAGCAAGAGTACCGCAAACGCAAGGATTCGAAAGACCCGTTCATCCGGGAGTTACTGAAAGGCAAAAAGATATTCCTGGTAGGCAAGGAAGATGAATTATAACGCGCTAAAAGAAATGGGAATCGTTGAGGAACGGACCGCCGAGATCGCAGAGATCATCGAGCTGGTGAGCAGGGCGGAACGGGACTTGGCAACGAGCAAGCTCCTGCAGGATAAAGATGATGAGTGGGCGTTTGCGGCAGCGTATCAGGCCATGGCCCGCTCAGCGAGGGCTCTCATCCTGTCCGAGGGGTTCAGACCCAAGGGGGTCAGGAGCAGAGATACGCACAAGACCGTCGTGACGGCGTCAGGAGTTATCCTGGGGGGCCAGTACAAGAGCATGATCAACAAATTTGACCGGATGCGCAGAAAATATCAAAGCTTCATGGAAGAGGCTGGGCGCATCATATCAAAGTATGAGGCTGGACAGGCGATAAAAGACGCAGAAGAGTTTGTCGCCCTGGTGATTGGCAGGATCAAGGAAAAGTACTCGCAGATGTCATTGCTGAATGATGTACCTCAGCTTGTTTCAAGATAAGGCCGCTTAAGTAAGAATCGCGGTATGCCGAAAGGGGGTGGACAAATAATGGCAGCCAAGAAGAAGGCCAAGAAGAAGGCGACCAAGAAGAAAGCCACCAAAAAGAAGTAGTTTTTATTTGATGTCCCTGATGTGGGACCGCCGGGGGCGTGAAAGCCCCCGGCGTATTTAAGAATGAAAATTGTTATTTCCTCATTACGATTACGGGCTTCATAAAATATCTCTTACTAGCTCTTATTCCATTGATGAAAGGGGGTGAAGAATACATGGCGACGAAGAAGGCCCCGGCAAAAAAAGCGAAAAAGACCACCAAAAAGAAATAATTATGTGATATGATGGATATAAATCCATACATTAAGAATTGAATCTATACCACGAAGAAGATTTTCGTGGTTTTGTTTTTCAAGAAGGAGATATTCGAGACCTGATGTATTTACCCATGCAGGAGGGGAGGCGGCGGAAGAAGACAGTATCATGCGTAAAAGAAACTATATGAAGGCTGACCGCAGTGTTTGGACGGTGCGCAAGAAAAGGATGCTTATCGCCGCGAGCGTCCTTTTGGCCCTCTATCTTCTTGCATCATCCATCCTGGGTGAGATGGGGCTGGTGAAGTATTACCGGATGAAGGCTCAGTATAACACCCTTACCGAAGAGATATCAACGCTCAAGCAGGATAACGCCAGACTTGTGCGGGATGTCCGCGCACTGAGGACCGACCCTGCCTGCATAGAGAGGATCGCACGGGATAAACTGGGGCTTGCACGGCAGGGGGAGATAGTGTACTATTATAGTGAGCCCTGAGAGAAGCGGATCCTATTTCGAAATCCTCGATACGAGACAATGTCAAGGGAATCTAAGCAAAACATCGAATAGAGAGCATACGCGAGGCTTTCTTTGTGTCTTGACGGTTCTTGTGTAATTCGATGGCAGTACTTCGGATTTCACGATTGTCCTAAATCCCATGTCGGACCATCCCCTCTTCATAGCTTTTGTCTGGCACATGCATCAGCCGTACTATAAGGATGATATCACCGGCTCTTATATCCTCCCCTGGGTGCGCATGCACGGGATCAAGGACTACTACGACATGCCCGCGCTCCTGACCGATTTCCCCGATATCCACCAGACCTTCAATCTTGTTCCGTCCCTATTAAAGCAAATACAGGATTATGTAGAGAACAACGCGACGGACAAGTTTCTCGATCTCACGCTCAAACGTGCAGCTGACCTCACCTACGACGATAAGATATTCTTGCTGCGAAATTCCTTCTTGGCCAACTGGGACACCATGATTAAGCCTTACCCTGGATACTGGAGGCTGCTTGATCGGCGGGGCACCAGCGTGTCACCCAGCGATCTTCAGAACGCTACGCGGTATTTCTCGTCTCAGGACTATCTCGATCTTCAAGTCTGGTTCAACCTCACCTGGTTTGACCCTATCTTCAAGCAGACCGACCCATTCCTCAAGGGGCTCATCCAGAAGGGCTCGGGATTCACCGAAAACGAGAAGTTGATTCTGGTCCAGAAGCAGCGCGATGTCATGGCCCTCATCATACCGGAGTACCGGCAGTTATCGGAGACGGGAAGGATAGAACTCACTACTACGCCGTTCTATCATCCCATCCTCCCGCTTCTGTACGATACAGACCTCGCAAAGGAGGCCTCGCCGGACATCCACCTCCCCGGCAGCCGCTTCGCTCATCCCGAGGACGCGAGGGCCCAGATCGATCGGGCGCTTCAGTACCATGAGAAGCTTTTCGGTTCCCGTCCCGCAGGTATGTGGCCCGCGGAAGGGTCGGTGGCCGAAGATATCCTTCCGCTTCTTACCGATGCGGGCATTAAATGGATCGGTACGGACGAGGGAGTCCTCGCCCGCTCACTCGGCATTCACATCGAACGGGACTTCGCCGGGGTGATGAAAAACCCCGAGGTCCTTTATAAGCCGTACTTGGCGGGCCGGGGAGACAATCGTGTGTCTGTCGTGTTCCGCGACCACACACTATCGGACCTCATTGGGTTCGTCTACTCCAAATGGGATTACAAAAACGCAGTTCACGACCTCATTGACCGGTTCCACCGCGTGCGGAAGAGCCTTAACGACGGGCCCAACCTGGTCTCGATCATTCTCGACGGAGAGAACGCTTGGGAGTACTACCAGAATGACGGCAGGGATTTTTTCCTGTATCTCTACGAAAGACTCAGCGGGGAGCCAGGACTCCGATGTGTTACCGTCGGAGAGTATCTCAAGGAGCATCCGGCGCGGGCAAGGATCGAACGTCTCCATGCGGGCTCATGGATAAACTCGAATTTTCGGATCTGGATCGGCCACGAAGAGGACAATCGGGCATGGGACCTGCTCTCGCAGACGCGCGACGCGCTTATGGACTACGCATCGCGGGACGGCGATCAGGAAAAGGTCACTAAGGCGTGGAATGAGATCTATATCGCTGAGGGAAGTGACTGGTGCTGGTGGTATGGGGACGACCATTTTTCGGAGAACGACGAGGAGTTCGACCTGCTGTTCAGGACGCACCTGATGAACGTCTACCGCATCATCGGCCAGGACGTGCCGGACGAACTCCAGATCCCCATCCTGCGCGAGGACCGTCAGGCGCTGCCGACGGTGGAGTTAACCGCGTTCATCACCCCTACGATCGACGGGCAGGTGACGAATTATTTCGAATGGTTGCCCGCAGGGTTCTATGATGTGAGCCAGGGCGGCGGGGCCATGCACCGGGGCGCATCGATCATCGCACACATCTATTACGGCTTCGACCTCAAGAATATGTTCATCAGGCTCGATCCGAGCCAAAGCCTCAAGGACGAAAAAGTGTCAGACCTCGCCTTCTTCATCAATTTTTTGAGCCCAAGAGGAATGGACGTAGAAATACGGGTCGTGCCGCAGGAACGGCGCGTGAGCGCGGTGCTTTTCCGCGGGGAACGCAGTTCAAGAACGCAGGCCGCCGTGATTCATACCGTGGCCGTGAACGATATCATTGAGCTTGCAATGCCCTTTGACCTGCTCGGCGTAAAGCCGAACGACGATATACAGGTATTTGTGACCGTGGAGCGGTCAGGTTCCGAGATCGAGAAATGGCCGTTCCGCGGGTATATTCAGTTCAAGGTCCCGACAGACGATTTTGAGGCGATGATGTGGCAGGTGTGACTTTGTCCTCTTCCTTTGCATAAAATCGTGCTACAATAGAATTCGCCAGGGGAATGCAGTTCGTTTTATGATTTATTTATTATTAAAGGACTGATGACATGCAAAACGGACCTCGGCCATGGATCGTTGTAGTATGTGTTGCACTGCTCCTGATCGCAAGTTGCAGCACAAAAACCGTGGAGCCTCCCACCCCGGCTGCGCTGGTATCTCTCTCGGTAGCGCCGGTCAACTCGAGCATTGCCCCCGGGACAACTGTGCAGTTCACAGCCACGGGAACGTTCTCGGATAACAGCAAGCGAAACGTGACAGCATCGGTAACCTGGGATTCATCGGATTCGGGAATTGCCACCATCAGTAATACGGGGCTGGCTACGGCGGCCACGACCACCGGTTCCACCGTTATTAGTGCTATTTCCGATGGTATAACGGGAACGACAACACTTTCCACATCTCATGTTAATTTGATCATGGTTACACCAACAAGCCCGCCATGCATCGCTCCGGGGACGACTCAGCAGTTTGCAGCAACGGGGACTCTTGTGGACAGCACGGTACAGAACTTGACGTCATTCGCGACATGGACTTCATCGGATATGGGGATAGCCGACGTCAATGATGCATTGGGTTCAAAAGGCCTAGCTACTGCCGGTGCGACCATCGGAACAGCCACTATTGAAGCGATCTATGACGGCGTCACCGGTACCGCCACGCTCACCTCGTCCCACGTGTCGTCTATTGCGGTAGCGCCAGCGAGCACTAGTATCCCCAAGGGGATAACACAACAGTTCACGGCCACCGGAACGTTGTCAGGTGGCTGCGCCAACACGCAGGACTTGACGACAACGGCATTATGGAGTTCATCGAGTACAACCGTTGCTGCCATCAGCAATAAAGGGCTCGCCACTGCTGTCAACGTCGGCTCCACGGACATTTCAGCGACGTTTGACTTGGTCACCTCATCGACAGCCACGATCACGGTAACTCAGCCTGTTTTACAATCGATTACCGTGACGCCGGCGAACCAGAGCATTGCCCTCGGGCAGACCCAGCTGTTCACTGCCATAGGGACTTTTTCGGACAACACGACTCTGGATATCACTACATCAGTAATATGGAACTCTTCGGTTACCGGAATTGCCACGATCAGCAATACATCAGGGACGAAGGGGCTTGCTACGTCCTTTTCCGAAGGTACAACCACAATCACAGCAAGCTTTTCCGGCATTGCCTCTAACGCAGCCACGCTGACGGTAACGCCGGCTAAGTTGGTATTAATCACGGTGTCACCGGCTTCAGCCGATATTAGCATCGCTTCCACGACAACTAAACAGTTTACGGCCACTGGAACGTTTACAGACGGGAGCAAGCAAGACGTGACAACATCAGTAGCCTGGAATTCTTCGGATGCCAATGTTGCAACCATCAGCAACGCATTGGGTTTTCAGGGGCTGGCTACGGTTTCTCTTATTGCTCCGCTTCCTGCTTCGACCATTATTACGGCGGCCCTCTCAGGCATAACCTCTAATACCGCTATACTGACAGTAACTTTTTAGTCGACAAACCATCCGGAACGATTAACCGCTCTTTCGACGGCACCTCCCGGTTGTACATTTCCAATCATATGCATACAAATACAGGGAGAATTTTTCTTTTTTGGGTTAAAATCTGCCGGATATTTTCTTGACAAGATAAGGGTTTTTTGTATAATAACAGTCTGTTTTTCCATCCTTCTTTTCGATTTTTCCGGGCAGGGGTAATCATTGACATTTCAGGAACTTATACTTACCTTACAACAGTTCTGGGCCTCGAAGGGCTGCGTCATTCACCAGCCCTATGACACTGAGGTAGGGGCGGGGACTTTTCATCCGGCTACGTTCCTCCGCGTCCTCGGCCCTGAACCGTGGAAGACAGCCTATGTTCAGCCTTCACGCAGGCCAACGGACGGCCGCTACGGAGAGAACCCCAACCGCATGCAGCACTACTATCAATTCCAGGTGGTCCTGAAACCTCATCCGGAAAATGTCCAGGACGTATATCTTGAAAGTCTTGTTAAGCTGGGAATCAATCCCCTGAAGCACGATATCCGTTTTGTCGAGGATGACTGGGAGTCACCGACGCTTGGCGCATGGGGGCTCGGATGGGAGGTCTGGCTCAACGGCATGGAGGTCACCCAATTCACCTACTTTCAGCAGGTGGGTGGCATCGACCTCAAACCAATTTCTGCCGAACTCACTTACGGCATTGAGCGGCTCGCCATGTACCTTCAGGGCGTGAACAATGTCTTTGATCTTGAGTGGACCAAAGGCGTGAAGTACGGCGATATCCACCACGACACTGAAATTCAATTCTCGAAATATAATTTTGAACTTTCGGACCGGGAGATGCTCTTCCGGCATTTCGAGTCCTACGAACGGGAGTGCGAAAAGCTCATTAAGGCTGGTGTCGTACTACCCGCCTATGACTACTGCCTCAAGTGTTCCCACTCGTTCAACCTGCTCGATGCGGCTGGTGCGATCAGCGTGACCGAGCGCACGGGCTATATCGCCCGAGTAAGGAAACTTGCCCGCGCCTGCGCCCACGCATACCTGGCCGAGCGGGAAGCGAAGGGGTTTCCGATGCTGAAAAAGTGATGGCGCAGCTTGGCCCCGAAGTGGAAGCTGTAAATTGAAAAATGGAAATGGAAATGGGTGTGGGGAAATGGAATCTCATGATAAAATTCCCAATTTTCATTTTTCAATTACATTTGATGTCAGGAGAGATTGATTGTCCAAAGAATTCTTATTAGAGATTGGGACCGAAGAAATCCCGTCCCGGTTCATTAATCCGGCACTGGGAAAGATGAAGGACCTTTTCACCGAGCTCCTGGCCTCGGGCCGCGTTGCGCTCGAGAACGGCACGATCCAGACTTATGGTACGCCTCGACGGCTCGTGCTCTTAGCGCCGCGGCTCGCCGAGCGGCAGCAAGACATTTCAAAAGAGGTCGTCGGCCCGCCGAAGAAGGTTGCCTTCGACGCTGACGGCAAGCCCACGAAGGCAGCGATGGTCTTTGCCGAGAAGAACGGTATTCCCGTAAATGCGCTTGCGTTCAAGACAACAGACAAGGGCGAGTATGTTGTCGCCCGTATTGATGAAAAAGGCGGCGATACCGCAGTCTGGCTCGAGCAGGTACTGCCGGAGTTCATCCTTTCCATCCCGTTCCAGAAGACCATGCGTTGGATGGACAAGGACATCCGCTTTGCCCGGCCAATTCACTGGATACTTGCCCTCTGGGGTGGTTCTGTGGTAAATTTTGAATTGAACGGCATCAAGAGCGGCAACCTTTCGCGCGGCCACAGGTTCATGAGCCCTGGGGCATTCATGGTTAAGGACTTCAAGTCCTATAGCCTGCAGACGGAACCGAACGCTGTCGTGATCGATCCCGAGGTCCGGAAGCAGCGGATCGTCCAGCAGACCCGGGAACTGGCGCAGGCGAAGGGTGGTACAGTGCTCGATGACCCCGGGCTCGTGGAAGAGGTTGCGAACCTCGTGGAATACCCCGTGGCTGTCATGGGCTCGTTCAGCAAGGATTACCTCAGAGTGCCGAAAGAGATCCTGATCACGGCAATGCGCGAACACCAGCGCTATTTCAGTGTGGTGGCTTCCGACGGGAATCTCCTTCCCTGTTTCATCACGATCAGCAACACACGCGCCGAGGATATGGAAGTGGTGCGTGCTGGCAACGAAAGGGTCCTTTCGGCGAGGCTCTCGGATGCTGCCTATTTTTTCGATCACGACGTAAAACAGCCGCTTGCCGACCGGGTCGAGGGGCTCAAGAAGGTCACCTACCAGGAAAAGCTCGGCACGATTTACGATAAGACCGAGCGGGTGAAGGCGCTGGCGATCTACCTTGCCGGGATCATAAAGGCGGACAAAAACGCGTCCGCGAGGGCAGCCTATCTGTGCAAGGCAGACCTGCTTACCGGCGTGGTAGGCGAGTTTCCCAAGCTCCAGGGCGTGATGGGCAGGCAGTACGCGCTTATCTCGGGCGAGGACCAACGTGTCGCGGACGCCATTCTTGAGCACTACCTGCCGCGCTTTGCCGGAGACAAGCTTCCCGCATCAGCCGAAGGCGTTTGCGTCGGGATCGCGGACAGGATCGACAGCATCACGGGTTGTTTCTCTGTGGGGCTCATTCCGAGCGGTTCCGAGGACCCCTATGGTCTGCGTCGGCAGTCCGTGGCCATCCTGAACATGCTGATCGAACGGGGTCTTCGGTTATCGCTCGTGGACTTGATTTCCGAGGCATGTAGGCAGTACAGGCTCAAAGACAAGGACACGATGAAGGTCGGATCCGAAACGCTCGACTTTTTCCGCCAGCGATTGGCTGGCATGCTTGCGTCCGATGGGTTCCGCTCCGATGTCGTGGATGCCGCCCTGTCCGTCGGGTTCGACGATCCGCTCATTGGAAGGGAAAAGGTGCGGGCGCTCGATGCCTTGCGGACATCGGAAGATTATCAGCCGTTGGTAACAGCCCTCAAGCGGGCAGGCAATATACTTCCGAAAGATTTCGCGGGCACAGTGAACATGAGCCTCCTGAAACAGGATGCTGAGCAGAATCTCTGTACCGCGTATATGGAGATCAAGGACCGGGTGATGGAAAAGGTTGCAAAGCTCGATTTCCGGGGCGCACTTACAGACATCGCTTCTCTCAGGAAGAACGTTGACGCTTTTTTCGATACGGTCATGGTCATGGACAAGGACACCGAAGTGAAAAATAACCGTTTGGCGCTTCTCGCGGGCATCACCGGGCTCTTTTCCGGAATCGCGGATTTCTCGCGACTGGTGTTGAGCACAGAAGAGGCAAAGTAATAAAAGTTTAGAAGACAGAGATCAGATGTATCGAAGGAGAAGGATCAATATAGCTCGCCTCAAATCTGATGCCTGCACATATATAAGCTAAAATTAAGTCCTAAAACTTTTCCAGGGAGGATAGTCACATGGCGACGGGGAAAAAATATATTTACTTTTTTGGCAGCGGAAAGGCCGACGGGACAGGAACGATGAAAGACCTGCTCGGCGGCAAGGGCGCTGGCCTTGCCGAGATGACGAACGCCGGCGTACCGGTCCCGCCGGGGTTCACCATCACAACCGAGGTCTGCAATCTGTTCTATGAACTCGGCAAGCGTGTCCCTGACGGTCTCGACGACGAAATGCGTGATTACATGAAAAGGGTCGAGGCTGCGGTCGGCAGCTACCATTTCGGCGATGTGAACAAGCCTCTCCTCGTGTCTGTTCGATCAGGATCGAAGTTCTCGATGCCCGGCATGATGGACACGGTTCTGAACCTTGGTCTGAACGACCAGACGATCCAGGGCCTCATCCGCCTGTCCGGCAATGAGCGCTTTGCCTGGGACGCTTACCGCCGGTTCATCCAAATGTTCGGCAATGTTGTGATGGGCATCGAGAAGGAAGTGTTCGAGAACATCATCCATGAGGCGAAAAAGAAGAAAAAAGTTCACCTCGACATCGATCTATCGGCAGCGGACCTGAAGGGGCTCGTTGACAGCTTCAAGGCCAAGGTTAAGCAGATCAAGAAACGCGAGTTTCCCCAGGATCCTTGGGAACAGGTCATGATGGCACGGGATGCGGTCTTTAACTCCTGGAACAATCCGCGCGCCATTACCTACCGTAGATTGAACGATATTCCGGGCAACCTCGGCACGGCTGTGAACGTCCAAGCAATGGTGTTCGGCAATATGGGCGATACCTCTGCCACTGGCGTAGGTTTTACGAGGAACCCTTCCACGGGCGCCAACGAGTTTTACGGCGAGTACCTGACAAATGCACAGGGCGAGGACGTAGTGGCTGGTATTCGGACACCTCATCCGATCGTCGATCTTGCGAAAGAGATGCCGCCGGTGTACCGCCAGCTTCGCGACATCACGAACAGGCTTGAGAAGCATTATCGTGACGTCCAGGATTTCGAGTTCACCGTGCAGGAAGGCACGCTCTTTATGCTTCAGACCCGTACGGGTAAGCGCACGGCCCATGCCGCGGTCAAGATCGCCGTTGATATGGTCGCTGAAGGGCTGATCTCCAAGGAAGAGGCCATCCTTCGCGTTGAGCCTGCTTCTCTTGACCAGTTTCTCCATCCCATCATCGATCCCAAGGCGAAGATCGAGGTGATCGCTAAGGGCCTTCCGGCATCGCCGGGCGCGGCCTCGGGGAAAGTGGTCTTTACCGCCGACGAAGCTGTGAAGCACGCGAAGAAAGAAAAGGTCATCCTCGTCAGACCGGAGACCACACCAGACGATATTCACGGCATGGATGCTGCAAAAGGAATTCTCACGGCGCGCGGTGGCATGACGTCCCACGCGGCTGTTGTGGCGCGTGGTATGGGCAAACCCTGCGTGGCTGGCTGCGAATCCATCAAAGTTGACCTCAAGGCAGAGAAGTTCACGGTTGGGAAATATACCGTAAAAATGGGTGATTACATCACGATCGACGGCGGTACAGGCCGCGTCATCCTCGGCAAAGTTCCAACAAAGGACCCGGAAGTGAGCGGTGATTTCGGCACGCTCATGAATTGGGTCGATGAGGTGCGCACCATGGGCGTGCGCGCCAATGCCGACATCCCGCGCGATGCAAAAATGGCTCGCAAGTTTGGCGCCGAGGGCATCGGTCTCTGCCGCACCGAGCATATGTTTTTCGCCGAAGACCGGCTGCCGATCGTGCAGCAGATGATTCTCGCCGACAATACCGAAGCGCGCGAGAAGGCGCTCTCCAAGCTTCTTCCGATGCAGCGCTCGGACTTCAAAGGCCTCTTCGAAACCATGGAAGGCTACCCCGTCACTGTTCGTCTTTTGGACCCCCCGCTCCATGAGTTCCTGCCCAAACGTGAGGAGCTCATGTGTGAAGTCGCGGTGATGCAAGCGAAGAAGGCACCCAAGGCGTCAATCACGAAGAAGCTAAAACTTCTCAACCGCGTGGAAGATCTTCATGAGCTGAACCCCATGCTTGGCCACCGTGGTTGCCGTCTTGGCATCGTCTACCCCGAGATCACGCGCATGCAGACCAAGGCCATCATTGAAGCCGCCTGCGACCTTGCGAAAAAGGGCAAGAAGATCGTGCCTGAGATCATGGTGCCGCTCGTGGGCCTGAAAAAAGAGTTGCAGAACCAGAAAGACCTCATCAAGAAAACAGCCGAAGAGGTCATGAAGAAAAAGGGCGTGAAGGTCGATTACATGATTGGCACCATGATCGAGTTGCCGCGCGCTGCGCTCATTGCTGATGAGATCGCCAAAGAGGCGGAGTTTTTCTCTTTCGGCACGAACGACCTCACGCAGACCACCTTCGGCTTCAGCCGTGACGATGCGGGCAAGTTCATCGGTTACTACACCGAAAACAATATCCTCGAAAAGGACCCCTTCCAGACGATGGATCAGGAGGGAGTGGGCCAGCTCGTGAAGATGGGTGTGGCCAAGGGACGTAGCACTCGGCCGGACCTTAAGGTCGGCATTTGTGGCGAGCACGGTGGCGACCCGGCAAGCGTTGAGTTCTGTTATAGGACCGGACTCAACTACGTGAGCTGCTCTCCTTTCCGTGTGCCGATTGCGCGGCTTGCGGCAGCGCAGGCCAAGCTCAAGGAAAGGGGCTTTGGCGGCTCGGTATCTAAGTAAAATTGATACGTTTTTTCGAAGGGCGGCGGAAGCCGCCCTTATTGTTTCTGATAGGTTGGTTCTCCCACTAGGGCACAGAGGCCACGAAGAATTATGAGTCAGTATAACGAGATAAAAACATGATGGGCCTTCACCTTTTATCTTCTGCATTTCTGCAGCATTAGTTTATTATGAAATCTCTTGACGAAAAATACATGGGCATGGCTCTCCGCTTGGCTGAGAAGGCCAGAGGCCGCACAAGCCCGAATCCCATGGTTGGCGCCGTGGTAGTGAAGAACGGGCACGTCGTAGGCCGGGGATATCATCGGAAGGCGGGTGAGCCGCATGCTGAGGCCATTGCTCTCAAAAAGGCCGGACCGGCTGCCAAAAGTGGAACGCTCTATGTGACGCTTGAGCCATGCTCTCACACGAACAAACGCACGCCTCCCTGCACGCCTCTCGTGGTCCAGAGCGGGGTGAAAAGGGTCGTTATAGCCATGATCGATCCCAATCCCCATGTTTCCGGGGGCGGGATCAGTACCATCCGGAAGTCCGGCATCAAGCTTGTTACCGGTGTGCTGGAGGCCGAGGCCAGAAAGTTGAATGAGGCCTTTATTAAACACGTTACAACAAGGACACCTTTTGTCACGCTCAAGATCGCACAGACCCTGGACGGGAAGATCGCGACAGCATCCGGTGAGTCAAAGTGGATCACCAGCGAAGAGGCGCGTGAAGAGGGCCGCAGACTGCGGGATATCAATGATGCAATCCTCGTCGGTGTAAACACGATCCTTAGAGACGATCCCTCGCTTACCACACGGATTCCTGGAGGTCGCGATCCGATCCGCGTGATTGTTGACAGCACGTTACGCATGCCGCTCAACGCGAAGGTCTTGATTCAAAAATCCCAGGCGAAGACAATGGTTGCAACGTTATCGAACGTACCGGAAAGCAAAATCAAGAAACTTCAGGATATCGGAGCAGAAGTGCTCACGACAAAGAGCGTTCTTGGCCGTGTGGATTTACAAGATATTATGAAGAAGCTCGGACAGAAGGACATCATGAGCGTGTTAATCGAGGGCGGTGCAGAGGTGAACGCATCTGCCTTGAAATCCAGCATTGTCGATAAGATCGTGATGTTTATCGCGCCCACAATTATGACAGGCAAGGATTCGCTCTGCTCGATCGGCGGTATATCACCAAAGAAGCTCGGACACGCTATCAAGCTTCATAACGTCACCTCGCGTTTCGTAGGCCAGGATCTGATGATTGAGGCGTATGTTCGGTAGTGAAATGTCCTTTGTCCCTTCAGTGCACTCTCTCTGTGGTGCAAAGAACGCTCCTGAGCATCGAGAGGAGCGGAGCGACGAGGCGGATCTCGGTTCCAATGGGAGACCGCGCTCCCCTTTGGTCGATAGCAATGACAACTTATAAGGCAAGAAACAGGTCCGATGTCCTTTTCCGTTCATGATATAAAAGAAGCGCTCAAAGGTCCTGGCATATCCTTCGTCCTTCTCGACATGGACGGGACCCTGCTGGACAAGTATTTCGACGATTATTTCTGGGAGCACCTCGTTCCGGAGAAGTACGCTGACAGGTACGGCATGACCTTTGGAAAGGCGAAGGAAGAACTTCTGAAGAAATACAAATCCCACGAGGAGACGCTGAACTGGACGGACATCGATTTCTGGTCACAGGAGCTGGGGCTAGATATCTTGGCGCTGAAGGAACAGATACGGCACCTCATCGACGTCCATCCCCACGTGGAGGACTTTCTCCAGCTGATGAATAAGCAGGGTAAGAA
>Ga0335084_10000853_pt1 | contig 27204 bp, 34 predicted proteins | sample Lox_Sample_44_FD_206721 | JGI IMG/M metagenome (GOLD analysis project Ga0335084, IMG submission 206721) | Soil microbial communities from Loxahatchee National Wildlife Refuge, Florida, United States - Lox_Sample_4.4 | ecosystem: Environmental > Terrestrial > Soil > Wetlands | place: USA... | reverse complement strand
GGGGGCGGCCCATCTGACCGCGCTTGCGACGTCGGCCCTTCAGGAAGAGCAGGAGCAGGTCGCCGTCACGAGCGAGCCGGAGAAGCCGCGCAAGACCGACCGGATCTGGAAGCTGCTGGAGGACGTGGACTCGTTCCTGACCGACCTCGACCGCGGCCAGCTACGCCGACACCGCCGGACCAACACCTGAACCAGGTCCTCAGCCCCAGAGGTCGATCTGCGGGAGGCCGGCACTCCCGAGGGTTTCGTTCAGCTCGGCGCAGTGATAGACGTCGTGGGAGAAGACCCGCTCCAGGACCCAGCCGCGGCCGTGGACGCGCTCCTCGGTGTCCCACCGCCGCCGGATCACCTCGTCGAGCATGTCGAGGGTCCAACGGTCCAGGCAGTCCTCGACGATCCGGAACGTCGAGTCCAGCGCCTCGATGAGCGCGCCCACGTCCAGCACGTGTTCGAGGTCGTCGTCGCCCGGACAGTCGTACGCGGCGTTCGTGAACGGGGTCGCCTCCGCGCCCGGCTCGCCGGCGAAGTCGCAGAGCCAGAAGACCCGCTGGCAGGCGGTGTGGCCCACGGACGCCCAGATCGGCCATCGGTCGGCCGACGGCCGGATCGCCAGCTGTTCCGCGGTCATCGTCGCGACGACCTCGCGGAGGCGCTGGTTGTAGGTCGGCCACGTCCGGAAGGCGGGTCGGATCGGCAGATCGCTCATCCCGCCACCGTACCGGCCTGCCTCGCGGCGTGACGCGGACCACCCCGTTCGCTAGGCTGCCGTTGCGGGGTGGAGCAGTCCGGTAGCTCGCTGGGCTCATAACCCAGAGGTCGTAGGTTCAAATCCTACCCCCGCGACGAAGCGGAGGCCTGCGATGCAGGGCCTCCTTCCATCCGGGTCTTGGCCAGGTCTTGGCACGACCTTTCCGAGTGGACCCACCGCGTGCGGGCCGCGTAGCATCGCCGTGGCAGCCCACGCGATCCGCACGGACGGAGGGGACCATGGCGAAGAAGGACGTGATGGACCGGCTGAAGAACGTCCCGATCTTCGCCGGGTGTTCGAAGAAGGAGCTGGAGGCGGTCGCGAACGCGGTCCGCGAGGTCCAGCACCCCCCGGGAGCGGTGATCGCGGCCGAGGGCGAACCCGGCGCGGGGCTGTTCATCATCGACCAGGGCGAGGCCGACGTGACGATCGGCGGCAAGCGGGTGAACCAGCTGAAGCCGGGGGACTTCTTCGGCGAGATGGCGCTGTTGGACGGCGGCCCGCGGACGGCCACCGTGACGGCCACCACCGACGTCGGGCTGTTCGTGCTGACGGAGTGGGTCTACCGGGGGCTCCTCGCCGAGCATGCGTCGATCGCCGTGCACACCCTGGAGACGATGGCGGCGCGGCTCCGGAGGGCCACGAAAGCCGCCACGACGTAGGCGGACATCGATGGCCGAGCCGTCTCCGGACGTGGTTCGGCTCGCCGAGGAGCGTGCGGCGGCCCGCGCTGGGAAGGACTTCGCGACCGCCGATCGACTGCGCGACCTGATCGCCGACGCGGGATGGACCGTCGCCGATGCCCCCGGCGGTTGGACGCTGGAACCGCTCGAGGCGATCGTTCCGACCGGTCCGAGCGATCCGGTTCGGGCCGGCGAGGTTGCCTCGGTGCTCGAGCTCCCGGCTTCGACGGACATCTCTTTGCACTGGGTTTGCGAGGGGTGGCCGGAGGACATCCGGCGCGCAGCGGATTCGTTCCGTGCGAACGCGGGCGGGCGCTCGATCCAGTACGTGGTCGCCGACGTGACCGGTGAGCGGGCGGACAGATGGGGCGAAGACGTCGAGGTCGTGTCGCTCGAGTCGGGCACCGGGTGGGCCGCCGCGCGGAACGCGGGGCTGCGCCGCTCCACCGGCGAGGTCATCGTCGCGCTGGACGGATCCGTCGAGGCGACGGGCGACGTGCTCGGTCCGCTCACCGACGAGCTTCGAGACGACACGGTCGGTTGCTGCGGCCCCTTCGGGATCGTCACCACCGACCTGCGGGAATTCGACGAGGCGCCCGGCCCGGGCGACTGCGACGCGATCGAGGGCTACCTGATGGCGTTCCGGCGGGCGACCCTGCTGGAGGCGGGCGCGTTCGACGAGAAGTTCCGCTGGTACCGCACCGCGGACATCGAATGGTCCTTCCGGGTGAAGGATCACGGTCGTCGCTGCGTGGTCGTGCCGGTGCCGGTGGTGAAGCACGAGCATCGGATGTGGTTCGAGACGCCACCGGAGCAGCGGGCGCGGTGGTCGAAGCGCAACTACTACCGGTTCTTGGATCGCTGGCGCGACCGGTGGGATCTGGTGCTCTCAGGCGACCCCGAGCATCGACAGCTCGACTGAGCGGACGTCAGTCGGCGGGCAGCGGCGGCGCGGGCGGGATCATCGGCGTGGGGGCCGGCGTCGGGTGCACGATCGGCGCGGGCCGTGATGCGATCGCCGCCGCGGAACGCTCTTCCAGCTCACGCTTGGCCTCGGCCGGATCCGGCACCTGCTTCGTCCCGCTGGCATAGGCCTCGAGGTCGGCGCCGTCGATCGTCTCGATCACGAGGAGCAAGGCGGACAGCGAATCGAGCAGATCGCGCTTGTCCTTCAGGATCTGGTCGGCCCGCGCGTGCGCCTCGTGCAGGAGCCGCAGGACCTCTTGATCGATCTTCTCGGCCGTCCCTGCGGACATCTTGGGGCCGCCGCCCCAGAACGCGTTCGGGTCGTCGTGGCCGAAGGACAGCGGACCGACCTCCGCGCTCATGCCGTAGTCCGCCACCATCGCGCGCGCGATCTGGGTCGCCTTCTCCAGGTCGTTCTGCGCGCCGGTCGAGATCTCGCCGAACACGATCTCCTCGGCCACGCGACCGCCCATCGCGAACGCCAGCATGTCCTTGAGCTCGGGCTCGGTGGCCAGGTACCGGTCCTCCAGCGGACGGGTCATCGTCAGGCCCAGCGCCGCCGTGCCGCGGGGGATGATCGTGATCCGGTGGATCGGGTCGAGGTTCTCGCAGAACTGTGCGACGAGCGCGTGCCCCATCTCGTGGGACGCGACCCGCGTCTTCTCCTTCGGGCTCATCACGCGGGACTTGCGCTCCAGGCCCATCGACGCGCGGTCGATCGCCTCTTCGAGCTCGTCCTCCGTGACGGCGTTCTTCTCGCGGCGGGCGGCCAGCAGCGCGGCCTCGTTCACGACGTTCTCAAGGTCGGCTCCCGTGAACCCCGGCGTGCGTGCCGCGATCGTGCGCAGGTCGACCGTGGGGTTCAGCGCGACCCCGCGCGCGTGCACGCGCAGGATCTCCTCGCGGCCCTTCAGGTCGGGCCGGTCCACCACGACCTGCCGGTCGAACCGGCCCGGCCGCACGAGTGCGGGGTCTAGGACGTCCGGACGGTTCGTGGCGGCCATGATGATGACGCCCTTCGAGGAGTCGAAGCCGTCCATCTCGACGAGCAACTGGTTCAGCGTCTGCTCGCGCTCGTCGTGCGCGCCGAAGCCCGCGCCCATCGCGCCCGAGCGGCCCTTGCCGATCGTGTCGATCTCGTCGAGGAACACAAGGGCCGGCGCCTTGTCCTTCGCCTGCTGGAAGAGCTCGCGGACGCGCGCGGCGCCGAGCCCGACGAACATCTCGACGAACTCGGAGCCCGACATGAAGAAGAACGGGACGTTCGCCTCGCCGGCGACGGCACGGGCCAGCAGCGTCTTGCCGCAGCCGGGAGGTCCGAGCAACAGCACGCCCTTCGGGATCCGGCCTCCGAGCCGCTGGTACTTCTTCGGGTTCCGGAGGAACTCGACGATCTCTTTCAACTCCTCCTTCGCCTCGTCGACGCCCGCGACGTCGGCGAAGGTGGTCTTCATCTCCTTGCGGTCGTAGATCTTGACGCGGTTCTTCCCCATGTTGAGGGGGTTGGCCGCGCCGCCGCCCACGCGCCGGAACAGGAAGTAGTACGCGATCCCCATCAACAGCACCAGCGGCAGGACGCTCGCGAGCAACGACACCCACGGGCTGGGCGTGGTCATGGTGACGTCGATGTTCTTGGACTGGAGGTAGTTCACCTCGTCCTGGACCTGGAAGTTGCCGGCAAGCGTGGTCGAGAAGCTGGTGGTCTGCCCCGACTCGTTCGTCTGGCCGCTGATCGAGTTGTCGGAGATCGTGACCTTGCCCACGATCTTGCCGTTGTCCACGTAGCTGCGGTACTGGGTGAACGTGACCGGGTTCCGCGACGCGCTCGAGAACCACTGGTTGAACACCAGGAGCGCCAGCACGACCGCCCCGATCACGATCCAGGGGGTCATCCGCGTCCGTGGCGCGTTCGGGCCCGGGCCGTCGAGGCCCGGGCGGCGCCCGCCGCTGCGATCGTTGTCCGGCATCTGCAACCATGATGACAGCCCCTTCCCTGATTGACAGTCAGCGCCCCGCGGATCGTTTCCGCCCAGCGGTTACCCTGTGATGGATGCCGCAGACCACCGCGCAGGACGACCCCGCGCTCCGAGCGCGCTTCGAGCGGGACGTGCTGCCGGTGCTCCCGTCGCTCTACGGCGCCGCGATGCGCCTCACGCGCAACCCCACCGACGCCGAGGACCTCGTGCAGGAGACATACCTGCGGGCGTTCCGCGGGTTCGCCGGCTTCCAGGAGGGCACGAACCTGAAGGCCTGGCTCTACCGGATCCTCACGAACAGCTACATCAACACGTACCGGAAGAAGCAGCGGGAGCCCCAGACCGTCGACGGACCCGACGATCTGGACGAGTGGTACCTGTTCGATCGTCTCGGCGCCCAGAGCGTGGAGGGGTCGGCCGAGGACGAGGTGCTCGATCGCATCCCCGACGAGGATGTGAAACGCGCCCTGGAGTCGCTGCCGGAGAACTTCCGCTTGCCCGTCCTGCTCGCGGATGTGGAAGGCTTCTCCTACAAGGAGATCGCCGAGATCATGGACAGTCCGATCGGCACCGTGATGAGCCGACTGCACCGGGGAAGGAAAGCGCTCGAGCGGGCGTTGTGGGAAACAGCCAAGGAACGGGGACTTGTCGATGGTTGACTGCGGGCCCGAGTGCGAAGAGACGCTCCGTCAGATCGAGGGATTCCTCGATCACGAACTGGACCCCGATCTCCGTTCGAAGATCGAACGGCACCTCTCGGGGTGCGGCTCGTGTACCGACCGAGCGTCGTTCCAGCAACATCTGAAAGAGCTCGTGGGGTCCAAGTGCGCCGAGCGACAGCTGCCGGATGGCTTGAAGGAGCGGATCGGTCAGCTCATGGCAGGCGGCGAGCCCTCGGGGCTCGACGTCCACCCCTCCGCGTAGCGCCTCGGATGCACGCCGGGGCGCGGTGCGGCAGACTCCTGCAGCGACACGATCCTCACCGCGGGACGATCCGGGAGGTGCGATGAGCATGGAGCGGCTCGGGACGCTGCTGTTGGTCTGGGCGCACCCCGACGACGACATCTACACGAGCGCCGGCGTGATGGCGGCCGCGGCCCGCGCGGGCGACCGGGTCGTCGACGTCACCGCGACGCGCGGCGAGGGCGGCTCGATGGACGAGGAGCGCTGGCCCCCGGCCACGATGGGCGACGTGCGGACCGGCGAGCTCCTGCGCTCGCTCGAGATCCTCGGCGTCGGCGAGCACCACTTCCTGCAGGGGCCGGTCGACCTCGACATGGACGCGCACCTCGACGAGGCGGGCGCGGACCAGGTCAAGGCGATCATGGCCGACGTCGCGCCCGACACCGTGATCACGTTCGGTCCGGACGGCATGACCGGTCACCAGGGGCACAAGGACGTGAGCCGCTGGACGACGGATGCGTTCCACGCCGTGGCGAAGCCCGGCGCCCGGCTCCTGTACGCGACCCATACGCCCGAGTGGGCGGCCGAATGGGGCCCGAAGCTCGCGCCGTTCAACATCTTCCGCCCGGGCACGCCGCCGCAGACCGCGCTCGACGAGCTCGCGATCCACTTCGTCTTGCCGCCGGATCTGAGCGACCTGAAGTTCGAGGCCATCTCGGCGCACGAGAGCCAGGTCGAAGCGTTGATCCACGTGTTCGGTCGGGACCTGATGCAGGCGCTCGGGCAGGAGAACTTCCGCCTCGGCGCCACGAAGGAGGGCTAGGTGGGCACGTCATCGGAACAGATCGGCCGGCTCTGGGACGCGATCGGGACGTTCGCGTCGTGGGCCATCAGCGACGGTGCGGTTCCCGCGCCCGGGGGATCCGACTTCCTGTTCGGCAACCCGCACGAGCTGGCGCCGGCGGCGTACGTCGACGCGCTCCGGCGCGCGATCGAGCCGACCGGGCCGGATCACTACGCGTACACGATGAGCGCCCCGTCGGCCACGGCGGCCGTGGCCGCGGGTCTGCGCGCGCGCTTCGACATGCCGTTCGCCGCCGAGGACGTCAACATGACGAACGGGAACTTCGCCGGTCTCGCGATCGTGCTCCGCGCGATCGCCGATCCTGGCGACGAGATCGTGTACGTCTCGCCGCCCTGGTTCTTCTACGAGACGCTGATCCTCGCCGGCGGCATGACGCCGGTCCGCGTCCAGGCGAGCCGCCCGACGTTCGATCTCGATCTGGAGGCGATCCGCGCCGCCCTGACGCCGCGGACCCGGGCCATCATCGTGAACTCGCCGCACAACCCCTCGGGCCGGATCTATCAGCCGAACGCGCTGGCCTCGCTCGCGAGCATCCTCGACGAGGCCTCCGCGGCGAACGACCGTCGCATCTACCTGCTGTCGGATGAGGCGTACAACCGGATCGTGTTCGACGGCCGGACGTTCGCGACGCCGACCGCGTTCTATCCGCACTCCTTCCTCCTGTACACGTACGCGAAGACGTTGCTGTCGCCCGGCTCGCGCCTGGGCTACATCGCGCTGCCGCCGACGATGCCCGAGCGGATCGAGCTGCGCGAGCCGATCCTGCTCAGCACGATCTCGATGGGCTGGGGCTTCCCGGTTTCGATCCTGCAGGCGGCGGTGCCCGATCTGGAGGAGATCGCGCCAGACGTCGCGGCGCTCCAGGCGCGGCGCGACCGCCTCTGTCCCGCGTTGCAGGAGCAGGGCTACGAGGTGGTCGTGCCGGAGGGAACGTTCTACGTGCTCGTGCGCTCGCCGCTGGAGGACGATCAGACGTTCGCGAAGATCCTCGCCTCGCACGAGGTCGCCGTCCTGCCCGGTGCGATGTTCGAGATGCCGGGCTGGATCCGGCTGTCGCTCACGGCGAACGACGAGATGGTCGAGCGGTCGATCCCGGGGTTCGCCGCCTCGATCGCCGAGGCGCGCACATGAGCGACCGGGCGTTCGCGTTCCTGGGGGCCGGCGAGTTCGGGAGCTGGCACGACGGCATCGACCGCTGGTTGCTGGAGCGCGCGGACGGCGACGGCAGCGTCCTGGTCGCGCCGGCCGCCTCGGCGCCGGAAGGGGACGCGACGTTCGATCGGTGGGCGACGATGGGGCTCGAGCACTACGCGCGTCTCGGCATCGAGGCGCAGGTGTTGCCGGTCAAGACCCGGGAGGACGCCGAACACGCCGACGTCGCGGCGACGGTGGACCGGGCATCGTTGATCTTCTTCTCGGGCGGGAACCCCTGGTACCTCGCGACCGTGCTGACCGGCACGCGGCTGTGGGGGCGCATCGTCGAGCGGCTCGACGCGGGGCTCGCGTACGCGGGCTGCAGCGCGGGCGTCGCCTGCCTCACCGCGACGACCTTCGACAGCGACACGCAGGACTTCGACGAGGTCTTCAAGCCCGGCCTCGGGCTGATCCCCGAGACGGTGTTCGCACCGCATTGGGACATGGTGGACTCGTGGATCCCCGGCGCGCGCGCCGCGATCACGTCGGCGACGCCGCCGGGCGGCGTCCTGGTTGGGCTCGACGAGGATACGGCGATGGTGGGCGACGGATCGTCCTGGAGGGTCGAGGGCCGGCAGGGGATCCACGTTTACCGGTCGGGGGCATGGACCAGTCACGACGCGGACGACAGGTTCGAGCTGCCGTTGCTGCCGTAGCCGGGCGTCGCGACGGCGCGCGGTAGCATCGTCTCGTGCCACCCCCGAAGGCGACGCTCACGCGGAACGATCCGATCGAGGCCCGCGCGCCCGAGGTGATCCGACGGCTCGATGCCGCCTATCCCGACGCGAAGGTCGCGCTGCACTTCTCGAACGCGCTCGAGTGTCTGATCGCCACGATCCTGTCGGCACAGTGCACCGACGAGAAGGTGAACGAGGTGACCGCGACGCTCTTCACGAAGTATCCGACGGCCGAGGCCTACCTCGCCGTGCCGGAGGAGGAGCTGAAAGAGGACATCCGGCCCACCGGCTTCTTCAACCAGAAGGCGATCTCGATCCGAACGGCGTGCCAGCGCATCGTCGAGGTCTACGGCGGTCAGGTCCCCGACACGATGCAAGACCTGATGACGCTGCGCGGCGTCGCCCGCAAGACGGCGAACATCGTCCTCGGTAACGCATTCGGCATCGTCGAGGGGATCGCCGTCGACACCCACGTGAAGCGCCTCGCGAACCGCATCGGGTTCAGCGAGCAGTCCGACCCCGACAAGATCGAACGCGATCTGATGGAGCTGATCCCGCGGGACGAGTGGTTCAGCTTCACGTACGTGCTGATCGACCACGGGCGGGCGACGTGTCAGGCGAAGAAGCCGCGCTGCACCGAGTGCGCGATCGAGCCGCTGTGCCCGGCGAGCCAGGCGTGAGTCAGACCGCGATCAGCTCGTCGTCGGAGGCCGCCGTTCCCGAGCGCCTTGCCCGGCGGATCTGCCGGCGTTCCTCCTCGTCGAGGCCGCCCCAGACGCCGGCGTCCTGGAACGTGTCGAGCGACCACCGGAGGCATTCGGGCCGTACGTCGCATCGCGAGCAGACCGCCTTGGCCCGCTCGGTCTGCTCGATCGCCGCGGGCGAGGTGCCCGCCGGGAAGAAGAGGTCGGGGTCCTCGCCGATGCAGCCGGCGCGCGCGGCCCACCACGTGTCCCCGGGGTCGTGTCTGAATCTCGGTTCAATCATCGTGGGTCGTCGCAGCGGGAGAGGCCTGAACGTGCGACGTCAGGGCGACAGTAGTGTCTGAACGAGGATTCAGTCAAGCTGAGGTTCCACTGGTCGTGGCCCATCGTGGCGCCTCCGCGGAGGAACCCGAGAACACCTTCGCGGCCTTCGAACGCGCCGTCGTCACCGGAGCGGATGTGGTCGAGTTCGACGTCCGGATGACCTCCGACGACGTCGCCGTGGTCCTGCACGATCCCGACGTCGACCGGACCACCGAGGGCCACGGCCTCGTGCGGTCGATGTCGCTGGAAGAGGTCCGGGCGCTCGGGGTGGTGCCGACCCTCGAGGAGGTGCTGCTGCTCCTTTCCGGCCGCGTCGCGCTGGACATCGAGATCAAGAACATCCCGGGCCAGCCCGACTTCGACGGGCAGCGCGAGGCGGCCGTGGAGGCCACCCTGCTGACGCTCGAGCTGACCGCATTCGTCGGCCAGGTCATGATCTCGAGCTTCAATCCATTCTCGATCGCGCGGAGCCTGGCGCTCGCGCCCGATGTGCCGACCGGGTTGTTGACCGAGCCCGAGGTCGACGCCCGAGCGGGGCTGACGTTCGCCAGCGAACAGGGCTACGCATGGCTCCTGCCGTTCGCGGCAAGGGTCGTGGACGCGGGGCCGGAGCTGCCGAGAGAGATCCACGAGGCGGGGCTCCTGCTGGGCACGTGGATCACCGACGATCCCGACGACGCGGTAGCACTGATGCGGGGCGGCGTCGACGCCGTGGCGACGAACGACCCGGCGTCGATCGTGGCGGCGCGTCGCGCGGCGTTCGGGCGCTGAGCGCGTCGCGATGCTCCGCCGTCGACGGATGCCGCCGGAGCTGGCGGCCGCCTACGACGCCTTCCTCGGCGTGCTCGAGGAGCTCGAGCCGGCGAAGGCCGCACTCACGGAGATCCTGCCGGGCACCCGGTCGCCGGGCCGACCTCTCCCCGATGCGCTGGCGGTGTTCGAGGCCGGGCTGACGCGCGCGGATGCGCGGATGCCGGGGTGGCGTACCGACGCGCTCGCGTCGCAATGGGAGGCCTGCTCGGAGGGGATCCGCACATCGCTCGCCGAGGCAGCGAGCGCCGAGCGAGCCGATCCTGCGGGCTTCGAGTCGCTGCTGTGGCTCGTCGAAGCGCTCTTGGACCCGCTGGATCCGTTCGTCGACGCCGAGCGCGCGTTCCTCGATCGACGCCGATGACGCGAGCGGAGCTCCAGCGGATCACGGACGAGGTCGTCGCGTGCCGCGCCTGCCCGCGACTCGTGGCGTGGCGGGAGCAGGTGGCGGACGAGAAGGTGGCGCGGTTCGCCGAGGAGGAGTACTGGGGACGGCCGGTGCCGGGCTTCGGCGACGCCCGGGCGCGGATCCTCGTGCTCGGCCTCGCGCCTGCGGCGCACGGCGGGAACCGGACGGGCCGCATCTTCACGGGAGACCGCTCAGGCGACTTCTTGTTCGCGGGGCTGCATCGTGCCGCGCTCGCGAACCGGTCGACATCGGTCGCGCGCGACGACGGGCTGCGCCTGCGAGGTGCGTTCGTCACGGCGGTGAACCGCTGCGCGCCGCCGGGCAACCGTCCGACGCCGGACGAACGGGATCGCTGCCTGCCGTTCCTGGAACGCGAGGTCGCCGCGCTCGAGCAGCTCCGCGTCCTCGTCGCGCTCGGCTCGTTCGCGTGGGACGGCGCGCTCCGATCCCTCCGCGCGCTCGGGCAGGCCGCCGACGGTCCGAAGCCTCGGTTCGGGCACGGTCACGAGGCGGTGGTCGGCCGCTACCTGCTGCTTGGCTGCTTCCACCCGAGCCAGCAGAACACCTTCACGGGCAAGCTCACGCCCGCGATGCTCGATGCGATCCTCGCGCGGGCGGTGCACCTGGCGCGTTGACCCCCGTCCCGCCCTGTGCCAGCGTCCCGGGAGCGGCATAGGGAAGGGGACGTATGCGACGCATGATCATCCCGGCCGCCCTCGCGGCACCGCTGCTGGCCCTCGCTCTGGGCTTGGGGCTCCCGGTGGTGGTCCATGCCGGGTCGAACGGCTGCACCATCACCGGAACGCCGGGCAACGATGTGCTGCATGGGACGGCGGGTCCCGACGTGATCTGCGGGCTCGGCGGGAACGATCGGATCGACGGCGGCGCCGGCGCCGACGTGATCCTCGGCGGACCCGGCCGCGACGACCTGAACGGCGGCCCGGGAGCGGACTCGCTGGCCGGTGGCCGCGGGAGCGACACGGTCCAGGGCGGGGACGGCAACGACACGCTCAGCGGCGGCGCCGGCCCGGACCTCGTGAACGGCGGCCGGGGGAACGACGCCGTCTTCGGCGGCGCCGGGGCGGACATCGTCACCGGCGTGATCGGCAACGACCTGATGAGCGGCGGCCCGGGCAACGACACGTGCATCGACGGCCGCGATGATGTCAACGGCAACGACGTCGTCGTCGGCGGGCCCGGCATCGACCATTTCACGGCGGACCCCGGCGACGCCCGGATCGGCGCGGAGATCCTGACGGTTAACTGCATCAACGAGTAGCGCCGGCGCCCGTGGATACGCGGTGCGCCGCGTATCGTTGAACGCATGGGCATGGTGGGGATGGGGCGACCACGCTTCGGCGGCCGTCCGGCGGCGGACGAGGACAAGCGCCCCATCAAGCGGGCCACCGTTCGCCGTGTCGTCGATACGTTCCGTCCGTACCGCGCCCAGGTCGCCGTGGTCGGCGTCGCGATCGTCATCACGGCCGGCCTCGGCGTCGTCAACCCGATCCTGATCCGCAGGGTCTTCGACAACGCGCTCTTCGGGAACGCGAAGGCCACGCCACCGGGCTCGTGCGATGGCACGGCGTGCCCGAACCTGCCGCTCCTCTACCGCTACGTCGCGCTGATGGTCGCGATCCCGATCATCTCGAGCGTGATCGGGATCGGGCAGACGTACCTCGCGAACCTGGTGGGCCTGCGGGTGATGCGCGATCTCCGCGACGCCCTCTACCGGCACCTGCAGCGGATGCCGCTGCGCTTCTTCACCACGACGCGGACGGGCGAGATCCAGTCCCGTGTCTCGAACGACGTGAGCGGGGTCCAGAGCGTCGTGACCGACACGGCGGCCTCCGTCGTGTCGAACGTCGTCGTGATCATCTCGACGCTGGCCGTGATGCTCTGGATGTCCGTGACGCTGACGATCCTGTCGCTGTTCCTCCTGCCGATCTTCGTCTGGCTGACCTTCAAGGTGGGAGGCGCCCGACGCAAGGTGGCGACCACGACGGCGCGGACGATGGCCGACCTCACGGCGGTCACCGAGGAGACCTTGAGCGTGAGCGGCATCCTCCTGTCCAAGTCGTTCGGCCGGCAGGACTTCGAGATCGGTCGGTTCCAGCAGGAGAACGAGCGCCTCACGGGCCTGCAGATCCGCCAGACGATGATCGGCCGGTCGTTCTTCGCGATCGTTGGGATCTTCTTCTCGATCACGCCGGCGCTCGTGTACCTGGTCGCGGGCTGGCACAACTCGAACACCCCTGCTGACCCCATCACCTCGGGGACGCTGGTCGCCTTCACGACGTTGCAGGCGCGGCTGTTCTTCCCGATCGGATCGATGCTCCAGGTGACGACCGACGTGCAGACGTCGTTCGCGCTGTTCGACCGGATCTTCGAGTACCTCGACCTGAAGCACGACATCACCGACGCCCCCGACGCGGAGGAGCTCGTGCACGTCCGGGGCGAGGTCGAGCTCGACCACGTGCGGTTCCGGTACGAGGCGCCCTCCGATGTGGCCGAGGCGGATCGCGAGGACGGTGAGGTCGCTGCCGCAACCGACGGCCAGGTCCGCGAGTGGACGCTGGACGACGTCTCGATGCACATCCTGCCGGGACAGCTCGCCGCGTTGGTCGGCCCGAGCGGAGCCGGCAAGACGACGATCACGTACCTCGTGCCGCGGCTGTACGACGTGGACACCGGGGCGGTGCGGATCGACGGACGCGATGTGCGGAAGGTGACCCTCGGGTCGCTCGGTGAGGCGATCGGCATCGTGACGCAGGAGACCTACCTCTTCCACGACACCGTCCGCCGGAACCTCCTGTACGGGAGGCCGGATGCGTCGCAGGACGAGATCGAGGCGGCCGCGCGCGCGGCGAACATCCACGACAAGATCGCGGAGCTGCCTGAGGCCTACGACACCGTGGTGGGTGAGCGCGGCTACAAGCTTTCCGGCGGCGAGAAGCAGCGCCTCGCGATCGCGCGCGTGATCCTCAAGGACCCGAAGATCCTGATCCTCGACGAGGCGACCTCATCGCTGGACACGACCTCGGAGCGGCTCGTGCAGGCCGCGCTCGAGCCGTTGATGCACGGCCGAACCACGATCGCGATCGCCCACCGCCTCTCTACGATCCTGGCCGCGGACGTGATCTTCGTGCTGGACCGTGGCCGGATCGTCGAGCAGGGAACGCACGGCGAACTGCTCGCGCGCGGCGGCCTGTACGCGGAGCTGTACGAGCAGCAGTTCCGCGATCAGGTCGAGCCGTCGGCCGAGAGCTCCTTGCGGTAGCTCAGCAGCACGAAGCCGTCGGGGAACACGTGATCGCGGCCGCGGACGTAGCCGAGGCGTTCGTACATCCGTTGCGCGACCTGCATGCGTTCGGTGGTGTTCAGCGTCACGAACGTCTTCCCCGCCGCCCGTGCGCGGTCCTCGGCGATCCGCATCAGCGCGGTGCCGACCCCTCGGGACCGGGTCGCGGGCCCCACGCCGAGCATCCGGATGTGCGCCTCGCCGGTGCCCAGCGGCGGGTCGCCGTCCCAGTCGCCGACCCGACCCTCGAGCTCCAGCGTCAGGCTGCCGAGGATCCGGCCGTCCTCGATCGCCACCAAGATCGTCGTGCGATCGGCGCGGCCGTCGATGTCGCCGATGCGCTGGAGGTAGGGCCGGTCGGGATCGGCAGGCTCGAAATACTCCCGGTACGCGTCGGCGGTCACGCGGCCCGCTTCCGCGTACTCCTCCGCTCGGGCTTCGCGCACCTCGAACGCCATCGACCGAGCGTACCCGCGGCGGCGTCTCCCGTATGGTCAACCTCGTTGACCATAGCCTCCCGCGCTGGAAAGATGCACGTTGATGACCGATCTCGCCCGGTTGCTGCTGGAGGCGCGGCGCGCGCTCGCGACCGAGCTCGACGCCGACCTTGAGGAGCGCGGGTTCCCGGATCTCCGGCCCGGGCACGCCGCGCTGTTCCTCTCGATCGACCGGCGCAGCGGCTCCCGCCTGACGGACCTGGCCGAGCACGTCCGGCTGACGAAGCAGGCGATGATGGCGCTGGTGGACGACCTCGAGTCGCTCGGCTACGTGCGCCGGGTCCCGGACCCGAACGACGCGCGGGCGAAGCTGGTCCGCCTCACGGCGCGCGGCCGCCGTGCGGCCGCCGAATGCCGCCGCGCCGTCCAGAGCGTCGAGCAACGCACGAAGCGGCAGCTCGGGGACCGCCGGTTCGACACGCTCCGCGAGGCCCTCGAAGAGCTCGCCGAGCCGTCCAGCGCCGAGGGAGCCTGACGTGTTCTTCCACCTCGGGATCCCGCTGAGCGCGATCGCGATCCGCACGGCGATCGTCTACCTCGTGATCCTGCTCGGCCTGCGTCTGTTCGGGAAGCGGCAGCTCGGACAGATGAGCACGGGCGACCTCGTGATGATCCTGCTGATCGCGAACGCGGTCCAGAACGCGATGGTCGGCCCGGACGTCTCGCTCGTCGGCGGGCTGCTCGCGGCGTTCGTCCTGCTGGCGATCAACTTCGTCGTCGTCCGTCTGGCGGGCTCGACCGTGCTCGGGGAGAAGCTCCTCGAGGGCGGCCCCACGCTCCTGGCGAAGGACGGCAGGCTCGTCGACCAGAACCTCCGGCGCGAGGGCATCCGACCCGAGGAGGTGGCGACCGCGATCCGCGAGCACGGCATCGAGGACATCTCCGGCGTGCGCGTGGCGTACCTCGAGCCCGACGGCACGATCAGCGTGATCCCGATCGACGCGCAGGTCCTGCGGGGGAGCCGGCGCGTCAAGCACGTGCGGCAGTTCCGCCGCAACACCGGCTAGCATCGAGCCATGCCGCAGGAAGCGACCGGCAAGACCGGCGTCCCCTCCGAGACCCGCCAGAAGCCCGAGCGTCCACGCGACGCGCTCGGCCGGCCGCTGCCCTGGACCGCGGAGAACCTGCTCCACCTCCCGAACTTCGACGCCCGCTCCATCGAGGAGAACCACCAGCTCGGGAAAGAGCTCTTCGCGGCGCGCAACGTGTTCGGCGCCCATGAGGCGTGGGAGACCGCGTGGAAGCAGGCGCGGGGGACCGGTGACGAGGAGCTGTTCAAGGGCCTCTCGCAGATGGGGGCCGGCTACGTGCATCTGCTGCGGGGCAACCCGCATGGGACCGTGACCCTCCTCCGCAGGGGCGCGCGCCGCATCGGTTCGTACCCGGAGGGCCACCGCGGGGTGCATACGGTCGAGGTCGCCGCTCGGCTCGAGGCCGACGCCCGTGCGGTCGAACGTGGGGACCTCGTGCCCGGGCCCGATGCGACGTTCGAACCTCCTGCCGTGTAGCCTGGATGTGTCGGCCGTCACGTTGACGGCGTGCGTACGACGCCCACCATCAGGAGCGATATGGCCAGCAACCTGGAGATCCAATGGCGAGGACGTTCCGGACCCTTCCCGCTCGTCCTCGGCCCCGGGGTCTTCAGCCCCACCACCACCAGCCGGACCCTCGCCGACGCGATCCAGATCCGACCCGGCGAAACGGTGATCGACGTCGGATGCGGCAGCGGGGTCCTGGCATTCGTGGCCGCGAAGCTCGGCGCCGCGAAGGTCTACGGCGTCGACCTGTCGCAACGGGCGGTCGAGGCGGCCCGGGAGAACGCGAAGCGGCTGGGTCTCGATCACGTCTGCGAATTCCGCCAGGGCGACCTGCTCGAGCCGGTCCGCGACGTGCAGGCGAACGTCTTGATCGGCGACGTGTCGGGCATCCCCGACTCGATCGCGGCAGAGTCCGGGTGGTTCGACGACGTTCCGGCGGGCGGCCCGACCGGGGCCGAGCTCCCGTCGAAGTTCCTGCGTTCGATCGGAGAGACCCTCGCGCACGGCGGGCGTCTCTACCTTCCGACCGGAACGATCCAGAACGAAGAGGCGATCCTGGCGGCCGCGCGCGAGGTCTTCGGGGACCACATGGAACCGGTGATGGAGCGCGAGTTCCCGCTGCCGGATCTGGTCGCGAAGTCGAAGGCCGTCGCGAAGATGATGAAGGACGGGCTGGTCAGCTTCCGTCAGCGCGGCAGCCGGTGGCTCTGGCAGCTGCGCATCTGGCAGTGCGACCGCGTCTGAGCGCGGATCCCTACCCGGCCGGCCGCAGCACCGCGACCGCCTCCACCTCGTAGCCCGCGCTCCGCAGCTGATCGGCGCCGCCCCGGTCGATAGCGAGCACGATCCGTCGCACGTCGGCGCCCGCCTCGGTCAGGACCTCGGCCGCCGCCCGCACCTGCTGCCCGGTGGTGCTCACGTCCTCGAGGAGCGTCGTGACAGCCCCGGGCGGCACGATCCCCTCGACCTGCGCGCGCGTGCCGTAGGCCTTCGGCTGCTTCCGGACGACGCTCACCGGCAGGCCGGTCTGGAGCGAGACCGCCGCGACCAACAGCATCGCCGCGCCCTCCGGCGCGCCGAGCAGCTCGGTCCCGGGCGCGAGCAGCGCGGCGGTCGCCGCGGCCACGTCGCGAAGGAGGTCCGGCACGGTGAGGAACCGGAACTTGTCGAAGTAGACGCCCGAGGTCGCTCCCGAGGACAGCACGAACTCGCCGTGCAGCTCCGACGCGTCCAGCATCCGGCGGACGAGGTCGCCATCCACGCGGCCTAGTATGGGGTCTCGATGGGTTGGTACGAGGCCGTCGGCCGCCGGGCGTTCTTCGCGATGGACCCGGAAACCGCCCATCGGGTCGCGCAACGGCTGCTCGGGTTGCCGCTGCCGTGGCCACGGGTCGGCGGTGCGGTGGATGACCGCTCGCTCGCGACCTCACTCGCTGGGATCCCGCTGCGCAACCCGGTCGGGCTGGCCGCCGGCTTCGACAAGGATTGCCGCCACCTCGACGCGCTCGGGCTGCTCGGGTTCGGTTTCGTGGTCGGGGGCACGATCACGCTGCGACCGAGGGCGGGGAACCACCGGCCGCGGATCGCGCGCGACCGGGCGCGCCGCGCGCTCGTGAACGCGATGGGCCTGCCGAACGCCGGCGCCGCGGCCGCGGCGGCCGCGCTGGCCGGTTCGCGCCGGACGTGCCCGCGCCTGGTCTCGATCGCCGACGAGGAGCTCGACGACGCGGTCGCGGCGTTCGAGCTCGTCAGGCCCCACGTGGACGGGGTGGAGATCAACGCCAGCAGCCCGAACGCCGGATGGGCGCATCGGGCCGATCATCTCGGCGCGGTGTGTCGCGCGATCCGTGCGCGGACCGACCTGCCGATCTTCGCGAAGCTTCCGCCGTTCGCCGGCGAAGGCGGTCGGGGCGGCGTGCTGGCCATGGCCTCGGCCGCCGAGGCCGGCGGTGCCACCGGCTTGACCTGCACGAACACGATCCCCGTCGCCGACCCACGGATGCCGACCGGGCGAGGCGGCCTGTCGGGCGGTCCGATGACGGCCCGCACGCCGGAGCAGGTCGCGGCGGTCCGAGGCGTCTCCGGTCTGCCCATCGTCGCCTGCGGCGGGATCTTCTCCGCCGACGACGCGGCCGCCAGCCTCGACGCGGGCGCCGTCGCCGTGCAGGTCTACTCGGCACTGATCTACGAGGGACCAGCCCTGCTTCGGCGGCTCACCGAGGGCCTGGCCGCCCGCGTGCCGGCCCCGGACTAGTCCGTCCGAGCCCTGCCGGAGCGGCGAACGCCGGCCGGGACGTTCGACGCGGCGGTCGGTTGCGTGGCTCTCGCGCCCCCGTCAAGATGACCGGCATTCCCGGTCCATCCGAGGGGAGCGTCTTGGCCGAAGCTGCGCATGCCGTCCACGACCCTGTTCGCGACGAGGTGCAGGACGCGGTTCGCTTCGAAGGGGTCGTGAAGCGGTTCGGCGATGTCACGGCCGTCGATGGCGTTGATCTGACGGTCCGCGAAGGAGAGTTCTTCTCGATGCTCGGTCCTTCCGGTTCGGGGAAGACGACCTGCCTGCGCATGATCGCCGGGTTCGAAACCCCGAGCGAAGGACACATCTACCTCGGAGGCGAGGACGTCTCGCGTCTCGCTCCGTACGAGCGCGATGTGAATACGGTGTTCCAGGACTACGCGCTGTTCCCGCACATGACCGTGGCGGACAACGTGGGATACGGCCTCACCGTCAAGAAGGTGCCGCGAGCCGAGCGACGGGCTGCGGTGGCCGACGCGTTGGAGATGGTCCGGCTGCCCGAGCTGGGGAAGCGCAAGCCGGGCCAGCTGTCGGGTGGCCAGCGTCAGCGGGTCGCCCTGGCGCGCGCGCTCGTCAACCGCCCGCGCGTGCTCCTGCTCGACGAACCGCTGGGCGCCCTCGACCTGAAGCTCCGCCAGGCGATGCAGATCGAGCTCAAACACATCCAGCAGAGCGTCGGACTCACCTTCATCTACGTGACCCATGACCAAGAGGAAGCCCTCACGATGAGCGACCGGCTCGCGGTCTTCAACCGAGGCCAGGTGGAGCAGGTCGGGTCGCCGGCGGACGTGTACGAGAAGCCGGCGACGGCGTTCGTCGCGGGCTTCGTCGGTACCTCGAACATCCTCGATGGCGGCGCCGCGTCCGCGGTGACCGGCTCGAGCGACGCCTTCACGATCCGACCCGAGAAGATCGCGCTGCTGTCGCCCGACGCGCCCGTCGCCACGGACGAGTACGGCGCAACCGGACGCGTCGAGGACGTCGTATATCTGGGTGCGGTCACGCGCTACATCGTCGAACTCGAGACCGGGGGACGCCTCGTCGTGCTCCAGCAGAACCTGGCGACCGAATCGATGGAGGCGCTCGAGGTGAAAGGGGAACGCGTCGGTCTCCGGTGGAAGCGGCAGTTCAGCAGGAAGGTCGAACGAACGGACGTGAACGCAACGGAAGAGGAGGGGAAGGTATGAGGAGGTTCGTCGGCGTCATCGCCGTGATCGCCGCCCTGTCGCTCGTTGGCGCGGCGTGCAGCAAGTCGAGTTCCACATCTACGGGCACCGGGGCGGCGCAGCCCTTGAAGTACGACCCGAACGCGGCGCTCGAAGACAACCTGAACCTCGTGATCTGGCCGTTGTATGCGGAGAAGGACGTGGTGAAGCCCTTCGAAGCGGCGATGGGCGGGAAGTGCATCGTCAAGACCAAGGACGCCAATACGTCCGACGAGATGGTCAACTTCATGAAGCAGCCCGGGGTCTGGGACGGTGTCTCGGCCTCCGGCGACGCGACCCTGCGGCTCATCGCCAGCAACCTGGTGTCGCCGGTCGACGTCACGTCGTTCAAGGGCTACAGCAACGTGATGCCGTCGCTGCAGGCCCCGGCGCACAACACCGTGGATGGGGTGCACTACGGCGTCCCGTACGAGTGGGGCCCGAACATCCTCATGTACAACACATCGGTGGTGAAGCCGGCCCCCACCAGCTGGGACATCACCTTCGAGCCCCAGATCAACGGCGCGGCCAACCCGTACGCCGGCAAGATCACGGGGTACGACAGCGCGATCTATATCGCCGACGCGGCGATGTACCTGAAGACCCACAACCCGGACCTCGGGATCACGGATCCGTACGAGCTCACGTCGGATCAGCTCGACGCCGCCGTCAACCTCCTCAAGGGACAGAAGCCCTTGATCAGCAAGTACTGGAACGTCTGGTCGGACGAGGTGGATGCCTTCGAGTCCGGCGACATGGTGGCCGGGACCGCGTGGCCCGCGAACCAGAACGTGCTGGAGTCTGACGCCAAGGTCCAGGTCGCGTCGGTGACGCCGACCGAGGGCGTCACGGGATGGGCCGACACGTGGATGATGTCGTCCTCGGCGCCGGACCCGAACTGCATGCTCGCATGGATGAACTACACATTGACCGATCAGGTCCAGGCGGACACGGCGTACACGTTCGGCGCCACGCCGTCGGTGACGACCGCGTGCGACACCCTGAAGAGGAAGCTGATAGCCGGCTACGGGGCGGCGGTCGGCGCGGCAGCCTATCCGCTGTATCACTGCGCGGACGACAGCTACCTCGCGAAGATCTACCTGTGGAAGACGCCGGTCTCGAACTGCGGGGATAGCCGCGGGAACACCTGTACCGACTACACGACCTGGCAACAGGACTGGACCGACGTGAAGGGCAGCTAGCGAAGGTCGAGCGTTCGATGGGAGGCCCGAGGGGGCCTCCCATCCCGCTCGCGGGTACGCATGGCAGCGTCCACCGCCACCGTTCCACCACCGAAACGATCGCTGGGGTTGCGCTCCTCAGCGTTCCTGTTCCGTCACCCCCGCGTCCGGCTGACGTTCACGCTCGGGCCGACGCTGGCGTGGATGATCGTGATCTACCTCTTCTCGCTCGCGGTCCTGTTGGTGTCCTCCTTGTGGAGCGTGAACCCGCTCACGTCGCAGATCGAGCACGTCTGGACCCTGTCCAACTATCAGACGATCTTGCATAACGCGGTCTATCGGACCATCACGATCCGCACGGTGATGCTGGCGGTAGCCGTCACGATCACCGACCTCCTGTTGGCCTTCCCCCTGTCGTACTACGCGGCGAGGATGGCCAGCGACCGCGTCCGGAATGCGCTCCTGTTCGCGGTCGTGATGCCGCTGTGGGCGAACTACCTCGTGAAGGTGTTCGCCTGGAAGACGATGGTGGCCGGGAACGGTCCGGTGGACGCCTTCTTCGGCCTCTTCGGCTGGCATCCAGATATCGCCACGAGCCTCATCGCGGTGTGGATCACGCTGTCGTACCTCTGGCTCCCGTACGTGATCCTGCCGATCTTCGCAGCCTTCGAACGGGTACCGTCTTCGTACCTCGAGGCGTCGGGCGACCTGGGCGCCAGATCCGGCAGGACGTTCCGGAAGATCGTCTTGCCGCTCGTGTTCCCGGGCCTGATCGCCGCGTCGATCTTCTCGTTCTCCCTGACACTTGGGGACTACATCACGGTCGAGCTCATCAGCAAGTCGATCTTGCTCGGCAACACCATCGACGCGTACGCCGGGGGAACGGCCAACGACCAGCCGCTCGCGGCGGCGCTGGCGACGATCCCGATCGCGATCATGGCGGTCTACCTGCTCATCGCACGGGCGCTCGGCGCGTTCGAGGCGCTCTGATGGAGGGCCGGCTCGCGCGCATCTTCATCCGGCTCGGTTCGGTGATCACGCTCGCCTTCTTGTACGTGCCGCTGTTCGTCGTCGCGATCTACGCGTTCAGCAAGAGCCGCTCGGGCTCGTGGCCGCCCCAGCTCTTCACGTTGCACTGGTTCTCCGTGGCCTGGCAGGACCCCACGTTGCGCGGCGCGATCGGAACCTCGATCGTCGCCGCCGTCTGCGCAACGTCGATCGCGCTGGTCCTCGGGACCCTCGCGTCCTTCGCCGTGCACAAGTTCCGGTTCTTCGGTCGCGACACCGTGTCGTTCATCCTCGTTCTGCCGATCGCGTTGCCGGGCATCGTGACGGCGCTCGCACTCTCCTCGGCGGTGCAGCAGGCGAGCGGGTCGACCGGCCTGACCTTCGGGCTGGTCGCGATCATCCTGGGGCACGCGACCTTCTGCGTCGTCGTGGTCTTCAACAACGTGGTCGCCCGGCTCCGAAGGACGCCGGGATCATGGGTCGAGGCGTCCATGGATCTCGGCGGCGACGGTCCGATGACGTTCCGCAGGGTCACACTGCCGAACCTCCGGACCGCGCTGATCGCGGCGGCGCTCTTGGCGTTCGGGCTGTCCTTCGACGAGATCGTCGTGACCAAGTACCTCGCGGGATCGACGCTGACGCTGCCCCTGTGGATCTACAACAACATCTCGAAGCCGTTCCAGCGGCCGATCGTCAACGTCGTCTCGCTGGTCGTGCTGCTCGTTTCGCTGATCCCCGTCTACATCGCGCAGCGTCTGACCGGTTCTGCGCAGGGGCTCGCCGCGGAATCGACGGAGCGTGCGATCGACGAGGCGGGGCCGGGCTAGGGGGCCTACAGGTACTGGCCGCCGCGCGGCTGCTGGTCCGGGTTCGGCGGCTCCTGCGGGCTCCCGGCGACCAGTCCGCGCCGGCGCAGCTCCTCGAACTGGGCCCGGGCCGCCGCCTGCTGCGCGAACATCGCGGCCTGGATCCCGTGGAACAGCCCCTCCAGCCAGCCGACCAGCTGTGCCTGCGCCACGCGGAGCTCCGACTCGGTCGGCACGCCCTCGACCGGCGGCGCCAGCGTCTCGAGCTCCTCGCGCAGATCCCCGGACAAGACGTCGGTCAGCTCGCCGACGGCGCGCCCGTAGATGTCGGCCAGGCGTCGCCTGCCCGGTTCGTCAAGGGTGGTCTGGCGGGTCTCGTCGAGCAGCTCCCGCACCATGCTCGCGATCCGGAGCAGCTTCGCGGGCTCCGTGATCGTCTCGGACGCGGCCTCGTCCGGCGTTGCAGGCGGCGCGCCGACCGGCACGGCCTGCACGACCTCGGACGGCGCTGCGGGCAACGGACCGTCGGTGGGCTCATCCATCGGGCCAACCTAGCACCGAGGGACCCCTACGCTCCCTTGAGCGATACCCCGAAGCCCTTCGCCGACAGCCGCAGGATCACCTGGCCCGGCTGCCGGAGGTCGGCGACCTTGTCCGCGGAGAGCTGAGCCAGTTCGTCCAGCCTTGCCTTCAACGCCGCGGGTCCTTCGACCCTCGCCGCGGAGAGCGCCCGGGCGTTGCGCCACACCTTCGCGCGCGCCTCCTTCAGGAACCGCTTCGTTCCCGCGCGGTTCGCCGGGTTCAGCGCCCGGTCCAGGAGCGTGCGGTCGCCCGGCTCCTCCGACGCGCGCAGCAGCCGGTCCTCCTCGGGCACGCGATCGGTGAGGATCCGATCGATGTGCTCGTGATCCCGCCCTCGCCGAGCGAGCAGCTCACGATCGCCGAACTCCTGGTCGGAGATCACGCTGAGCAACGCCTGCGGCAGGTCGTAGTTGATGTGCGCGTTCATGCCGAGGAGGAGGTGCCGGATCGGCGGGAGCCGTGGGCCGCTGCGGCCGGTCTCGAACGCGATCTGCCACGGCCCGGGCGCCGAGCCGTCCTCGTTCCAGCGGGTGAGCGCCTCCAGGTAGAGGTCGGCGAACGCCACGTCCCACCGTTCGGTCCAGGCCGGATCCTCGAACCCGCCGAGCGTCGGGTGCTCGAGCTCGTCCTTCACCGCGGCGGTGGTCCGCATGTACACCGCAAGGAAGTAGCGTCGCTCGTCGCCGGCGGCGAGCATCGGCGCCAGCAGCTCGCCCATGCCCTCCAGCAGGTCGTCGATCGACCTGTCCACCCGGTCAGGCTCCGACGGCCGACAGGAACAACGCCTCGGCGACCGCCATCCGCTCCAGATCGGCGAGGTCGACGCTCTCGTCGACGGAATGCCAGTTCGACCGGTGATCGCCGGCGCCCCAGATCAGGACCTGGATCTCCGGGAACGTCTCGACGAGCATCGGCACGAGCGGGATCGAGCCGCCCGATCCCATCGCGAGGACGTCGGTGCCGAACGCGGCCGCGAGCGCGTCGCTCGCCGCCGCGTACGCCCGGGTCGACTGATCCACGAGGTAGCCGGCGCCGGGATCACCCGCCTCGACCGTCACCCGGACGCCCCAGGGGGCGGCCGCGCGCAGGTGCTCCGCAACGGCGTCGGTGGCCCGCACGTAGTCCTCGCCGGGGGCCATGCGGAGCCCGACGACGGCGCTCGCCGTCGGCACGATCTGGTTCGCGACCTCGTCCAGCCGCGGCGCTTCGAAGGCGAGCACGTTGATCGATGCCTTCGCGAGCGTTCGGTCGGCGATCGTCCCGGAGCCGAGCAGCTGCACCTCCGGGTACACGTGCGACTCCTCCCGGAAGTCCTCTTCGGAGATCTGCTCGCCCGTCCACGTGAACGCGTGCAGGCCCGGCACGGCGACCTCGCCGCGGTCGTCGTGCAGCGACGCGAGGATGCGGCTGAGGGCGATGACGGCGTCGGGGAGCGGCCCGCCGAAGGTGCCGCTGTGCTGGGCGATCGGCAGGACGTCGACGCGGACGAGGAGGGCGGTCGCGCCCCGGACGCTCGTGCCGATCGTCGGGATGCCGGTGCGGTAGTTGCCGCCGTCGGCGATGACCGCGACGTCGGCGCGCAGCAGATCCCCGTGCCCGCGGACGAGCTCGGGGAGGTGCTCGGTCGAGCACTCCTCCTCGCCCTCGACGACGATCTTCACGGTGCACGGCGGTCCCTCGCCGCCCGATCCGCGCAGCGCGCGCAGCGCCGCCGCATGGATCGCGATCCCGCTCTTGTCGTCGGCGGAGCCGCGCCCGTACATCCTGCCGTCGCGGATCGCCGGCTCGAACGGCGGCGTGGTCCACGAGGTGGGATCGGCGGCGGGCTGGACGTCGTGGTGCGCGTACAGGAGCACCGTGGGCGCGCCGGGCGGGCCGTCGAGCTGCCCGAACACGGCGGGATGGCCGCCCGCGATCTCGAGGAGCTCGGCGCTCGCGACGCCGGCGTCGCGCAGGAGGTCTCGGGTCCGCTCGGCGCTCGCGCGGACGTTCGCGGGATCGTAGCCGGCGTAGCCGATCGACGGGATCGCGACGAGGCTCGCGAGCTCGTCGACGACGCGCGGCATGTCGTCGTGGATGCGGGCGCGGATCGGGTCGGGCTCCATGGCCGCGCAGCGTACCCGCTGCGCTCAGGGTGCGAGACGCTCGAGCCGCCAGCCGGCGGGCTGGGCGTCGTCGCGCGTGTAGGCGAACCGGTCGTGCAGCCGGAACGCGCGGCCCTGCCAGAACTCGAGCACGTCTGGCGTCAGCCGGAAGCCACGCCAGAACGGCGGCCGCGGCACCTCGTGGCCCCGGAACCGTTCGTCCGCCTCGGCGAAGCGGCGCTCGAGCTCCGTCCGGTCGGGGAGCACCGAGCTCTGGACCGAGGCCCACGCGCCCAGCTGTGCGTCGCGCGGCCGGTCGGCGAAGTAGGCGTCCGATTCGTGGTCGCTCAGCGGCTCGACGCGGCCCATCACCGAGACCTGTCGGCTGAGCTCGCGCCAGAGGGCGACGATCGCGGCGTTCGGGTTCTCCGCCAGGTTGCGCGCCTTGCGCGAGACGAGGTTCGTGTAGAAGGCGAAGCCGCCGTCGGACACGCCGCGCAGCATCACGTGGCGAACCGACGGCCGACCCTGCGCGTCGGCGGTCGCCAGCGCCACCGCCTGCGGGAGCGGGAGCCCCGCGCCTTCTGCGTCGTCCAGCCAGACCAGGAACTGCGTGATCGGATCGTCGAGGAGATCGTCGCGGTCGAGCGTGCGGTCGGGATGGAAGTCGCCGTGATCGAAGAGGCCACCGCCGTCCGACACGGCACCCAGCCTAGCCGGGAGATGCAGCCCGCTCCGGAGGCGGAGCGATACCGACCGTAGCGACGGACGCATCGCCCACGCGCGGCGATGGCCCGAAGCGGTCTTCGAGCGACCGGAGCACGATGCGCAGCAGTGCGTTCAGGCTCGCACGCTCGGCGGGTGTCAGCGCCTCGAACAGGTCGATCTCCTTCGACGCTTCGTCCGTGACGGCGCGATCGATCAGGGCGGAACCCTCGTCGGTCAACTCGACCAGCACGCCGCGACGGTCGTTCGGATCGGGGAGTCGCCGCAGGAGCCCGGCCCCCTCGAGGCGGTCGAGGCGGTTCGTCATGCCGCCGGAGGAGAGCATCAACGAACGCGTGAGGTCGCCGGCCGACAGCCTCCGCTCCGTCGGGGCGACGGCCAACCGGAGCAAGACCTTGTACTCGCCGTGACTGAGCCCGAAGGCGGCGAGCGTCTCCTCGAAGACCCGCGCAACGTACTTGTTGATCGCCGCGACGCGATCGACGATCCCCTCCACCTCTCGATCGATCTCCTCGTACCGGGCCATGGCGTCGGCGGTACAGACATCGATGGAGTCCTGGGGTTCGTCCATGCCCGCACTATAGCTCATCATCAAGAGTCTTGACAGAAACCTATGACCTAAGTATCTTGTCCTCAAGATTCTGCTGGTCGAGAGGTGTTCGGGAAGGGCGAAGGCGGCGCGGGATGATCGATCCGTTCAAGAGCGAGGCGCTCCGGTCCTCCGAGACCGAGCGGCGACGCGCGGCCGAGCACGGCCGCCTCGTGCGTGCGCACCTCGCCCGTCCGCAGCGCGCCACCGCCGTCCTGGCGGATGCCCTCCGTGCCGCCGCCGACCGGCTCGACCGCCGGACGCTCCCGGCTCCATCCGGGTCGGCCGAGCGCGCGCACGCGCACGGCGCCTGATCCGGGGCGGCGTAGGCTCCTGCCGTGCGAACCCGGCTGGCGGTGACCTTCCGCGCCGGGCCGACGTGGACCGGCGGGAACGTCCGCGAGCAGCCCGGGTGGGACGCGCACGCCTCGTTCGTCGACGGGCTGGTCGAGCGAGGAACGATGGTGATGGGCGGGCCGTTCTCCGACGACTCCGGCTCGCTGATCCTGTTGGAGGGCCTCGACGCGCCGGAGGCCGAGCGGCTGCTGGCGGACGATCCGTTCATCCGCAACGGCGTGTTCGTACTGGAGGCGATCCGAACCTGGGACGTCTTCGTCGACGTCCTGACGGGCCCGAGCGCGGAGGGAGGCACGGGCTCGGCCTGACGGTCCGCGGGATCGTGCCCCCGGCAGGACTCGAACCTGCGCACCCGGCTCCGGAGGCCGGCGCTCTATCCTCTGAGCTACGGGGGCGAGCGAACGCCGAGTCTAACAACCGGTCCGTGCTGCTCGGACCGTATGCTCCGAGCATGCCACGCGTGCTGTTGGTGGACGACGACCCGACCATCCTGCGGCTGCTCGAGGTGAACTTCCGCCTCGAGGGGTTCGAGACGCGGAGCGCCGCCTGCGGCGAGGACGCCGTCATGATGGCGGCCGAGCGCCCGGACGCCATCGTGCTCGACGTGACGCTGCCGGATATGGACGGGCACGACGTTTACGAACGGATCCGGGGCGATCGTTCGCTGCCGCCGATCCCGATCGTGTTCCTCTCGGCGAGGGTCCGCGACGAGGAACTGGCGCGCTACGGTGCTGCTCCGGTGCGCTTCGTGGCGAAGCCGTTCGACACGGCCGCG